>Ga0228700_1002310_pt1 | contig 10204 bp, 11 predicted proteins | sample McNCre317_Aug_MG_FD_178019 | JGI IMG/M metagenome (GOLD analysis project Ga0228700, IMG submission 178019) | Freshwater microbial communities from McNutts Creek, Athens, Georgia, United States - 3-17_Aug_MG | ecosystem: Environmental > Aquatic > Freshwater > Creek | place: USA: Georgia... | reverse complement strand
TAAAACAGAACTGGGCCCAACGAAGGAGCCCAGTTGCCGATTTGATCCGAGATTGAGGCGGTCAGTGCGCTGTGCATGCCTCAAGCCTAGAAGTTTTTTCTACGATTATGGACGGCCGTAAAGCACAACCTCGTCGAGAGTCTTGCGAGTGCGTGGAGCAATCTCACGCTCGTGCAGAGCCTCAGGCAGCTCGTCGGCTGCTGCCATCTTGCCTACAACGGCCGAGACAATCAGGTGAACATTGACTGGAACCTCAAGGATCTCAGCTGCCTTAGCAATGTCCAGTCCAGCCATCTGGTGGACGTGCAGGCCAAGCTCGTGAGCCTGAACCGAGAGGTGAGCTACGGCCTGACCGGCATCGTAGTTAGCAAACGGGTTGACGTTGCCATCTGGGTTGGTTGCCTCAACGCCAATCAGGATGATGGCCGAGGCGTCTGGTGCCCAGGCCTGGTTCCAGCCGGCGAGAGTGCCGGCAATTGCGGCGTGGTTCTTGTCCTCGCGAGTTACTACGAAGTAGCGGGTTGGCTGGTTGTTGTTAGCCGAAGGCGCCCAGCGGCCGGCCTCGAGAATGGACAGAAGCTCATTCTGGGTTAGCTTGTAGGACTTGTCGAACGAACGTGGCGACCAGCGCTCGGCCAGCACGGAAAGAATAGGTACAGAAGTTACGGCAGTTTTGTTGGTCATTCCTTTAGTATAGCCCCCCTTTACTGTTTTTACAAAACTTGTCCCAAGGTTCGAGCCTCGTTCATCTCGGCGTTAGGCTAGCGGCGTGACTCGCAAGGCGTTTTGGCTATTCCTAACATCCAGCATCCTCTGGGGAATCCCCTATGGGCTCATTCGCATCGCCTTGAATGGCTTCAGCCCATCGAGCATCGTGCTGGCGCGTGTTGTCATCGGTGCCCTGGTGCTCATTCCTCTGGCCGCAAGACGCGGCGTCTTAGCTAGCGCTCTTAAGCAGTGGAAATACGTGCTCGCGTTTGCACTGGTGGAGATGGCCGGACCCTGGATTCTGCTCACCACAGCCGAGCAACACATTTCGTCGTCACTGGCGGGCCTGTTAATTGGCACCGTCCCCTTCTTTGGCGTTCCCCTCGCCTATTTCCTGGGCGACAAGAGCATATTTCACCGTCGCACCATCCTCGGCCTAGCCCTCGGCTTCGGTGGCGTGGTCGCACTGGTGGGCATCGATGCCTTTAGTCACGCCGTAAACCCGCTCTGGATTGGTGCCATGTTGTTGGCCGCCCTCGGCTACGCGGTTGCCCCGGCAATAGCAGACCAAAAGCTCGGCAAGGAATCTTCGATGGCTGTTGCTGGACTTTCAATGGCCATGGTGGCAGTGATTTACGCGGTTCCGGGCGCCATTGGTTTTGGCACCATCAACGGGCACGGCGCCCCCATCTCCGCCTGGCTGGCACTGCTCGCCCTGGGCGTGCTCTGCACCGCCGTGGCATTCACGTCGTTCTTCGAGCTGATCGCTCAGGTGGGCAGCGCCCGCGCCACCATGATTGTCTATCCCAACCTGACGGTGGCCATCATCGTGGGAATTGTCTTCCTTAACGAACCAATCACCACCGGCTTCCTCGTTGGAGTGCCGATGGTGATCGTTGGTTCGTTGCTCGCTAGCCGCAAGCACGCCTAGCTTGAGAGCCGGCTACTTCTTGTTCTTCTTAGGGAGCTTCTTTAGCACCACGGCCTGACCAACGTAAACGTTGGCACCCTTGGTGGTCATGGTTGGCGAGCCGTAAAGCTCGTAGCCGTCATCAAGGGCGTCCGAAACCTTCTGGCAGAACGCAGAGTCGTCGATTCCGGTCAGCATGCGGTAACGCTTGCGTGGGGCATCGGTGGCAACGGGGGCTGAAACCTCTGCTGAGCTCTTGGCAGCTGGCTTTGCGGCAGGCTTCTTGGCAACTGGCTTCTTGGCTGGAGCGGCAGCTGGCTTGGCTGCGGTGGCGGTGGCCGCCGTGGTCTTCGCGGCCGGCTTGGCCGCGGTGTTGGTGGCTGCCTTGGCGGCAGCTGGCTTCTTGGTAGTCATGCCCCAATTTTCTCCGAGTTTGTTTACCTTTTGTTTACTTTGGCTGAGTTAGAAGGTTAATTCTTTGCCGCCAGCCAGAAGAACGGAAGCGCCGCCATCGCCAGGGTGGCCACCGCCAGCACAATCTGGCTGATAGGCCCCGATGCCCACCCTCCAAGGAGCTTCTTGCTGCGCGCCAGCCACCACACGATAGCCATCAGTGCGGGTGCCGACAGCCCGTTGAATACTGCGGCTAGGAAGAGGAAGTACATCGGTGGAATGCCAATGAAATTCAGCAGCAGGGCCACTCCCATTGAGGCAACAATGATCGAGTAGAAGGCGCGGGCCTGGCGGGGAGCCAGCTCGAGCGACTCGCGCCAGCCGAAGGTCTCGGCCACCGCGTAGGCGGTGGAACCCGCCAGCACTGGAACCGAAAGCAGCCCTACGCCCAGGATTCCGAGCAGGAAGAGCAGGCCGGCAAACTTACCCGCGATTGGCACCAGCGCCTGAGCCGCATCCTCAGCGGAGTTGATCTGCAAAATTCCGTTTGCGTGCAGCGTTGCCGCCGCGGTGACCATGATTGCAAACATGATGAAAACACCGGTGAGCATGCCTGAGAAGACATCTCCGCGCATAGCTTGAACGTGGGTCAGGTCAACTTCCGGCCCCTGCTCGCCACGCTCCTCAACCTCTTCGGCTGCCTGCCAGAAGAAAAGGTAGGGGCTGATGGTGGTTCCGGCGAGCGCAATCAGTAGTTCAAATGTGGCCTTGGTGAAGTCAATCTTGGGCAGCAGGGTGCTGTTCACAACCTGCCCCCAGTCCACGTGGGCAACAAACATCACGGCCACGTACGCCAGCAAACTCAAACAGAGCCAGCGTAAAACCTTGGAGTACCGGTGGTACGGCACCACAATTTCGCTCACCGCAAGCAGAACCGAAAAGAGAATCACACCGATGGACTGATCAACCGGAACAATGAGTCGAAGCGCGGCGGCCATCGATGCCAGATCGGCGGCGATGTTGACGGTGTTGGCGAGCGCCACCAGGAGAACCGCCACCATGAGCACCCAGCGAGGCAAAGTGGCTTTGATGATGGCGGCCAGGCCCTTGCCGGTCACCAGGGCCAGACGAGCGCAGGCCTCCTGGGTGGCGTAAGCGAGGGGGAGCAAGAGTGGAGCCGCCCAGAGCATGCCGTAGCCAACCTGGGAACCCGCTTGCGAGTAAGTGCCGATACCTGAGGGGTCATCGTCGGCGGCCCCGGTGACTATGCCCGGGCCGAGTCGGTGGAAATATCCCGCAGAGCGGATGTTGCCGCGAACCGGGTGATGCTCCCCCCGGCCAGCAAAGTTCCGCAGATGCTTTCTGCCGCGTCCCGCCATTAAAGTTGCTCGATTGGCCGAGCCCTCCTGTTGTCAGCCTAGAGGGGGCGGATGAGAATTCCTAAAGGGCGGCCGGCTAGAAGAGCGTTGGAGTCTCGGTCTTCATGCCGCGCATCGAATCGTAGTCGAGCACGAGGCACTCGATGCCCCTGTCGGTGGCAACGGTTCGAGCCTGAGGTTTGATCTCCTGGGCCGCGAAAATGCCGCGGACCGGCGCCAGGGAGGGGTCGCGGTTGAGTAGCTCGAGGTATCTGGTGAGCTGTTCAACACCGTCGATTTCACCGCGACGCTTCAGCTCTATGGCCACGTGACCGCCCTGCGGGTCCTTGGCCAAAATATCCACCGGACCGATGTCGGTAAAGAACTCTCGACGAATCAGCTCGAGTCCCTCCCCGGCAAGCTCCAACTGCTCCGCGAGAAGTTCCTGCAGGTGAGCCTCAACGCCATCCTTGATGAGGCCCGGGTCTTCGCCGAGGTGGTGCTCAAGATCGTCGTGGATTTCAAAGATGTTGATCTGCAGCATGTCTGCGCTCTTCACCTGCTGCACCAACCAGGTCTCAACTACGCCCAGCTCGCGAGCTTCGGGACCGGCGTCGCGGCGCTCGATTGTGCAGGGCGGGTTCATCCAGTTGAGGGGCTTATAGCTGCCCGAATCCGAGTGCACCAGAATGCTGCCGTCGTTCTTGAGTAGCAGTAGCCGCTTGGCGCGCGGCAGATGGGCGGTAAGCCGCCCGGCATAGTCAACCGAGCAATCGGCAATCACTAGACGCATGGCTTATTTCTTGCCCTCGGCCGCCAAAAGCTTGGCTTCCAGTTTTGCAACCTTGTCCAACAGGTCACCGATGGCCTCGTCCTGAGTGTTCAGGTGCTCCTGGATTTCCTTGGCATCGTGCAGGATGGCGTCAGCATCGTTGTAGGTGGCGATGGCACGCTCATCGGCGGAACGGGCCTGAATGTTCTGGCCAACGATGATGATTGGGAGCAGAACCAACTGCAGGAAGGTCTGGGCAATCCAACCAACGATGACCACGGTGTTGCCACTTGCTATGGCACCCGGCAGGCTAACTAGGGTGAGGGCGAAGAAGGCGTAGGCAGCCCACATGGTTCCAACCCGATTGGTAATAGCCAGACCCAGCTTGGCGTTGAACTTGTGTACCGAAGATTCCTCGGTTGCTCCGCGCCTGTGGATGTTGGCACGAGTGGCCGGACCGCGTTCCTTGCGAAGCTCGGCGTGCGGGTTGTTCCGATACTGATACTTGGTTGCCATACCAGAAAGGCTACCCGCCCCGGCTGAGGTTCTTCAGTAAACTTAGGCGCTATGGCCATGAAAATTACGGTTATCGGACTCGGTTATCTGGGCGCTACCCACGCAATTGCGATGGCGGAGCTCGGCCACGATGTGATCGGTATCGAGGCAAACCCAAAGCGACTGTCCGACCTCCAGAACGGCATTGTTCCGTTCTTTGAGCCGGGCCTCGACGAGGCACTCCAAAACGTGCTGGCCAAGGGCAACATCAAGTTCCAGGAAGACCACACCGAGGAGAGCCGCGAGGCCGACCTCCACTTCCTCTGCGTTGGCACCCCGCAGCTGCCGGGCTCTTACGCCGCCAACACCGAATACCTGCACTCGGCCGTGAAGGCCCTTGCTCCATACCTGCGCGAAGATGCAGTTGTTGCCGGTAAGTCCACAGTTCCGGTTGGAACCTCGGCCATCCTGACTCAGGTTCTGGCCGAAGCCGCCGGCTTCACCCCTCACCTGGCCTGGAACCCCGAGTTCCTTCGCGAGGGAACCGCACTGGAGGACAGCCTTCGCCCGGACCGCATTGTTATTGGCGTCAACGACGAGCGCAGCGCCGAGGTTCTGCGCAAGGTTTACGAGCCAATCACCGTGCACGGCACCCCGTTCCTGGTCACAGACATTCCAACCGCCGAGCTGGTCAAGGTGGCGGCGAACAGCTTCCTGGCCACCAAGATTTCCTTCATCAACGCCATGGCCGAGATCGCCGAGGTTTCGGGAGCCGACGCCGTCGCCCTTGCCGAAGCCATCGGATACGACGAGCGCATCGGCAACAAGTTCCTGCGCAACGGCATCGGTTTCGGTGGCGGTTGCCTCCCGAAGGACATTCGCGCCTTCATGGCCCGCGCCGAAGAACTTGGCGTTGGCAAGGCCGTTGACTTCCTCGACGACGTAGATCACATCAACCTCCGTCGCCGCGCTCGAGTTGTAGACCTCCTCAAGCGCGAGCTGGGAGCATCGCTCTCCGGCAAGCGCGTGCTTGTCCTGGGTGCCGCCTTCAAGCCAAACTCCGATGACCTGCGCGACTCCCCGTCGATCGCCGTTGCCAAGCTGATTTTGGCTGAGGGTGCCACCGTGGTAATCCACGACCCAATCTCCCTCGACCACGTTCGCGCCACCCAGCCCGAACTAATTGCCGAGCAGGACTTGGTAAAGGCAGCCACCGGCGCCGATGCCCTGGTGCTCGCCACCGAGTGGAACGACTACCGCGAGGGCCACGTACCAGCCGACCTCGCCCCAGTGGTTGCCAACAAACTCATCATCGATGGCCGTAACGCCCTCAAGGTGGACAAGTGGCAGAAGGCCGGGTTCCGCCTCATCGCCCTGGGTCGTAACGTAGAGGCCTAGCCTTGACTGATCTCACCCAAATCGCCAGCGCTGCCAGCCTGAAAAAGGTTGGCACCAGGCCCAAGCTCGGGCTCTACCTGCGCGATTTCTTCAAGCGCCGCACCTTCGCGATCGCGTTTGCCCAGTACAGCCTGCAGGCCCAGACCGCTCGAAGCTCGCTCGGTGTGGCCTGGCACGTGCTGGTACCGGCACTCCAGATTGGCGTTTACGGCGTAATCTTCGGTGTCTTGCTGTCGTCCATTCGCCCACCGCACTTTGTGCCATACCTGATGATTGGAATCGTGCTTTTCCAGTTCATCACCGGCAGTTTCTCGGAGGGTGCTCGCTCCATCACCTCCAACGGTGCCCTGGTTCGCTCGCTAGAGTTTCCTCGAATTTTGCTGCCGGCATCGGTGGTGATTTCCAACGTCATGCGAGTGCTTCCGCTGCTTGTGCTCATGATGATTGGCGTGGCTTCCTTTGGCGAACTGCCCAAGTGGACCTGGCTCTGGCTGGTTCCAGACTTCATTCTCATGACTCTCTTTGCCGCTGGCGCAACCATGATTGCGGCCCGCCTCACCGTGCACACCGAAGATGTAAACCAGCTGTTGCCGTTCGTGGTGCGCATTCTTTTCTACGTGAGTGGTGTGTTCTGGAACATCGACAAGATGATTCACATCCACTGGCTGAAGGTGCTGCTTCACTACAACCCAATCCACCTGTACATGGCTATCGCCCGCGCCGGAATGATCGACGGTTACAGCGTTGACCTCACCGACTGGCTGGTGGCTGCGGCCTGGGCCGTTGGCATCCTCGCCTTCGGCACCGTGTTCTTCTGGCTGGCCGAGGAGAAATACGGTCGCAATGTCTAACCCGGGTGCGGGCGCAAACCAGCCCAAAAACGATATCGGCGCAGAGCTTGATCCGACCGAGGTGGTCAAGGTAACTCCGCACACCGATGCCGGTCGCAAGCCGGTTGTGGTGGTTGACGACATTCACTTGAAGTACCGCGTTTACGCCTCCGGCAAGAAGCTGACCCGCGCCAACTCTCGAGTCAAGCGCAAGGGTCGCCTCCGCGAGGTCCACGCCCTGCAGGGTGTGTCGCTGGTGGCCTATGAGGGTGACAGCATCGGTGTGATTGGAACCAACGGCTCCGGTAAGTCAACGCTGATGAAGGCCATTTCGGGCATTCTTCCCATCGATGCCGGAATCATCTACGCTTCCTCACGCCCATCGTTCCTGGGAGTTGGCGCAGCCATGATCAAGACCCTCTCTGGCGAGAAGAACGTGATTCTTGGCGGACTGGCTCTGGGAATGACCAAGGCCGAAATCAAGTCAAAGTTCGATGCCATCGTGGACTTTGCCGGCATCCGCGACTTCATCGACCTGCCAATGGAGACCTACTCGAGCGGAATGGTGGAGCGTCTTAAGTTCTCCATCGCGGCCGCCCGCGAACACGAAATTCTCATCATCGACGAGGCCCTCGCTGTTGGCGACCAGGACTTCCGCCGCCGCTCGGAGGCCCGCATGCGCGAATTGGCATCGGGGGCCGGCTGCGTGTTTCTGGTTAGCCACAGCATGAAATCCATCCTCGACACCTGCAACCGCGCCATCTGGCTCGACAAGGGCATTGTGAAGATGGACGGCACCGCCGACGAAGTTTGCCGAGCCTACGCGGCCGCCCAGGGCGCACCGCTAGACGACTAGGAATCCGGTGACCGCGAGCGCAGGCAAGCTGGCATCGGTGTCTTATGTGATGCCGGTGTTGAACGAGGAGAAATACCTCGAGACGGCCGTGCTCAGCATTCTGGCGCAGGAGTTCAAAGGCCCGGTTGAGATCATCCTCGCCCTCGGCCCTTCCACCGATGCCACCGATGCCATTGCCGAGAATCTTGCGCTGGCCTATCCGGTGGTGTTGGTTCGCAATCACGCGGGAACCACCTCCGCCGGGTTGAACGTTGCAATCGCGGCCGCCCGCCACGATGTGGTGGTTCGAGTGGATGCCCACGCCAAACTGATGCCGGGCTACACGGCTCTCGCGGTTCAGGTGCTGAATGAAACCGGAGCCGCGAACGTTGGCGGCGTCATGAAGGCGGTTGGTCACCACGCCTTCCAGTCGGCGGTGGCCTGGGCCTACAACACTCCATTTGGCCTCGGCGGCGGGTCCTTCCACGTTGGTGGCGAGGCCGGCCCATCGGACAGCGTCTACCTGGGTGTGTTCCGCCGCTCAGTTCTGGTGGAACTGGGTGGTTTTGACCCGGCGGTGATTCGCGGCCAGGACTGGGAGCTGAACCTTCGCATTCGCCAGAGTGGCAAAACCGTGTGGTTTGACCCTCGCCTGCAGGTTGAGTACCACCCGCGCTCGTCCTGGCGCCGTCTGGCTCGGCAGTTCTACGACACCGGAATCTGGCGCGGAGAACTAACCCGTCGCAGCGTGCGCACAGCGAGCCTCAGATACTTTGCGCCACCTGTTTTAGTTTTGATTCTCGCGCTATCCCTGATTGCCGGGGCCATGGGTTGGACCCTGCCGCTGATCGCACCAATCGCATACTTGGCCGCGGTTGCGCTATTGGGTATTTATGCCGGCAAGCGAGTCTTACCGGGTGGTCACCTTGCCGTGCTGGCGGTGCTGCCAACCATGCATCTCTGCTGGGGTGCCGGATTCATTGCGGGCTTCATTTTCCGTGCAACCCCAAAGACCGGCGAGTAATCTCGGAAGTTTGCCATTGAACTAGGCGGGTTTCCTAAAACCGGCACGGTCGGCGAAATCCTGCATCGCGTCGAGCACGTCCTGGGCCCGCCAAACTCCGCTGTCGCGATAGAACTTTGAGCGAGTCAGTATTCCTGCTTCGGTAAGCAGGTTTGCGTACCGATAAAAACTTGGGTTGCCAATTCCCAAATCGACTTTTGCCCTCTCCGCCGTGAAAACTGGCTGCCTCAAGGCGTATCGCAGGAGTTCATAAGCACCTGAGTCGGATCGCAGATTTAGGCGAGCCAACCAATTCTCCCGCACGGCCGCAATGTCGGCCATAAGCCGACCACCGTTCGAAACTGCAGCAAGAAGCGAATCGGCGAACAGACTAATGATTGGTTCGGGCTCACCCATTCGATAGCTACTGAGGGCGTCATAGTAATCTCGCGAACGTTTAAGGAGTTCACCTGAAACTGGCAGGACCGAGTGGGTGAGAACGTCGGCGTTGCGCAACATCATGTGGAATAGGGCTCGGCCAACTCGGCCATTTCCATCCTGAAACGGGTGAATCAACTCGAATTGGGCGTGCGATATTGCTGCCTGGACGACCATTGGAACATCGGTGCGATTGCAGAACTTAATGAGGTCGTCCATCAATTCCGAAATTGCCTCATGTGGTGCACCCACGAAAGTTGCATCGATTGGGTTATTGCCACCAATCCAAACCGGGACGGTTCTAAACACCCCGGGATTTAGTGCGGGACTCGATGCCAGCAGCCTCCGATGCACACTAAGGATTGAATCAACGGTTATTTCATGAGCTATTTCAAGGCCGGCTCGGAGAGCCGAGGCATTGGCAGCTATAAGCGTTGCATTTGGTCGTGTGGTATCGCCGATCTCGGCCTGGAGGATTGCCCGCGGCGAAGCCGTGAGCTGTTCGATTTGAGACGAGGCGGCAGCCTCAGAGCGGAGCAGAACGATGTCGTAGCTCCAGACAGATGAATCTAGTCGAGCGTCAAATTTGGTGGCTTCGAGGGCGGCCGCTTCACAGATAGTTGCCAGCTTCGGCGTGGCTTGCCAGTGAACTTCCGCGATACGGGCTGGATTTACGGCCAAATACCGCCCACTCCGTAGTTTACGGACTCGAGGCGAAAACTCAGTATCAGGTGTCTGCCACTGTTCCTCGATTGATCCCGCCCTCGGCCAACCGGACGGACCAAATCCCAATTCGGCGATTTCGGAGTCGGTGGCTGACACCCGTCAATATTATCACTTATTGCAGTAAGTGATAATATCTAAACTTTTAGTCCTTAGTTGCGAGATTGTCTAAATGACATCTGGAACTACTCCCCGATGCGCTCGATGTGGCCGCCGATTACGTCCGGCCCAAAGGAGCGTCGCAGAGTCAGGCGCAGATCGTCTTTGATGGTTGGTCCCTCGGGAACAAATTGTTCGCGCGCCTGGCTGAGGTCGACAATCGCCAAGTCCTCAACCTCCCA
>Ga0228700_1002309_pt1 | contig 10210 bp, 7 predicted proteins | sample McNCre317_Aug_MG_FD_178019 | JGI IMG/M metagenome (GOLD analysis project Ga0228700, IMG submission 178019) | Freshwater microbial communities from McNutts Creek, Athens, Georgia, United States - 3-17_Aug_MG | ecosystem: Environmental > Aquatic > Freshwater > Creek | place: USA: Georgia... | reverse complement strand
TGCCGAGGCCTATGCCGCCGATATCATGGCCCGCGTTGAGGGTACCAAGATCGGGGAGGGGACTCCGCTGCCTGCTGGCGCAGGGTCTGGTCGCGGTGGCGTGAACCCGTCCTACAACATTAGCGCCGACGACATTACCGTGCGCGTGGTGGATGCAAACGGTCGGCCCATGGGCGCGCCGCAGCAGGTCCAGACGCGCGTCCAGTCGAACTGGCGCCCATCCATGGGATACTAACGGCCATGGCAACGCTTCAAGATGCAACCCCGCGCTGCGCGGTCTGGCTTTTCAAAACCATCGACCGCAGGACGATTGACGGCAAGTCAGGCGTGTCCACGCGGTACCAAGGGAAAGACCCCTATATTGATCTGTCCCCATTTCTTGGGGATGGCTCATCCGTGCGGACAAGCAAGTCCGTGCGCGAGCCTGCCGGTGGCTGGTCCATCACTTTCATGGATGCTGCTCAGAAGGACTGGGTGTCGAACTTCACGCCTCCCGGTTTCCAGTCGCTGGAGAGTGTCTACGGCCTCGTGGAGCCAATGGATGTAATCGAGATTCGCATGTGGAGCGGGGTCGGCCCTGCGCCGATTGGCGGCAAGTACCCCATCGTCATGCGTGGCTTCGTGTCCGAGGTGCACCGCAGCCAGAGCATGGGCCAGGATGGCACGCCGCAGCGGCAGGTGACCATCACCGGGCAGGACTACGGGAAAATCTGGCAGACGTTCCAGGTGTTGCACCTGCCGTCCTACGTCGAAGGCAAGGCGTTGCTCACCAGCTTCAACCTGTCGGAGCTCTTTGGCGTCAGCGTGGTCGCGGCCTTGCCGGCTGGGGAGTTCATTCGGCAGATGGTCGAGAAGATCATCAACCCGCACCTGGCTGGCTTTCTGCCGGACACTCTGCCTTCGGACATTCCGAAAAAAATACAGACCGGCGACAGCATCTCGGTCAAGCACGGGTCGGTGAACCAGTCGTTTCAGTCCATGCAGGGCTCGCTCTGGGACATCATGCGCCTGCACGGCGATGTCGGCGTCTGGAACGAGCTGTACGTAGAAGACCGCGAGGATGGCGTGCACTGCGTGTACCGGGCCATCCCGGCTCTGCACCTCACGGCGCCGGAAGGCTCCACCGACCGCAAAATTCAGGACGACGCGCCCGACCCCATTTATGTGCTGGTGCTGGATGAGCACATCGTGAGCATGTCCGTGATGCGGACCGATGCCGCGGTGGCTAACTTCTACTGGGTCAACAACAGCCGCTTTGACCTGATTGATGACATGCAGCGCAAGCTGTCGGCCATCGCTGAAAACAGCGAAACTGTTTCCACCCGCGAATACCCCAACACCGCCGTGAAGTATTACGGCGTGCGGCCCATGTATGCCGAGACGCAGCAGGCTGGGGACGAGATCACCAACCAGCAAAGCGGGCAGCCTGAAAAGGAGCACGACGAGCGGTCGGTCAAGCAGGAGGCGTGGATCGAGCGCCGCCGCCGCCACATGGTGGAAATGAACCGGGACAACGTCGTTCTGGAGCGCGGCACAGCCCGCATCAAGGGTGGGCTTATGCGCCCCGGTAGCGCGGAAATGCTGAAGGCTGGCGACTACGCCCGCTTTGTTGTCGGGCGCATGGTGTGGGACGCCTACATCGTCCAGGTGGACCAGGAGTTCATCCCGTACCAAGGCTACGTGACCACGCTCACATTCGAGCGCGGAGAGGGTTTTGCGTTGCGCACGGCCATGGAGGGGCAGTCGTCCTCGCCGTGGCTTGTTGAGCAATCCAGCCGATTTGGGGTGCTGCCATGAGTATGCGTCAGGGTATCGTGGTGGACGTCCACCCGGAGGATCACTCCGTCGATTTGGTCATGATGGACGACGGCTCCCGCATGATCGGTGTGCAGGTGCTCACTCCAAACGGCAGCGCCCGCTCGGGCTCGGTCAATATGCCGAGCGTGCCGGCGCGTGCGGACAAGTGGGACATCACCAAGCGCAACGGGCAGGACCAGATTGCGCTCGTCGGGTTTGTGAGAAACAACCCGGTCGTGGTTGGCTACCTGTTCCCGCAAATTTCGCAGATGACATTCAAGGATCATGATCGCGCCTTCACCCGGCACACGTCGGACGTTTACTCGACCGTGGATGCCAGCGGCAACATGGAGCTGCACCACCCCAGCGGGGCGTTTGTGCGGTTCGCCGAGAGCTTGGAGCACGAAGACCTGGGTGGTAAGAACGTGGACAAGAACCTCGCTCTTGACCGCAACACCGGGCGCAATATCGGGGTGCGCGTGTTCGTTCCTGGAGCGTTCGATTTGAGCCTGACGCCTGACGGCGCGCTCAGCTTGACGGTTTCCAAGGGTGGCGCGCTGGAGTTCGCCGAGGCGCTCACCATCAAGGCCCCGTCCGTCACGCTCGATACGCCGAGCACCCACATCACCGGCCCGGTCGTGGTGGATGGCGACGTGACCATTGAAGGCATCAGCTTCCTGGAGCACGTGCATAGCGGCATCCTGCGAGGCCCTGCCAACACCGACCCGCCCGTCGGCTGATCTGCTTTCGTCGTGACGCAAGAATGGCGGCATGATTGACCGCCCTGCGCCCACAGAACAGCGAGCCGGAGTTCGTCCGATTGCGTTCGCGTTGGACAACGTGGGCGCCGTTGGGCGCGCGGTCAGCCTCAATATTCGACCCGAAGACCTGACCCGCAACGAGCCATCGCGCTCTGCCGTGCACCAGACGCTGGCGCATGGCGACGTCAAAGGCTGGGTGGACAACTTCGGCGCTGGGATGCCGTCGCTCACGATCTCTGGGCACACCGGCTGGCGCCAAGCGCTGGGTACCGGGATGGACGGCGCTCAGGCGTTTGACGCCCTGAATCAGCTCGTGGTGCACGACTACCACGACGCCAAACAGTCGGCGATTGATTACGGTATCGACCCTGCGCTTGTAAAACTTCTTTTTATTGACACGCTGGACAACTTTGCGTGGTCCGTGGTGCCGACTCAGTTTGTGCTGCGTCGCTCCAAGTCGCGGCCTCTGCTCTGGCAGTACAACATCACATTGCAGGCCGTCAGCACGTCTGCCTCCGTCGCCGTGAAGCTGGGCCCCGGCTACGGAAGCCCGGCCAACGGTGTGATTGCGCTGGATCGCACAATCGGCCGCTTGGCGTCGTACCAGCCCAACGTCAAGAGCTGGGTTGACGAGGCGCTGGGCGCTGTTGACGGCGTATTCTCTGGGGTTTCTGAGGCAATTGCCGGGTTTGTGCTCACGACCAATGGCGTGCTCAGCGCAGTTCTCAGCGTGCTGCGTGATTCAAACAACCTGGCGACCGGCGTCGGTAACCGCTTGATCTCGGTGGCCAGTAGTCTGGCTAGTGTCGGGTTGAACGTGTTTCGAGTCGTGAGTTCGATTGCCGGACTGCCCGGCGAAATTCGCTCCAAAATCTCGAACGTCGCAGCCGCCTACAACGAGGCCCTGTGCATTTTCGCTAACAGCCTGCGCCCGCGCAAAGTCTACGAGCAGTACACGGGCCTGTACGGGGCGTCGAATTGCTCCAGCACGACGGGCGGCCGCCCATACAGCCCGTATGCCAACCTCAACGTCTTCGAGCTGATGACGCCCGACAAAGGCCCCATCTCGGTTACTAGTGCGGCGCGTGGCAGCATATCGACTCTGGTCGGCATGGACCCCGTGCTGGCTCCTGTCCCCATGGGTGAAATCGGTCGGTTGACCTCGGTGATATCGGGCGGCGTGGGGGTGGCTACGTGAGCGAGTTTGAGCGCAGCGAGCCGAATTACCGCCTGGTCGAGTCGCATCGCGGCGACGACCTGCAGGCCGTTGCTGCGCGAGAGCTGGGCGACGCAAACCGTTGGGTGGAGCTGGTTTGGTTGAACAAACTGGTTTGGCCATACATCACCGACGACCCGCAGCGCGTCGCGCCGGGCGTTGTGCTCAGCGGTGCCGGGCTGAAAGTTCCAGCGCCTGTGGGCGTGTGGACCGACGACGCCGAGCGTGGCCAGGTCTACGAGCGCGATTGCGCCATGGTTGGACGGCAGCTCCAAGACGATGGTGCTGGCGATATCATGGTGCATGCCGGGTTGGACAACCTGCGCCAGCAGCTGGAGCACAGGCTCATCACGCCCACCGGGCAGGCCAGACGGCACCCGGAGTACGGCTGCCGTGTTTGGCGGCTCCTGGGCTCGATGAATGGCCCTGTGGCTGGGCTGCTTGGCGCTCAGTATGTGCAGTCTGCGCTAGAGGCCGATTACAGGGTGGCGAGCGTCGATTTCTCGCGCGCCGATGTGCAGTTTGATGCCGTCAAGGTCACCGCTCGCGCGGTGGCGATTGAGGGCAGTGCTGTTGACCTCGTTGTCAACAATTAAGGATTCACGTGTCATTCCAGTTGAAGGACTTTGTTTCCATCGTCGCCGCGCAGATCAACCACGCGCGCAGCGTCACCACCAAGATCACCGACTTCCAGCCGGGCTCCGTGGCGCGCACGCTCATGGAGGCCCCGGCCGTCGAGCTCGAAGAGCTGTACCTCCAGATGTTCTTGGGGCTGCGTGACGCCATCCCGGTGGCCACGTTCCAGTCGTTCGGCTTCACCAAGCTGCCAGCAGCTCGTGCATCCGGGTTTGTCAGCATCTCCCGCCCGGCTCCCGTGGTGTCGCCGCTGCCCATCCCAATTGGCACAGTGTTCACCGCAGTGGATGGCCGCGCATACGCGTCCACCGCCGCCGTCACATGGGCTGCAAGCCAGACCGTTGTGCGCGTGCCGGTGTCGTATGGCACGCCGGGTCTGGTGGGCAACATCGCCGCCGGGCTTATCACGGTATCGTCGGCGTTTGGCAGCGGCTACACCGTCAGCAATCCGGCAATCACCACCGGGCGCGACCCGGAGACGGATGTCGAGCGCGAGGCGCGGTTTGCCGAGTTTGTTGGCGCGCTGTCGCGTGGCACCGTGTATGCGTGCCTCTATGCCGCGCGCGAGCCAGTGGTGCTGGACGCCGATGGCAACGTCTTCGAATACGTCACCCGCGCCGGGCTGGACGAGCAGCCCGGCCTGGTGAGGATTTACCTCTACACCAATCGCGGCGAACCTTCGTCCGAGATACTTGTCGCCGCTCAGGCCATGCTTGACGGAAGCCGCGACGACCAGCTTGGCACCATTACGCCCGGGTACCGGTCTGCCGGCGTCGAGATTCAGGTGCTGCCCATGCTGGAGCGCGCCGTGCCGCTGTCCGTGCGGGTTGGCATGTTCGACGGCTACACGCTGAACAGCACCGTGGAGCAGCGCCTTGGGGACATCATGGCCGCAGAGCTTGCAGCCGTCCCGCCTGGCGCCACGCTGTATCTGGGCTCGCTTATCGAGGCCATGCTGGCTGCGCCCGGCGTGGAGTCCATCGTGCCCAGCACCAACACCAACATCGTCTGCGGCCCCAGTGAGGCACTGGTCGCTGGCACGCTGACCGTCACGGCACTATGACCCAGACGGCACTCCAGCGGCTGCTCAAGTACCCGCACGCCGCGGTGTTTGACGTCGCCCCTGCGTCTGAGCTGGCGTTCCGCCTGCGGCATGCGTCTGGAGCCTCGTGGTCGATTGCCGACCGGGTGCTCACAGCCACCGCCGGGGCTCTCGTCGTCAGCCACGACCTGCGGCAGCACACCGTTGGCGGGCTGGCCGCTGCGCTGGTCACTGACGGGTTCACCATCGAGTCGCTGTCTGCGAAATTCTCGGGCCTGTCCGCCGTCGTTCTGGTGGAGGGCTTGGGCGACCAGGCGCAATCCAACGGCGACCACATCATGGGCTTTACCTCCCTGCTGTGGGTGCTGCTGAGCGGCTACGCCGACGAGGTGCTTGGCGCCAAGGAGCAGGTGCGCCAGGCGCTGCTGCAGATGGTCATTGGCACCGCCGACGGCGAGTGGCTCGACCTGTGGGCAACCCTGTACGGCGTGCCGCGGCTGCAAGGCGAAACCGATGCCGCTTTGCGGGTGAGAATTCCGCGCGAGGCCTTTCGAGCCCGCAACAACGCCCGCGCCATCGAGCTGGCCATCCGCGACGCCACCGGGTTTGATGTCCGCATCGAGGAACCCTGGCGCGAGATTTTCCAGCTCGACAACTCCGAGCTGTCGGGGTCGGCTAAGTTTCAGGACGGCCAGCGGGTCGGGCACCACCTGATCCAGCCCGTGGCACGCGCCACGGTTGATTGGGGTGCTGTCACACCCGTGATCAACAGAAACCGCGCGGCGGGCGTCATTAGCCTGCCGCCGCTCATCTTCCACACGTCGGCGGTGAATGCATCCGCTGGGCACGTGGCCCGCATGGGGGTGTTGCGGCAGCGGTCTAGTGCTGCGCTGCTGGATGGCGGACTGACGCTGGACAACAACCTGGTGCTGAGCGACGGCGATGGCATCGTGCTCAACCATCCGGCGCTGTTCAATGTGCGCGAGGTTCGGCGCGTGCTGTCTCACGTCATCGTGCCAACCCAAGGTTGGGTGAACGAGCCATGGGGCGGCGAGTCATGGGCTGGCTTCCAGTACATCGTCCGCGCGGCGCTGCATGTGCGCGACTACCGCACCCACTACGCGACTGTGGAGTACCAGCAGAGCTGGGAGCGCCCATCCACCTGGAGCGGAATTGAAACCTGGGCGGCAATTGGACCAGCGGTGCGCAGCGAGCTTACGCGCCTGCTCACCCAAGATGAGCTTCTGCTCACTGAGGCGTCCGAGAACCTCACCACGGAAGATGGCGAGCAGCTGGCTGCAGTGGTGTCGCCAGACACAACCGTGGCAGCGGAAAACGAGTTTTACATCCTGACCGAAAACGGCCGCTTCGTTGGGGTGGAAGAGTGATGGCGGGTGATTAGAAAAAATGGAGTAATGCAATGTCGATCATAAAAATTTCCGAAATGACCCCGGTGACAGAACTGACGTCGGCGGACGCTCTGCCTATTGTCAATGCGGGAGCCACCAAGAAGACCTTGCTTGGTGGGCTGGCTGACTGGGTGTTGAAGATTTATCCTGGGTACATGCCCACTGGCACCGGTGCTGTAGCTACTACGGTGCAGCAGCAGTTGCGCGATATTCAAAGCAAGCAGCAAGAGGCTGTGAGCGTCAAGGACTTCGGCGCTGTTGGGGATGGCGTTACGGATGATTCTGCTGCGTTTCAAGCAGCCGTAAATGCTGCAATTGTAGGGTATGCTGAAGTCTTTGTTCCCGGAGGCGACTATCTGATTGGAGCATCTATTAATCTTGGTTCAGTTGGCTCATATACGGGCGGCATCAAGATTCGCGGTGTTGCGCCAAACTCCGTAGGCAAGCGATCCAATATCATCCAGAAAGATTTAAACATTCCGGTATTTGTGCAGGACTCTATTGCCACGCACATAACTGGGTTGTCTTTCACCTGCTGGGCCGGTAACTCCAAGACCGCAGCAGGTGCGAACATTGTTGCTACAGCCTACACCGCCAACTCAATCACACTCAGCGCGAACCCATGGGCGGGTAGTAGCCCTGTGATCTGGGCACCAACCACACCTTATGTGGCGACTGATACTACTGCCTACCCCAATGTTATTCGGTTCAATTTGATGGGTGCATGGGTCGCAAGCTCTGTGACCGTGAACGGCAATGGCACCGTGACGCTGAACAATGTCAAAGGCTCGGACGGCACCATCAATGCCTCAATCTCTGGCGTTGTCGGCGGATCGGTGACTTTTATTTCATTGGCCCACTCGATCGGTTCTACTGGGTTCACAAACGCAAATACCGGGGTAATATTCTGTGATCTTCGTGAGAATGGCTTTTACGACCACCTGTGGTTCAATCAGGTAACACGGGCATTTTCGTTTGACGCCACAGGCAGCGGTGGCGGCGCGTCTGTCGGTGTGGGTAACGCCGGGTTCTTCTCGGACATCGTTATTGATCAGGCACAGAATTTCATTTGGTCGGCTGGCGACATCAATGCAGGGCAATTCACGAATTGCCAGTTCTACGGAACGCTGGTGCCGTTCTATGCGCCCTACGGGAATATCTCGTCCAACAATTTCTCAAACTGCAAAAGCATCTCGTCGAAGTTCGCACAAGCAAATACTAATTTCATTGGCAATACTGTCACAGGCTGCAGCTTCAATGAGATCACCGGTTATGGGTATTCAGACCTGTTGGTGAATGTTGGTGGCACACTGAAAGATAGCACCTTCGTGGGCAATAACTTCGGGCGCTCGACTGCGATTGTCTTCAACGTAGGGAATATCAGCGGAGTTACTTTTGTTGGAAACAACATCTTGAGCAACGGCGAGGGCGGTGCTGCGTACTTTATTACCTGTGCCGGAACAGTGCTCAATTCGCGCTTCTCAGAAAACAATTTTGCTGCACTCTATGGCTCGAACAGCAACCGGCTGCAAACAACATCGCCAACAGCAAGCCTTGCTGGTTCGGTGTTCGGTGATGACTTCATGGACAAGTCGAACAACACCGGGCCAGAAATAAAGAGCTTCGGGACGTGGACACCATCCCTTGGCGGTACTGCCACTTACACCATACAAAGTGGCAACTATGTCAAGGTGGGCAAGCTAGTCACGCTACGTGGAAAGCTAGTTATTAACGCCATTGGAACTGGAAGCACATCAACTGTGACAGGGTTACCGTTTCCCGTGGACAGCACAACCAACTCAGTTCAATTTGGCGGGTCTGTTGGGTATTTCTCCGGCCTTTCCTCTGCCGTAGTTTCAATAGTTCCAGTTGTCATAAACAACACAAGCACAATAACTTTTAGTACATTGGCTGCGGCTTCGGCAACCATGAGCGCGTCCGCAGGCGTATTTACGTCAGGAACTCGAATTGATTTTTCAATTACCTACCAAACCCCATGAGCACACTAACCCAACTCCTAAAATAACGCACCATCCTGCTGGCAATCCCACCCGCTCACCAGGCCCCCTAAACGCCACCGTCCCCCTCCCATCGTCGTGACGCAAAACTAAACCATGACCAAAAAAATCACCGAACTCGACCCCGCGCTCCCGCTCACTGGCACGGAGGTCATCCCCCTGGTGCAAAACGTGGTGACGCGGCGCTCGCCGCTGTCGGCGCTGGCTGATTGGGTGTTGAAGACGTACCAGGGGTTCTTGCAGGCCGGTACTGGCGCGGTTGCTACTACGGTGCAGAGTAAGCTGCGTGAGATTGTGAGTGTTAAAGACTTTGGCGCTGTTGGTGATGGTGTTACGGATGACACTGCAGCCATTCAAGCTGCAATAAATTACACATCTACTCGCTCAAGCGTTGGCGGTTCTGTTTATTTTCCTCCGGGAAGTTACAAGATCACTAGCACAATTTACACCTATGGATCTGGTGGTGTTGGTCAAGTCGGTATTGTGGGGTCTGGTTTATTTTCAACCAGAATCTTACCGTCTGGGGATTTTACAGCTATCAACTTGGTTACAAGTTACCAAGAGTCTGGTGGATTTTCTATTGCATGGCCAACGACAGCCGCAGCATCAATTCCCGCCACGCGGATAGGTATTGAGATTGCTGGAGCAAATTGGCAGTTTAGTTACGCGACCTTGAAAAATGTCACTGTTATGTATGGCTATCGTGGCTATGTGCTTAACGACTGGACAGGCCAGCCTTTAGGTACTGCTTACCTTTGCACGCTACAACAACTTACCGCTTTTCGTTGTGCTGACTGGGGCTTTTATCTTAATAGCAAAACAGGCAGCACCACACTACGAATGATTCACTGCTACGTGCGTGGCGACAACAGCAGCGGCGGTGCTCAGTATGGAAAAGGCGTATATGCAACTAACTTCAATGATATTTACACAGAGCAGCTTGCAATTGACCAATGCTTGAATAGTTGGGTGCAGTTTGTCAATTACAACGTGTGCGTAATGAATGGATCTGCGTTTGAAGCAAATAAGATTGCATCATCCAGTGCTACTGCCATTTATTTTAATGGGGTGAACACTATTGTAAATGGCATAAAGGATATTTCTGGCACATACGATACGAGCGGAAATGCGAGAGTAATTTTTTGCGGTACTACTTGCGCCCTTTCTTTATCTGGATACAACGAACAATTTTCTACTGTTGTTGGCGGGACAACAAAATATAGAATTGCTTTCAATGCCGCAGGAACAGACATAAACATTGTCGATAGGTCAGTTTTGCCATCGCAGGTACTCAACAATGGATGGACAAGTCAAGCGTCTTATCAAGGTAT
>Ga0228700_1002307_pt1 | contig 10213 bp, 6 predicted proteins | sample McNCre317_Aug_MG_FD_178019 | JGI IMG/M metagenome (GOLD analysis project Ga0228700, IMG submission 178019) | Freshwater microbial communities from McNutts Creek, Athens, Georgia, United States - 3-17_Aug_MG | ecosystem: Environmental > Aquatic > Freshwater > Creek | place: USA: Georgia... | reverse complement strand
GCCTGTCAGCCCCAGTTTGGCCCGCATGGCATCGCCCAGCGCGCGGGGGAAGCCGGTTTTGTAGCCTTCCAGCACTTGCAGTGTCAGGTCCTGGTCGTCGATCAAAGGCAGCAGGGCTTGCGCCAGACAAAACAGGTTCCAGTAGGCGATGTTGGGCTGGCGGCTGTAGGCGTAGCGGCCTTGCGTGTCGGTGTGGTTGCAGATGTGGCCAGGGTCAAAGCCGTCCATGAACTGGAATGGCCCGTAGTCGATGGTCAGTCCCAGCAGACTCATGTTGTCGGTGTTCATCACGCCGTGGCAAAAGCCCACGGCCTGCCATTGGGCCAAGAGTTGTGCTGTGCGCTCTTGCACCACATCCAGCAAGGCGGCATAGGGATTGCCTTGCCAACCGGCGGCGCGCTCATGGCATTCGGGCAGGTGCTTGGCGATGACATGGTCGGCCAATTGACGCAGACTGTCCACATCGCCGATGGCGGCAAAGTGTTCCAAATGACCAAAGCGCAAGAAGCTGGGCGCGGTGCGTGTCAGCACGGCGGCGGTTTCCAGCGTCTCGCGCCGAACCGGCTCGGGCGAAGCGACCAGGCACAAAGCCCGTGTGGTCGGGATGCCCAGGCCGTGCATGGCTTCGCTGCACAGGTATTCGCGGATGCTGGAGCGCAGCACGGCGCGACCATCACCCCGGCGGGAGTAGGGCGTCGGGCCTGCGCCCTTGAGCTGAATTTCCTGCGGCCCCAGGAGGGACATCGCCTCGCCCAGCCAGATGGCCCGGCCATCGCCCAATTGACCGGCCCACTGGCCAAACTGGTGACCGCTGTAGACGGTGGCCAGCGGGTCTGAGCCGCCCAGCAGCGCATTGCCTGCAAAAGCGGGCAGGTGGGCATCGCCCAACAAATCGCCGGGCCAGCCCAACTGCGCCGTCAGGTCGTGGTTGCGTGCAGCCCAAGCGGGGGCTGCCACGGGGGAGGGGTGCAAACGGGTAAAGAACTGTGGCCCCAGTTGGGTCAATCGGTGCTGCCATGGCAGAGGCGGTGAGGAGGACTCAAGGAGGCTGGAGGCGCTGGTCATGCGCACATTGTCACGCCCTTGACAAGAACTCATGGTCCGCGTGGGCTTATGCTCATCGTCACGCTGGCGCCAGTGCACAATGTTCATGCGCTTTTTTCCATACCAACTGACCGGAGAACACCCCATGCTGGGACTGATGCAACAGCAATCTTTGCTGATTTCTTCCTTGATCCAATTTGCTGAGCGCCACCACGGCGATGGCGAGATCGTCTCGCGCCGTGTCGAAGGCGACATCCACCGCTACAACTGGGCCGCTGCCGCCAAACGCTCGCGTCAGGTGGCCAACACACTGGACGGCATGCAGATTGAACGCGGCAGCCGCGTGGCCACGCTGGCCTGGAACGGTTACCGCCACCTGGAGCTGTACTTCGGTGTCAGCGGCTCAGGCCGCGTGTTGCACACCATCAACCCGCGCCTGCACCCCGACCAGATTACCTGGATTGCGAACCACGCCGAAGACCAAGTGCTGTGCTTTGACATGAGCTTCTTGCCCCTGGTGCAGGCCGTGCATGCCAAGTGCCCCACGATCCGCCAGTACGTCGCGCTGTGCGACGCCGATAAATTGCCTGCAGACACCGGCATTCCCGGCTTGGTCAGCTACGAAGCATGGATGGGCCAGCAGCCCGACCGTTACACCTGGCCTCAGCTGGACGAAAACACCGCTTGCAGCCTTTGCTACACCAGCGGCACCACGGGCAACCCCAAGGGGGCGCTTTACAGCCACCGTTCGACGCTCTTGCACGCGTATGCCGCCGCCTTGCCCGATGTCATGTGCATCTCGGCGCGCGATTCAATCTTGCCCGTGGTGCCGATGTTCCACGTCAACGCCTGGGGCATCCCCTACAGCGCGGCCATGGTGGGCGCCAAGCTGGTGTTTCCGGGACCGGCGCTCGATGGCAAATCGGTGTACGAATTGATCGAAGCCGAGGGCGTGACCTTTGCGGCCGGTGTGCCCACCGTTTGGCAGATGCTGCTGGGCCACATGAAGCCTGCAGGCTTGAAGTTCTCCAAGCTCAACCGCACCGTCATTGGCGGCTCGGCCTGTCCACCCGCCATGATCACGGCTTTCCGTGAAGACTATGGCGTGGACGTGCTGCACGCCTGGGGCATGACCGAGCTGAGCCCGCTGGGCACTTTGTGTACGCTCAAGAACAAGCACCAAAGCCTGCCTGAAGCCGAACAAATGAAGCTGCGCATGAAGCAAGGCCGCTGCATCTTTGGCATCGAGATGAAGATCGTCGATGAGCAGGGCCAAGAGCTGCCACACGACGGCAAAGCCGCTGGCGATTTGCTGGTGCAAGGCCCATGGGTCATCGCTTCGTATTTCAAGCAAGAGGGTGCCAGCCCCCTGGTCGATGGCTGGTTCCCGACCGGTGATGTGGCCACCATCGACGCCGATGGCTTCATGCAGATCACCGACCGCAGCAAAGATGTGATCAAGTCTGGCGGCGAGTGGATCAGCTCCATCGATGTGGAAAACATCGCCATGGCGCACCCCGCTGTGGCCATGGCGGCCTGCGTGGGCATTCGCCACCCCAAGTGGGACGAGCGTCCGATTGTGTGCGTGGTCAAAAAGCCTGGCGCTGAAGTCAGCCGCGACGAGTTGATCCAGTTCTACGACGGCAAGACCGCGAAATGGCAGATCCCCGACGACGTGGTGTTTGTCGATGCGATCCCGCTGGGGGCGACCGGCAAGATGCTCAAAACCCGCTTGCGCGAGCAGTTGGCGGACTACGTTTTGCCAGGCCTTTGATGTGCATCAAGTCACCCGTGCGGCACGCAAGTCGCACGGGTGATAGGGCTTAGGGGCAAACCCCGAGCGGGTTTGAGAATTCAGCGGTTACGCTGACATCGTTCTGATTCACAACGCAGGAGACTTTGAATGAAATTCACCACCCGCTTGATCGCCGCAGCCGCACTGAGCACCTGTGCTTTTGGCGCGTTTGCCCAAAAGGGCGAGACCGTCAAGATCGCCTGGATCGACCCGCTGTCTGGCCTGATGGCCCCGGTTGGCAGCAACCAGCTGAAAAGCTTCCAGTTCTTTGCCGAGAAATTCAGCAAGACAAACCCGGCTGGCGTCAAGTTCGAAGTCATCGGCATTGACAACAAACTCAGCCCCGCCGAAAGCCTGAACGCGCTCAAAGCCGCCATGGACCAGGGCGTGCGCTACATCACGCAGGGCAACGGCTCATCGGTGGCGGGTGCCCTGATCGAAGCGGTCAACAAACACAACGAGCGCAACCCCGGCAAGGAAATCATTTTCTTGAACCACTCTGCCGTGGACCCGGACTTCACCAACAGCAAGTGCAGCTACTGGCACTTCCGCTTTGATGCCGACACCTCGATGAAGATCGAGGCCATGACCACCTTCATGGCCGATCAAAAAGACATCAAGAAGGTCTACCTGTTCAATCAGAATTATTCACACGGCCATCAGGTCGCCAAGTTCGCCAAGGAAAACCTGGCCCGCAAGCGTCCTGACATCCAGATCGTCGGCGAAGACCTGCACCCACTGGCTCAGGTGCGTGACTTCTCGCCCTACATCGCCAAGATCAAGGCTTCGGGCGCCGACACCGTGATCACCGGCAACTGGGGCTCCGACCTCGCGCTGCTGGTCAAAGCCGCCAACGAGGCCGGCTACAACGGTAAGTTCTACACCTACTACACCGGCGTGACCGGCACGCCCACGGCACTGGGTCAAGGCGGTGCAGGCCGCGTCTACCAGATCGCTTACAACCACTACAACATGGGTGGCGACATCGGCAAATGGATGGCCGAGTTCAAGACCAAGTTCAACGATGACTTCTACACCGGCTCGGTGATCTCGATCTACAACGCTTTGGGCGAGGCCATGGCCAAAGCCAAATCCACAGATCCCGTCAAAGTGGCTGCGGCCCTGGAAGGCCTGAAGTACAAGAACTACAACGGCGAAGTCGAAATGCGCAAGACCGACCACCAGTTGCAGCAGCCGCTGTACATGACGGTGTGGCAAAAGGCGGACAAGAAGTACTCCTACAGCCCTGAAAACACCGGCATGACCTTGGCCCCGGTCAAGGAATTCCCATCCTACGTGTCCAGCACACCGACCAGCTGCCAGATGAAGCGTCCCGGCTGATCGGGGTTTGGCTCGCGGGCCCGATGACCTCATCCGTTGTCGGGCCTTTTTCTTGGGTGTTCGCGCACCCGCATCACTCGGGTTGACATGACCCACTTTCGGTAACGAAGTTAGGCTCTCGCAGCCTGGAAAGTAGCAGTACCTATGGAGTTTTTCATCATCTCCATGCTCAACGGCCTCAGTTACGGGCTGTTGCTCTTCATGCTCAGCTCTGGGCTGACCTTGATTTTCAGCATGATGGGCGTGCTCAATTTTGCGCACGCCAGCTTTTACATGATCGGCGCCTATTTCGGTTACACCCTGTCGGGGTGGATCGGTTTTTGGCCCGCACTGGTGCTGGCACCGCTGTTCGTGGGCGCCTGCGGTGCACTGTTCGAGCGCGTGACGCTGCGCAAAGTCCACCCCTTCGGCCACGTGCCCGAACTGCTGGTCACCTTTGGTTTGTCTTATGTGGTGCTCGAGTTGATCCAGCTGGTGTGGGGCCGCACGGCGGTCGAGTTCACACCGCCTGAGATTTTGCGCAGCTCGGCATTCACCCTGATCAACCATTCCCTCAATGGCCTGAGCATGGTCTGGGGCGCCGCACCGGCAGAGTTGTGCAATGCCGCTGATGCGGCGGTTCGTGTGGTGTGTTCACCGTTCCCGGCCACGCGGGCTTTCATGATGCTGGTGGCCTTGTTGATGCTGGTGTCCTTGTGGCTCTTGCTGACGCGCACCCGCATTGGCCTGGTCATTCAGGCCGCTTTGACCCACCCTGAAATGGCCGAGTCACTGGGCCACAACGTGCCCCGCGTGTTCATGCTGGTCTTTGGCGCAGGCACTGGGCTGGCCGGTCTGGCGGGCGTCATCGGTGGCAGCACCTTTGTCACGGAGCCGGCCATGGCCGCGACGGTGGGCTCGGTCATCTTCGTCGTGGTGGTCGTGGGCGGCATGGGCTCTTTGTCGGGCGCGTTTTTGGCATCGGTGCTGATCGGTGTGATCCAGACCTTTGCGGTGGCCATCGATTACTCTTTCCTGGCTTTGGCCAAGGACATGGGCTGGGCGGTGTCCGCGGCCATGCAAGAGAACACGTTTGCCAAACTCACGGTGTCGCAAGTAGCGCCGATTCTGCCGTACCTGTTCCTGGTGCTGATCCTGATTTTCCGACCCAAGGGTCTTTTGGGCACACGAGAGGGTTGAGCCATGGCTGCTGTCTACAAATTCAAACCGTACAACGTCGGCCGCTGGGTCATCTGGAGCCTATTCGCTTTGGTGCTGCTGGTCGCGCCGCTGGTCTTCACCAGCAATCTGTCTACCACCATGCTGGCCCAGATGGGCATCGCCATCATCGCCTGCTTGTCCTACAACATGCTCTTGGGGCAGGGCGGCATGCTCAGTTTCGGGCATGCGGTCTACACCGGCCTGGGCTCTTACATGGCCATCCATGCGCTCAACGCCATCAGTGGCGGCAAGCTCAACATCCCGGTCAGCCTCTTGCCCATCATCGGCGGTCTGGCGGGCATGGGCTTTGCCATCTTGCTGGGCTATGTGACCACCCGCAAGTCGGGCACACCGTTTGCCATGATCACCATGGGCGTGGCCGAACTGGTGTTCGCCATGTCGCTGATGTTCTCCGAGTTCTTCGGGGGTGAAGCCGGTGTCTCGGGCAACCGCGTGGCGGGCCAGGCTTTCTTTGGCATCAACTACGGGCCGCAAATCCAGGTGTATTACCTGATTGCCGCCTACACCTTCGTGTGCGTGGCGTTGATGTTCGCCTTCACCCAGACGCCTTTGGGCCGCATCCTCAACGCGGTGCGTGACAACCCTGAGCGCGTCGAGTTCATCGGCTACAACACCCAGCGTGTGCGTTACATGGCCTTCATCATTGCGGGTTTCTTCGCCGGCATTGCAGGGGGTCTGGGTGCACTCAACTTTGAGATCGTCACCGCCGAAGTGGTGGGGGCAGGGCGCTCGGGTGCGTATTTGCTGTTCACCTTCCTGGGGGGGGCCACCTTCTTCTTCGGCCCCATCATCGGTGCCATCCTGATGGTCATTGCTTTTGTTTTGCTGTCCGAGCTGACCAAAGCCTGGTTGCTGTACCTGGGCCTTGTCTTCCTGTTCATGGTCATGTACGCCCCGGGCGGCATTGCCAGCCTGATCATGATGAACCTGCGGGTGGCCAAATTTGGCAAGCTGCGTCAGATCTGGACCAGCTACCTGGGCCTGGCCCTGACCGCCTTTGTCATGCTCGCCGGAGCCGGGGCCATGATCGAGATGGTCTACCACCTGCAGCTCAATTCGGCTTTGGGTGACACAGTCAAGTTCATGGGGGCCACGCTCAATGCCAAGGGGCTGGACAGCTGGTTTGGCTGCGCCTTTGTCATGCTCACCGGTTTGGGCTTGTTTGAACTGTCTCGCCGCCAGTACATGCTGGAGTGGGGCGTCATCCAGACCGAGATCGAAAAAGAAATCAAGCGCCGGGAGACTGCAGTATGAGTACGACCTACGCACTGGAACTCAAAGACGTTCGCAAGAATTTCGGCAAGACCGAAATCATCCGTGGCGTGAACCTGGCTGTGCAGGCCGGTGAACGTGTGGCCGTGATTGGCCCCAACGGCGCGGGCAAGTCCACTTTGTTCAACCTGATCAGTGGCCGCTTTGGCCCGACCAGCGGTGACATCTTGCTTAATGGCCAGGCCATCCAGCACAAAAAGCCCTACGAGATCAACCGCATGGGTTTGTCGCGCAGCTTCCAGATCACCAACATCTTTCCCAAGTTGAGTGTGTTTGAAAACCTGCGCTGCGCGGTGCTCTGGAGCCTGGGCTACAAGTACACCTTCTTCAAGTTCCTCTCTGGCCTGAAAGATGCCAACGCGCGTGCTGAGCAGTTGATGGACATGATCCACCTCGACAAGAAACGCGATGTGTTAGTCATGAACCTGACCTATGCCGAGCAGCGTGCCCTTGAGATTGGGGTGACGATTGCGGGTGGTTCGGACGTGATCTTGCTGGACGAGCCCACAGCGGGCATGAGCAAGAGCGAGACCTCGCGCTTCATCCACCTCATCAAGGAAGTCACCGTGGGAAAAACCTTGCTGACGGTGGAGCACGACATGGGTGTGGTGTTCGGCCTGGCCGACAAGATCGCCGTGGTGGTCTATGGCGAAGTGATCGCCTTCGACACGCCCGAGGCTGTGCGGGCCAATGCAAAAGTACAAGAGGCTTATCTGGGCTCCAGTGTGGCCGACAGCCAGGCAGGAGGCCACTGAGATGCTCAAAGTCGACAACCTTCACGCCTATTACGGCAAAAGCCACGTGCTCCATGGCGTCAGCTTTGGGGTGGGCCAGGGCGAAATTGTGGCCTTGCTGGGCCGCAACGGATCTGGCCGCTCGACCACGGCCAAGGCCATCATGGGCCTGGTCGATTGCCAAGGCTGCATTGACTGGCAGGGCCAGCCCATTCAGGGCAAGAAAGCCTACGAAGTGGCGCATCTGGGCATTGGTTATGTGCCCGAAAATCGCGACATTTTCCCCAAGCTCACCGTCAGCCAGAACCTGCAGCTGGGTCAGAAATCGGGGGCCAAAAACAGCCGCTGGTCGTTTGACGACATGTACGCCATGTTCCCACGCCTCAAGGAGCGCGAGCACACCGAAGCCGGGGTCTTGTCAGGCGGCGAGCAGCAAATGCTGACGCTCTGCCGCACCCTGATGGGCGACCCGGATCTGATCATCATCGATGAGCCCACCGAAGGCCTGGCCCCCAAGATCGTCGAGCTGGTGGGGCAATACCTGCAGCAACTCAAAAGTCGGGGCATTTCCGTGCTCTTGATCGAGCAAAAGCTCACGATCGCGATGAACATCTCGGACCGCGCCCTGGTCATGGGCCATGGCAGCATTGTGTTTGAAGGCACACCCGACGAGCTTCGCCACAACACCTACATCCGCAAGGAGTGGCTGGAAGTTTGAGCGCCGTCCCGGTTGAGACAGTCCGGGCTGTCATTCCTCAGATCAGCCACTACAATCTTTAAAAACGAACGACCGTTCTTTTTTATTCCACGCTCCATTTCACGCAAAGGAAACCAGCATGACAGCTGAATACAAAGTCCAAGGTGATGTCGCGGTCATCACCCTGATGAACCCGCCCGTCAACGGTTTGGGTCTGTCCACTCGCATCGGCATCACCGATGGGTTGGAAAAAGCCAACAACGATGCAGCCGTCAAGGCCATCGTCATCACCGGTGGTGGCAAGGCCTTTTCGGGCGGCGCGGACATCCGTGAATTTGGCTCGCCCAAGGCGATCCAGGAACCCAATTTGCTGAGCGTCATCCGCGCTTGCGAAAACTCGGCCAAGCCTGTGGTGGCCGCCATCCATTCGGTCGCCATGGGCGGCGGTCTGGAGCTGGCTCTGGGCTGCCACTACCGCATCGCAGCGCCTGGCACCTCGATTGCCTTGCCCGAAGTCAAGCTGGGCCTGATCCCCGGCGCGGGCGGCACGCAGCGTCTGCCCCGCGTGATCGGCGTGGAAGCGGCGCTCAACATGATCGTCAGCGGCGAAGCCATCAAGAGCGAGATGCTGGCCATGCTGCCGGGCCAGAAGCTGTTTGACGCGATTGCCCAATCGGCCGAGAGCCTGCCCGAAGAAGCCCTGGCGCTGGCCCGCAAAGTGGCGGCCGCCCATGCCGACGGCTTGCCCATGCCGCTGGTGCGCAACCTGCCTTGCAAGCACCCCCAAGGCGATGCTTATTTCCAGTTCACCCGCAACATGGTCAAGGGCATGGCCAAAAACTTGCCAGCCCCAGGCAAGTGCGTGGATGCGGTCGAAGCCGCCACCAAGAAGAAGTTTGAAGACGGCATGGTCTTCGAGCGTGAAATCTTCATGGCCTTGATGATGACGCCCGAGTGCCGCGCACTGCGCCACATCTTCATGGCCGACCGCGCAGCATCCAAGATTCCGGACGTGCCCGAAGACACGCCCAAGCGCGATGTCAAATCCGTGGCCGTCATCGGTGCTGGCACCATGGGCGGCGGCATCTCCATGAACTTCCTGAACGCAGGCATCCCGGTCAAGATCCTGGAGATGAAGCAAGACGCGCTGGACCGTGGCGTGGCCACCATCCGCAAGAACTACGAAGCGCAAGTCAAAAAAGGCAAGCTCAAGCAAGAGAAGTACGACGAGCGCATGGCGCTCTTGTCCACCACGCTGAGCTACGACGACATCGGCCAGGCCGATCTGGTGATCGAAGCCGTGTTTGAAGAAATGGGCGTGAAAGAAGCCGTCTTCAAGAAGCTCGACGAAGTGATGAAGCCCGGCGCAATTTTGGCTTCCAACACCTCGACGCTCGACGTGAACAAGATCGCCAGCTTCACCAAGCGTCCGCAAGACGTGATTGGCATGCACTTCTTCAGCCCCGCCAACGTCATGAAGCTGCTCGAAGTGGTGCGTGGCGCCAAGACCGGCAAGGACGTGCTGGCCACCGTGATGGCCATCGGCAAGAAGATCAAGAAGACCTCGGTGGTCTCGGGCGTGTGCGATGGCTTCATCGGCAACCGCATGATCGAGCAGTACAGCCGCCAAGCCGGTTTCCTGATCGAAGAAGGCTGCACCCCTGCGCAGGTGGACAAAGCTGTCGAGAAATTCGGCTTTGCCATGGGCCCGTTCCGCATGGGCGATCTGGCCGGCAACGACATTGGCTGGGCGATTCGCAAGCGCCGCTACCAGGAAAAGCCGGGCATGAAGTACAGCAAGACTGCCGACCTGCTCTGCGAGATGGGCCGCTATGGTCAGAAGACTGGCGCAGGCTGGTACGACTACCAGGCCGGCAAGCGCGACGCGATCCCGAGCGCCGTGGTGATCGAGATGATCGAGAAGCACCGCGCCGCGCAAGGCATCACGCCCCGCAAGATTTCCGATGACGAAATCGTGCAGCGTTTGGTGTATTCCTTGGTCAACGAGGCCTGCCACATCCTGGAAGAAGGCATTGCCAGCAAGGCCAGCGACATCGACATGGTCTACATCACCGGTTACGGCTTCCCGTTCTGGCGCGGTGGCCCCAT
>Ga0228700_1002302_pt1 | contig 10233 bp, 15 predicted proteins | sample McNCre317_Aug_MG_FD_178019 | JGI IMG/M metagenome (GOLD analysis project Ga0228700, IMG submission 178019) | Freshwater microbial communities from McNutts Creek, Athens, Georgia, United States - 3-17_Aug_MG | ecosystem: Environmental > Aquatic > Freshwater > Creek | place: USA: Georgia... | reverse complement strand
GTTCCCCCGATGGGGGGCTCTGTCCCGTCTCAGTATGGCGACCTGTTTGGCGTCTGGGGCAGCAATCGCCCGCTACCGAAAGGCCCCGCAGCGACCCCCGGCACGATCCACACGCAGACGGCGCAGGCAGACGATGCTCCGTCCATCTGGCAGGGTGCTTCCAACTGGGTGCAGGCCAAGGCTACGCAAGCAAAGCAGGCTTATGAGGAGGCCAAACCCGCGCTTAAGTTCGCTCAGGAACACCCCGTCCTCGCCAAGATCGGCATGAGCCTGATGATGGGTGGCGGTCATCCCGGCACCAGCGGGCTCGGCACGGCTCAGGACCGTTCCTACCGGAACATTCCACCGCCGCAGCCGATAAATCAGGCCCCGCAGCAGACGCAGATGGCACAGGCTGGAACACCGGACCCGATGTCTGTCCTTTCCAGCCTCAAGGCAAACATGATCGCACAGGGCGCTTCCCCGGAAGACCTCGCCTATGTGCAGTCCATCATTGACGAACTCTCTAACTCACAGGTGGCCTAATGGGCGGTTCTGCAGGCGGCGGCGATAATTCGCAAATCCTTTCCCTTCTTTCGCAGTATGGCGGTAGCGGTTCGGCGGCTGCTCCGAGGCCGCTGACGCACGACCAGAAGCAGGCTCGATTTCAGTCATCCCTTGATGACTTCATGAAGAGCAACGAGGGCGGCTTTAACGGCGTCTTCGGCGGCTTCGGAGACTGGATGGGCGGTGGCGGCGGTGCCGGCGGCGGCAAAAAGGGCGGTGGTACGTCCTCCACGGCCACGCAAGACCCCAGCACTGCAACCAATGCTCAGAATACCATGAATTGGCAGTTTCCGCAGTACACGCAGACTTGGGCGTTCACCCCTCCGGCCCCGCTTCCGTACAACTATCCGCAGCCGTTCGACCCGAACAAGTACGGCAACCCGCTGAAGAACAAGGACGTCAAAAAGAACCGATGAGCCTTGACCGTTCCGATATCGCTCCGCTTGCCTTGAAGTGGTTTCCGACGCTCTCCGATGCGACGAGCGACGAATGGCACTTCTTTCTTGATAAGGTAACGGGCCTCACAACCCCTCTCGACATGCCGAACGGCAGCGCATTTGACCGCTGGCGCATGGCGCTTCAGGAGCAGGGCTATCCTGCATGGGACAATAAAGCCTCGGACATTGAACGCGCCAAGGAAAAGGCTGCGGCAATGCTGGAGGCCGAAAAGAGGCGGGTGGCATCCCTGGACAAGACCCTTGTGGGGTTGGCTAAGGAAGCGCCGAACTGGACGGTTGCGGAAATGTTGTCCAGCGCGAAGGGGTAGAGGCAATGACAATTCGCCCTTTCCTTCACTTTCCGCCCCCGCCGAATGACCCCTTTCTAAGGCGTCAATATGAAGTCCTACAGCAGATGCGCGCGGGGAAGCTCGAATGCGTGACAACGCTGACGCTCTCTCCCGGCGTAACTACAACGGTTCTTAACTTCTACGGTCTGTCACCTCAGAGCGTTGTTGTCTTTGATCCCACGACGGCCAATGCAGCCGCCGAACTAGCAGCCGGAACCATGTACGTCCTGACTGCCAATCGCGGCAATGACGCATGGACCGTAACCCACGCAAACGCGGTTTCTGCCGACCGAACCTTCCAGGTGGCTGTTATTGGCTAACGCTCTGAAAATCCCTTGCACAGGCATCCAGTCCGAAGAACTCGGGCTTGTCTGGAAGGATTGCGCCCCGATGCTCGAAAAGGCATTGGGTGAGGGCGAGACGATGGAGCAGGTACTTACGGCCCTGTTTCAGAAGCGGGCGCAGCTCTGGATCGGCGCGACGGAAGACGAAATCCACGTTGCATGCGTCACTGAGGTCATCCGCCGTGGTGGGTGCCTGTACTGCAATATCTGGCTAACGGGCGGCAAGGGCGTGAACAACTGGCTTTACTTCCTCGAAACCATTGAGGCTTGGGCGAAGGAACAGGGCTGCGATGCCATGTTGATTGACCGGGCCCGTAACGGCTGGAAGCGCCTGCTTCCCGAATACAACATCAAGACAGTCTCTATGACGAAGGATATTCGCAATGGGCGGTAGCTCCGGTTCCGGCACCACGAAAACCACGCAGAAAAGCTCCCCTTGGAGCGGTCAGGCCCCGTATCTCAAGTACGGAATGGACGAGGCGCAGCGCCTCTATAATTCCGCAGGCCCGCAGTATTATCCGGGGTCCAAGGTTGCTGGCTTCTCTCCCGAACAGAACCAGGCATTCGGTATGGGAACGCAGCGGGCGATGAACGGCTCTCAGGACATTAACAACGCGCGTGGCTACACGAATGATGTTCTTGGCGGGAAGTACCTGAACAGCGACCCGTACAAGGATCAAGTGTTCCAGAACGTGCAGCAGAAGGTAATGCCTGCTGTGAACTCGCAGTTCATGGGTTCTGGCCGTTATGGCTCAGACCTTCACGCCGATACGGCTACCCGCGCATTGACGGAGAGCTACAGCCCGTATGCCTCGCAGCAGTATCAGAGCGGCCTTGACCGCATGAACTGGGCGGCTGGCATGGCCCCGACTTGGGCGGCGAACGACTACATGGATATTGGCGCTCTTGAGGCCATCGGGCAGCAGAAGCAGGGCCTTGCCCAGAACGAACTCAATGACGCCACGGCGCGGTGGGATTACTACCAGCGCCTCCCGTATGACAAGCTCGGCCAGTTGCTCAACAACGTGGGCGGCTCGTATGGCGGCACGGTGGTCGGCACGCAGCCCAGCAATTCACCCTCGATGTGGCAGCAGATCGGCGGCGCTGGCCTCGGTCTGCTTGGCCTGCTGGCTTAAGGAGACACACACATGGCTTGGAACGGTCTTCTCGGCATGGGCGGCTTCGGCGTCGGTGGTCAGGACATGCCTACCAACTCTCTGTTGGGCAATTTCTATGACCCCGCAGAGATGCGGAAGTACCAGATGAAGCAGATGTTGCTTGGCCTCGGTGCTGGCCTCATGGCTGAAAAGGGCATGGGCAAGGGCTTGGCGCTCGGCCTCGCCGCTGGTGACAGGGCAGGCACGGTTTATCGTGACAACGCGATGGATGCGTACAAGATCAAGACGGCGCAGGATGAGCAGGCATATAACCGCGAATGGAACCAGAAAAAGTGGGACTATGAACTTGGACAGGACAAGCAGGCCAATGCTCGCGCCAATACTGAACTTCAGTTGAAGCTGGACGCAGCCGCCGCGCCTGATACCACAGCCCCCACGGTTCAGACCTTTTACGAAAACGGTGTTGAAGTTAAAAAGCAGTGGGTTCCCGAAAAGAATGATTGGGTGACTGTTGGTGGCCCCAAGGCACCGTCCAACGGCATCACCATCACCAACCCCGATGGTACTACCACGCAGATTGGCGGCACGGGTTCCGGTAAAATGTCTGAGGGTGACAAAAGGAACAAGCTGCTGGGCAATCAGGTTGCCACGCAGGAGCCGATCATTCTTGAGACGTTTGACGCACTTTCCGATCCGCAGAACCTCGCCGGAACCAATGTTCCAGGTGGGCGCTACATTATGACCGGAAACGGCAAGGCCGCTTATGATGCCATTTCAAACATTTTAGGCAACTGGCTCTACATGGTTTCTGGCGCAACGGCGACGGATGACGAGGTTCGCAAGCGCACTAACGAAATCCTCCCGTCTTTCGGTGACGATCCCCGCACCATTTCCCTCAAGAAAGCGCGTTTGCAGTCTTACATTGACGGCATGAAGCAGGCGGCGGGCATTAACAGCACTGGCGCTCCGGCGGCCCAGCCAACCGTGGATGTTGACTCGCTCGTCAAGCAATATGGCGGTGGCAACTGATGGCTACACTTGACCAACTCAAGTCGGCTTTGGTGAACGCTCACAATGCGGGCGACACCAATGCGGCCAAGATTCTTGCGGGTGAAATCCTCAAGATGCAGGCCGCAGGCGACCCTGCCGAGTTCCCAACTCGCGCGGCTTCGATGAACCACGACCAGATGGTTGAGGCGTACCGCGCCACCAAGCCAGGTGACCCGTGGGGCGACTACCTCGCGCAGCGCCTTCAGCAGCCCATGCAGGGGGAGACGAAGGAACAGGCCAATGTTCGTGCAAGCGGCAAAGGGTCCACGGATCGCGTGGATATGTCCACGACGGGCAAGGCGGCTTCTACCTTCCTTCAGGGCGTTCCGTTCGCGGGCGAATACATGGACGAGGGGCTGGGCTGGCTTGCGGGCAAGATGGGCCTTCAGAGCCAAGAAGACGCCACCAACGCCATTCGCGCTGGTCAGGCCGACATGGACCAGAACAACCCGAAGGCTGCAACGGCCCTGCGTGTGGGCGGTGGCCTTACGGGTACTGTTGTTGGCGCGGCGGCATTGCCTGCGGTCCCGGCCCCGGCGTCTCTTTTGGGCAAAAGCCTAGCTGGTGGCGGCATCGGTCTTGTGGGTGGTGGCGCTGAAGGTATTGTCAGCGGTTATGGCTCTGGGACGGATGCCCAATCGCGCACCGCAAACGCTCAGTCCCGTGGCCTCTTAGGGGCTGGTATGGGTGCCATTCTTGGCACCGCTGCGCCTGTGGTAGCGGAAGGGGCATCGCGGGGCCTCAAATGGGCGGCTGACAAGCTGACAACGGCTCGCAGGGCGTCTCAGCAGGGGATGAGCGTTCCCACGGCCAAATTGCTTGGCGACACAATGGAGGCCGATGGCTCGTTGTATGGGTCCGGTGCCGCAAACATTGCAAAAGCTGGCCCCAATGCAATGCTGGCCGATGCTGGCCCTGGTGCAAGGACTTTGCTGGACACTGCCGCGAATAGGAGTGGAACGTCTGCGCGCCTTGCGCGTGAGGCGGTGGAAGGTCGTGCAACGGATACTCGCAGTATCCTTGAAGGCGGCTTAGACGCCACGCTTGGCCGTCCGCAGGGGGTGGAAACGACTGTCAACTCCATTCGCACGGGTACGGCGGGAGCGCGCGGCAGCGCGTATGATGCTGCCTATAATTCCGCCATTGATTACCTGTCGCCGAAAGGCCAGAACCTTCAGTCAATTCTATCCCGCGTCCCCAAATCGGCACTCGCCGCCGCGCGCGACCTGATGGAAACGGAGGGCGTTTCAGGAGGCGTCAATCTCATTGACGAAAACCTGAAAGTCACCCGCATGCCAGATGTGCGGGAGTGGGATTACATCACCCGTGGCCTTCAGCAGGTTGCAGACGAGGCCGATGGTGCCGGGAAACTTGGTGGGACAACTCCCAAGGGCTTAGCCTACGGCAATCTCAAGAGCGACATTCGCGGCATTCTGCGTGACCTTGTTCCCGACTACGGGACCGCGCTGGATACGGCTGGTGACGCCATTGAACAAGTCAAGGCTGTCAGGTTCGGGCAAACGCTTCTGTCGCCGTCAACAACGCGGGAAGAAGTGGCGCTGACCATCAAGGGAATGACGGACGGGCAGAAAGCCCAGATTGCTCAGGGCGTCAGGTCCAACATTGATGACATGCTTGCCAATGTCGAAATGGCGATGAGCGACCCGAATATTGACGCGCGCGAGGCAGTTACTGCCATCAGAAAAATGTCCTCGAAAGCGGCGCGCGAAAAAATCGAAATGGTCATTGGACCAGAAAAGGCAGCAAGGCTGTTCGCCACGCTTGACGAAGCGGCCCCCGCGCTCCAGTTGCGGGCTTCCATTGCCCAGAACAGCAAGACCTTTCCTCGCCAGGAAATGGATCGCGTTGTTGACGATACTGTCAAGTCCGGCGTCTGGAATGCATTCAAGCGCGGTGACGCAGTCAATGTCGGCAAGAGGGCGTGGCAGAACCTAACCGGGGCTACGGACGCTGGTGTTCAGGCCGAAAGAGACAAGGTGTACGAAGAGGCTGTGCGCGCCCTGACGCGGGGAAATCCGCAGGGGTTGTTGGGTGCCATTCAGTATATTCAGGCGCGCGACCCGCGTAACGCGGCTATAGCCAAGTTGGGGGGCGGTCTTCTGGGTTACGGGGCTTTCGGTCCTGTCGGCTATCAACTAGGAACGCAATTGCTAGGAAGACCGTCGCAGAACCCGCGATAAGGGCGACAGTTCCGCCCGTTCCATACCTCACCAATGCTTCCTCAATGCCCAGTTTCAGCAAGAGGCCAAGGCAAAACAGACCAATCGGGGTGAGAAGCAAAAGGAAGCCAACGGCTAACGCTGTTCCACGCATCCCGCCCCCATACCACTTCCACCGCCCGCTGTGAAGCGGCCTATTCGGAGTTAACCGATGCCCGAGATTGGCAATTCAGCCGTATTCTCCCAAACTGACGGTTCCAACAACTCTGGGACGATGCCTAGCTGGTCCGGTTCTGCCGCCCCGTCCACTCTGGACGATGCAGGCCGCGCCTTCCAGGGTGCCGTCACCCGTGAGTGGAACTGGCGTAACTACACCCTCACGGCAGGCGGTACGGCAGACGCGAAGACCCTGACCTATTCCGTGGCCCCGGCTGCGTACTACAACGGCCAGCGGTTTGCCTTCATCGCCAATACGGTGAACGCCACCACGACCCCCACGCTCAACGTCAATGCGCTGGGTGCTGTGACCATCAAAAAGGTGGTGAACGGCGCTCTCACGGCCCTTGCGGCGGGCGACATGATTGCAGGTTCGTTCGTTGAGGTTGCGTACAACTCGGCTGGCACCTGTTTCGTCTGGGTCAATCAGGCTCCGTCCGGTCAGACGGTTGATTTTGGCGCTGGCGCTGCTGCCACGCCGTCCATCACGACTGTTGGTGACCTCAATACGGGCTTCTGGTTCCCGGCTGCTGACACGATTGCTGCCAGCACGGGCGGTTCGGAGCGCATCCGAATTGACAGCAGCGGGCAGTTTGGTATCGGCGGAACGCCTACCGTCAAACTCGACGTTCAGAACGCAACTGGCACAATTTCGATATATAGCCGCACGGGTGACGGTTCCGTTGCCAACATGCGCGTCCAGAATACCTCTGGTTCCTTCGGTTGGTATATTCCCGCATCCACAAACGCCGTTGCCCTGTTCGATTACAATGCAGGCGTAGAACGGTTCAGGTGCGATAGCGCTGGCAATCTGCTGAACGTCTCGACGGGTGGCCTCGGCTACGGCACGGGTGCAGGCGGTACGGTTACTCAGATCACCTCCAAGTTAACTGGCGTTACGCTCAATACGACCTGTGGGCAGATCACGATGAATTCTGCCGCGCTGGCCGCGAACACAACCGTGTCTTTCGTTGTCACCAACAGCAAGGTGGCCGCTACGGATACCATCATCACCCATCCTCAGGGTGGTGCCGCAGATACCGCCAACTATACGGTTCGCGTCAGGGCTTTCGCTGCTGGTTCGTTTACCGTGAGCGTCAGGAATGAATCTGCTGGTTCATTGTCTGAAGCTCTTGTCATCAACTTCGCTGTCATCAAAGCCGTGAACGCATAAGGAGGCACCATGTCAACTCTTACCGTATGGGCATCGGCCAATAGCGTTCGGCTTCACCAGCTTTCCGACAACCCGGAAGACGGCACCCCGCAGGAGCAGATTTCTATCATCTCGGCTCTTGAGCCGTTTGCTGGATACAACTGCGTCTCGGAAGACTACCAAGGCACTGTTCCGGCTGGCAATCCCGCTGGCTGGAATTGGGATGGCTCCGCTATTGTGGAAGTCACCCCGGTTCCGGCTTCCGTCACGCCCCGGCAGGTTCGCCTGCTTCTCCTGAGCCAGAACTTGCTGGATCAGGTCGAGGGCGTCATTGCAGCCAGTGACAAGGCCACGCAGATCACTTGGGCCTATGCCTCAGAGTTTCGGCGCAATGACCCGCTGCTGACGGCGCTTGCCTCGCAGCTCGGCCTGAGTGACGAGCAGGTTGACCAGTTCTTTATCGCAGCCGCCGCGATTTGACCTGTCCTCTCCCCCGCTATTGGATGTGCCATGCGATAATTTCGCTGATTATCGCTGGCCTCCTGTGGTGGCCTCTTGGCCTCAATGCAGGTCTAGCGGCGGGCGTTTTCTTCTACGCTGGCCGTGAGTTCACGCAGTGGGAGCAGGGCGGTGGTCCCGGCCTGCCTTTTGATTACCCTGGAATTGCCGCGCCTGCGATTGCTTGCCTCGCGGTTTATTTAGCTCATTTGCTGTGGTGGTGAATATGCCTGAACTTGAGGAAAGAATTGCAGTGCTTGAGGCCAATCAGGTTTTCATGCGCGACCAACTCACAGAGATGAACGAAACCCTTAAGTCAATCAACGAAATCATGTTGACGGCGAAGGGCGCGAAATGGGCCATCATCGGCGTTGCGTCCCTAGCAGGCTTCTTGTCGGGTAAGGTTGGCAGCGTTATCGCGGCCCTTGGCTTCAAGATGTGACATGCGCCGCATCCGCTTCACTCACAAGCGGAACAAGGGTTGCTGGGGGTTGGCGCATCCCGGTTTCCGCATCGAAATAGACCCATCCCTTGAAGACAAGACCCACATGGATATTGCCATTCATGAGGGCCTTCACTGCATTTTCCCCGACCTCTCAGAAGAGGCGGTCAACAACGCCGGGATTACCCTAGCCGATTTGCTTTGGCGGCTCGGATATAGGCGCGAACAAGAGGACTACTGATGCCGACTAGGCCCCTCTCAGACGAAGAAGTAGAACGTAGGTATCGCATTCTGGATGCAAACAAGGGAAGCATAAAGGCTGCTTCCGAAGCACTTGGCATCACGCGGGACACCCTGCGTAGCATGATGAAGCGATACCCCCGCGATGAGGGGCTAGACTTCCCCGAATTTCCGCCTGATGGCCTTCCCATTGAGAACGTCATTGACCAGCTAAAAGAACGCTCAAAGATCAAAAATGCGTCTTATGAAGCCCATACGTGGTTCCCTGTCACGGTAAAGGACAAGGGGCCGATTGGCTGCATGTGGTTTGGCGACCCGCATGTGGACGATAACGGGTGCGATTGGAACCTCCTGACAAAGCATATTGACCTATGCAAAGAACCTGGAGTGTACGGCGCGAATATTGGTGATACCACAAATAACTGGATTGGACGCCTCGTCAGCCAGTACGCAAAACAGGAAACTTCCGTCCAGACCGCCCGCCGACTTGCCACATGGTTCCTTCTCGACAGCGGAATTCGGTGGATGGTCAACCTTCTCGGAAACCATGACCAGTGGGGAGACGGTGCGGCGCTATTGCATGAGATTGTAAAGCGTCATGGAACCCAGAAAATTGTTATGCACGATTGGGAAGCACGGTTTTCCCTGAACTTCTGGAATGGAACCCATATCAAGATTTGGGCTGCTCATGACTTCCCTGGAGACAGCATGTGGAATCCGCTTCACGGACCTGTGAAAGCGGCACGCTTTGGACCCGAAGTTGATCTGTTCGTTTGTGGGCATAAACACAACTGGGGCATTAGCCAGTGGGAGCTTGCCGAGAAGGGTAACAGCCCCGTTATGATCCGCACACGGGGCTATAAGTTCCACGACGATTACGCCCGCCGCATTGGTAAGCAGGACCAGAAATCTGGTGCTTCTATTTTCACTGTTTTCAACCCCATGGCAGACACGCGGGAAGGGAGAGTTATCCCGTTTGTCGATGTTGAACGCGGTGTGGATTATTTGCAGTGGCTTCGTAGTAAGTACCTAATTTCGCCGCAAACCAAGAGTAAGAAATCCGCCGCATGACTATTCTCAAAGAACGTCAGAAGACACACGGAGAATATGAACGCCTCGCTGCGGTGGCGCAGTCCATCAAGAACATTCTTCGCTCCGCTCCGAACTATGGAGCACTATCCGCCGTACAGAGTGAGAGCGTTGACCTCATCGCTACGAAGCTGGCGAGGATCGTCTGCGGCGATCCAGACGAGTTAGACCACTATATCGACATTTCCGGGTACGCCGATCTTGTCGTGCGGAACCTCAATAATAAGAAACCGTATTCCAGGGCCTCCAATGTAACTATTATGGAGATTACCCCGGATGAACCGGACCCTTCTGTGGGCGATTATTGGGATTACGTCCCTCCCGCTTACCGCTGAAGCTCATTCTTGGTACACGGAAAAGAATGATCCTGTTTTCAAGACCCCGTGCTGTGGCGGAAACGATTGCGCTACATGGACGATCCTTCCCGGCGAACTGACACCGGAAGCCAATGGCATTCGCGTTCGTCTGTCGCTTGAGCATTCCCGCTTCATAAATCCCAAGTCTATCGCTCCCATTGATGCGCTTGTCATCTGGGACCGTGTGCAGCCGTCTGAGGATGGCAATTGGCAC
>Ga0228700_1002301_pt1 | contig 10245 bp, 8 predicted proteins | sample McNCre317_Aug_MG_FD_178019 | JGI IMG/M metagenome (GOLD analysis project Ga0228700, IMG submission 178019) | Freshwater microbial communities from McNutts Creek, Athens, Georgia, United States - 3-17_Aug_MG | ecosystem: Environmental > Aquatic > Freshwater > Creek | place: USA: Georgia... | reverse complement strand
GAATTACGTCACGAGCTAATTATTTCATTCACATGGCCTAACCGAAAGGTTTTGAGTCGGGCGATGTGATGTCGGGCATGACCGAGTAGGTCGGCAATTCGTTCGGTATGCGCTATGCACGGTGGTCAAGTGACCAGTGCGGTATGCCCCTGCGCGAAGCTCAATTGCCCTGAGAGTTTTAACTTCTGGAGCATTGCTATGTCGAGTCTTTTTAACCCAACCGATCTGGTTGTCCCATTTGAGCATTTGCGCATGTCCGATGTCGAATTGGTCGGTGGCAAAAACGCCAGCTTGGGGGAGATGATTTCCCAACTTCCCCAGGGCGTGAAAGTGCTCACCGGTTTTGCCACCACGGCCCATGCGTTTCGCGAATTTTTGAAATTTGACAATCTGGCTGGCCGCATCAGCGAACGCCTGGCCGCACTAGACACCGAAGACGTGCGCGCACTGGCCGTGGCCGGTGCCGAAATCCGCGCCATGCTGGAGGCACAGCCTTTTCCGCCGGCGCTGGAGCAGGGCATCCGCGATGCCTTCAAGGTGCTGAGCGCCGGCAACGACAAGGCCTCCTTTGCCGTGCGCTCGTCTGCCACTGCCGAAGACCTGCCCGACGCCTCCTTTGCCGGTCAGCAGGAGACCTTCCTCAACGTCGTAGGCATTGAAGACATCCTGCACAAGATCCGCGAAGTGTTTGCCTCGCTGTACAACGACCGCGCCATTAGCTACCGTGTGCACAAGGGCTTTGCCCACGACGTGGTGGCATTGAGCGCCGGCATCCAGCGCATGGTGCGCTCCGATCTGGGAGCCGCCGGTGTGATGTTCACCATCGACACCGAATCCGGCTTCTCGGATGTGGTGTTCATTACCTCCAGCTACGGCCTGGGCGAAACCGTGGTGCAGGGTGCCGTCAACCCGGACGAGTTCTATGTGCACAAGCCCATGCTCAAGGCCGGCAAGCGTGCGCTGATCCGCCGCAGCCTGGGCTCCAAACTGCTGCAAATGGAATTCAGCACGGCCGAAGAAAAGGCCGCCACCGGCAAGCTCGTGAAAACCACCGATGTGCCCACCGAAATGCGCAACCGCTATTCGCTGACCGACGCCGATGTCGAGCAACTGGCCAAGTACGCGCTGGTGATCGAAGAGCATTACGGCCGCCCCATGGACATTGAATGGGGCAAGGACGGCACGGACGGCCAGCTCTACATCCTGCAGGCGCGCCCCGAGACCGTGAAGAGCCAGGGCGCCGACAAGGTGGAATACCGCTACAAGCTCAAGCGCAAGGGCGCCGTGCTGGTGGAAGGCCGTGCCATTGGCCAGAAAATCGGTACCGGCCCAGTGCGCATCGTGCACAACATTGCCGACATGGACCAGGTGCAGGCTGGCGACATTCTGGTCACGGACATGACCGACCCCAACTGGGAGCCGGTGATGAAGCGCGCATCTGCCATCGTGACCAACCGCGGTGGCCGCACCTGCCACGCCGCCATCATCGCGCGTGAACTGGGTATTCCAGCCGTGGTTGGCTGTGGTCACGCTACAGACAAGCTCAAGGATGGCCTGCCGGTGACGGTCAGTTGCGCCGAGGGTGATACCGGCTTTGTCTACGACGGTCTGCTGGAAACCGAAGTCTCCGAAGTGCAGCGCGGTCTGATGCCGGAAATCCCGGTGAAGATCATGATGAACGTGGGCAACCCGCAACTGGCCTTTGACTTCTGCCAGTTGCCCAACCAGGGCGTGGGCCTGGCCCGGCTGGAGTTCATCATCAACAACAACATCGGCGTGCACCCCAAGGCCATCCTGGACTACCCGAATGTGGATGCCGACCTGAAGAAGGCGGTCGAATCCGTGGCCCGCGGCCACGCTTCACCCCGCGCCTTTTATGTTGACCGTGTCGCAGAAGGTGTAGCCACGATTGGCGCCGCCTTCTGGCCCAAGCCGGTGATCGTACGCCTGTCGGACTTCAAGAGCAATGAATACCGCAAGCTGATTGGCGGCAGCCGCTATGAGCCCGAAGAAGAAAACCCCATGCTGGGCTTCCGCGGTGCGGCGCGTTACGTCAGCGCCGAGTTTGGAGAGGCTTTTGCCATGGAGTGCGAAGCCTTGAAGCGCGTGCGCAATGACATGGGCCTGACCAATGTGCAGGTCATGGTGCCCTTTGTGCGCACCCTGGGCCAGGCAAAAAAGGTCACTGAATTGATGTCCAAGCATGGCCTGCGCCGCGGCGAGAACGAACTCAAGCTGATCATGATGTGCGAGATTCCCAGTAACGCCATTCTTGCGGAACTTTTCCTTGAATACTTTGATGGTTTCTCCATCGGCTCCAACGACCTGACCCAGCTCACCCTAGGTCTCGACCGGGATTCCGGCCTGGAAGTGTTGGCGGCCGACTTTGATGAGCGTGACCCTGCAGTAAAGGCACTTATTAGCATTGCGATTAATGCGTGTAAACAGCAGGGCAAATACATTGGCATCTGCGGCCAAGGCCCAAGTGACCACCCAGACTTTGCCCGCTGGCTTCAATTGGAAGGTATTACTTCCATATCGTTGAATCCAGATACTGTGATTGCAACTTGGAATGACCTCGCTGAGAGCTAATTTGCAAAGCGACTTTGGCTGCTGTGATGTGTCCGCTCGTAGGCAATCACGGCATCCACCACTAATGGGTTAACGAATGATGCAGAAGATCTGGATAATTGGGCGCTTGTCTAGCACCGGGACTTGATCTCATGCCAAAGTTGCTTTCCTGTGGGCTGATTGTCTTTAATGAAAGAGGTGAAATCCTTATTGGTCATCAGACTGGAAGATCCTATTGGGATCTTCCAAAAGGCCTAATCGATGAAGGAGAGTCTCCCATAGACTGTGCACTTCGAGAGACTTTTGAAGAGTTTGGTATTACTTTTCCTAAAGCCCGGTTGGCTGATCTGGGCCAACGCGCCTACTACGAAGGCAAGGACTTTCACCCCTTTGCGGTTCGGTCAAATACCGAGGAAACTGCAATTGAAGCCTGTAGTTGCACGAGTTCATTTTTGCATCCGGGAACTGGGCAACGCACACTGGAGGTGGATGGTTTCGCTTGGAGCAACATATCCAATTTGAAAGGGCTACTCACCGCGAATATGCATTCGCTTTTAGTTGATCGCATGCTCATTGAAGAGGCAGCAAGCCTTGTGAACGCGTCTGATAGTCGCATCGGAGAATCTTCGAGCCCATGATCGATCATTTGTGAATGATTTAGACAGTCAGTGACATCCTCAGTCCGACCGATGACATTTCGTGAGCGGATTTTCCTTATTATTTTCAATATTACTATGCACACAGCCATTGAACTTGCATTCACGCAGGGCCCATTAATTCACTGAATAACGAAAGACAACTGGCTGAGTTTGCTGTTACCTAGCTTTTCCGTGATTGAGGCAGCACATGTGCGCTCGATCAATCCGGCTCAACGACTGAACTGCTTCTGCTTACCAAACGATTTGGGATTGGATGTGGAGGAGGAAACTTTGCATTGAAGTCTGGAGCTACTCTAAGCTGCTCCAGTGAGTGAATCAAGGCATCAACTTTTGCCAAAAACTCCACCCTATCAGCGTGCGGATGGCCGTTGAATAACTCGCTACACCGCTCAACAATGGCGATCACTCCGGCCTGCTTCGCCCATCCTCGAGCATCACAGTAGGCCAACAAGGCTAGGCGCCCCAAGTTGTCTTGCAACCTCGCGTGTAGCATATTCGCCCGAAGATCCTCAAGACCTTCACGGATGCTAGTAGAAGTGTTCATGTTGCGTCGCACAATAAAATTTCATTGTGCAGCAAATGCCTTAACCGTGCTGTCGCAAATTGAGACACAAAGCAGCTACAAACGGGACTTTGTCCTTCAACAAGGCTTTCCCGTGCCCTTGTTTGAATGCTGTGTTGACCCGTATCGAACAAATGCTGCAGTCACTTATCCATGCGTCGATGTCTTAAGGGTAAACATTTACATGACCCGCGAGGCGGCGCGTCCTGATTTCCAGAGCGATTGACCTTCACTCAGTCTTCAAACTTCTATGTAAACGGACACGGCATGGTGGCGTTGTAGGAGCACGGCTTCAGAAGGCCAATGCCCAATGCAATTAGCTGCAAAAGGAATTCCAAATGCATTTGCATGTATGTGCTTTTTCTGTCCCTGTTCGCCTGCTGTGTGGCGCAGTCAGCGTTGCACATACGACTGCGCCTGCCGCGAACGCGAGTGCACCGGCTGCTGTAGCCGCACAGGCCATATCTGCTAAGGCAGGCGCACTTGCTAATGTTAGTTTGTAAAGAGCACTGGCCATTGCTGGCTAATGCTAAGAAGTAACCGGAGACCGGCGAGAAGCCGGAGCATAAGATGAGTTTCGGCGTATCTGGAGTTGCGACGCAATGGCTAATGCGTAGCGCGCTGGCTATTGGACTCTGCCTGGTGGCTGCAGGCTCCTTTGGTAGCGAGCTGCCCATCGAAGTCCACGACCGCATCGCGCCCATGTCCGCTGTAACACGGAGCCTGGCGCTCTCACTTGATGCTTGTGCCGGCAAGTTCGATGAGGACCTGGTCGCGTACCTGGTGAGGCACCGCATTCCAGCTACCTTGTTCGTAACCAAGCGTTGGATTGACGCCAACCCAGTGGGTGTGGCCGTGCTCAGACAGCATATGGATCTTTTTGACATCGAGGACCACGGCGAGAAGCACATCCCGGCCGTGATCGGCGCAGGACGGCTGGTTTATGGCATTGCCGGGGAGCCAGACCTGCTACACCTACGGCGTGAGGTGACGGAAGGGGCATTGGCCATCGAGCATACTTTTGGGGTGACACCCCACTGGTACCGCGGTGCGACCGCTGAATACGATTCCGCGGCCCTGCAGGAGATTGCCGCTCTAGGCTACAAGGTCGCCGGGTTCTCCGTGAACGCAGACGAGGGTGCCACGCTTTCTCGGGCGGCTATCGAGAAGAAGCTGCAGCAGGTACAGGACGGCGATGTGATCATTGCGCACATGAACAAGCCGGCCTCGGATTCGGCCGAAGGACTGGCCGTGGCCCTAGAGCGCCTGCAGCGCGCAGGTTTTAACTTTGTGCGGTTTGACCAGGTGGATCTGGTACAGCTTGACCAGGCAAAAGCATACCGCCAGCCCCATGAAACCGCGACCTACCTAGCCCACAAGCCTTTGCGGTTAATGCTCACTTCCGCCGCCGAGCGTTGGGCAACTACCCTCCCATGAGTGCGTGGGGGCGCAGTTCTTCAGGATTCATGCCATCAAGCACATCCTTGCGAGCAACCGAACGAAGCGCACGGTGGCCACATCACTTATGTCGCGTTCTACCGTGTGGAATTGTCGAGTGCAGAAATCAAACTGGTTAAACGCAAGGGCTTAGCTAACACCTTTTCGGCGCCTGCATACAGCATTCGTTGCTCGTCCAGTGGGCTTAAAAAGCCAGAAATGGCAATGATTCGAATGTTGCGTGTCGAGGCATCCTCCTTGAGTAGCTTGCAAGTCTGAAAACCATCAACCCCAGGCATACGCAAGTCCAGAAGGATGACGTGTGGGTTCGTGCTGCGGGCTAGCAAGCCGCCACTGAATCCGTCACCTGCTACTGTGACTCTACATCCTGGTAATGCTTGCTCCAAACCCTGAGCCCAGGTGTTAGCCAGGTCAATCTCATCATCAATGATCAGAACGCGTAAATCGTCACGCAACTGCTGGGAGGGCTCTGCCTGTGCTGGCGCTCCGACTGTGTCAGTTTTACCCGAGAGTCGTTCCTGAACTATGCGCGCAATCTCGCTGCGCGGAAATCTCCTGTGCCCACCTAGGGTCAACTCGGTTTTCAGAAGGCCTTTATTCGCCCAGACCCGAACGCTGTTCGTACTTACCAGCAGCAGGGCGGCCACCTCACTAGCAGTGAAGTAGGGCTTGTCAGGAATTTCAATCATCGCGGTCGTAGGACTAAATCAATCAGTTTGAGTTGTGAATTTGTAGCTTTGATTGTTATTATAGTTTTAACGGCTACTTGACATGGGTCAAAAAGCTATGCAAGAAGTACTGACAAAGTGTGTGCATACCGCACTAGCGGCCTCGCCAATGACGTTAAAGAAAGGTGTTCTGCATGCGCTCTAACTTGCCTGTTTCACAGAATGAGTTCCTGTTTGACAGCACACAAACCTTGGTATCGGTGACAGACATTAAGGGTCGCATAACCTACTGCAACCCTGCATTTGTGGCAGTAAGCGGGTTCACCAATGCTGAACTCATGGGCCAGTCTCACAACATCGTACGCCACCCGGACATGCCCTCCGAGGCATTTCGAGATATGTGGGCTACTATCCAATCGCAACAGCCATGGACCGGTTTGGTCAAGAACCGACGGAAGAATGGTGACTACTATTGGGTACAGGCAAATGCCACCCCGATGCTCGATGGTGACAGGATCACGGGATTTCTCTCCGTACGGACCGTACCCGGGCGTGAATCAGTCAATGAAGCACAGGCACTATACAAGCGCCTGAAGGAGCAAGAAGCGCGGGGCACAAACACCCTTGGGCTTCAGCAAGGGCGGCTTGTGCGAAGGGGCTTTATGGGGCGATTGCGCAGCCTTTTAGCTCCCGGCATGCTGGTTCAATTCGCCTTGATGCAAGTCCTACTGGTCATACTTTTGCTAGCCAGTAGTGAACTCGGCCTGCCTTATCAAACCGCGATCGGTCTGGTGTTTGGCGGTTTGGCGATTCATCTGGTGAATCGCCAATCGGTGTTACCACTGCGAAAGCTAGTGCGTGACGCAAACTGCCTTGCCGCCGGTGACTTAGGTCACGCGATAACGGCTGGCTCCAGTGGTGAGGTTGGGCAACTACAACAAGCTCTAACCCAAATGTCCTTAAATCTGCGGACTGTCGTGTCTGACGTCCGAACGGATATTGAGAACCTAGCACTGTCGGTGCGTGAGATATCTGATGGCAACCAGGATTTGTCCGAGCGCACCGAATCGCAGGCAAGTAGTCTGCAACAAACTGCTGCTTCTATGGAGCAGATAACAAGCACAGTACAACAAAGTGCCTCATCCGCTCAACGCGGCACGGAGCTTGCGCGTAAAACCATTCAAATCACCGAGCACAGCAGTGCCGCTGTCAATGCCGCAGCTGTGTCAATGGACGGCATAGCGCAATCATCCAAAAAGATCACAGAGATCATTCAACTCATAGAAGGGGTAGCCTTTCAAACAAATATTCTGGCTCTCAATGCTGCGGTAGAGGCCGCGCGCGCGGGGGATCAGGGACGGGGCTTCGCCGTAGTAGCCAGTGAAGTGCGATCGTTGGCCCACCGTACCGCTTCTGCCGCAAAGGAAGTCAAAATCTTGATCACTGACTCATCCGCACAGGTTGGTCACGGAGGGGAAAACACTGGCTTAGCTAAGGAACGCATGGCCAGTGCACTTGCTTCAGTTGAAAACGTCAGCGTTGTTCTGGCGGAAATTAGTCAAGCTGCCAATGAGCAGACCTTGGGTATTTCCCAGATCAACGAAGCTGTTACGCAACTGGACACCCTGACCCAACAAAACGCAGCCATGGTTGAAGAACTCGCTGCGACAGCAAAGTCGCTGTTCGCACAGGTCGAAGGTGTCAGCCAAACAATGCGACTCTTTCGTCTGAGGGCTGGTGAACAGAGTCCTGCAGAGGTTGACGCGGTTGAATTACGCAAGGGCGTTAGAGCTCTGAGGATGGCTTGATGACTCACGCTACTTACCAATCCGTACCAAACAAGTCGACGGTGGGATCAATGACGTTGAGTGAGCATCTCAAGGTCGTGCATTCCGCAATCAGTTCACGCTACCCTCAAATCGACAGACTTGCACTGGCGACCTACGATGAATCGTCGGACACACTGCAAACATTTATAAGTCACAACAATGACGATGTCGGGCTCCAAAATTATGCAGTACGGTTAAGTAGCGTGCCTTCTCTGCAAAGACTCGCGCGCGAACGTCAGACACGAATAGTCGATGAAATCGATGAAGAGTTTAGAGAGTCAACCCCACATACAGAGTGGTTGAAGCAGCGCAAGTACCGCTCCAGCTTAACGGTGCCCATCTACCGGCCGGAGGGATTGGCTGGTTTCCTGTTCTTTGATTCTAAGGAAGCCAGAGCCTTTACAAAAGAATCTTCAGATTTCCTTGCGCCATTTGCTGATGTCGTTGCACAACTGCATCTGTTGCAAATGCGTGTTGCGCAAAACATAGTGAACAGCGTGCATATTGCAAGTGGACTGGCACGAATCCGAGACCTTGAAACCGGGCAGCACCTGGATCGTATGTCTGAATACTCTCGCCTTATGGCGCGGTCCATTGCACGAACGCATGATCTGTCCGATGAGTACATTGAATACGTATATCTGTTTGCACCTCTGCACGACATTGGAAAAGTTGGAATTCCCGATAGTGTTCTCTTGAAGCCAGGCAAATTGACCGAAGAGGAGTGGATTGTTATGCGTAAGCATGTCGAAGTTGGAATATCAATCGTAGAGCAGATGGCAAAGAACCTAGGTTTGGGAAGCAACCTTGCATGCACTGTCATGCGAAATATTGTGGCTGGACATCATGAGCGAGGGGATGGAAGTGGATATCCCAGGGGACTCAGGTTGGAGGAGATACCTATTGAGGCACGCATTGTGGCTGTCGCCGATGTGTACGACGCACTCTCTAGCCATCGGCCCTACAAAAAGCCTTGGAGTGCGAGTGAAATTGAAATGGAGCTCGACCGCGAGGCAAATGCGCGAAGACTAGACGCTGATTGTGTTCGTGCGTTGCTTGAAGCAAAAACTGAGCGAGATTCCATTCAGAGACGCTACCCAGACGCTTCCGAGTAAATCAGGATCTATTAAATGTCACCAACATATTCTTCAACGCCCATGATTAACGATCCTCCCCCACTTCTGGCAGTTGTTGATGATAACCAGGACTCTGCGCAGACGCTCGTTGATTTGTTGGAGAGCTTCAACTGTAACTGTGATATTCATGAGAGCGCCGCTAGTGTATTGAAGTCCTTCAAAGATAAAAAATACAGTTTGATCTTTCTGGATCTATCCATGCCGGGAATCGATGGAATTGAACTTATGGACCAGTTGTGTGAACGGCAATTAAGGACGCCAATTGTGCTTATAAGCGGGCACAGCATCAGCGTTCTGCAGGCTGCACAAACGATTGCTGAGCAAAAAGGACTTATGTTGCTAGGTATCCTTTCCAAACCCATACGGATGGTAGACATATTGCAACTTTTTTCTGCCGAAGCGGCAGGTTGCAGTGGAATTGAGGTGACATCATGAAGGAGGCTAGTGCATTCGACCGTGTGGGCGCAATATCGGCCAGCGATCTGAAGGAAATCGTGGACGCCATCCCGTCAGCACTTTTTGTGAAAGACGCGCAGTGCAGGGTACTTCTCATGAACCGGCGTTGTGAGGAGCAATGGGGTCTGACATTTGCGGACATCGCCGGAACCGATGGCTCATCCTTATTTCCAAAAGAGCAAATGGAGGGATTCCTAAAGGCAGATCAACAGGTTTTTCGTGACGGGATGCCGATAAACTTTGAAGAGTCATTATGGAATGCTCGCCTACAGACCAATCAGTATGTTCACACCACTAAGAGTCCGACATACCACGCCGATGGCAGTCCACGTTTCTTAATCGGCGTGTCTATAGACATAGAAAAAAGCAAATATTTTGAAGCCCGTTTGCACGAGAGTCAACAAACACTGCGCACCCTCTATGAACTATCGCCCCTTGGCATCGCTAGGACCGATATGCAGGGTAAGTTTATTGAATTTAATAAGGCATTTGAGCGCATTTGCGGCTATACACGAGAAGAACTTCTGGAGATTGACTACTGGAAACTGACTCCAACAAGTTATCAGGAGCAAGAAGCACATCAATTGGAGATGTTGCGAGTTAATGGATATTACGGCCCGTATGAAAAAGAGTATGTGCAAAAAGATGGATCACGTATCCCAATTCGCCTGAATGGCGTTTTGACGACAGACGCTAATGGTGAGAAGTTTATCTGGTCGATTATTGAAGATATCACTGAACACAAACGCAGTGAAGCTGAACTCTTAGAGAGTAGTGAGCGCTTTTCATCTTTGGTTAATTCGATACCGCAATTGGTATGGACTGCCACTAAAGACGGGCAATTATTGTTTGCCAATGAAAAACTCTATGAGTTTGTTGGAACTGATGTTGGGGACCTAAGTGGAC
>Ga0228700_1002300_pt1 | contig 10259 bp, 7 predicted proteins | sample McNCre317_Aug_MG_FD_178019 | JGI IMG/M metagenome (GOLD analysis project Ga0228700, IMG submission 178019) | Freshwater microbial communities from McNutts Creek, Athens, Georgia, United States - 3-17_Aug_MG | ecosystem: Environmental > Aquatic > Freshwater > Creek | place: USA: Georgia... | reverse complement strand
AGGCGCAGCAACTCGTCACCTACATTGGGTGGCTCATGCACAAGCGTTGGGGCGGTGTGGTGGCGGGGGCTTTGTTTGTGTTGCCGTCGTTGCTCATCCTCATCGTGCTGTCATGGGTCTACATCGCGTTTGGCGATGTGCCTTGGGTGGCTGGGCTGTTCTTTGGCATCAAGCCTGCGGTCACCGCCATCGTGGTGCAAGCGGCGCATCGCATTGGTTCGCGCGCATTGAAGAACAACGTGTTGTGGGCCATTGCCGCCGCTTCGTTTGTGGCCATCTTTGCGCTCGATGTGCCCTTCCCGTTCATCGTGGCCGTGGCCGCGGCGGTGGGTTACATCGGTGGGCGTATTTCGCCACACACGTTTCAAACCGGCGGTGGGCATGGTGCATCGCACGCCTCGTATGGCCCTGCGTTAATTGACGACCACACACCACCACCCGCCCATGCACATTTCAGCTTGGCAGGCTTGGCGCAGGTGCTGTTGGCAGGGTCTGTGTTGTGGGCCATCCCGATGGGCGTGTTGTACGCGGTGTTTGGCTGGGAGCACAGCTTCACGCAAATGGGTTTGTTCTTCACCAAAGCAGCCTTGCTCACCTTTGGTGGTGCGTATGCCGTGTTGCCTTATGTGTACCAAGGCGCAGTCAGTCAATACGGCTGGGTCACACCGACGCAAATGATGGACGGCTTGGCTTTGGGCGAAACCACGCCCGGCCCGCTCATCATGGTTGTGGCGTTTGTGGCATTCATCGGCGGATATGTCAAAGCGCTGTTGGGCCCAGAGAGTTTGTTTGCCGCAGGTGCTTTGGCCGCTTGCTTGGTGACGTGGTTCACGTTTTTACCGTCGTTCATCTTCATCTTGGCTGGTGGCCCGTTGGTGGAGAGCACGCACCGCAACCTCAAGTTCACCGCTCCCCTCACCGCCATCACGGCAGCCGTGGTGGGCGTGGTCATCAACCTCGCTTTGTTCTTTGGTTATCACCTCCTGTGGCCCGAAGGTTTTGAGGGGGCGTTTGATGTGCGCTCGGCCCTCATCGCCTTGGGTGCTGCCGTGATGCTTTTCAAATACAAGCGCAGTGTGATGCAAACCATTGGCGTGTGCGCCTTGGTGGGCTTGGCTGTCAAGCTCATCCCGCTCTGATCCATCTCTGATCAATGACGCGCAACATGCACACGCTTGAACAACTTCGCAGCGGCGAACTCAAAGGCCTCAAGCGCTTGCAACTGCGTTGCGGTCTGACTGAATTTCCACGTGAAATTTTTGAGCTGGCCGACTCGTTGGAAATCTTAGATTTATCTGGCAACCAACTCAGCACCCTGCCCGATGATTTGCCACGCTTGCACAAACTGCGCGTGATTTTTTGCTCGGACAACCCGTTCACCGAATTGCCCGAGGTGTTGGGCCAATGTGCGCAACTGAGCATGGTGGGTTTCAAAGCCAACCGCATCAGGCATGTGTCGCCCAAGGCGTTACCACCTCTGTTGCGTTGGCTCATCCTGACCGACAACGTGCTCACCGAACTGCCGGCTGAAATTGGGCAATGCCCCCATCTGCAAAAACTGGCGCTCGCGGGCAACCAACTGCAAGCGCTGCCGAGCGAGCTGGCCCACTGCACACGCTTAGAGCTGATTCGCCTGTCGGCCAACCAACTGCGCGAGTTCCCAGCATCCTTGCTCAAGCTACCTCGCCTGACTTGGCTGGCTTACGCGGGCAACCCGTTTTGTGAAGCGTGGGCACCCGCATCTAAAAATTCGCCAGACATGCAGCACGTCCCGTGGCAGCAGCTGCAACTGCAACACCAACTCGGCGAAGGTGCCTCGGGCGTGATTCACCAAGCGCTGATGCACACGGCAGAAGGACAGCAACCCGTCGCCGTCAAGCGCTTCAAAGGTGCCGTCACCAGCGATGGCCTGCCCGACTGCGAAATGGCGGCGTGCATGCACGCAGGCGCACACCCTCACCTCATCAGCGCCATGGGCCGCGTGACCGAACACCCCGAGCACACGCAAGCCTTGGTGATGCCGCTGGTTGCGCCGGACTTTGGCAACCTTGCAGGGCCTCCCAGCCTTGCGAGCTGCACGCGCGATGTGTATGACCCAGCCAAGCGATTGAGCGGGCCTGCTGCGCTACGCATTGCCCGAGGCATGGCCTCAGCCACTGCGCATTTGCACGCGCGTGGCGTGCTGCATGGTGACTTGTACGCGCACAACATCTTGCACAACGCTCAAGGCGATGCCTTGTTGGGCGACTTTGGGGCTGCCTCGTTTTTTGATGTGGGCGATGCAACGCACGCGCCAGGTTTGCAAAACATCGAGGTGCGCGCTTTGGGTTGCTTGCTGGAAGAGTTGGCTGCGCAATGCGATGCTGCGCCAAATCAAGCCTTGGCACAACTCGCGCAACAGTGCCTGCACGACACGCCCGCCAAGCGTCCTAACTTGGCCGAGGTGTGTGCGGCCTTAGAAGCGTTATAACCCCACCACACGCCCATCACGGCGTGAGATAGCGATGATGGACGAACGTGGCACCGCATCGCCGCCTTGCGGAAAGTGGGATGGGGCCAGCTTCTCGCCCGGGTGCTGAATACCGACAAACATCGTCTTTTGATCGGGCGTGAAAGCAACGCCCGTGATCTCGCAAGCCACAGGCCCGACCAAGAAACGTTTGATCTCGCCCGTCACCGGGTTGGCACACAACATTTGGTTGTTGCCCATGCCGGCAAAGTCTTTGGTGTTGCTGTAGTCGCCATCGGTTTGAATCCACAAACGACCATCGCGGTCAAACGCCAAGCCATCGGGGCTGTTGAACATGTTGTCGGGCGTGATGTTGGCTGAACCTGCATAGGCATCTTTGTGCAGCGCGGGGTTGCCTGCCAACGCGAAGATGTCCCAGGTAAAGGTGTGGGCCGTGTGGTCGTTGCCCTTGGGTGTCCAACGCACAATTTGGCCGTACACGTTTTTGGCGCGAGGGTTGGGGCCGTTCACGGCTTGGTTGGGCTTCACACCTCGGTCACTGTTGTTGGTGAGGGTCACATACACCTGCGCTTGGGTGGGGTGCGCGGCAATCCACTCGGGGCGGTCCATCGTGGTGGCACCCACCACTGTGGCGGCCAAACGCGTGTGCACCAGCACATCGGCTTGGTCTTTGAAACCCGCTTGTGCGGTCAAACCATTCTTGCCGTGCGTGAGCTCTAGCCATTCGCCCTCGCCTTCTGCTTTGCCATCGACTGCAGCAAAGCGCGCGACATACAAGGTGCCTTCGTCCAGCAAGTCACGGTTGGCTTTCGGGTTTTTAGCGTCGAACTTTTTTTCAGAGACAAATTTGTAAATGTGCTCGCCCTTTTCATCGTCGCCCATGTAGACCACCACATGGCCGTCGGCGTTCACCACCACTTCGGCGTTTTCGTGTTTCACACGGCCCAAGGCCGTGCGCTTGATGGGGGTGCTGGTGGGGTCCATCGGGTCGATCTCGACCACCCAGCCAAAACGGTTGGGCTCATTGGGGTTCTTGGCCAAGTCAAAACGCTCATCGAACGGGTGCCAGTTGATGCCCGCACCTTTGGCGTTGATGCCGTAGCGTTTGAAGGCGGCGCCCTCCGCCACGTTCTGGGGCAAGCTCTCGGCGCTGCCGAAGTAGCCGTTGAAGTTTTCTTCGCATGTGAGGTACGTGCCCCAAGGCGTGCGGCCATTGGCGCAGTTGTTGAATGTGCCCAAGGCCACCGTGCCACTGGGGTCAGCTTGTGTCTTGAGCAACGCACTGCCAGCCGCCGGACCGCTCAAACGCATCTCGGTGTTGGCAGTGATTCGGCGGTTCAAACGTGCGTTGGGTTGGAGCTGCCACACACCCACCACGCGGCGCACTTCAAACACGCTCACGCCGTGCGCGGCTTGGGCTTTGCGCGTGTCTTCCAAACTGCTGCAACGGCCATTGGCAAACAGGTATTCGTAATTGGCGTATTCGTTGTTGACGGCAATCACGGCATGGTCTGCGCCCAAGCTGAATAAACTCATGCCGTCGTTGTTGTCGCCGATGGACAAAGCCTGGCTGGCAGCGGTGCCACGCGTGACAGGGTCAAACGGTGTGCCACCTGGCAAAAAGGCATCACCCCAAGATGCCAGCACGCGCCACTGGTAGCCCGCAGGCACGCTGACCGTGTCTAAAGAATTGGCGGGAATCGGGGCAAAGCCAATAAAGGGGCCAATACCTGGGCCGGTGCGCTTAGAGGCTTGCCCAGCCGCTGCTTGAGCCAAACCTTGACCACTGAAAAATAATCCCAGCCCTGCGCCCGCTGCACCTAGCAATTGGCGGCGGCTGAGGGCTGCATCCACCATGCGGCTGAAATCCGTCTCATCCGAACGGGGATGGTTGCGTTGGTCATTTTCATCAAAGGTATTCATCACAGCCTCTTAGCAAAGAAATGATGCGAACTTTAAGCGCCCTTCGTGACAAAGCCGTGACATATTTCCGTCACAAATAAACAGTAATATCGTTTTCATGAAACACGGCACACTCCTCGCAGCGATTGATTTGGGCTCCAACAGCTTTCGTCTTGAAATTGGGCGTTACGACCACGGCCAAATTCAACGCGTGGCCTACCTCAAAGAGACCGTGCGTCAAGGCAATGGCCTCGACGAAAACCGTAACCTCACCGATGAAGCCATGCAGCGTGGCTGGGATTGCTTGGCACGCTTCGCCGAACGTGTGTCGGGTTTCAAAAAATCACAAGTCCGCGCCGTGGCCACCCAAACGCTGCGAGAAGCCAAGAACCGCGATGTGTTTTTGAAAAAAGGTTGCGAGATTTTGGGTTTTCCCATTGAGGTGATTGCAGGCACCGAAGAAGCGCGCTTGATTTACCAAGGCGTGGCCCACATGCTGCCCTGCAACCACGACCACCGATTGGTGATTGACATTGGCGGGCGCTCCACCGAACTCGTGTTGGGCCAAGGCCTAGAAGCCACAGAAACCGCCTCGTTTCACGTGGGCAGCGTGGCTTGGTCGATGAAATATTTCCCCACAGGTGAATTCACCGAGCAAGCTTTTTACCGCGCCGAAATTGCCGCACAAGCCGTGCTGGAAGAAGCCCTCTCCACCTACCCCCGCCACGCATGGAGCAAAGCCTATGGTGCCTCGGGAACCGTGGGCGCGGTGGCCGACATCTTGGCGTTGTCAGGCTTCCCCGAAGGTGAAATCACCTTGGATGGTTTGAACTGGTTGGTCAAGTGCTTGGTGCGTGCCGGCCAAGCCAGCAAGGTGCAACTCGAAGGCCTCAAAGAAGACCGACGTGCAGTGATTGGCGGCGGCGTGAGCGTGCTGCGTGCGTTGATGACGCTGCTGAAAATTGACACCCTGCATGTGGCACAAGGCGCACTGCGCCACGGTGTGTTGTTTGACATGGTCGAGCGTGAAGACCACGACACCGATACACGTGATTTGTCGATCCAACGCTTGGCCACCAAGTTCGCCATCGACACCGCGCAAGGCCAGCGCGTGGGCCGTGTGGCGGTGCACTTGCTACAACAGATGTGCGTCAAACCCAAAGACAACGATGCGGACACCCTAGACCGACTTTGCCGCAAACTGAGCTGGGCCGCGCAACTGCACGAAGTGGGTGTGGCGATTTCTCACAGCGACTATCACAAGCACGGCGCGTACATCTTGGACAACGCCGACTTGCTAGGCTTTGGCATGCCCGAGCTACACCGTTTGGGCTTGCTCATTCTGGGACAGCGCGGCAAGCTGAAAAAATTAGAAGACGAGTTGCAAGACGACGAATTCGCCAAGATGCTCATGGCCTTGCGGGTGAGCTTGATTCTTTGCCATGCACGCAAAGACCCCGCATACCAAGACCTGCGCCTGAACTGCGACACGCACAAGCAACGCATCAGCCTGCACGCGCATGACGCATGGACACAAGAATTTCCGCAATCCGCGCACTTGCTCAAGCAAGAAAGCGCGGCATGGACCAAAGCCCCGTGGACGTTTGATTTTGTGACGAAACCATGACATATATGACACTAGGCGATTTGATTTAAACGGTATAAACTGTTTATTCATTTTTGAATTTCAAGGAATAAACAGTGAGTACAACCGCTCAAAAAACCATCGTTCAAGCCGCTGTCAAATCAAGCGCAGTAAAAAAAACACCTGCAAAAACGCCCGCCACCAAAAAGCCCGTCGTGAAAAAAGCAGCCGCGAAGAAGCCCGCTGTGAAAAGCCCTGCGACCAAAAAGCCTGTGGTCAAAAAAGTAGCCGCCAAACCTGTGCGCAAAACAACAGCGACCAAAGCCCCTGTCAAGGCCGCACCCGCCAAGCCCACCAAACCTGTCAAAGCTGTAAAGCCTGCCAAGGTCAAAAAGCCAAAATTGGTGCGTGACAGCTTCACCATCCCTAAGGATGAGTACGTGGTCATCGACGGCCTGAAGACCCGTGCTGGCAAGCTCGGTCAAGCCGTGAAGAAAAGCGAATTGTTGCGTGCAGGCGTCAAAGCCCTCGCCGCCATGAGCGACATTCAGTTCAAAGCAGCCTTGAGCAACGTACCGACCATCAAGACCGGTCGTCCCAAGAACTCGAAGTAAGTTCTGGGCAGGCGACGGTCAGCAACACCGTTTGGGGTTGACCGTCGCGTATGCGGGTGCGTAGCCACCACACTCCGCCCTTGCGCACAGGGCATGTGTGTTCTTGCATGCCCAGCAGCTTGGCCACCAGCTCGCCCAAATACGGCTGATGCCCCACCAACAACACAGGCCCTTTCAATTGCGGCCCTGTCTCGGGGTTCCACTTCAGCAGCGTCAACACGTCGTCCACCGATGTTTCAGGCACCAGTTCATCGCGCAATTTGAATTTACGCCCCAAAGGCGCCACGGTTTGTTGCGTGCGCCGAGAGGGGCTCACCAACACACGCGTGCCTTCCGGCAAATGACGATCCAACCAAGCCGCCATGCGCATGGCCTGACGCTCACCTTTTTTGGTGAGTGAGCGAGACAAGTCATCACCCCCCTCTTGTGCCACTTCCGCTTCCGCGTGACGCCACAAAATCAAGTCCATGTCAGCTCCTTTGCATCAAAGCTTGGCGGCATACAACGCCATCAAGGCGGCTTGTGCGCCGTGTGACGGCTCAACCGTCGGTGTCGTTTGCGTCACTTTGGTGGAGGCACGTTTGGGCTTGGCAGCTTGCACACGGGTGTACTGCCCGTCTGCATTCAATTGCCACGCATCCACGTTGTCATGCAAATAAGCCACCAAACATTCGTCAATCACGCGCTGACGAATGGCCGCATCTTCCACGGGCCATGCCACTTCCACGCGACGCAGCATGTTTCGGTTCATCCAATCGGCACTCGACAAATACAAGGACTCATCGTTGCCTGTGCGGAAATAAAACACCCGCGAATGCTCTAAGAAACGCCCAATGATGGAACGCACACGAATATTGCTTGTCACACCCGGACGCTGCGCAGGCAACATGCACGCGCCACGAATGATGAGGTCGATCTGCACACCCGCATGGCCCGCATGCACCAAAGCCTCCATCAGCTTTTCGTCGGTGAGCGTGTTCATCTTCAAGATGATGCGGCTCTCCACCCCTTGCGCAGCGGCATGGGCTGTTTTTTCTACCTTGTCGATCAAGCTGCGTTGCAGCTGGAACGGCGCAATCATCAGCTTGTTCAAGCGTGGAATCTTGCTTTGGTTGGCCAATAGGTTGAACACACTCTCCACGTCTTGCGTGAGCTTGGGGTCGCTGGTGATGTGGCTCAAATCGGTGTAGAGCTTGGCTGTGCGTGGGTTGTAGTTGCCGGTGGACAAATGCGCGTAGCGGCGAATGCTGCGCCCTTCGCGGCGTGTGACCAACAACATCTTGGCGTGCGTCTTCAAGCCCACCACGCCGTACACCACTTGCGCGCCGATGTATTCCAGCTTTTCGGCCCAGTTGATGTTGGCCTCTTCGTCAAAGCGTGCTTTGAGCTCCACCACCACCGTCACTTCTTTGCCGCGCTGCACCGCCTCGCGCAACAACTCCATCAACACCGAATCTGCGCCCGTGCGGTAAATGGTTTGCTTGATGGCCAACACATGCGGATCACGCACGGCATCACGCAAAAACGCCAGCACGCCATCAAAGCTTTCGTAGGGTTGATGGATCATCACATCGCCCTGCTGCAAGCGATCAAAGAGTGAACCATTCGTCACCATCTGCTGCGGGTAGCTGGCGGTGTAACGCGGAAACAACCATTTGGGGTTGTCCACCAAATCAATCAGTTGGTTCAAGCGCACCAAATTCACAGGGCCGTGCACACGGTACAGCGCCGAGTGTGGCAACTCGAACTGATGCAACAAAAATTCAGACAAATACTCAGAGCAGCCCGAAGACACTTCTAAACGCACGGCTTGCCCGTAATTGCGGTGCACCAAACCTTGGCGCAAGGCGGTGCGCAAGTTTTTCACGTCCTCTTCGTCCACCGACAAATCAGAGTGACGCGTCACACGGAATTGCGAGAACTGCCCCACATCGCGACCAGGAAACAGGTCTTTCAAATGGGCGCGAATCACGCTAGAGATGGACACAAACAATTGACGCTTGCCACATAACTTCTCGGGCAAAGCAATCAGGCGCGGCAAGCTGCGAGGCACTTTGACAATCGCAATTTCGTTGTCGCGCCCAAACGCGTCTTTGCCCGACAAACGCACAATGAAGTTGAGCGACTTGTTGGCCACTTGTGGGAACGGGTGTGCGGGGTCCAAGCCCACGGGCAACAACAAGGGGCGCACTTCGCGCTCAAAAAATGTTTTCACCCACTGGTGCTGCGCCAAGGTGCGCTCGCCGTGCGACAAGATGCGCACGCCCTCTTTGGCAAAAGCAGGCATGAGCACATCGTTGTACAGCGCGTATTGCTCGTCCACCAAGGCATGTGCCACTTTGCTCAGCGAGTGCTGCGCGTGTGTACCCGCTGCATCCAGCGGGGCCTTGGGGTGTTCAACGCTGTTGTGCAACGCCGCACGCACTTCAAAAAATTCATCCAAGTTGGACGACACGATGCACAGGTAGCGCAAGCGCTCTAACAAAGGCACATCGGCACGCTTGGCCCAATCGAGCACGCGCATGTTGAAGGCGAGCAAACTCAAATCACGGTCGAGCCATTCCACGCGTGAACCCTTGTGTATCTGCGGCTCTTTGCCGGTTGAACCTATCGTCATGTACTTACCTGTCTAGTTACAAACAAGTGTGCCGCCACATCGTGACAAACGTGTGACATTTATGACGCGACGATGAAAACACTTGACACATCTCAAAGCTTTCGAATCAACGGCTCCCCCATTCGAAGATGAACGCCATTGGCAATCCCCCCGGCCAACGCAAAACCTGGCGGAACAAACATCAAAATGGTCGAGCCGTGCTCAAACCATCCCATCTCTTGCCCTTTGACATAGCCCGCATCGCAAGCAATTTCATTGGGGCCTCGGTAACGCAAATTCAGCAACACATCTACCGCGTGAAACCGCATGCTGGCCACCAACACGGCAGCCACAGGCACGATCAAAAACGGTAAGCCTTGCACGGTTTCCATTTGCAAAACCGCTCGCTCGTTCTTGCAAAACAACTCTTCCACACGGCTCAAGGCGATGGGGTTCACATTCCATGTGTCGCCGGAGATGTAAGTGACATGGCTCAAATGCGCGTCGCAAGGCGCATGGAATCGGTGGTACATGCTGCTGGTCAAGCGCATCGTCACAAACGTCCCGCCCTCTAACAACTGGGGCCAACGCTGCATCAGCTCTGGCGCGCTGAGCAAGCTGTTCAAGGTGTACGGAAACCCTTTGGCTTGAAAGACCATGCCATCGCGAATTTCACCGCACGCCCCGACGATGCAATCGCATGGAGAACTCATCACATCGGGGTTGGCATCTATCGGGCGCAACCCAGGCTTGAGTTCACGCGTGAAGCAAGCATGCAAGCTGTCAAAGTTCTGTTGCTTAGATTCCGTCAAATCCAAATCTGTGAACCATCGCCACACCGCAATGGAGCCTTTGACGACCCACGGGTGACGCAACTGGCTCCACCACCCCATGAACCGTGTCAACGTGATGCGGGGGATGCGGTTGGTCAATAAGAAATTCAAATCCTCTTGCAAAAACCAGCTCTGAAATTTATTTCGAATCTTCATCGTCTTGTCACTTAATCTGAATACAACGGTGTGTCTCTTACACAAGGAAATCGACTGTGAACACCACTTGGATGAGCTTGGGCGCATTGGCTGCATTGGCACC
>Ga0228700_1002296_pt1 | contig 10267 bp, 10 predicted proteins | sample McNCre317_Aug_MG_FD_178019 | JGI IMG/M metagenome (GOLD analysis project Ga0228700, IMG submission 178019) | Freshwater microbial communities from McNutts Creek, Athens, Georgia, United States - 3-17_Aug_MG | ecosystem: Environmental > Aquatic > Freshwater > Creek | place: USA: Georgia... | reverse complement strand
TGGGGAAGGATCATGCAATCCGTTGATCTCACGTAACCAGTGGTTGTGCTTGAGCCGTATGCGGGGAAACTCGCACGTACGGTTCTTAGGGGGGGATATGATCGCAAGATTATGTCCCTACCCTCCATTTCACGCGAACCGACCATCGAACGCCTGGCCACGGCCAGATCCTTGTTGCTTGAGCCTTTTGGCCTGGATGAAAGTCACCTGACTCAGGCGCTGAATGCCATCAAGGCGCATGCGGTCGATGACGCCGATCTGTACTTCCAGTACACCCGTTCCGAAGGCTGGAGCCTGGAAGAAGGCATCGTCAAGACCGGCAGCTTCAGCATCGACCAGGGGGTGGGTGTGCGGGCCGTGTCGGGCGAGAAAACTGCCTTTGCCTATTCGGACGACATCTCCGAAGCCTCTTTGATGGACGCGGCCATGACGGTGCGCTCGATTGCTTCCGTGGCGCAAAACAAGCGCATCAAAGTGCCCGCACGCAAGATTTCGGCCAGCCGCTCGCTCTACCCCTCGCTGGACCCGATGTCCACGCTTGACAGCACCGCCAAAGTCAATTTGCTGGGCCGGGTGGAGAAGATGGCCCGCGCCAAGGACCCGCGTGTGGTGCAGGTCATGGCCGGCCTGGCCACCGAATACGACGTGGTGATGGTCGTCCGCGCTGACGGTACGCTGGCCGCCGATGTGCGCCCGCTGATCCGCCTGTCGGTCACGGTGATCGCCGAGCAAAACGGCCGCCGCGAAGTGGGCAGCAGTGGCGGCGGTGGCCGTTTTGGACTGGCCTACTTTGACGACGCCATGGTCGAGAATTATGTGCAAGAAGCCGTGTCGGCCGCGCTCATCAACCTCGACGCCCGTCCTGCACCCGCAGGCGAGATGACGGTGGTGCTGGGCAATGGCTGGCCTGGCGTGCTCTTGCACGAAGCCGTGGGTCATGGCCTGGAAGGCGACTTCAACCGCAAGGGCTCGGGCGCCTTCAGTGGCCGCATTGGCCAGCGCGTGGCGGCCAAAGGCGTGACGGTGCTCGACGACGGCACCCTCGCCGACCGCCGTGGTTCTCTCAACGTGGACGACGAGGGCCACGCCAGTCAAAAGAATGTGCTGATCGAAGACGGCATCCTGTGCGGCTACATCCAGGACGCGATGAATGCGCGCCTGATGGGTGTCAAGCCCACGGGCAACGGCCGCCGCGAAAGCTACGCCCATGTGCCCATGCCGCGCATGACCAACACCTACATGCTGGGCGGCGACAAGAGCCCTGAAGAAATCGTGGCCAGCATCAAGAAGGGCCTGTACGCCACCAACTTTGCGGGCGGGCAGGTCGACATCACCAGTGGCAAATTCGTGTTCTCGGCCAGCCAGGCCTACTGGGTGGAAAACGGCAAGATCCAATACCCCGTCAAGGGCGCAACCCTGATCGGCAGCGGCCCCGAGTCGCTCAAGAAGATCAGCATGATCGGCAACGACATGAAGCTCGACTCGGGCGTGGGCACCTGCGGCAAAGAAGGGCAGAGCGTGCCCGTGGGCGTGGGTCAGCCCACCTTGCGTATCGATGGTCTGACCGTCGGGGGCACGGCCTGAACTCGACGGATGACGCTCAAAACAGGTCTCCGGGTTTGTCCCCGGATCGGCCTGTCAGGATCTGTCATCGAGCTGTGATACATTGAACCCATGTCTTCGCGCATCGCTTTTTACTTTTTTTATTTTTGGTTCTCAGTCCCCGGCGGACGAGAGGCGAGCGCATAAGCACCCGAACATCTCGACACACACCGCCGGAGCCCCAAAGCCCGGCGGTTTTTTTTCACCTGTCTTTTTTCAATCTGAGGAGCCCACGATGAACACCAAAACCACAGAAGCTTGGTATCCCAATGCAGTCGACCGCACCGGCCAGACCGACGACGAACGCATCAAGGACATCACCGTGCTCCCGCCGCCAGAACATTTGATCCGCTTCTTCCCGATCGCCGGCACGGCGACGGAAACCCTGATCGCCCAAACCCGCAAATCCATCCAGAACATCGTGCACGGCAAAGACGACCGCCTGCTGGTCATCATCGGCCCCTGCTCGATCCATGACCCTGCAGCGGCTTTGGATTACGCCCGCCGCCTGAAGCACTTGCGCGACCAATACGCCGACACGCTGGAAATCGTGATGCGCGTGTACTTCGAAAAACCCCGCACCACCGTGGGCTGGAAGGGCCTGATCAACGACCCCTACCTGGACGAGAGCTACCGCATCGACGAAGGTCTGCGCATCGCACGCCAGCTGCTGATCGAGATCAACCGCCAGGGCCTGCCCGCAGGCAGCGAGTTCCTCGACGTGATCTCGCCCCAGTACATTGGCGACCTGATCAGCTGGGGCGCCATTGGCGCCCGCACCACCGAAAGCCAGGTGCACCGCGAACTGGCCTCCGGTCTGTCGGCCCCCATTGGCTTCAAGAACGGGACGGATGGCAACATCAAGATCGCGACCGACGCGATCCAGGCGGCCGCCCGTGGCCACCACTTTTTGTCGGTCCACAAAAACGGCCAGGTCGCCATCGTGCAGACCCAGGGCAACAAGGACTGCCACGTGATCCTGCGCGGCGGCAAAGCCCCCAATTACGACGCCGAGAGCGTGGCCGCTGCTTGCAAAGAGCTGGAAGCCGCCAAACTGCCCGCCACCTTGATGGTCGATTGCAGCCACGCCAACAGCAGCAAAAAGCACGAGCGCCAGATCGACGTGGCCAAAGACATCGCCACGCAGATCAGCGGCGGTTCGCGTCAGGTGTTCGGCGTGATGGTGGAGAGCCACATCCTGGACGGTGCCCAGAAGTTCTCGCCCGGCAAGGACGATGTGACAAAGCTGACCTATGGCCAGAGCATCACCGACGCCTGCATCGGCTGGGACGACAGCGTGGGTGTTTTGCAGGTGCTGTCGGATGCAGTGAAGGCGCGTCGTTCGCGCTGAGTTGCTTCTTCCGTTTTTCCGCCTGGAGCGACGCCTGCGCCAAATCGGCTCGACGTCGCTTTGCGCCTGAAGTCGCCGAATTGGCGCAGGCGTCACTCCAGGCTGCGTTGAGGTGCCTTCATCACGTTATGGCGTGTAGGTCGCTTGCGTTTGCCGGATGGGGCCGTGCCTGTTGCGGCGACTTCAGGCGCGAACCGACGTCGAGCCGCGGCAGGCACAGCCCCATCCGGCAAACAACCCCGAAAAACTTATTTCTGTAGCGCGGTGAGCAGCTTCGCGTGAATTCCGCCAAAGCCGCCGTTGCTCATGCACAGCAGGTGGTCGCCGGGTTGCACCTGCGCCAGCACTTGGGCGATGACTTCATCAATGTTGGCACCCACTTTCGCTCTTGCTCCCATAGGCTCAAGCGCTGCTTCGGCATCCCAGCCCAAGCCGCCGGAGTGGCAAAACGCCAGATCGGCTTCTTCCAGGCTCCAAGGCAGCTGGGCTTTCATGGTGCCGAGCTTCATGGTGTTGCTGCGCGGCTCGAAAATCGCCAGGATGCGCGCCTGGCCCACTTGGCGGCGCAGGCCATTGACGGTGGTGCGGATCGCGGTGGGGTGATGGGCGAAGTCGTCGTAGACGGTGATGCCATTGACGGTGCCGCGCACTTCCATGCGGCGTTTGACGTTTTCAAAGGTGGCCAGCGCTTGCGCCGCTACGGATGGAGCCACGCCCACATGATCGGCGGCGGCAATGGTGGCCAGTGCGTTGAGCTGGTTGTGTACGCCGCCAATGGCCCATTGGACTTCTGCAACCGGTTGTCCGGCCTGTAAGACCTTGAAGTGAGAGGGTTCACCTTCCGCGACAAAGTCGCTGACGGCGCTGCCAAAGCTGCGCACTTCGCTCCAGCAGCCTTGCGCCAGCACGCGGGTCAGGCTTTCTTCCAAGCCATTGACCACCACGCGGCCCGAGCCGGGCACGGTGCGCACCAGATGGTGGAACTGGCGCTCAATGGCGGCCAGGTCGTCAAAGATGTCGGCGTGGTCGAACTCCAGGTTGTTGAGGATGGCCGTGCGTGGGCGGTAGTGCACAAACTTGCTGCGCTTGTCGAAAAAGGCGGTGTCGTATTCGTCGGCTTCGATGACGAAGTACTTGCCGCCGCCCAAACGGGCCGAGACGCCAAAGTTGAGCGGCACGCCCCCGACCAGAAAGCCCGGCTGCAAACCGGCTTGCTCCAGCACCCAAGTGAGCATGGAGGTGGTGGTGGTCTTGCCGTGTGTGCCCGCCACCGCCAGCACATGCTGGCCTTGCAGCACGTGTTCGGCCAGCCACTGCGGTCCGCTGGTGTAGGGTGCACCGGCTTCCAAAATGGCTTCCATGAGCGGAAATTTGGGGCTGCCATCGGCCAAGCGCGAGCGGCTGACCACGTTGCCGATCACATACATGTCGGGCTTCAGCGCCATCTGATCGGCGTCAAAGCCTTCGATCAGCTCGATCCCCAAAGCGCGCAATTGGTCGCTCATGGGGGGGTAGACCCCCGCATCACAGCCGGTGACCCGATGCCCGGCTTCTCGTGCCAATGCTGCCAAACCACCCATGAAGGTGCCACAAATGCCCAGAATATGAATATGCATGTGTTGATTTTAGGGGGTGCGTGTGCGGAGCTGGGCCTTGTCTCGCACAGTCACTGTCCTTGTGAGTGCAAGGTGTTCGGGCCTCGGGGCACAATGTTCAACCATGAATGAAGTAGCGCTTGAAATTGCGGCCACAGCCGCCCGTCTGGTGGTTGAAGAGGGCCTGGCCTTTGGCCCGGCCAAGCACCGGGCCCTCAAGGAGTTGGGCTTGCCTGGCCGCACGGCCTTGCCTTCGAATGACGAGGTGGAGGCGCAGGTACTCGATTACATCGCACTGTTTTGTGCCGACACCCAAGCGGATGAACTGCAAGCTTTGCGTGAGCACGCACTCGGCTGGATGGAGCGCTTGCAGGAATTTCGCCCCCACTTGGGCGGGGCGGTTTGGCACGGATGGGCCACGCGGCTGTCCGACATTGATCTGGCTTTGTTTTGTGATGACCCCAAGTCGGCGGAAATCGCCTTGATCAACCAGAACCTGCGTTACGAGATGCAAACGGTCCGGGGCATGCACGGCGATGACGTGGATGTGCTGAGCTTGCACAGCCATTGCCGGGCATTGAATGAAGACATCGGGGTCCATCTGCGCATTTACGATCTCGACGATCTGCGTGGCGCTTTGCTGCCCGACAGCAAGGGCCGATCTCCACGCGCAAGCCGTGCAACTTTGGCGCAATTGCTGTCACGATGAAAGACAATGCCACCATGTCAGAACAAAAAAACTCAACGTCGCGCCGTTCATGGCTGTATGCAGCCGGGGCTGCTGCAGGTTTGGCCGGCGCCGGTCTGGCCTGGTGGCAGATGTCACCCAAGGCACCTGCCGGTGGTGCGCAACACGAGTTCTGGAGGCAGAGCTTTGATGCGCCCTCGGGCGATCGTGTGACCATGACCGCTTTCGCAGGAAAACCCTTGCTGGTGAATTTCTGGGCGACCTGGTGTCCACCCTGTGTCGAAGAGTTGCCGCTGATTGATCGCTTCTGGCGTGAAAATACTTCCAACGGATTTCAAGTTGTGGCTTTGGCCATTGACCAACCCAGTGCGGTCAAGAAGTTCCTGCAACGTCAGGCCTTGGGTTTCCCTGTCGGCTTGGCTGGATTAGGTGGCACCGAGTTGGCCAAATCATTGGGCAACGCAACGGGTGCATTGCCTTTCAGTGTGTTTTTCAATGCAGATGGAACGATTTGGCGTCAGAAGTTGGGGCAATTGACTGCCGATGATCTGGCGCAATGGCGCGCACGCCCCTTTTGATCTTGTGGTGGTTATTCGACAGGCTGATTCGAGGCATGAATGACAGGAAATTCAGCTTGAATGTGTTGGCTTTGTGTGTCGTTAGCCCAATTTTTGAGGGTTTTTACTGAAAATTGGTGTAAATTCAGGCCCTTACATTGGCTTACGCAATGGAGGTCCTATGGATTTGCGCAAACTCAAAACTCTGATCGACTTGGTATCAGACTCGAATGTCTCCGAGCTGGAGATCACCGAAGCCGAAGGCAAGGTTCGCATTGTCAAGAGCATGGGCGTTGCAGCGCCTGTGCTGGTGCAGCAAGCCCCCGTCGCTGCAGTACCTTTGGCGGCGCCCGTTGCAGCAGCGCCAGTTGTTGAGGCGGCCGCAGCGCCCGCAGCCCCTGCCGGGCACGCGGTCAAGTCCCCCATGGTGGGCACGTTCTACCGTTCTTCCAGCCCTGGTGCTGCACCTTTCGTGCAAATCGGCTCGGTCGTCAAAGAAGGCGACACCCTGTGCATCATTGAAGCGATGAAGATCCTCAACGAGATCGAATCCGACAAGTCCGGCACCGTGACCCAAATCCTGTGCGAAAACGGTCAAGCGACCGAATACGGCCAGCCTTTGTTCATCGTCGAATAAACCGAACGGGGATTTCATGTTCAAGAAAATCCTGGTCGCCAACCGCGGTGAGATCGCTCTGCGCATCCAGCGCGCTTGCCGAGAGTTGGGCATCAAGGCGGTAATGGTGTATTCCGAAGCCGATAAAGAAGCCAAATACGTGAAGTTGGCGGAAGAAGCGGTCTGTATCGGTCCGGCTGCATCCCCTCTGAGCTATCTCAACATGCCTGCGATCATTTCGGCTGCCGAAGTGACCGATGCAGAAGCGATTCACCCTGGCTACGGCTTTTTGAGTGAAAACGCTGACTTTGCCGAGCGCGTTGAGAAAAGCGGTTTTCAATTCATCGGCCCGACCCCCGAGTCGATCCGCATCATGGGCGACAAGGTCTCGGCCAAGCAGGCCATGATCCGCGCGGGCGTGCCTTGCGTGCCCGGCTCCGAAGGTGAATTGCCCGATGATCCGGCGCAAATCCGGCGCATCGCCAAGAGCGTGGGTTATCCCGTGATCATCAAGGCCGCTGGTGGTGGCGGCGGTCGCGGCATGCGTGTGGTGCACACCGAAGCAGCCCTGATCAATGCGGTGCAGATGACCAAAGCCGAGGCCGGTGCCGCGTTTGGCAATCCTGCGGTCTACATGGAAAAGTTCCTGCAGAACCCGCGCCACATCGAAATTCAGATTCTGGCCGACAAGTTCAAGAACGCCGTGTACCTGGGCGAGCGCGACTGCTCCATGCAGCGTCGCCATCAAAAGGTGATCGAAGAGGCCCCAGCGCCTGGCATCCCCCGCAAGCTGATCGAAAAGATCGGTGAGCGTTGCGTGGCCGCTTGCAAGAAGATTGGTTACCGCGGTGCGGGCACCTTCGAGTTCTTGTATGAGAACGGCGAGTTCTATTTCATTGAGATGAACACTCGTGTGCAGGTCGAGCACCCTGTGACCGAATGGATCACCGGCGTGGACATCGTGAAGACCCAAATCATGGTCGCTGCCGGCGAAAAATTGCCTTTCACGCAAAAACAGATCCAGATCCGCGGTCACGCCATCGAGTGCCGTGTGAACGCCGAAGACCCCTTCAAGTTCATGCCTTCGCCCGGTCGCATCACGTCTTGGCACATGCCCGGCGGTCCCGGTGTGCGCGTCGATTCGCATGCGTACAACAACTACTTTGTGCCCCCGAATTACGACTCGATGATTGGAAAAATCATTGTCCATGGCGACACCCGCGAGCAGGCCTTGGCCCGCATGCAGACTGCTTTGGGTGAGACCGTGATCGAAGGCATCAACACCAACATTCCGCTGCACCGCGAGCTGATGGTGGACGCCAAGTTCATGCAAGGCGGCACCAACATCCACTATCTGGAACACTGGCTGAGCCAGCACAAACGCTGAGACACTATGTTTGAACTGAGCTTGCTCTGCCCGGAAGATCGGGTTGACGTGTTGAGCGATGCGCTCGATGCCTTGGACGCTTTGAGCGTGTCGGTCGAAGACGCCGATGCCCAGACCCCTGCCGAGCAGGCTTTGTTTGGTGAGCCTGGCATGCCACCCCCCAAGGATGGCTGGCAGCGCTCCCGCATGGTGGCTTTGTTTGCCCAAGAGGCAGGTGCCCAAGAGGCGTCCACGCTCTTGCAGGCGCAAGACTTTTTTGAGGGCTGTCGTTTACTCGGTATCCAGGCGGTGGCCGATCAGGACTGGGTGCGTTTGACCCAGTCGCAATTTGCCCCAGTCGAGGTCACCTCTGATTTCTGGATTGTGCCCACCTGGCACGAGCCACCCGCCCAAGCCAAGCAGATCATTCGCTTGGATCCGGGATTGGCCTTTGGCACAGGCACGCACCCGACCACCCGCATGTGTTTGCGTTGGATTGCGCGCCATGGCGTGCAAGATCAGCGCGTGCTGGACTACGGTTGTGGTTCGGGCATTTTGGCCATTGGGGCGGCCAAATACGGTGCCAACCGCATCGATGCGGTGGACATCGATGAAGCTGCTGTGACTTCGACAGTGCTCAATGCCGAAGCCAATGGCGTGACCTTGACCGCAGGATTGCCTGAGCAGGCCCAAGGCCTGTACCAAACGGTGCTGGCCAATATCCTGGCCACACCACTGAAAGTGCTGGCCCCATTGCTGTGTTCGCACGTCGCAGCCGGTGGCTCGCTGGTCTTGGCCGGTATTTTGGAGCGGCAAGCCGACGAGCTCAAAGCCGCTTACGCACCCTGGGTTCAGCTGGAAGTGGCAGATGCCGAAGATGGCTGGATCTTGATGACCGCCAAGAAGTCTGCGTCTGAAGCTTGAGACGCCGCGGTGACCCTGTCTACAATCAGGGCATGAATTGGATCACCCGCTGTCCTGAGTGCGCCACGGTCTATCAGGTCGTGCCTGAGCAGTTGCATGTGGCCAAAGGGTGGCTGCGCTGTGGACAATGCCAGCACGACTTTGACAGCGCTGGCGTGTTGCTGGCTTGGCCCAAAGTGCATTCTGTGCATGCAACAGCCAGTCAACAAGATGCTGATGGTCTTTCCGCAGAACGTCTGGACATTGACGATTTACTCAAACAAGAGGATCGTTCAAATGCCAGGGCATCTGTCGATGCTTCCTTTGATTTGACGTCGTTTGAGCAGGCCTTGTCGAGTTTCAAGCCTGAAATCGAAAAAGCCATTGAGCAGCTGTCTTCTCCCTCAACGCCGTCAGAGCCTTTCAGTGACCAGCCCAGCGCTTCTCTTTCCTCGGGTTTGATGCGTCGCTGTTGGGCTTGGGCGGGCTTGCTGGCTCTGTCACTCAGCTTGCTGGCTCAAGTGCTTTGGATAGAGCGTCACGCCTTGTCTGCCCGGTGGCCTGTAGTGGGCGCATCATTCCAACGGGCTTGCCAACTGGCAGGGTGCGACACAGAGGTCATGCGTGACATCCAGAGTCTGGTGATTGATACGTCCAGCTTCATTCAGCAAGATGGTGCTTATGAACTTCAGTGGATTGTTCGCAATACGGGTTCACAAGATGTGCTGATGACGGCTTTGGAACTCACGCTGCTGGATGTGCAAGCCAAGCCAGTGTTGCGCCGTGTGTTTTGGCCCAATGAAGTGGGTGCACCCAAGGTGTTGGCTCCAGCACAGGTGTGGAATGGGCGTCTGCTTGTGAACTTGCCTGCTGACATGGTGGTGATAGGTTACCGCGTGCTGAGTTTTTATCCCTGAAAAGTAGCGTAAAAAAGCCCAACACCGTTGCCAGTGTCGGGCTTCAGGGCTAGCGCCTAACGGCTGAATCAGGGCTTGGCGGCCGAAGGAAACGGCCAGGCAGCTTGAGGATTCAGTGTGGTTTGTGCAGCCGGGGCAGCGGGTGCTTTGGCAGCTTTCTTGGCGGCAGGCTTTTTGGCCGCTTTCTTTACAGCTGGTTTTTTGGCGGCAGGCTTTTTGGTGGCGGTTTTCTTGGCCGCAGCTTTTTTCGCTGGAGCAGCTTTGGCGGGAGCAGCTTTTTTGGCAGCAGGCTTTTTAGCCACGGCTACTTTTTTGGGCGCTGCTGCTTTTTTAGGAGCTGCTGCTTTCTTTGCTGCTGGCTTTTTAGCGGCGACGGCTTTTTTAGGCGCTGCTGCTTTTTTGGCTGGAGCCGCTTTTGGGGCTGCTGGCTTCTTGGCTGCTACTTTTTTAGGAGCGGCCTTTTTAGCTGGAGCCGCTTTCTTGGCGGGAGCAGCTTTTTTGGCTGCGGGTTTCTTCGCTGCCGCTACTTTCTTAGCGGGAGCAGCTTTTTTGGCCGCGACGGCCTTCTTTGCGGGAGCAGCTTTTTTAGCTGTTGCTTTTTTTGCAGTTGCCATGATTTTCTCCTTGATCAAGTTGAGAACTCAACGGAAAGGGAACGCTTGGTGCTTGTTG
>Ga0228700_1002295_pt1 | contig 10274 bp, 14 predicted proteins | sample McNCre317_Aug_MG_FD_178019 | JGI IMG/M metagenome (GOLD analysis project Ga0228700, IMG submission 178019) | Freshwater microbial communities from McNutts Creek, Athens, Georgia, United States - 3-17_Aug_MG | ecosystem: Environmental > Aquatic > Freshwater > Creek | place: USA: Georgia... | reverse complement strand
TAGCAGAATATAAGATCATGGTAGGAATACCAGAGGCGGCGGATGCTCGAAATGAAGAGGTAGGAAATGCCGCGCTCGGTTATATACACGAATTCGGTTCGCCAATTGCAAACATTCCTGCCAGACCGTTCCTTATCCCGTCTGTTGAAGAGCAGAAAAAGAACTGGGAAAAGCGGCTAGGAAAAGCGGCATCTTTAGCGATAGACGGCGATATTGAAGCGGCAAAAGGGCAGATGGAAATAGCGGGGCAGCAAACTCGGGACGCGGTGAAAAGCAAGATAGCGTCGAACATACAGCCAGCACTTGCGCCGTACACAATCATGAAGCGCGTTGAGCGCGGTGTAACGCGAACGAATACGCTGATTGATACTGGTTCAATGCTTCGCGCTGTTAATTACGTTGTGAAGAAAAAAGATAGTCAGCAAGAGCAGCAGCACGGCGAGCTGGAAGACGCTGGATTCAATAGGGATTAAAATGCCACTACTAGACGTTACCGACGTTATACTTGACCCGATGTTCGTGGATACGGCAACCTATACCCGCCGCGTTCAAACGATAGGACTGGATGGATTGGCGGTAAACGGCGACACGACAGCATCAATCTATGGCGTTGTGACTTCTGATAAGGGCGACATACTTCATCGTTTGGCGGATGGCTCTCGTGTCACGGGTTCCATCATATTCCATACGATAACAAGGCTTCAGTCGGGCGGTTCTGGATTCGATGCCGACATACTGACATGGGACGGCAGGCAATACACTGTCGTTAATGTAAACTCATATTCTCGCTACGGGCGCGGCTTCGTTGCCTGCTCGTGCGACTTAATACCACTAGCAGGATAATATGCCCAACACATCAGCAACGGGCGGATTTTTAACGCCAGTCGATTTAAATAGCGCGATAGATGATGCAGAGCTAGATGCGGTATTTCAGCAATACGTTTCAGGCGTAACGTCACTGACTGGCGATCTGGTGCGTCCTCGTTGGCAGCCAACCGTGCCAAAACAGCCAGAGCCATCAGTAACATGGTGCAGCGTTGGGGTTGTGGCTGATTCGCAAGACTCTTATCCGTACTTCGGACATAACCCCAACGCAGATGGCGGCTTGGGGCGTGATGAAATGATTAGGCACGAAGTTCTTCAGGTTATGGCGACATTCTACGGAAGCAACGCCAAGAGATACGCCAAGATTCTACGCGACGGGTTTAACGTCGAGCAAAATAATTGGTGGTTCAGGCAGTACGGCATAGCATTTCAATCGTGCGATAATATCCGCGCGGTGCCTGAGCTAGTCAATCAGCAATGGGTGCGCCGCTACGATCTTGCATTTTTCGTTAAACGGTGTATAATACGCACATACGAAGTAAAAAATATCGCTACGGCAGATATTACAATTAACAGCGAGATGCTGTCAAATCATATCCTCATACAGGAATAAATAAATGGCAAACCTACCCATTTCGCGGCTAGTGAATGTTAATGTAATCTTGTCAGCCATGGCTGCACAAGCTCAAGATATTAGCACGCTACTCGTCCTCACATCTAGCGACGTTATTGATGTCGTTGAAAGAATCAGAACATACTCAAGCCTTGACGCGGTAGCAACAGATTTCGGCACTTTAGGTGCAGAATATGCCGCAGCCTCGTTATGGTTTCAACAAGCTCCGCAACCTACGCAATTCAAACTAGGTCGCTGGGCTTATAATGCTACGAAGGGCAAACTACTGGGCGGCTTAATGAGCGCGGCACAGCAGACTCTTGCAAACTTTACTGCAATAACTTCCCCTTCTTTTTACATCGAGATAGATGGATTTCCTTATGCCATCCATCCCGCGTCGTTTGCGTCTGTCACAAACCTGAACGGCGTTGCATCGATCATGCAGACAGCACTAGCGGCAGCTTCGGCAGGCTCGGCGTGTGTGTTTAACTCGACCTACTCGCGCTTTGAGATATCTAGCGGAACAACTGGAGCTTCTTCGGTTGTGTCTTACGCCAAGGCTCCCACAGCAGTCGGAAATATCACATTCGGCTCAAACCCGTCAAATGGCGACACTATCACGTTGAATGGCACTGTAGTTACGTTCAAGACCTCGCCAGTCAATCCGACAGACGTGCAGATTGCGGGAACGCTGGCGGGTACGATTACCAACGCTAAACTGATGCTTGACGGGTCTTCGGACGCTCAACTCGTTAAGTTTGTGTCGTTCGCATCACCAACAAAGCTGGGTCTTCGTGCCGCAACGTCTGGCACGAGTGGAAACTCTTTGACTATTTCCGCAAGTGCAGCAACAGCGAGCGGCGCAACGTTAAGCGGCGCAACAGGCACAGATATCAGCGGATTAATGAATCTAGTTTACAACTTCACGTCTGGCGTTTATGTTGCCAATGGCGTGGCTGCTGAATCCGCCCTTGATGCAGCAGTGCTGTTCGATCAGAACTTCGGACAAACATGGTACGCCATGAATATACCAGCAGCCACCGACGACGATCATATCGCCGTGGCAGGGTACCTTGAAGCTACGAATAATAAGCACATCTATGGCGTAAGCACCACAGAGGGCGGCGTACTGTTAAGCTCAAGCACGACAGATATTGCTTACAGATTGGCTCATCTCGGATATAAGAAAACGATTGTGCAGTACAGCTCAAGCAACAGCTATGCAATATGTAGCTTGCTCGGTCGAGCCTTAACCGTAAACTATAACGGTAATAATACCGTTATCACGCTAATGTACAAGCAAGAGATAGGCATTATTCCAGAGCAGCTAACCCCTACTCAAGCCGATGTGCTTGCTACTAAAAACTGTAACGTGTTTGTAGCTTACAACAACAACACTGCAATCATTCAGCAAGGCAAGGTGGCTAATGGCGACTTTATTGACACGATCACAGGAAGCGACTGGCTGGCTCTAACGGTGCAAGGAGCTGTGTATAACTTACTATACACCTCGCCCACTAAAATACCACAAACGGACGCAGGCGATCACTTAATCGTAACTACAATTGAAAACGTGCTATCTCAAGCTGTAGCAAACGGCTTGCTTGCCGCTGGCGTGTGGGATAGCAATGGGTTTGGAACTCTAAAGCAGGGCGATTTTCTTCCCAAGGGTTTCTATGTATACGCTCCAAGCATTAATACGCAAAACTCTGCTACTAGGGCTATTCGTCAAAGCGTGCCGTTTCAAGTCGCGGCAAAACTGGCTGGAGCCATCCACACGGTCGATATATCAATCACATTAGCGAGATAATAAATGAGCGCAACATATAGCTTTTTAGATGTTCATGCGGCTATTGTTGGAGTTGGGGGGAGTTTTTCCCTCGGCTCTGGCGCAGGAGCGGCAAAAGAAGGTATCACAATCACCCAAACCGAAGATATTGACACCATGACGATTGGAGCAGACGGGCAGGGCATGCATACACTGCACGCAGACAAGAGCGGGAAGGTCACGGTAAGGCTTTTGAAGACAAGCCCAACCAACGCGCTCCTGAGTGCCATGGTGGCGTTTCAGCGCACAAGCGGTGCAAATCACGGGAATAATACTATCACAATCGTGAATTCAACTACTGGCGACGCTATTACGTGCGAGCAATGCGCGTTCAGCCGCATCCCAGATATCACATACGCCCAAGAAGCTGATGTAATTCAATGGGTATTTAATTCAGTAACGATTAACGTGGGTCTCGGCGCAGGACTGTAATCATGGACTTAGAAATTAGCGGACAGATGTACCGCACGGGGAAATTAAACGCAAAGCAACAGATGCATATTACGCGTAAGCTGTTGCCTGCTATGATGGCTTACGGCAAAAAAGGCGAGACTGGGTCGATGTTTGACCTATCGCCAGTAGCCGAAGCTATCGCGCAAATGAGCGAAGAAGATTGCGACTTCGTGACAGATACATGCTTAAGCGTATGCACCAGACAGTCTGGAGCGGGATATCAAGCCGTTATGGTAAGCGGTCGCATGCTGTTTGATGATATCGATATGATGGTCATGATTCGCCTTTGCTCTGAAGTGGTTAAAGAGAACCTATCAAATTTTTTGATCGCCCTGCCCTCTCTATAGATAGTTGCGGGGCGGTTTCACATGTAGTATCCTTAATGTATATGCCAAACGGTGAGGACTGGCTAATGAGACCAGTCCTTGAGGGCATGTGCAAATATGAATCTTTGAAAGACTGCACTCTCGACCTATACGATATCGCATGCATGAACGATGCGATTGATATCAGAGATGAGAACGCCAGAAGAATAGAAGAGTATTATTCTAGGGGACTAAAATGAACTTGATCGAAATGTTTAATCAAATACCATCTGGAACGCATCGCCGCGCTAGACATGTCTCAGAAACAAGATTGCCGCGCGTCACATCGCAGTACAATGAGCCAGAAACGGACTTCATGCACTCGCAAGGCTTCATGTCTATCCATATTTTCCATGCAAAACATGCTTCGGATAAATGCATTTACTGGATGGCTCAGCAAGCGAGAAGAAAAGCAGTTTCTGGCTCAACTTTCGTGCTGGCTGGCATTTTGGTCGATGTAAAAATTGAAGAAAAAAGAGTATATATCAAAGCTGGTCAATTGTACACTCCAACCAAACTATTGGAACTGTGTGGAATAAATCGAGCCGATAGCGTATCAATTTACAAGAAATACTTCCGCAGAATCACGAAAAACTGTGCTAATGGGCGGGAAGTAAATGGCATCAGGTTTGATTCGGTTGAAACGCAATTTGGCACAATGTATAGGCTAAAAAATGAGTGAAGAGGTAGTCAAGTCGTTCCTTGTGTCGCTTGGGTTTAAAATCGATCAAGAGCAGCATAAGAAATTCAAGGAAGCAACGGGCGGTTCAGAGAAGCTACTTGCTGGCGTGGCTGCATCGGCAACTGCTGCGGGCGTGGCTATTGCCGCAATGGTGAGTCAGTATGCCACTGACATGGAGCGGCTTCATTACTCATCGCAGCGCACAAAATCATCGGTTAACGACCTGAAGTCGCTTGAGCAAGCGGCTGAAAAGGTCGGATTAACGTCGAGCAGGATATCGGACACGATAGAGTCGTTAAGTAGCAATCTGACCTATAATATGGGTGCAAAGGGCAATCTAGCGAAATATATCGGCGTTGACCCAGACACTCTAACCAACACGCAATCATTTATGCTACTCATGGAAAAACTTCATGAGATGAAAAACAAAGCCAACGCAATGAATATTGCAGACAGTTTTGGCATAAAGCAAGACGTATTTACAAATATCAATAACAACTTCGAGCAGTTCAAGAAAACTTACAGCGCATCGCAGCAGGTAAATAAAACTAATAACTTAGATAAGTTTGCCGAAGCGTCAACAGAATATAAGAATGCATGGCGCGAAATAGCCGACAAAATGGAGTCGATAGGACATAGCTTTGCCATTGACTTCCTCCCAGCGTTCAAGGGCATAGCCAAGGCGATTGGGGATTCTCTGGATTACTTCAAGACACTAAAAGGCGTTGGCACTGGCGAGGCAGTAAAGAAAATAGCCAAAGACGCATCTAATTCAGTCGCTGATAGCGTAGCGAATTTCATGATTAATGGGTTTGGAGGCAGCGGAAAGCAGCCAGCCAAAGCGACAGGTAGCGCAATACCTGCGGTTAAGGTTCCGAGCGATAGGGGCGATAAGTTCTCGTTTCTATCAAACCTTGAAAGTCAAATGGGTCTGCCTAAAGGATTGCTTTCTGGAATATGGGGGCAAGAGTCTTCGTTCGGAAAAAGAAAAGTAGGGCAAGTAGTAAAACAAAAAAGCGGAAAAGTTACTCAAGCCATGGGTGACTTCCAGTTTAACGAAGACACCGCAAAAGATATGGGGCTAACTAGCTCTGAGCGCATGGATTTTCATAAATCGGCTCAAGCTGCGGCAAAATATCTAAAGCAATTAATATCTAGGTACAAGGGCAACGTAGCTTTAGCTCTTGGCGCGTACAATTCTGGCATGGGTAATATAGATAAAAGACTAAAGAATGCTGGCGGGGTAGCTAGTGGCGCAATAGCGTTAAGCACACCAGAAACAAGAAATTACGTCGGCGACATTATGGGTGGAAAGAAAACAGGGCAACCTATCACAACGGTAAATATGAACATCTACGGCGAAGTAACAGACCAAGTTATGACCAAGGCGCGGCGCGATATGGAGCAAACTAGCGCAAACATAGCTCGAAACCTAAGGAGTAACGTACAATGACAGTCGGTGTGATATTACCAGCCGCGTCGATAGGATTCGGCGCGATAATGATTAGACCAACTCGCGGCTTTTTTCAGTCGGGTGACGCTCAGCCAATCATTGCTCAGGCAACGATTGAGGAAGTGCATATTGATGAGATTGAGATAACAGACCATCCAGTCGAGCAAGGCGCAAGGATAGCAGATCATGCGTTCAAGCGACCAAGTGAGGTTACGATAACGTGTGCATGGTCTGACAGTCCAAGCGGTGGCTCTACGGGAATCGTGGGGGCTGCGATAAGCGGGCTGGCTGGTGTTGCTTCAGCGTTAAATCCTATCGTCGGGTTAGTGAATAACGCACAGGGAACAGTTAGCGCGGCGAGTTCGTTGCTTGGCAACAGCCCGAGCAGTCGATCTGCTCAGATATACGATCAGCTCCTGAAGTTGCAGGAGTCAATGATTCCGTTCGACGTGTACACTGGGAAGAAGGTGTACAAAAACATGCTATTCAAGGCACTCACAACCACAACAGACCAGAAGTGGGAAAAAGGGCTTTTAATCAAAGCACATCTACGCCAAGTAATCATAGTCACTACGCAGACGGTTAAGGTTCCGATTAACGTGAAGTCACAAGCATTACCGCAAACCACAACACCCGTGCAGAATACGGGCGTTAATCAGATTCAGAGTGGAGCAAACAAGAAATGACCACAGCTTATGAAATACCGACAAAACCGTACTCTGAGCGGTTCAATATATCGCTCAATAACGTAATTTACCAGATTTTAAAGGTTTGGAACGTAGCGAACCAGTCATGGATAATTGATATATCAGACTCAAACGGTAATCCTATTCTTTCTGGAGTGCCTTTAATAACGGGCGCAGACTTGCTCGACCAATACAGACACCTGTTATTCGGTGGCGAAATGGAGTGCCAAACAGATCACAACTTGCAAGCAGTGCCGACTTATGATAATATGGGTTCTGAGTCTCATTTGTACTGGTTACAGTTATGATTAACGAACAGCAATACCTGCGCGAATGCTTTTTAGTCGTAGCTGGCGACAGCGGTGAAGGTATTGACTTGTCTCAGATGCATATTAAATTTCACATAACCCAATCTGACAAAGAAAGCCCTAATGCAGCAGTTATCCGCGTATTCAATCTTTCAGAAGATACGGTTAGGCGTATTACGGGAAAAACTCCCGTGGAATTCACGCGCGTAGTCCTGAAAGCTGGATATAAGAACGGGTCAAGTGGAACAATATTTGATGGAACGATTAAGCAATTCCGCAAGGGTCGTGAGAACGCTACAGACACGTATCTTGATATATTAGCGTCGTATCTTGATATTGAGTACAATCACGCGCTAGTCAATGCATCATTACCAGCCGAACAAACTTCGTTAGACAATCGCTTAAAGGTGTTATCTAATGCGACAGGTATCCCAGTGAATTATGTTGTAGGCTCAAACGAAGGTGCGGGCGGCGTAGTATTGTCCCGTGGCAAAGTATTTTGGGGTCAGGCTAGGGTTTACGCTCGGTCATTGGCTGACACGCTACAATCAACGTGGTCGCTTAATAATGGAACAATACAGATCATACCGTTTCAATCTTATCTGCCAAACGAAGCGGTTGTATTGACTTCACGCACTGGGCTAGTTGGAGTGCCAGAGCAGACGGAAGAAGGCATTAAATGCAGGTGCCTGCTCAATCCCAAGATACAAGTAGGCGGAAGAATACAGATAGACAACGCCAGCATAAACACTACTTTCGCTCAAGCATCGCAGGCGTTCGAGGGCGGTCAGCTCGCGTTTAACCGCAACATAGATGCACTGCAACGCTTCGCGGATATAGCCGCTGATGGACAGTATAGGGTCTACGTAGCCGAGCATGTTGGCGATACACGCGGAAACGAATGGTACACGGACATTATCGGTTTGGCTATAGACAGCTCAAGCGAGAAAGTACAGGCTAAGAATTAAATGGACAGACGCGAACGGGGCGCAGACCTCAACGATGTAATTATTATGGTAATGCAAGGCATGCAAGCATACGTATGGACGGCATTACCTGCCATCATAACTTCATACAATGCCACGGCAATGACTGTATCATGTCGCCCCGCGATACAAGCGAAGGTGCAGAATAAGGACGGAACGTATGAATGGGCTACGTTGCCCGAGCTTTTGGACTGCCCCGTATGCTTCCAAGGCGGTGGCGGGTACACGCTAACCTTCCCTGTGCAAGCTGGCGACGAAGCGTTGATCGTGTTTTCATCTCGCTGTATAGACGCATGGTGGCAGTCAGGAGGCATACAACAGCAATCAGAGCTGCGTATGCACGACCTAAGCGACGGGTTTGCTATCGTCGGCATTCGTAGCCAGCCAAGGCGAATATCATGCAGCACGTCAGCCTGTGAGTTGCGAAACGACTCAGGATCGGTTATAATATCACTTGACGGGTCGAGCGTTGATATTGCCGCTCCTACTGTAGCGATTACAGCAGGTACTACCACAGTTAATGGTGACATGATAGTTAACGGCAACATAGAACAACCGAATCCGTCAAACTCCCTAACTATTGCAGGCTCGGACTATAAAGACCATAGGCATATTGGAGTTAGATCAGGCGGGGACACTTCTGGAGTTGTAGCATGAAACTTTTCTGGATATGGGACAACTTAAATCAAAGTAAGTTTACCAATAAAACAACCGACGAACTGGGTGTTTATAGAATTTTCAAGAGCATCAAGACGTGGGAAAAATACAGATACGAAATAAAATCGGAAGAAGTTAACGATGCGATATCGCAAACTATCACCAACGGGTGATTACGTAATGGGCGGCGGTACAGCTCAGTTTCTCGTGAACTCGCCCGAAGCAGTAGCCCAAGCCGTTGAAACGCGGCTAAAATTGTTTGCTGGGGAATGGTTCCTTGATACCGCAGAAGGATTGCCTCTAACCAGCATTCTAGGCAACAACACGCAGGCACTGTACGATCAAGCAATACAAGAGCGCATTATCAAGACCGATGGCGTTTTGGCAATCACAGAATACACAAGCAGCCTAAACAATCGTGCATTAACTGTATCAGCGACGATCAGTACGATATACGGGACAACAACAGTGAAGAGTACAATATAATGACTAGCCTTGCTGCACAAGTAACTTCCACGGGAATAACCGCACCACCTTACGCGGATATTTTAGCGTCACTCATTGCGTCGTTCCAGTCCATCTATGGCATTGACTCATACCTTGGCGCGGACTCTCAAGACGGGCAAATGCTGGCAGTGGTAGCCAAAGCCATTAACGACTCAAACCAGACGGCTATAGCCGTTTTTAACTCTTTCTCGCCGCAAACAGCTCAGGGCGAAGCACTCAGCAGTCGAGTAAAGATGAACGGAATTAGGCGAGAAATACCAACGCGCAGCACGGCGACAGTAACAATTGTCGGTCAGGCTGGTACAGTTATTTCAAGCGGGGTAGTAAAAGATAATCTTGGGTACAAGTGGGACTTACCTGCAAGCATAACGATACCCGTAGGCGGCTCTGTGAGCGTCACAGCGACGTGCCAAACGATTGGGAATATCATTGCTCCAGCCAATTCGATAAGTAAAATTGCAGCCCCTCAATTAGGCTGGCAGTCCGTAACAAATCCAGCAGCGGCGGTGCAGGGTTCGCCAGTAGAGTCCGACGCAACACTAAGACAACGCCAAAGTATAAGCACGAGTATCAGCGCGATCAGTGTACTGGATAGCATTTCCGCAAACGTAGCGAACGTGGCTGGAGTGTCTCGCAGCGTGGTGGCTGAGAATCCAACGGGAACGACTGATGTTAATGGCATCCCAGCCCATAGCATATCTGCGGTGGTAGCGGGCGGAACAGTACAGGATATCGTTAACGCCATTGGGCGAACTAAAACAGCGGGTACAGGAACATACGGCACGACGACTGGGACTTATATCGACGCGAAAGGAATTGCTAGTACGATCAGGTACTTCACTCTTGATACGGTTAATATAAAAGTCGAAGTTGATATCACTGCCCTGTCTGGATACGTATCAAGCACGGGC
>Ga0228700_1002288_pt1 | contig 10304 bp, 8 predicted proteins | sample McNCre317_Aug_MG_FD_178019 | JGI IMG/M metagenome (GOLD analysis project Ga0228700, IMG submission 178019) | Freshwater microbial communities from McNutts Creek, Athens, Georgia, United States - 3-17_Aug_MG | ecosystem: Environmental > Aquatic > Freshwater > Creek | place: USA: Georgia... | reverse complement strand
CCGCGCTCGTCGCCTAGATGAATTCGCCGAGATTATCGTGCTCGAAAAGAGCCACCACATCTCGTTTGCGAACTGTGGCCTGCCGTATCACATCGGCGAGGTAATCACCGATCGCGACCGCCTGCTGCTTCAGACGCCCGAGAGCCTGCGCGAATCATTGAACCTCGACGTTCGCATCGCCACCGAGGTTGTCTCGATCGACCGCGCGGCCAAGACCATCAAGCTGCGCAATGTAGACACCGGCGCAGAGTCGGTCGAGAGTTACGACAAGCTGGCGCTGTGCATGGGCGCCGACGCAATGATGCCACCGATCCCTGGCATCGACAACAAGAACATCCACGTGTTGCGTCGCATCGGCGACATGGATGTGATCAAGGCCAAGCTCGACGGCATGTTGGCCGCCAAGCAGCAGCCTCGCGTGGTTGTGGTTGGCGCAGGTTACATTGGCCTCGAAATGGCCGAGAACCTCAAGCACCGCGGCGCACAGGTCACAGTGGTCGAGCGTGCACCACAGATTCTGCCGCCACTCGACAAAGAGATGTCGGTGCCGGTTGAGCAGCATCTGCGCGGTCGCGGAATCGCGCTGCACCTGAGCGCGAGTGCAGCGGCGTTCAAAGCAAATGCCGACGACACCCTGACCGTAGAACTCGATAACCAGGCAACCCTGCAGGCAGACTTCGTAATCATGGCCGCGGGCGTTCGCCCTGCAGTCGGACTCGCCAAGGATGCCGGCCTCGAGCTAGGCCCTCACGGCGGCATCAAGGTCGACACCCACATGCGCACGAGCGACGCCAACATTTGGGCTGCCGGCGACGGCGTTGAGACCCCTAACACCGTTCTTGGCACGCTCGAGCTCGCGCCACTGGCCGGCCCGGCGAACCGCCAGGGTCGCGTAGCCGCCGAAAACATCTGCGGACGCGACACCGAATACAAGTCGACCCAAGGCACCTCGATTGTGAAGGTGTTCGACATGGTCGCTGGTGGCACCGGTGCAACCGAGCGTCAACTCAAGGCCGCCGGTCGCGACTATGACTCGGTGCACGTGCACCCATCTGGCCACGCCGGCTACTATCCAGGCACCGCCATGATGCACCTCAAGGTGATCTTCGACAAGGCCGACGGCACGATTCTTGGTGCTCAGGCTGCCGGTTTCGATGGCATCGACAAGCGCCTCGATGTGCTTGCCGTGGCCGTGCGTCAGGGCATGAAGGTCTACGACCTCGAGCAGCTCGAACTGGCCTACGCTCCCCCATTCGGCTCGGCTAAAGACCCGGTCAACATGGCCGGCTTCGTGGCCAGCAACGTGATGCGCGGCGACCTCAAACTCTGGAAGCCCGAGGACTACCCCGCAAACGTCGAGGGCACCCGCCTGGTCGATGTGCGCACGCCAGAGGAATACTCGATCTGGCACCTGCCGGGCGCCGAGAATGTGCCACTCGCAACGATCCGAACCGCGAGCGAAAGCTGGAACAAAGACACTCCAATTCGCCTCTACTGCGCCGTCGGCTTCCGCAGTTATCTGGCAGACCGCGCACTCGTGCAGCGCGGCTTCAAGGATGTAGCCACGCTTTCGGGCGGTTCGACCACGCTCAAGTTCTTCCACGAGCTTGAACCAGAACAGAGCGGCCCGATTGCGCCGATGGAAAACTACGCCGAGCGCGAGTCGATCTCGGCTCCGGCAGCGGCTGCCACCGGCAACCTGGTCGACCTCGACTGCACCGGCCTTGCCTGCCCTGGCCCGATCATGAAGATGTCGAGCAAGATGGCCGACCTAAACTTTGGCGACGAGATTCGCGTCAAGGTGAGCGACCCTGGCTTTGCGCTGGACGCGCCAGCTTGGGCCAAGAACAACGGCCACACGATGGTGTCGATCGAGCCGGCCGGCGCCGGCTATCAAGCCGTGATCCGCAAGGGTGGCGCAGGCCAGCTCGCAAGCCAGGCATCGGTTGCGCTTGACGCATCCGGCCCACAAAAGGTCTCGTTTGTGGTGTTCTCGGGCGATCTCGACAAACTGATCGCCGCGTTCATCATTGCCAACGGTGCGCTTGCCATGGGCAAGCAGGTGTCGATGTTCTTTACGTTCTGGGGCCTAAACGCCCTGCGCAAGAACAACCCGCCTGCCCGCAAGAAGAGCCTGCTGCACAAGGCATTCGCGTTCATGATGCCAAAGGATGCCAACCACACCACCCTTTCGCAGATGAACATGGCCGGCATGGGCACCGCGATGATCAAGGGCGTCATGAAGAAGAACGGCGTTGCATCGCTGCCTGAGCTCATGACCTCGGCGATTGAGGGTGGCGCAAACATCGTTGGCTGCACCATGACCATGGATCTGCTGGGCATCGCCGAGAGCGACCTGCTCGAGGGCATCAAGTTCGGTGGCGTCGCAACGTTCCTGGGCGAGGCGGCCGAATCGAAGACCACGCTGTTCATCTAGGGTTGAGCCATGACCGAAGCACAGATTCAAGAGCAACTGGATGCGGTTCGCGCCGAGCTCGCGACTCTCGAACTCACCAAGTTTGACGAGCACGACGCCTGGCTGTTGGGCAACCTAATGCGCGAGCGGGCGCTCGAGCGTGGTTACCCGATTGCGATCGACATCAGACTGGGCGATGCTCCCCTGTTTTCGGTCATGCTGCCCGGAGCAACCGCAGCCAACTTTGACTGGGCGCGCCGCAAGCGCAACCTCGCTCTGCTGGTTGGGGCTTCGAGTTGGGAACTCTCACTGGCGGCCAAGGTTGGCTTTGAGGTGACCTCAGCGATGGGCCTCGACTCGCGCGATTACACGCCGCACGGGGGCTGCGTGCCGATTCGCGTTGCCGGTGTCGCCGGTATCGTCGCCACCGTCACCGTGAGCGGCCTACCGCAGCAGGACGACCACGAGTTCGCGGTCGAGTGCCTGGCTGCCCTCAGTGCTTTACATTAAGTAGCAGGCACGAAACTTGGGGGAAAAACATGCTGCGATTTACTGTCAAAATTGCCATTGCTACCGTAATTGTTGTGACCAACGCACTCGTAGCCACAGCAGCCACGGCGGCGGGTACTGAAAATAGCCAGGAGTGCGTGAGCACAGCCTATGGATGCACAACCGACGCATACTCAGGAACTGCCATGGCAAATACAGCCGGCTATCTCAGCAATGCGGGCCATATCTGCACCATGTATGCCGCCTACAAGATTTATTTGTACAAAAAATACAGTGCCGATTACATGCATCTAGGAGATGCCAGCACTTGGGCCACCCGCGCGGCTGCACTTCCCGGTGTCGTTGTCAGCTCAACGCCGCACATTTATGACGTTGCCCAATGGAATTTTGGACATGTGGCCTGGGTCGAAAGCGTTCAAACGGATGCAACCGGAAAAGTCACAGGCATCGTGATCACCGACGACAACTACAATCTCAAAATAACGACCCGCAAAATCTTGCACCCTGGCTCAATCAAGTACATCGCCTGGCCAGACAACTTCATAACTTTCCCTAGCTACGGCAGAGGTTCCGGGGGTCCACAATTTCAAATTGCACCGCTGTTGACTGCAAATGGCTAGGTTGGCCAACGCCTGGTTTGGCGTCGCTGGACTAATCTTTGGCGCAACGTTGGCAATAGCCACAGGTGGCCTGACTAGACCAGCGCCTGATTTCGAGGTTTCGCTTGATGCGAAGAATCAGACCGCGGTGCTGATCGAGTACCCAAACCTGACGGCGCAGCTCGACGCCGTGCCATCATTCAGGTTGATCCCCCGAAACTTACCCTGGACGACCGCACAGTTGGCTTTGGCCCGGAAAGCCATAAGACAAAATTCAGCAAAGCTCGAGCACGTATTCTTCTCAGCGAGGGCTAATGGTGCGACACGGATACTGGTGTCCAGCACTAGCCCGTCCCATGCACCACTCGAACAGTTCAACAGCTATCCGGATTTTGCGCATCTGCCTTACCTGCACGATTTCGTCCCGTTGACCAAAACAGGTCGCCATCTAGCTGCGAAGGTCGAATACGACGGCCCACAACTGGCTTTCCTCACGCTCTTTCAAATGCAGTCTGGTGAATGCTCTCTTACACATCGTGAATTGCTCGTGCCATCCAGCTGGTTTGAACCCAACACTTGCGAGTTCAAACTGCCCACTCCTGGCGAATACCTGCGCGCCAGCCTGATCAACGACCTTTATGCAAGACAGTCGCCTTATACGCGCATGTCGGACATCTGGATGAGCCTAAATTCGCAGCTCGAACAAGGAACCCAGCATCGGTTCACCAATCAGACCTTGATTTTCTCTCGACTTGCCTCTGGCTCTACGCAGACCAGATTTCCCCTAAAAGGAAGCAGGGCTGGAACGAACTACGAGTTCAGACTTGAATCTGATACTTATGCCCAATTCGACCAGCACGAGCCCACGATTGCACAGCGAATGCACCGAGCAAGCTTGATGAGCGATCAAGGATTTCTGCGAATCACGTTTTTCGGCGACTAGAAGTCCCAGTCGTCGTCGGTGGTGGCCTCGTGCTTGCCCATAACGTAGCTTGAGCCTGAACCCGAGAAGAAGTCGTGGTTCTCGTCGGCGTTTGGCGACAGCGCAGCGAGGATCGCCGGGTTTACGTCGCAGTCATCCTTAGGGAACAGCGCGTCGAAGCCCAGGTTCATCAGTGCCTTGTTGGCGTTGTAGTGCAAGAACTTCTTGACGTCTTCGGTCAGACCAATTTCGTCGTACAGGTCGGCGGTGTACTTGGTCTCGTTCTCATAGAGTTCGAGCAGCAAGTCGTAGGTGTAGCCGCGAATCTCTTCTTGGCGAGCCGCCGACTCCTTGTTGAAGGCCTGCTGGAACTTGTAGCCGATGTAGTAACCGTGGATGGCCTCGTCGCGAATGATGAGGCGAATCAGGTCTGCGGTGTTGGTGAGCTTTGCGCGGCTCGACCAATACATCGGCAGGTAGAAACCCGAATAGAACAGGAACGACTCGAGCAGGGTCGAGGCGACCTTGCGCTTTAGCGGGTCGGTGCCGTTGTAGTAGCTGAGAACGATTTCGGCCTTCTTCTGAAGGTATGGGTTCTCTTCAGACCAACGGAAGGCCTGCTCGATCTCGTCGGTCGAGCAGAGGGTCGAGAACACGCTCGAGTAGCTCTTGGCGTGCACCGATTCCATGAACGCGATGTTGGTGATTACAGCCTCTTCGTGCTGAGTCACGGCGTCTGGAATCAGGCTCGCGGCTCCGACGGTGCCCTGGATCGTGTCGAGCAGGGTCAGACCGGTGAACACGCGCATGGTCAACGTGCGCTCGAAGTCTTTCAGGGTTGCCCACGACTGGATGTCGTTTGACAGTGGCACCTTCTCTGGCAGCCAGAAATTCGAGGTCAGGCGGTTCCAGACGTCAAGGTCGATTGGGTCTTCGATCTTGTTCCAGTTGACCGGGCGGGTGATTGCCTTGATCTTGGTAGTCATTTTCGTTTCCTTGCTTGTCGTGAGGCGCGCGGCTTAGAGCATGCAGCTGACGCAGGCGTCAACCTCGGTGCCGGCCAGTGCCTGCTGACGGATACGGATGTAATAGATGGTCTTGATGCCCTTGCGCCATGCATAGATCTGGGCCTTGTTGACGTCGCGGGTGGTCGCGGTGTCTTTGAAGAACAGGGTCAGCGAGAGGCCCTGATCGACGTGCTGAGTTGCCTCGGCATAGGTGTCGATGATCTTCTCTGGGCCGACCTCATAGGCGTCTTCATAGAACTCGTTGGTCTCGTCGCTGAGGAACGGGGCCGGGTAGTAAACACGACCGAGCTTGCCCTCTTTGCGAATCTCGATCTTCGATGCAACCGGGTGAATCGACGAGGTCGAGTTGTTGATGTAGCTGATCGAACCGGTTGGTGGCACGGCCTGCAGGTTCTGGTTATAGATGCCGTGCTTGGCTACGCTCTCGGCCAGCTCGGCCCAGTCGGCCTGGGTTGGCAGCGAGATGCCGGCGTCGGCAAACAACTCCTCAACCTTCTCGGTCTTTGGCTTCCATTCCTTCTCGGTGTACTTCAAGAAGAATTCGCCGGTCGCATACTTCGAGTTTTCGAAGTTGTCGAACGCCTGCTTCTTTTCGATTGCGAGCTTGTTGCTGGCCTGAATGGCGTGGAAAGCAACCGCATAGAAGTACATGTTCGTGAAGTCGAGTGCCTCTGGCGAGCCGTAGTGCATGTGCTCGCGAGCGAGGTAGCCGTGCAGGTTCATCTGACCAAGGCCGATTGCGTGGCTCTTGGCGTTGCCGTCGGCGATCGAACGAACCGACTCGATGTAGCTCATCTCGCTCACGGCGGTCAGCGCGCGAATCGAGATGTCTACGGTCTGGGCCAGGTTGCCGCCATCCATGGTCATCGCGATGTTCAGCGAACCGAGGTTGCAGCTGATGTCCTTGCCGATGTGGTTGTAGCTGAGGTCTTCGTTGTAGGTGGTCGGGGTGTTCACCTGAAGAATCTCTGAACAGAGGTTCGACATGTTGATGCGACCCTGGATCGGGTTGGCGGCGTTGACGGTGTCTTCATACATGACGTATGGGTAACCCGACTCGAACTGCAGCTCGGCGATGCGCTCGAACAGCACACGGGCCTTGATCTTGGTCTTCTTGATGCGTGGGTCGTCGACCATCTCTTGGTACTTCTCGGTGACCGAGATGTCGCCGAATGGCACACCGTAAACCTTCTCGACGTCGTATGGCGAGAACAGGTACATGTCTTCGTTGGTGCGAGCCAGCTCGAGGGTCACGTCAGGAACGACGACACCGATTGAGAGCGACTTGATGCGGATCTTCTCGTCGGCGTTCTCGCGCTTGGTGTCAAGGAACTTCATGATGTCTGGGTGGTGTGCGTTCAGATAAACGGCACCGGCACCCTGGCGTGCGCCAAGCTGGTTGGCATAGCTGAAGCTGTCTTCGAGAAGCTTCATTACCGGGATGATGCCCGAGCTCTGACCCTCGATCTTCTTGATCGGCGCACCCGACTCGCGAATGTTGCTGAGGCTCAGCGCCACGCCACCGCCGCGCTTCGAGAGCTGCAACGACGAGTTGATGGCGCGCGAGATCGACTCCATGTTGTCTTCGATGCGCAACAGGAAGCACGAGACGAACTCGCCGCGCTGCTTCTTGCCACAGTTCAAGAAGGTTGGAGTGGCCGGCTGGAAGCGACCCGAGATGATCTCGTCGACCATCTTCATGGCGAAGGCCTCGTCGCCGTCGGCGAGGGTCAGCGCCACCATGACCACACGGTCTTCGAAGCGCTCGAGGTAGCGGGTGCCGTCAAAGGTCTTGAGGGCGTATGAGGTGTAGAACTTGAAGGCACCGAGGAAGGTCTCGAAACGGAACTTCTTCGAGAACGCGTGCTTCTCGATCTTCTCTAGAAACTCGAAGGTGTACTTCTCGAGGATTTCAGGCTCGTAGTACTCGTGCTCAACCAGGTAGTCGAGGCGTTCGCGCAGGGTGTGAAAGAACACGGTGTTCTGGTTGACGTGCTCGAGGAAGTACTTGTGAACCGCCTGCTTGTCTTTGTGAACCTGCATCTTGCCGTCGGCATCCCACAGGTTGATCATGGCGTTTAGCTCGTGATAGCTGAGCGCATCCTCAATTTCAGGTGCACCGAAGTGTGCCTTCTCTTTGACGTCTAGATCTGCTGAGCTTGCCATAGTTGCGCGATTCTTTCCCTTGTTGTTTCGATGTCGCTTGGGGTGCCGAGGATCTCAACTCGGTTGAGCAACGGCACCTGCAGCTTGCTTGAGACGATGTCTCCGGCGATGCAATAGGTTTCACCAAAGTTGGCGTTGCCCATTGCCACGACCCCCGCAACCAGTCCCCGGTTGTGTGGGTTGTTCAAAAATTTGATGACCTGAAACGGCACGGCCCTGTGATCATCGCCGCCGCCGTATGTGGGCAACACCAAGACGCTTGGTTGGTCGATCTCGAATTCGGCCGCATCCTTGGTCATCAAAGGGATGCGCTTTGCCGTGTATCCGAGCTTCTCGACGAAGCGCTTGGTGTTTTCTGAGGTGCTCGAGAAATAAACGATCTCAAACATCTCGGCCCAGGCTCTGCTGTTTAGCTGTGTTTTGGGGTGGCTTAGCTAGCCAGGCCCATGATCTGGTCAAGCTTGAAGCCCGACCAGTGCTTGTCGCCGGCAACGACGACCGGTGCTGCGCTGTAACCGAGCGAACGAACGAACTCCATGGCCTTCTCGTCGGTCGAGAGGTCGACAACGTCGAATTCGATGTGCTCGCGGGTCATCAGGCGCTTGGTGCTGTCGCACTGAACGCACGATGGCAGGGTGTAGACGGTTGCCTTTGCGGTCATCTCTGGTCTCTTCTCTGTTAGTTCTTCTGGTGGTGCACAAATCTGTTGGATGCGCTCCTCGCGAATCGCTTCGCTTGGGTCGCTCAATCCCCCGGGTTTGCGGTGGTTTTTTGCGGAAAAACCCCGCTCTATCGCTCCTGCCGGTCGGCTTCGACGGGCATTTGCTTGGGAAAACCGAAGATTTCGGTCATCCCTAGATGTAGGTCTTGTTTGGTTGCTTGACCACTATACCTAGTGGTTTTGCCCCGTTTTGGCATTTCGCAAAAGTTGCTAAAAAAAGTTTTAAACAGTGACAATTTGCGTCGTTTTCCGCGTCAAATCGGGGCTGCAGAAATCATCGGGGGTGGGTCCGACATTGATCTGTCGGCGTGTCGCATCGCCTGGCAAACCACTGCTTTTGGTTCAGGCGCTGACAATCGGCAATGAAGCGCCCCCGGCAGGAATCGAACCTGCGACCAAGAGATTAGAAGGCTCCTGCTCTATCCACTGAGCTACGGAGGCAGCGCTTATTAGCCCCTCAAGTTTAAGACCACAAATAACAGGCATAGGCTGAAACCATGACTCAACGCAGCAAAGTCTCGATCATTGGCGCGGGTGCGGTTGGCACGAGCACCGCATACGCACTGCTTATCAAGCGCATCGCCGGCGAAGTGGCGCTGTATGACACCAACAAGGCCAAGGTCGAGGCCGAGGTGCTCGACCTTGCGCATGGCAGCCAGTTCACGAATCCGTCGCGGGTGTATGGCGGCGACGACATCGAGGTCGTGCGCAATAGCGACGTGATCGTGATCACCGCAGGCGCCAAGCAGCAGCCCGGCCAGACCCGACTCGACCTTGCGGCCACCAATGTGGCGATTCTCGAAAAGCTCATGCCGCAGCTGGTCCACCTTGCACCCGATGCCGTTTTCTTGCTGGTGACCAACCCATGCGATGTGCTCGCGTATGCGGCCGTGCGATTCTCAGGTTTGCCGGCAAACCGCGTGTTCTCATCGGGAACGGTTCTCGACTCTTCGCGCCTGCGCTGGCAGCTGGCCGAGCGCATCGGCGTGAGCACCGAGTCGGTGCACGCGATGATCGTTGGCGAACACGGTGACAGCGAATTCGCACTCTGGTCTGAGGCCAAGATTGGCCCGGTTGCGCTGAGCCAGTGGCGCGTCGGTGGTCGCACTCCCCTGTCGAAGGCCGAGCTCGACGAGATTGCCGCGAACGTCAAGAATGCCGCATACAAGGTGATTGAGGGCAAGGGTGCCACCAACTATGCGATTGGCCTCAGCGCCGCGCGCATCGTCGAGGCCGTGCTGCGCGACGAGTCGGTGATCCTGCCGGTGTCATCGGTTTTGAATGACTACCTTGGCGTGTCAGACGTGGCACTCAGCGTGCCAACAGTGGTCAACCGCCAGGGGGCTACGCGCACAATTCCGATGGAAATGACCACCGATGAGCTCGCCAAGTTTCGCGCGTCAGCCGACGCGCTCAAGTCGTCGATCGCGTCACTCGGACTTGCAGGCACCGACTCGAGTGCAGGCGCTGGGGTCTAGCTAACCGCCAAGCCGACCGCTAGCACGCCTAGGCCAATTGCCGATGCTGCGGTCAGGCCGCGACGCACGGCGGGGCGCTCGAGCAACGCCGAGGTGCGATTCACCCCGAGGATGATCACCGAATACCAAAACGCGCTCACGCACGCCCAGACCAACCCGAAGGCCATGATTCCTAGCCCGAGCGAGAAGCCGCTTGGCACATACACGGGAATGAAAGCGACGGCAAAGACCGCTGCCTTGACGTTGGTCAGGTTGGTGAACAGGCCGGTTCGGAACGCGGCTGCGGGCCGAGGTTGTTCTGGATTGCCGGCGATGGCGATATCGAACTTGCCTGCGACCTTGCGCAGCTGCCACGCCGTTTGACCGGCCAAGAAAAACAGAAACGCGACGCCAGCCCACTTGAGCACGGCATAGGCGGTTGGATTCGAGGCGAACACCGCCGAAAGCCCGACGGCCGAGAGCGC
>Ga0228700_1002287_pt1 | contig 10307 bp, 19 predicted proteins | sample McNCre317_Aug_MG_FD_178019 | JGI IMG/M metagenome (GOLD analysis project Ga0228700, IMG submission 178019) | Freshwater microbial communities from McNutts Creek, Athens, Georgia, United States - 3-17_Aug_MG | ecosystem: Environmental > Aquatic > Freshwater > Creek | place: USA: Georgia... | reverse complement strand
GCAACCCCGCATGAAACCTAGGCCTCCCTTATGGACACGTCCTTAAGAAAACAGAGAAAAGAGAGAGAAAACGGCACAAAAACTCAACTTGTTGATGAAGTGAAATTGCCGCGTCCTTAGCCACGCTCGTTTCCACCTGATAGGTTTTTGGCAATCTTCTCCACATACAGGTGGTAAGCATTGCCAATTCGATGTAATTTGAAAAATCTCAAACGATCGGAACCTGGCAAGGTGCCTGAATAAATCTTGTCTTCTGCTGGGCTTGCATGTTCATCAGACATATGAAGCCGCCCTCAGTGAAAAGTTTCCAGCAAATCACGCACTTGAATGTGCTGTTGACGCAAGTTTTTGAGACGATCTTGCATCGAAGAAGACATCAGTTTCACACCAATGCTTTGCAATGAGGCAATGTTGGTAACTTCTTGAACTGACTGATCAGACGATATAACTTGAGACTGATTTGTATTCATATTTCTCTCCTGTTTGCATGGCACAGAGCTTCTGTGCGATGGAGAGAATCATCGTCAGCCACTGCAACAGTGGCACCTCAAACGCCAACCTTTGAGAAGATGGAGTTATGAGCAAATCAAATCGTTTTTCCCCCGAAGTGCGCGAACGCGCTGTTCGCATGCTGCAAGACCACCGTGGCGAATATCCGTCCACATGGGCTGCCATTGAATCAATCGCACTCAAGATCGGTTGCGCCCCTCAAACCCTTCACGAATGGGTTCGTAAGCACGAAGTCGACAGCGGCGTGCGCGGTGGCACCACCAGCGCTGAGCATGATCGAATCAAAGAGCTTGAGCGCGAGAACAAGGAGCTTCGCCGTGCTAATGAGATCTTGAAGGTGGCTAGTGCGTTTTTCGCCCAGGCGGAGCTCGACCGCCGACTCAAGCCTTGAAGCGTTTCATCGACCAACATCGCAACACCTTCGGGGTCGAGCCAATTTGCAAGGTTTTGCAAATTGCCCCGTCTTGCTACAGGCGACACGCAGCCCTGCAACGCAACCCACAACTTCGTTGCGCATCCGCTTCTTTGATCACAGTGGTTGGGTAGATCGGGTTTTCTGCGACCAGCTTCACAACACCGCCACGTTTATACAAACGCTTGACCGTAAATTCGCTGTTGAGTACCGCTAGTACGATGCTGTTGTGCTTAGGCTCGATGCTGCGGTCAATCAAAAGCCTGTCGCCTTCGTAGATGCCAATGCCAGTCATGCTGTCGCCAGCTACACGGAACACATGCGTTGCATCACCGTTGTAGATAAGGTGCTTGTTGAGGTCAATACGCTTGCGTGTGTGGTCGGCGGCTGGGCTGCCGAAACCTGCTGATACGCTCCAGCCGCACACCTCCAACATGACCTTCTCGTCGGAGATGAATACAGGTATCGGAGCCGAAATTACTTCTTCATACATGCGGATAAATATACTGTATATTTATCCAGCACAAAAGCAATCAAACGTTTTAACTTGCTCGCAATAAAACGATGACAAGTTCAGTTATGAAAGGATTCACTCAGCGCGGATGGCAGCACATCCTGGTCGTGGTCCTGAATTACCTGTAGGCTGTGTAGTGAAGTCATCGGGGTCGCGATGCACGATAAGCCCCCTTCCGACCACGCTGTTTGGACCAGCCGAAACAGTCAGCTGATTCAGCGTTACATCGACATCGGCTACTCCCATCGAATTGGCCTTGAGCGAGGGCAAATCACCCGCATGATGAACGTGGTCGCCGTGTTTGCCATGCGAGGCGCCCTTAGGGTTGAAGTGCCCCTTAGCAGCTGTTCCATCGCCGGTGCAGTCGCCCGCTTCGTGCAGATGAAACCCGTGTTCTTGCCCTGGCTTTAGCCCAGATACCTGCCCTGTCAAGCGAACCCCATCAGTAAGCTGGGTAAATCGCACGCTACCTCGCGGACTCATGCCAGAACTCGCCGCAACTGAAGTAGGTGAGATTTCTGCCACCGCCGCAGGCCCTGTGAGTGTGTGGCCCGAACAGCCGGCCAAAGCAATAGCTAGAGCAAAAGAACTTAAGACTGTCAGGTTGGAACAATTTGGTCGAAGCTTCATGACATGACTCCCATTAATTTGTTGCCATGGTATTAAAAACAGATAACCGTTAAGCTCAAGAGGCTATAGCTGACAAATCCTGATACTCTTACTTTTAATTTGTACGTCAGTGATTACAACCAATCTTAAAAAATGATCGACTTCAATTACAAAATTCTTTTTGTCTGCATGGGTAATATTTGTCGAAGCCCCACGGCAGAAGCTGTCTTTTACAAAAAGCTTTCCGACCGGAAACTCTTGAAAATTGTCAAAATTGACTCAGCAGGAACACACAACTTTCATCCTGATGCGCCACCAGACGAACGCAGTCAGGCGCATGCGCTTAAACGTGGCTATGACTTATCGAATTTAAGGGCCCGACCCGTTGTTGAAAGTGACTTTGAGGAATTCGATTTGCTTTTGACCATGGACTGGGATAACCGCGCTTTACTGGAGGAAAGATGTCCAGCGCAACACGTTCACAAGATTCGCGGCTTGGCTGAATTTCTGCAAACAACCCAAGCGTCGGTAATACCTGATCCTTACTACGGTGGAGATCAAGGATTCGAACACGTACTGGATTTAATAGAAGAAGCAAGCGTTGGCTTGGTGAAGTTCATCACACAAAAGGTAAAGCCATGAAATCTCTAACTTCAGCGGTAATAGAGTTACGAGACTTGCACTTAAAAACAGATATCGGAACTTACGGTCCCAAGGACACCCGACCCGACTTACACATCTTAGAATTGACGCTGGGTATTTCGGTCAATCAAGTTCTCATACAGGAGGACGGCATGTCTAATGTTTTTGACTATGACCCATTAATTTTAGAAATTGACCGCCTAGCAGCGGACGGCCACTACGAAACTCAAGAGCGCCTTATGACCCGAATAGCTCAAACATGCGCTAGTTATGCGGAAATTCAGACCATTGAAATGAAGCTCAGGAAATCACCCGTTAGGCATGGAAGCGGCAATCTTGGCATTCGATTGCTGATAGATGCAAACACGGTAATCGAGCTCCGTACCAAACCTTTTTGAGTGGTTACCCAACAAAGCCATCATCACGGTCGAGCTCGATAGGTGGTTATAGTTTGAAAGCTGACATAGTTCTAGGCCTAGGCATATGCGACCAGGTCATCAGCGCTTGAGCCTAAGATTGAAAGCACCAGCAAATTGCATATTACTTGCTATGTCGATTTTGTTCGACACACTCGACACATAAACTTAATTAGTTCTTTTTGAACCGTAAGGTAACTCCTCCATTTCGTAGGCATCAGCCACGTAGGCCGGGCCTTTCATCAACATCACAATCACGCAACCAATCGCAAGCGTCAGCACCAGTGTCCAATGCAACACCACAAGGCCAACCATCACATAAAAAAACTGCTCCACCGCACGGGCGTTTTGCGTGGCGGAGTCCAGCCCATCTAGCAATTGTGCCCCCGCACTGGCCAGCAGTGGCAGCACTGTGCCCACAGCCAAGATGATGTGCAGGCGTTTCCAAATCTGCCACTCAAGACCAGCGGGTGAGCGTTGAAAGCCTTTGAGTTTGTTGAAGTAGTTCATGCAGCGATGCTCAGTTGATCAATGGCTTTGGCTAGGGTGAAATCTTTGTGGTTCAAACCTGCGACCTCGTGCGTCCAAATACGCACTTGCAGGTGCGTGTGGCTGGACAGCACTTCGGGGTGATGGTCTTGCGTTTGGGCTAACTGGGCGATTTGATTAAAACGCGACATCGCCGCCTCGAAACTGGGCGGTGTCCAGTTTTTGGACAAGCAGGGAATGCGGTGCTGAGCGTTGGTGTCTAGCGACAAGCATGTAAGTTCGGCCATAGTCAATTGCAACTCAATAGGTTGAAGTTTTTGCAGGCTGTTCATGGCATGGCCACTTCCACCATAATTTCGTTGCGTCTAAACATGGGCAACGTCCAAGGAGGGTCGTAACGTGACAGCTGTGGCGTACCCATAACTTTGAGCGATTGCTGCTTGGCCCAAGCCAATGCTTCATCGGTTTTTTCTTGGACGCGTGCCACGGTGTTGAAACCTGAGTAGCGGTGCACCACAAAATATTTGCTTGGCAATGTGTGCAAGGTCACGGCACTGTTGTTGGGTTTTGGGATGGTGGCCAGGGTGTATTGGCTTGGCATCACAAAGTGAATTCGCCACTGCTGGGCACCAGCCATGCTTGCTGTTTGCGGCTCCATAGTGGCAGGTGCAGTCATGGCAATTTTCGAAGATTGGGGCTCGACTGTGACAGGTGCTGTCATGGCAATCTTGGCTGCTTGTGCAGAGTCGGCCGCAAGGTTGTTGCCAAAGATGAAGTCAGCGATCAAGCGAAAACCTCTGTTGGATGCTGTGTCCATGTCGCCTTCGACGATGGTTTGGGCAATCAACATAGGAGCGTAGTGGCGCAGCTCAAATGGGGCTTGCGAGATGCTCACCTCATAGCGGGGTTCTTCGATGGCCATGGCGGATTCCATTACTAAAAAACTGATCAGCAAAGCGAGGAGTGAGTGTGTGTTTAAGCGCATGACTGCAATTGCTCCAGTGTGACAAATTCGAGGGCTTTGATGTGTGTGCATGCCAACACCACAGGTGGTGCAACGCCCGCATCGAACGCCTCTTTCCAGCGTCGTGCGCACAAGCACCAACGGTCGCCGGCTTTGAGTCCTGCAAACCGATGGTCGTGGCGCGGTGTGATGAGGTCGTTGCCACGTCGCAGCGAAAAATCTAAAAAATCTTGCGTGACTTTTGCGCACACCACATGGCTGCCTTGGTCGTGTTCGTCCGTGTTGCAGCAGCCATCGCGGTAGTAACCCGAGAGTGGGTCATAAGAGCAGGGCACCAGCGCCGCTCCTAAAACGTTGCGAGCTTCAGTCGTCATGAATGGATGTTTATTTTTGAGTAGAAATTGCGTAGATTTTTAGCTGATATTTTGATTTATCAATTTATATTTATTTATGGAGTAGGTTAATGTATAAAAATACTACGCAAATGATGAAGCTGACCTACATGCTGCAAAACAAAGATGGCCGTGGACAACGCGTGCCCAGAGGGCAGTCGTGGCAATGGATCCATGCGGTGCAAGACCTTGATCAACTCACATCTGTTTTGCAATGGCTGGCACAGCGTGTGCATGTGGATCAGTTGGAACTCATCAATGTTTATCTAGACCATGTTGCCATCACTGACTCTCGGCATGCAGATTTAGTGTTTGAAGCTAAGTCAAAGATCTGCTACAGCAAGATAACTACGCCACACCGAGTGATCGATATGAGCGAGCATCCCGCTATGGAAAATGCTTTGCAGAAAATGAGAACAGCTTGAAAGAACATTTAAAAATGGTGCTGCTCATTGGCAGCGCCCCTGACGCTTTATCGGCCAAAGACTGGAATTTGTCCATGTTTTCGCAGCGCGTGGCCATCAACAACGCATGGCAAATCACACTCGACTGGGACTACTTGGTCTACCCCGAAGACTTTGCGCCCGAGCGCTTGCCGTCTTCGCCGTTGAAGCCATCGCAGCAACTCATCGCCGCGCCTGATTTTGTGCTACAGCAAAACAGCTTTGGGGGCTTTGTGTATGCCGGGGGCACCATGGCATTCACGGCGGGATATTGGGCCTTAGGCGCTTTAAAACCCGACCTCATTGCGTTCTTGGGTTGCGACATGGTGTACGGCACAAGCACAGGTGAGAGTAGTCACTTTTATGGCCAAGGCACGCCAGACCCCTTGCGTGAGGATGTGACCCTGCAATCGTTAGAAGCTAAGTCGGTGCGATTCATGTCATTGGCGCACAGGCAGCAATGTGTGGTCGTGAACTTATCAGAACAGCCCGAATCGCGTTTGTTGTTTCCGCGAGTGTCTCAGCTTGATTTGGCTACACCAGAACTGCCGAAACAGTTGCTTCAACAACAAGCTGAATTGCTAAACGATGCAGCCGCAGTTCACGCCTTGCAGGCTGAGCAAGACTTGGGCTACATGGTGGCTTCGGGGCGCTATTGGGAGCACGTGGCTGAGTTCGATGAAACCAAACTCAGAGACATTGACAGCTTGTGGCTACAGGCCATCGCTGCTAGGCCCTCGCTTTAGCTTTAGCTTTAGCTTTAGCTTGTCACTGTTCTTTCGCGTTAGATTGAAGTTGCGCCTTCGCGCAAATCAATTCCCTCATGTGCCGCGATTTTCTCTAAAGCGTTTTCAAACAACGAGCGTGCAGAGCCTGATATCGAACGCAAGTACGCGTGCAAGTGAGCGTCTTCTTCGTTGCGGTTCAAACATTCTTGGCTGTATTGCTCAAAGCTAGCAAGTTGTGCAATCAGTTCGGCCACATGGCGTGGGCACTCGCATAGGACGTTGGTCGAAATACCGGCTACACGACTGAGCGTCGCGTCTGAATACTTGCGTGCGGCAATGACAGATCCCGATGTGCCAAATTCCTGCGCACGCGCTGGGTCGACAAACAGCACTGACTGCAGCAACTCGGCCAGCTCGATATCCGAGATGGGTTCGCGTCGCACGATGAGGCCCGAAAATTTCATGGCTTGCACCACAGCTTCGGGTGCAAAGTTGTACACCACGATGGTTTGCACAAATCGGTGTTTGGCAATCAGCGCTGCAATGTCGGTATGTATCGTGGTTTGCAAAGTGTTGACTTTGACCAGCAGCACTTGTGGTTGTTGAGTCAGCTCGGCTTTGGCTGCAGTGGCTAAATCCAACAATACGTCAGTCACTTTGATTTGGTTTTGTTTCAAGCCAGCTGCGAATTTTTTGGATTCAATGCGGTTGGCCATGCTAAGTCCCACGATGGCGAGCGACACAGGTTGGCCCGGTGCCGCGAGGCTTTGGCGCGAGTTGTGCGGCAGGTTAATCATGCGACGCAGTTGTTCAAGGTCGAAGTTGGCAATAGTGCTGATGCCATGGCCGGTTTGCGAGAGCTGTTTGAGCAACAACGCCTTGGACACATCGTGCTCGGCAAACAGCCGTTGCTTACCTTCAGTTTTGACAGGTGTGAACGCACCGTAGCGGGTTTCCCAAATGCGCAAGGTCGAGACAGGGATGCCTGTTGTTTTAGAGACTGCGCCTATGCGGTACAGGGCAGTTGAGTGGGTAGTGCAGGTAGTCAAAATCAGGTTTTTGAGTAGAAGTTGAGTAGATTATCTTTCGAAATGTAGGTTTTTATCAATTAAATCAACTGTTGCGTAGATTAATGAATCAAAATTCTACTCAACGGGAGTTTGAACCATGATCTCAAAGAAAACAATCAACGCTATCGAGGTCTGTGTGTTTTTGGCAGGCCAACGCCACGCAGGCTACGTCACCACCACCGAGCTGTCACCCAGACTCGATTTGTCTATCTCCTACCTTGAAAACATCCTTAAGCCTCTCAAGGCAAACAACATCGTGAGTGCCATGAAAGGCCCTGGTGGCGGTTACATGATCTTAGGGGATACCTCGCTCATTTCTATTTGGGACATCGCATCCGTGTTTGAACGTACTTTTGATTCGGCTCGCCCAGTGGATGCCTCGCTTCCTGCTGAGTTGTTTGAAGATAAAACGCCGCCAGCCAGCTTTGAGTTGGCCCTGGAGCAGATTGTCAAAGCAACACTCAGCAATTTCACCTTGGCTGATTTTGTGGATGAGTCGCGTGACGAAGAAGCGCGTTCATTTTTGCAAACCATGGGCCGATTCAAATTCAAGCCCATGGCTGCACCGCTTATGCCCAAGGCACCCAATTCGGTGTTTCAGTTATCCGCCATGATGGCCTGAAGTAGTAATTCATGCCTCGCAGTTCCAGCCAAAGCATTGCAAGCCTTAGCCTAGGCGATGTGTCTGCGGTGATTCAAATGGCGTGGGAAGACCGCACCACGTTTGAAACCATTTACGAACGTGAGGGCTTACGTGAACCCGAGGTAATTCGCTTGATGCGCGCTGAGCTAAACCCCAGCTCATTTCGCCTGTGGAGCATGCGCATGAAGGGTCGCACCACTAAACATCGCGCACTGAGAAGCCCCGAGATGAAGTTTGATGACCGAGAGACAGCGGATCATCGCCGCGCCAACCGCTAACCCTAAAGGACTTTTATGAGCGAAGACCCAAGGTGCTGTGGCACCGGAACCTGCATCATCAATGCCGCTGGCATGTGCTGGTGCGGCCAGCAGTGGGATGGCGAAAAGATGTGTTTCACCAAGCACGAAGCGACGGCCGAAGTGCGAGCAAGCATGAAACATACCGAATTGGCTAAGGCGTCAACCGCAGTTTCTTGCATGGACGCTAACAACGGCTGATCGCTAACAAAAAATCTGCCCATGTCCATGATCAACGCGCTCAAAAATTTAGCTCTCAATGCAATTGGTGAGCGTGTGCGTGGCATCACGGGCTCGACGGCATCGTTGGATGATTTTGCTCTACCCAAAGGTGATGTAGGGTTGTTTGGACCAGATTCTGTAGCTTGGCAGGTGCATGCTGACTTCACCGCAATGATGGTGGGAGGCTTGTCATCACTCATCGTTCAGTCTTTGCACCCGCGTGCGCTGGCGGCTGTGTGGGATCATTCAGATTTTCGACATAAGCTTAAAGAACGCTTGGGACGCACTGCCTATTTTGTGGCGGCGACCACTTATGGCGGTGAAGCGATGGCGCTCAATGCCATTCGCCGAGTCAACACTATTCACGCTAGCATCCGAGGCGTTGACCTGCAAGGTCAGCCATACGTCGCTAATGAGCCCGAGTTGATTCGTTGGGTGCACATGGTGGAAGTTACGTCATTTTTAGCGGCCTACCAACACTTGGCCAAACAGCCTTTGTCACCACAAGAATGTGACAAGTACATTTGCGAAATGAACCGTGTGGCGTGCTTGTTGGGTGCGGTGAACTTGCCTTCGACTTATTTGACTACTCAACGCGAGTTATTGAGTTTTGCCGACAAACTTAGCTTTGATGGCCGCGCACAAGAGATTTTGCAAATCATTAAAGCCTATCCAGTGAAGTTCTTGGACAAGCCATGGTTGGCGCTTATTTTGAAATGCGCATTTGATGTCATGCCGCCATGGATCCTAAAACTCATACATCAGCCTCCCTCATGTGATGTGGAACAACAGATTACACGCTTGGCTATAAAAGCCACCGCTGAGCCCGTGCAGTGGATGCTCAATCAGCGGGGAATATCTGCCATTGCACGCGAACGTGCACTTGGAGGTTTGCGTCATGCTTAATGTGGCACTGTTCACAACAGACGACCAAATTGCAGACAAGGTGAGTCGAGCATTGTCATTCGCCTGTGCCAAAGTCGAGCAATTATCTTGGCAACCGAGCATAAGTGGCGGGGGGATGAGGAATCCACGTGATTTGATAGTGCTGCACCCTACCCAACTCGACAGCCAGCAGCGCTGCAATTTTGAACGTGTCGTGAAACTTAGCAACACCACGCCCAGCATCGCCATCGTTGCAGATCAACACGCTAACGAAGCTGTGCATTTGTTAAATGCCGGTGTCGACCGTATTTTGGTAGAACCCTTTGATGAACAACATTTTGGTGCGCTTGTACGGGCTTTAATGCGCAGGCGTCAAGGTCATGTGACTTCGGTCACTGAATATGGCTGCTTAAGCTTTGACCATGAACTCAAACAACTGCATGCGCACAATGTTGAGGTCGACCTCACAAAGCGTGAAGCTCAGGTCATTGATGTGTTGCTTAGACGTGTTGGGCAAATTATTTCTAAAGAAGAGTTTTTGCAAGATATGGATCCCGACAACATGGAGCTAAACAGTTCGGCCATCGAGGTGTACGTCCACAGAATTCGCAAGAAGCTTAGTCCTGATGTGCTGCCGATTCGCAACATCAAACGTTGCGGGTATTTTTTGCCTCGTTTCAAAAGGACTACTTAATAAATCTGTACAAAGTCATTTACACGCAGATGCGACAAGAGCTCAAGTCATCAAACTACGCAACTATTCGGACGCTTTGGCTATTGTTTATCTTTTCACTTATGTATGAATGACCAAACATCTTGCCTTGATCAACCACACGTCAATTAAGGACTATCGCTGCTACAAGCATTGACATCAGATTAGGTCTAGCTTTATGCCAAGTGTCTGTAGATATGCCTTCTAAATCTCATTCGACTCGGGTGACCCAGCGAGCGTAATTGAAAGCCAAAGTAAAATTACCGAGTAAGTATGCACACTGACTTAGATCTAAAAATCGCCGAGATTTATCGCCAGATTAGCGCCACATATTTACAACTAGAAACCGCACTCATCGCT
>Ga0228700_1002286_pt1 | contig 10307 bp, 9 predicted proteins | sample McNCre317_Aug_MG_FD_178019 | JGI IMG/M metagenome (GOLD analysis project Ga0228700, IMG submission 178019) | Freshwater microbial communities from McNutts Creek, Athens, Georgia, United States - 3-17_Aug_MG | ecosystem: Environmental > Aquatic > Freshwater > Creek | place: USA: Georgia... | reverse complement strand
GTATGGGCTGGATTGTTACCCAGTATTTACTCGCTGGTAGACTCTTGAGGTTGCCTGAGTTCGATCGGGTAATGGCGGGCCTCTAGCTCAGTTGGTTAGAGCAACGGACTTTTAATCCGTGGGTCGTCGGTTCGATCCCGACGGGGCCTACCCCGGAAACCCCCTAGAAATAGGGGGTTTCACTTTTTTGGACGTAAATTTAGCCTCGGCAGTATTTCGAGAATGCACAATCAGTGCACATTTTCCTAAGTAATGCCGTGAATGTGGTCACCGGCGAATTGGACGATCTTCTCGTCAAATCGTAATTTTTGCTAGGGCGTCGCGGAGTTTGTCGTAGTCACTTGGGAAGAAAGCGGCGTAAAAGTTGAGAGTAATGGCCGGATTTGCATGGCCAAGAGACTCGCTAACGATAGGAAGCGGGACCCCAGCGCTGATGGCCCAGGATGCGTAAGTGTCCCTTAAGTTGTGGGGCGTCATGTCCGGCCGTCCAACTTCGGTAGTTGCTGCTTTGAAGCGACCCCGATAGGAGTCGGCTACAAGCTGTCCGCCGTCCGGGCCAGTAAAGAGCCAGTCACTCTTTTTCTTATCGGCAGTGTACAAGAGCAACTTTTGAATCAAGGCACCTGTCAGTGGGACCCTGCGAGATTTACCAGATTTAGGTAAGTCTTCAATCAAAACACCCTTAACTGTGACACTAGCTCGCGAAATTTTTACTTCTTTGGTTCCAAAATTCAGGTCCCCAACTCTGAGAGTTATAACCTCGCCCATGCGAAGTCCTGTAAAACATAGGAACTCGGTTACCAGGCGATAGTGCTCTGGAAGTTCGGCGATAAGTTGGCGCGCCTCATCGGGGGTAAAAGCTCTTGGATCTGCTTTTCTTCCTCGTGGTCGGTGGATTGTTTTAGTCACTATTGGGTTACGCCCAATTGCACGTTGAGCAACTGCCAAGTCCATAATTTGGCGAACCACAAGCTGAACTTTCTCAATTCGGCTTGTTGATAAGCCCTCGGCGATTAACTCGCGAGTCCACTTGTCCATACGTTCAACAGTTATCTGCCCCACTGGTACTTCATTCCATTTTGGAGCGACGCGGTTCTTAAGGAGTTCGCGATAACCTTCTACCGTGGACGGTTTCAAACCCTTGGACTCTTTGTTAGATAGCCAAACAGCGGAGAATTTAGCGAAATTTTGTCGCTCTGCATTTGGTGCAATCCAAGTGCCAGTCCGAATCTGAGCGAGTTGCTCGCCACGCCACGCGATTGCATCGATTTTTCTATCAAAAGTCTTGGCATGCTGTTTATGGTCTGCATCTCTGTAACGGGCCAACCACCTCCCGTTTGGAGTCTTCTGGACTCCTGCACCTGTACGTCCAGCCATTACACAACCTAGCCCCGTCTAGCGAATGGACGATAACGCCCCTCGCGGATCAATTTTCGATCTGACAACCGTCCCCAAAGTTGAAGGCCCACATAGTCTTCAACCCTCGCGATGCTCCCCAAATCAGGATAAGCAGCGCCTGTCATAATTCGGCTCAGAACAGCCTGGGAGATCTCAGCTTTCTTGGATAGCGTCGCCTGAGACTCTCGTTCAAGTTGGACGGAACTATCCCCCTCAACTTCAATTTCTCCCTCCATGTAACCCAAAAGGTTCGCGGCAAACACAGCTGCTGCAAGCGCGTAGGACGGGGTGTCCTCGCGAAAGGGGCCGAATGGATACTTACCGGTTCCCTCTTGGACAAATGATCGTGGCTCTGGGCTTTTTTGGCGTGGCATAAATTTTTTCTCCTTATTTACATCCTACATAGGAAATTGTCGTTAATGTGTGCTACACTTATCCTATAAAGGATGAAAGGTCCGGCAATTGAGTAAAGCCAAGTCGCAAGACGCATCAGTGGAATTCCTAGGCTCTGGTCTCCTAACCCCAGAGGAAGTGGCTCTGCTGCTCCGCGTAGACGAGCGCACACTCGCGAATTGGCGATACCGCGGCATCGGCCCTGTTTTTACAAAACTTGGCGGTTTGGTGCGGTACGCAAAGCCGGACCTTGATTCCTTTGTATTCCAATCCCGTCAAAAAATGACCGGCCACGAGCTGGCCGCCTAAAAAGAAAGAAAGAAAATGAGCAATAACCCACAATCCGATTCAATCGATTACGAACTCGCGAAAAGGATCCTCTTAGCCGCAGACAGGCACGTTGGCCTGGTCAAGCGCAACTTCAAAATGCCACTTGATTACGTGATGGCATTCCTGAAAGGCACGAACGATGCCATTAACGCATCGGCAATAAAGCCAACAACTTTCGCCGTCATTATGGAGAAATCTGGACGTTCCACCTCGATCTGTGATCGTTCAGGCCTGCCGATGGAAGACGTAATGCGCATGCTGCCAGTGAGGAGCACTACCTTTTCCATGTTTGTTTGGCACATCGTAAACGACGGTGAGGAGAATTCTCTTGAAGGAAAAAAGAGTGCACTTTGGCAGGATAAGGATGGCCTTAGTTTTGCCTTTGGCGAAGTCAATGGCGAATTCAAACTGGTTTATGCGACTGGACCTGGTTTGGCCGCTGCCTAAGCAGAATCAAAGCAAACAGCGGATTGGCATTCCCTTAGCCAATCCGCTGTTGCTTACCCATTTGATGCTTTCGTCCATGACAACTGGGGGATTCGTTTCATGGATGAACCAGCTACAAAATGGAAATCTGCTCTTCCTTTACAGAAAGAATCTCGACACCTCGCTCCATCTCCCAGAGATACCATCGGCAGTAGTCGGAGAAACTTTGTAAATCTTTTCTGAATGGCAGCATGCCAATTTCGTAGTTAAAGGGATTGACCATCTCTGGAACCGGATCATCGCCACGGAAAACTTCCACGTATTCCTGACCTCGCCAGACGAAGACAATCCACCCGAAATTTGTTTGATACTGCACCTTAAAAATCACTTGAATCCTCCATGTTTATTCCTCGTTGTTATCGGCTTGATTGAGTTTCAAAAGGAATAAATGTCGGAGGTAATTGACAAAATAAACTCGTGGGGGAAGTTAGAAGTAAACGTGACCAAAGTCACAACTGCGGTAATTCTTGCTGGCCCAAAGTACATCGGATCATTTGGAGACGACGCCTCTTGGCGCGTGGGCTTGACTTGCCAGGTCGTCGATGGAGGGTCCAACGGGCCATTCCTTATTTGCAACATGCCGGGGCGAATTGAACACACGATACCTTGGCATGATCTCGATGAAGATTCAGGTGTTTCGGCTGTCCTGCTAGCCTTGGCCGTCTACTTCGGCAATGGCCACATTCTTGGCCTTCTAGAAGATACTCACAATGTGTACTTTGAAGACGGGCAAATGCTTCTTGCTCGGTTCTACGAGCTAGCACCCGAGGTGCGGCTACAACTCTTTAAGCACTTAACTGACGTGGTGAAAATCGCCGTCGTGAACTTTGCCGAAGACTCGTCACTAACTCCTCGGATTGCTCAGCAGTTGTCAGACGGCGGAATCTCAACTGAATTTTTTGCGCGCCAGGCGTTCTCAGGCTAGGCGTAGGCGAGGTTGATTGCAGTAATTGCCGCTGCGAAATCCTTATCTTGAATGGATTCAAACGAGTCATCTTCAAGGCCAACTTTGAGCACATGCATGAACCGTCCAAATTCATAAATCTGATCCCGCGATGGGTCATTGAGAGTGTCCTCAATTGAACCTGCTTTCGCGATTAGACAAATGTTTTGATAGGCACGGTCCACTTTTTGAGTGTGCCCGTTTGGGTGGGCGTAACTTAGATGCTGCGTTGGAGTAAGGGCTATCAAATTCTCGTAATAGGCACAGATTTCCGTGTAATCAGCTTCCGGAAAAATGTGGTGAATGTGAACTGCCTTGTCCGTAAGGTGGTTTGCATCTTGGACCTCGGTAAAACCACCTCTGTACTTGTCGTTGAACTCGCGAACAACCCTCTTGGCCTTTTGCGACATGTATGCCGCCAGACCGGGCGATGGCTTGAACTTTGCTGCGGCCGCGTACTCCTTGCGGGTCATGTCCTTGGGCTTCTGACTTCCAAGGTCCCTAAAATTATCGCGGTTGTACATCAGCATGTCGTAGGTAACTTTGTATTTTGAAATTCGTCCAGCTTCTGTGCCTCTCGCGTTTAGCAAGTAGGCCAACGGGTTCATTACCTTGCTAAAAATTCTTCGACATTCAACTTCGTTATTGATCTTGGTGTGTTTGATAGTGAATTGCTCAAAAGTGGCTTTCACTGTTTCGTATGCAGCCTTTGTCTGCTTTGCGAAAAATGCGTCAAAGTCAGATTTGAGTCCAGAGTCGTGAAGAACCTTTTGGATGTACTTTTGAAGAAAAGTTAGCGAGTTACGCTCTCTAAGTGCAAGGTAGGCGAGTATCTCTGATGACTTCACACTATAAAAGTTTCGGGTTCCCACTTTCCGCTTCGCTAATACACCTGAGTAAGCCAACAACTCCATTGGCTGCTGAAAGAACTTGTCGTACTCATTTCTCGCCTTTGCACTTGTCACGCCAGGCTTCTTGAAAATGGCCTCTACGTTGTCAATTGTGTACTGGGCATGCCAGACGTCTTTCGTGGTGAATTCTTGGCCTGGGTTTTGCTCAACATAGACCGAGATGCAGTCAGAAACAATTGTTAGAACGTCCGAAGTGCATTTTTGGTCTATCCATCGCGCGTTACCAGACACCCTGATGTCATAGTTGTGCGCGTTTACAAAAACATCAATGTCCGCATCAGTTAGCCATTTCACAAAGAATCCCCCTACTTAACCAATTTGCCGAAGAAGAAAACCGAGTTTGCGTCCACATTCAAGGAACGCGTTTGGTGATTGCGAGCTACTCGGTAAAAGCGGCGATACTCGTCTGACGAAAAATACCTAAGTTGGGCCTCAGTTAGCGGCGATTGATCCTCTTTCAAGATTAAAATCGCCGCTGAGCCGTTCACAATTGTGCCTTTGGGCTTGCGAATCACTCGTGGCTTGTAGGTCATGTTAGGTGTCAAGTACACAGAGTCATTGTCGAGGAACTTGTAAACAGCCAAATTAGATGCATCCTCTTTCGAGATGAAAGAGTCGTAGCCGTCCAGACTAAGAATTTTCGAACCGTCATCCGAGATATTTCTTGATTTAATGACTCGGATTTCGCCGGAAGATCCCAAAAGTTTGGTAGTTATCTGACGATCTCTGAAAACTTGAAATACATCAAACTCCATACGTCCAGCAATGTCATCAAAATCGGAATCACGGTAAATCAACCAGTAAGGAAATTGGCCATCTGTGATGTAGGACTGGTGTTTTGCGAAAGATCGTCTTTCGGTAACCGACGTGATGAGGGTTTTGCCAGGTTTGGCTTTTGGGTTCACGAATAATGCGATCGTCTCCACAAGAACGCCACCGAATCCATGTTCGCCAAAGTCAATGATTGCGTCTATCCGGGCCTGTTCTAATTTGGACCTTGTGAACTCATATTCAGGCGTGTTGAGAAGAAATTTAGGCATTACAAATGCGACGTATTTACCAATTTCAACTGCTCTCTCCAAGAAAAAAGCGGCCGTGTTCTGAGCTTTCCCATTCCCAGATCGTGAGCGGTACTCTTTCAGATCTGCACTGGAAGCGGACTTGGAAAATGGCGGATTCCCAATAACGAGATCAAATTCAGCAATTCCGTCCAACTGCAAGAAATCTGTGGTGTGGTACGTAATGCTAAGGCCCTTGGGTTTCTTGACATGGTTCAGCAGCTCGCGGAGAAGAACGATTGCGTTTTCATCTATGTCGCAAACCGTCAGATTTATCTTCTTTTTGTCCTGCAAAACTAGAAAAAGTAAGGGTAAGAAGTTCCCGGCTCCCACGGACGGTTCAAGGATTGAAATGCTGTCAGACACAAAGGTCGGCAAGGACTTTACGATTTCCGTGACGAGGCGCTTGTCTGTGAAAAATGCCTCTTGCTCATGCCTTTTAGAATTCGCTAACTCCACAATCCGACTCAGGCTTGCAAAACCTAGGTTTCTTGGGTTTGTTTTTATGTATCCAGCAAGAACTTCAACCGATAAGAGGTTTTCTTTTCCGATTTCAGCTTTGATCTCGCCGTCGCTCAAATATTTGAACGAAAATGCGGCTTTGAAATTGCGCGCAATGCTTCTGAAAATCTCCGTAGGCACGGCTTCACCAAGCGACTGGCGAATGTTGATTTCGTTCTTCTTAAGGAAAGCGATTTTCTCCGACGTGGTGAGTTTGTTTAAGGATTTCAAATCGTCCGGAGTCCACTTAAACGTCTCAGGCACCGTCATCATTCGCATCAGCTCGCGAATGCTAAATACTCGGTTGTCTTCTGGGTGCACCGTGTTTTGACTTGCAAGTTGGTCATTGCGAGTGTGAACGCAAGGCCCGACTTTATCCCAGATTTGTCTCCTGTACTTATCGCCGTTCTTCTCTTGATTTACGACGATTTTCCCGTCAATAACCTGATGAGGAATTCTCTTCGGATCGGAGTTTTCAAATGCTGTCTGCCCTGGCGCAAGTTCCGAAATCCAGCTCTCCATGTGGATTGGATAGGAACGGAATGAATGATAGATGTCCGATGGATCAATTTCCCCCATTACTTTGAGACGCGGCATCTGGCCGATGGCGTCCCTAAGTAATACTTCATTTTTGTAATCTGGGAAAAGTTCAATCGGTGATACAAAATTTGCCAAGTCATTACGAACACCGATAACAAGGGTTCGCGAACGGCTGGATGACGCCCCAAACTCTTTGAAGTTAACAACCCGTGAGTAGATTGAAAAATCCGGACCTAGGTTATGCTCAATCGCTTCGCCGATTGGACGTTCCACGCCGTCTACATCCGTGCAAAGGGTCGTCAGAAATCTAGGCACATTTTCAAAAACAAAAACCTTTGGTTGAATTTCTGAAACGATTTTTATGGATTCAACAATCAGGGAATTTCGAACAATCTCGTTTGAAGTGCGTTTGTGGTTTGCAACCGACATTCCTTGACACGGAGGCGTGGCAATGACCACATCAATTTCTTTGAGGCCCTCTGCACGCTCCCACAGTTTGATTTGGTCAAATAACTGCTGTTTAACTTCTTCTGTCGAAACATCACCCTGGACGTAACCAGACTCGTATTTGCACTTGCCGTTGGCTTTCTGGACTGCCAGCCTTCGCTCAATGAGTTCATTGGTTACCACGCAATCAAAGCCCTCGATTTTGAAACCAAAGCATCCCACGCCAGCACTGCTAAATAGGCTGATGTACGTCGGCTTTTTAGTTGCCTCGGCCACATCGCCTTTTTTAGCTACTGATCGGCTAATCTCTGAATCCCTTCAATTTGGACGAACTTGGACGCCCCACACAAGGCTTTCGATCAACAAAGTTCCGGCGAAAGCAAATGTCCAGTTATGTAGACAAATTGGACGGCACTTTCAGCCTGAGAACGAAACATGCCTGGATCTCAACCTCTGTTCAAAGTTTACTTTGACCCTAGGACAGCGAACGTAGGCAGGCTGTTTTCATCGATCAAATCTCTTTTTTGAAGTGTCCAGTCGTCTTTTGGAACCAGAGAAAAGGAATTTCTTGTACATCGCAGCGTAATCAGGGTCTGGAATTTCTTCGGGTTTTGACCGTTCTGGACGAAATTGTGCGATTGTCGGCGGCGTCAGACCAGGGAGATTATGGGGATCAATCCTCACAGATTGATAAATAAATGGGAACAACTTTCCCATTATGAGTTTTAAAAGCAGCTTCATAAGGAAGTTATCGGCATCCTGACAACAGCAAATGCAAATCAATTTATCCACCGCCAGCCCTAACTGGGCCGTGTCAGGCATTAAGCCTGACAAAAGGCCCAGTTAGGGTATGACGACACTTCTGCAAAAACTTTGAATGAAGAACTGTCACCTTTTTCGAAGAAAAATGTGACGAAGAATCTTTACTTGGTTACATCAATCTCTCTACTTTTTCTGGTTAATCCCTCTACTTGCTCTACTGGCAATGCTCATAAGCTGCTGATGCATTGCTCGAAAATCTTGGCACGCCGATAGGTAATTCAGGGCAGAAAGACTGTCCTAGAAAGAAGAATCACCATGTCAAACAAGCCACTGAAAGAACTAAACACGCAAGTTGTGGGCTGGGTGCCCATTTCTTACGACTTCGGACGTGACGAAATTTTCTGCCAGATTGAGGACGACTCACTTATTCTGTCTGCCGCAGGCTTAGCCGTTGCAGGATTAGCTCTTGCACTTTCCAAAGATGACAACTGGATCAGCCGCATGGAGTTATTGCGAGTCTGCATTCCGGGAGACTCGAAAAACAAACTCGATGCCGCTCAGGCCCTGTGCATCGTGGGTCACTGGGAATTTGAGCAACGCGATGGCGTTGATGGTTGGAGGCTGGGAGTGGATACAGCGCTGAGGGACAAACGAAAGCGATATGAACAGGCAAAAAATGCGGCTAATGCCCGCTACGGGAAGAAGTCTGCGATTCCAGCAAATGAGGACCCATTTGCCTTGTAAACGATAATCAAGCGTCTGTTTGTCGCCTAAGTACCATTAACGATATGGATGAAGCGGAGATTCAATACCTGGATGCAAATAAGCAGGTTTTTTCTAAGCTATGCCGAGACCTACTCAATAACTGCTATCAAAAGCTGGTCCAAAGGTACTTAGGCGACAATTTTCCAGCGCGCTACCCCAGAGCAGGGATTGATTACGACGGGTATCTGGTGCACGGTCTCGACGAATTCAAGGTTTTAGAGGCCTGGCTAAGTGATAACTTTCCGTCCAAATTCCAAAACGGAGGAATTGGACCAGAGATCGCAAGTACTTATATTTTTGCCTTTGTTGAACTCGCAACTTTCAAATCGATTTCTACCGGAGCGATTGACCATCCAAGTGAGTCAGAAATGAATCGCACAATTGAACAGTTTTATTTATCGCTCCAATCTGGCACGGTAACGCGCAAGACAATGCGTTTTATTTGCAATGTTCGGGTAACGACGGATGACAAAATCGATTTCTTACGCACATCTTTATTCAACGAAAAATCAGAAATTCACGAAACTCACCCACAACTTTTTGCCGAAATCCCGTCGTCAGTAAAACTTCGTAACGATGATTTCCCTTTCACTTTCGATGGGCCACATTGCTGGATTGCCTCTGAACAAAAGACGCAAACTTCCGCAGCGCGAGACGTCGATGCCAGTTTGGACGAAATTGTGAATCGCTATATGCTCGCACTTTCCCTCTTCTCGGGAGGCAGCGCTTGGGAGGCTTTCCAGGTTCAAGGAAGCGCCGAAGAGTATTCAGCCCCTTTCACAAATGTTGAAAGTTTCTTAAGCCAGGCAAATCAATTGAATGGGAAAGCGGAAACAGTTATTTCCCAGTCGGACGTTCAAGGTATTGACGCGATTTGTGACTGGATTGAAAGCGCTGCACTCCGCACAGACGAAATTATTGTGAGCGCCATGGGATTGGCTTTGCAGAAATTCCGCAATGCCGTGCCTATAAAACACGCCTTTGAAAGAATTGTCGATTACTGCACAGTTCTCGAAGCATGTCTAGTTTTCGATTCAGAACGTCATGGATTCACGTCACAGCTATACGATCGCTGTGCCTATCTTCTACAACTCCCGGACGATAGCCCGAAAAATATTCGCAAAGACATCGAGCTTCTTTACGATCTGCGTTCGCTGCTCGTTCATGGAGCCAACATCAGTCAGAGGAAGTTTGAAAAACTTTTAGGAAAAGTAGGCCTGGTCGCCGACTTGAAATCTTATTCAGGCCAACTTGGAATACAACTAGAAATTGCCGTTTACAGGCTTAGGGATCTAGCAAGACGAGCGATTTTGATGCGTTTGGCATTCCAGAATTCAGGAACTGGGACATGGAAACTCGGCACTGAAATTGATTTAGAGCTCTTACCAGAACGACCAGAGCTAGTTGCTGAACTAAACAACGAGTGGCATGAGACTCTCGCTTCACACGGCGCAAATAAGTCAATGGAAAGAGTGGCCGTTCCAAAATTCCTATCGTTGATTCATTAAGTTCACAGTGCACAATCAGTGCACAAAAAAGACTTAGATCAGTAGATCCACAGTTATCTGAGTTGAGTCAAAAAGCAGCCAAATAATGGGCAGAATCTGGCAATCGGTTATCCATCTGGCATTGAAAAGGTGGGTTTCACGGACTTTTAATCCGTGGGTCGTGGGTTCGATCCCCACGGGGCCTACCGAACGAAAACATCCTCAGCATTTGCTGGGGATTTTTTTGTTTGGTTCGCGTTGTCGCGAGAAACCTAAGCGGGCCCCC
>Ga0228700_1002285_pt1 | contig 10310 bp, 11 predicted proteins | sample McNCre317_Aug_MG_FD_178019 | JGI IMG/M metagenome (GOLD analysis project Ga0228700, IMG submission 178019) | Freshwater microbial communities from McNutts Creek, Athens, Georgia, United States - 3-17_Aug_MG | ecosystem: Environmental > Aquatic > Freshwater > Creek | place: USA: Georgia... | reverse complement strand
GACATCAAAAAAGCGTTCCGCCAAAAAGCCTCGCAATTTCACCCCGACCGCAACAGCGACGAGGACGCGCCCGCACGTTTTCGTGCCGCGCAAGAAGCCTACGATGTGTTGTCGGACGACGCCAAACGCCAAGCCTATGACGACAACCGCCGTCGCAATTTGCTGGACGACCCTGCGCACACCGCACGCGAGATCTGGCAGACCTACTTCGGGTCTTTGTTGTAAACCACACGGTTTCGCACACTGAATTTTTATGAGCATTTCACCCTTCTTTCACGAACTGCGTTCCTCCTACCAAGCCGAACTCGACGACCTGATGTCCGACTCCGAGGGCAAGGACGTGCTGCGCCAACGCTTGGCAGAAAAACGAAGCGAACTGGGCTTTTTGGTCCAAGTGATGGACCTCAATCCTGAGATGGTGGCCGTGGTCTTACACCAAGCGTTTCGCTTCACACAACCTGCCTTGATGGACCATCTGCTGACCCAGGATGCCGACGAAATGTTGTCTTGGGACACCGTGTCTGAGGCCGTGCAGATCGAACCCTGGGCCCAAGCCATGGTGGTCGAGATTTTGAAAGAGCCCACAGGCGAATGGTTCATGTGCATCGCTGCCGCCTTGGAATACATGCACCACAAGCCCTTAGGTCACGCTATCCCGCAAGCCCAAGTGGACGACGAATCCGATGGCGCGCAGACGACCGACGCCGAACTCGACGAAGAAGAAAAAGAAGCCCGAGCCCGCGAAGAAGCAGGCAACGCCTGGATGGTCGAACAAGGCTTTGACAGCAAAGACTGACACCCAAGAACAAGACACACGCCATGAACGCACTTGCCCTGATTCAAAAAACCCAAAGCCTGATTGCCGCTGGCGACATCGTCGCGGCCGAAGCCGCCTTGGTCGAGCTGGCCGACACCGAAGGCGATCACGCCTTGATGGTGGTGCTAGACCAGCTGCCCCCCAAAGACATCTTGGCCGTGATTCGCGAGTACGACACCTCCAAAGAATCGGTCATCAACCTCTTGGTCACGCCCGAGCAATTCGCCCGCGCGGTGGTGATTGAAAAACAATACAAAGACCTCACGCGCACCCACCTGCGCGGCATGATGAACTCGATCATTTTTCGCGACGATGCCGACCCCATCGAGTTCTTGACCGCCATTGGCGATCTCGAAGGCGGCGCCGAAGCCCTGGCCGATTACTTCACCGAAAAGTGGAGCCGTATCGAAGCCTTCGCCCGTACCGGCACCTTTGACACCATCGAAGACGACGGTGACATCTTGAGCGAGCACGCCTTGCGTGGCTCCGCCTATGTGCGCCCCCGGGTGGAAGAAGACGAAGTGGCCGACCAGGACTGGATGCAAATGGCATGGATCCTGCGCCACAAAATCCCCGACCTGTTCATTGAAATGCTGTTGGTGCTGCGCGCCAAGGCACGGGCCTTCGATGCCGGCATGTCTGAAGAGGACGAGGAAGAAGACGATGGCAAGGTCGAAACCAGCGCCACCGACCGTGGCCAAGCCACCCCTGCGGCCCGTGACTCGGACGAAGAGTCTGCAATCTGATTGCCCATGCCCCACACCGCATCAGCAGCCCCCAGCAGCATTGCCGTTTTTGACGGCCGCCCCTTCTTTGAAAAAGCACTGAAGTTTGGTGTGCAACATGGCATCTTGGACCAGACCAAGCTGGAGGCCATCCAAACCGATGCGCCCAAGGGCATGGTGCAAATTGCGCGCTACTTTGGCAGCGAATTTTTGCGTCCTGAGTTGGAAAAGGCCAAAGATCGCATCGTCAATTTGGTCAGCCTGAATTTAGAAATCACCAGCGGTGGCGATCTGCGCCAAGCGGCTGAAGTGCTGCGTGACCACTCGTTCATGTCCCGCTCCAAAGCAAGCTCGGACATGCTCAAGGCCCTGATCGTCATGCCGCAAAACAGCCACTTCGGCATGAACGAACATGGCGGCTTCACCGACAAACACATTCCGCTCTTGGCCAAGTGGTCGTTGTGCAGCGTGGCCGAGTACCAAGCCGAGTTGGCCAAACGCCAGCAAGTCGCGCACGTCATGGGCGCCGCCATTTGGATGGCCGATGCCCTGGACGTGCACGCCGACGAACTCGAAGAAGCAGGCTGCGACGCCGAAGCCGTGATTCGCACCGCCTTGCTCGCCACAGCGACCAAGCAAACACAAATGCCTGATTGGGTGACGTTTCAAAAAATGGTGGCCAGCTTGCGCAAGCCCAGCACGGCGAAAGTCATCCAACTGGTATTGCCCAAAAAACTTCCGCCCGAATTCAAAGCAGCGGTCGAGGTCGTGCGCCAAAGCGTGGAAGCCGATTTGTCCAAAATTCTGGATGCCAAGCTCACGCCTCAGAAGTTGTTCAACCAAACCCCGGCGTTTGTGGGCCGCTATTTTTGGTTGGAAGACGGTTTGTCCGAGGTTGATCACTTTGACCGCGAAACATCGGCTGCCTGGGAAAAAGCCACCGGCGGCCACAGTGACGACAGCTCGCTGCTGACCTTGTTTTTGTGCATCGCTGCAGGCAGCCCCGCCAAAACCTTGCTGACTGAAAAAACAGCCGCCACGCTGATTCGCAAGATTCGCAAATCAGGCCTGCAAGCCGCAATGGCCACCCAATACATTGCGGACAACGCGCCCGCCCAACACCAAAGCGACTATCTGCGCATGTGGCAAGCATTTTTGGAAGACGCGCAGGCCACGCTAGAAAGCGACCGCGATTACAAACTGCATGACGCCCTGGCTGTGCTGCGCCGCGATTGCAACGTCACCGCCAGCTGACATGGCCCACCTGCGTGACGTCGCAGTTCATACCTTGGCCGTGACCCGCGACAGCAAATAACGCCGCATGGCCACCGAGGGGCCATCGGCACCGACCGAAAACTCATACAGCTCGTTCTCTGGGGTGCGTGCCAACACTTCTTCTTGCAAGGCCAAGCCCGTCACGTCTTCGTGGAACGCCACAAACAGTTGGTCGTGCATGAACTTCGTCATCGCCTTGTCGTGTTGCGAAAAGTCACGCCCGTGAACCACAAAGTAATGCGTGCTGGTGGCGCTTTCGGGCGTGGGCAAATGCGCGGTTCGGATCCGGAAGGTGTCACGCGCATCCTCGGGCAAGGTGCAGTCATAAAACGAGACCGACACCTCGTGCATGGCGGGGCTGCGGAATTCAGAGCGCACAATGCGCGCGGCTTGGCCCTGCCCCTTGATGCCCGTGGGCTCAGCCCACACCGGTGGCAGCGTGGTGGGCACCACATTGCGCATGACCACGAAATGGCCGTCGCCAATTTCTGTTTCATAGGCGGCGCTGGCGTAGTCAGGCGTGCCAAAACTCTTGGCATGCAGAAAGCTCAAATGCGTCAGGTCCAGCAAGTTTTCATGCAAGCGCACATAGCTGGCTTTGAGGTGCATATAGCCTTTGGAGGTTTCCCACTCGCCCTCGGTCAACCAAGGTTGTGGCGGCAAACGGCTGGCGTCGGCGGTGGCGGCGTCGCCCATCCAAATCCACACCACGGGACCGCGTTCCAGGGTGGCATAGGTGCGCACGCCCATGGCGCGCGGACAGGTGGCTTGCGAGGGCACATGCACGCAATCGCCCTGCGGGTTGAACTTCATGCCGTGGTAGGCGCAGATGATGTGATCGTCCTTGAGTTCGCCCGCCGACAGCGGCATGGAGCGATGGGGGCACCGGTCTTCCATCGCCACCACCGTGCCGTCGGCGCGGCGGTACATCACGATGCCGCGGCCCAACAAGGTTCGGGCCAGCAACTGCGGGCCAACTTCGTCGGCAAATGCGGCCACATACCAATCGTCAAACACAAACGGCGTGTGCCGATCGGCCATTCGGGCGGAGGCGGCTTGGGTGGCGCCAATCACGGAGGCTGCAGGAAGCGTCATGAGCAGAAATTCTGAAAATGCGGATGATTTCATTCTAGGATGCGCGCATGCCCCATGCCGTTGCCCGCCTGCGCACTGCCCGTTTAGCCCGCAGTGTCAAACCTTTTTTAGCCCGTGGCGGCCCCAAAGGCGTGCGCTGCGCAGATTGCCGCTTACTAATCAGCCATTGCATGTGCGTATGGCGTCCCGACGTGTCCACACGCGCAGGCATGTGTTTGCTCATGGCCGACATTGAAGCGCTCAAACCCAGCAACACGGGCTGGCTGATTGCCGATGTGGTGACCGACACCTTCGCATTCGCTTGGGCGCGTACCGAGGTAGACCCCGCCTTGCTGACCCTGCTGGCCGACCCGCAATGGCAACCCTATGTGGTGTTTCCTGCTGCGTTTGCCGAGCCGGAGCGAGTGGTGCATGAGGTGGCCCATCCGCCCACCGATGTGCGCCCTCTGTTCATTTTGCTGGACGGCACCTGGGACGAGGCTCGCAAAATGTTTCGCAAGAGCCCTTATTTGCAACGCTTTCCAGTGTTGAGTCTGGATGCCGCGCAACCGTCACGCTACACCTTGCGCCGCGCCCAAAGCGAGGCGCACTTTTGCACCGCCGAAGTCGGGGCCATGTGTTTGGCGCTGGCAGATGAAGCGCTGGCAGCCGACGCGCTTCATGCTTATTTGGACGTCTATACCCACCGCTATCTCCAGGCCAAGCAGCAACGGCCTGTGGATATGCATGATGCGGTGCATACAAGATTGCGCCAGACAGCACCGCTTTGCCAAATCGCCCCGCCAATGCCTATCCACGCAGATTAAACCTGCGCGTCCTTTCGTCACCGACAATCGGTACTTTCAGCCCTCCGTCTTCAGCAGCTCTTTATGGCGATTCAATGGTTTCCCGGACACATGCACCTCACGCGCAAGGCGATTGGGGAGCGCATCAAAGAGATTGACGTGGTCATCGAAATGCTCGACGCCCGCTTGCCCGGATCCAGCGCCAACCCCATGCTGGCCGAGCTGATCAAGGGCAAACCGGCTTTGAAGATCCTCAGCAAACAAGATCTGGCCGACCCGGCTCGCACCGCACAGTGGCTCGCGCACTACAACGCCCTGCCCGGCGTGAGCGCGTTGGGTCTGGACACCAGCATGACCTCGCCCGCCAAGGCCCTGATCGACGCCTGCCGTCAGCTGGCCCCCCTGCGCGGCGGCATGGTCAAGCCCATGCGGGTGCTCATTTGCGGCATCCCCAACGTGGGCAAGTCCACCCTGATCAACACCCTCAAAGGCAAACGCGCCGCCAAAACTGGCGACGAAGCGGGTGTGACCAAACTGGAACAGCGCATCACGCTGGCCGACGACTTTTACCTGTACGACACGCCCGGCGTGCTGTGGCCGCGCATCATCGTCGAGCAAAGCGGCTACAACCTAGCGGCCAGCGGCGCCATCGGGGTGAACGCGTTTGACGAAGAAGTCGTGGCGCTGGAGCTGCTGAACTACCTGATCCCCAACTACCCGCAGGCCTTGATCCAACGCTACAACATTCAAGACGTGGCGAGCCACACCGACGAAAGCCTGCTCGAAGCGATTGGTCGTCAACGCGGCGCGGTGCAAAGCGGCGGGCGGGTCAACACCACCAAGGCCGCGCATTTGGTGATTCACGACTTTCGCTCTGCCGCCTTGGGCCGCCTGACACTAGAAACGCCAGAAGAATTTGCCGCTTGGCTGGCCGAAGGCAAAAAAGCCGATGCCGAGCGAGCCGTGCGCAAAGAGGCGATCGAGCAAAGCAAACGCAAGAAAAAACCAAGTCACTGAACGCCGTGCAGCGCAGCACACCATCAGACCTTGCGCTGCGGACGTGACGCGCAAATTAAGCCACGCCGAGGTAAATTTGTCGGATGTGATCGTCCTGGCTCAGTTCTGCCACGGGGCCGTGGCGCGCCACATGGCCATGCTCTAACACGTAGGCACGATCCGCAATGCGCAGCGCCGACAGCGCGTCTTGCTCGGCCATCAAAATCGCCACGCCGCCGTCACGAATTTGACGAATGGCATCAAAAATTTCGTGTTTCAAGCGGTGCGCAATGCCCACCGAGGGCTCGTCCAGCAAGAGCAGCTTCGGCGCTCCCATCAAGGCGCGGCCAATCGCCACCATTTGTTGCTGACCGCCCGACAGCGTGCTCACCATCTGAGCAGCACGGTCACGCAGAATGGGAAACAGGGCATACACGCGCTCCAAGTCGTTGGCCACGGCATCTGCATCGTCACGCAAATAAGCGCCAAGCATCAGGTTTTTGAGCACTGTCAACTCTGGAAACAACCGCCGCCCTTCCGGGCAATGACAAATACCCTGCCCCACCACCTGATGGGCAGCAAACGAATGCAAAGATGTCCCCTCAAAATCAAGTTGACCGTTGGCGTCCAGCATGCGCGAGATGCATTTGAGCAAGGTGGACTTGCCAGCCCCGTTGGGGCCCAACACCGCCACAAACTCGCCCGGTGCGATGTTCAGGCTGACGTCTTCCAGCGCCAAGGCTTTGCCGTAAGAGGCGCTCATGTGTTCGATCTCAAGCAGCATAGTCGGTATCCTGTTTTCCGATGTAGGCCTCAATCACTTTCGGATTTTTCACAATGTCTTGCGGCGTGCCTGTGGCGATCACCTGGCCAAAATCAATGGCCACCACCTGTGACACCAATTGCATGAACTCGCGCAGCTTGTGCTCAATCAGCAAAATGGTCAGCCCCTGCTCGCTGTGCAGTTGACGAATCAAATCCGACAAGGCCGCAATTTCGCCAGAACCCAGCCCAGCGAAAGGCTCATCCAACAGCAGCAAGCGTGGCTCGGTGGCCAACGCGCGGGCAATTTCAAGCCGACGCAAATCGCCGTAAGACAAAAGCTCTGACGGTGCATGGGCTTTACCTGCCAAGCCCACTTGGTCTAACAACCTGTGGGCCCGTTTTTCAAGATCCACAGCAGGCACACGGGGCCCCAAGCTGCCAACCATGACGTTCTCTAACACCGTCAAGCCCACAAAGGGACGGCACAGCTGGAAGGTACGCGCCACGCCCAAGCCCACCACTTTGTGGCTAGCGATTCCGAGCAAGGATTGCCCATCGAGTAAGACCTCGCCGTTGTCGGGTTTGATGAAACCGGTCAGCAGGTTGTAGAGCGTGGTTTTGCCCGCACCGTTGGGGCCCAAGATGCCCAAGATCTCGCCCTGTTGTACTTCCAAGCTGATGTCTTTGACCGCATGCAAGCCGCCGAAGCGCTTGTCGAGATGGCGAACGCTGAGCAAACTCATGGCTGTCCCCCTGCCAGACGGTGGCGAATCTTTTGCCACGTGGGTGCCACCAAGCCTTGGGGCAAAAAGAACAAAATCAAAATCAGAGCCACGCTGTAGACCATCAAGCGCCACTCGCCAAAGTTGCGCAGCAACTCGGTCATCAGGGTCAACAACAAAGCGCCGCCAATCGGGCCATAGATGGTGGACATGCCACCCACATACACCATGGTGATGATGGTGATGGAGGTCACCACAGCAAACAATTGCGGGCTGACCTGCAACTGGTAATGCGCATACAACGCCCCGCCCATGCCTGCAAACGCCGCACTGATGACCAGCGACGCAATTTTGTAGTAGGTGACATTCAGGCCCGCCGCCTGGCAGGTGGCCTCGTCACCTCGGATGGCTTTCAAGATCAGCCCCCAATGCGAGCGGGCCAAGCCTCCAAGCAAGACCACGGTCAAGACCAGCATACCCAACACAAACCAATAAAAATGCAACGGCGAGCGAATCAAGGGCTCGATGCCATTGATGCCCTCCTCGCCCCCGGTGTATTCCCAAAAAATCAACATCAAGCGTTGCATGATGACTGCGCCTGAGAGCATGGCCAAGGCAAAGTAAGGCCCCTTCAGACGCAAGGTGGGAATGCCCATGATCAAGGCAAACACCACCGCCGCAAGCATGCCCGCAGGCAAACTCCACCACGCATTGACGCCCCACGCGGTGTTCAAGAACCCAGCGGCATAGGCCCCCACGCCAATGAAAAGCGAGTGTCCAAAATTTTCTCGTCCTGTCAGGCCGGACATGAAGTCCCAGCTCACGGACCAAATGCCGTAAATGGCGGCCACGGTGAGCACGCCCATGAGGTAACGGCTGTCAAAGACCAGCGGCAAGCCCGCCATCACCGCAATCGCCACCAAGGCGCCTCCCCGATCTATGTGTTTGAGTTGCATAGAGGTTCCTAATGTCAGAAAGCAGCGCGTTTGCCGAAGAAGCCTGCGGGCCTGAGCACCAGCATCAGCAAGGTGGCTGCCACAGAAACAATTTCGGTCCAAGAGGTGGAAATGCCATAGGCCACCAGCGTCTCGGCATAGCCCAGCATCAAGGCCGCCACGATGCTGCCTGGAATCGAGCCCAAGCCACCGACTACCACAATCGCAAACGCTTTGACAATGGGCAGCAAATGCATGGAAGGCTGCACGCTTAAAAATGGCCCTGCCATGATGCCGGCCAAGGCCGCCAACCCGGCTGACATGGCCATCACCACACCAAAAATTCGGTCACTGGGAATGCCCATGTATTGCGCGGCTTCGGGGTCTTGCGAGATCGCCAAAATGGCGCTGCCCAAACGGGTTCTTTGGATGAACAGGTACAAGCCACCGATCGAGACCACCGCCACCAACAAGGTCAGCAAGCGCTGGCCAGCCACGTCCACGCCGCCAATGACGTACTTCTGGTCAATGAAGCTGGGCACGTTGCGGTACTCAGAACCAAAAATCAAGAACAGCGCCTGCTCGACCACCAGTGACACAGCCAGACTGATCATCAAGACCGCCAACTGCGACTTGCGCATGGGGCGAATCAACACCCGCTCCACCACCATGCCAAACAACGCCACACCTAAAACAACCAAGGGCGCGGCTAGCAGGAGAGGCACTTTGAAAATCGTGGTCAACACATAGGCGCCGTAAGCGCCCAGTGCATAGAAGGAGCCATGTGCCAAGTTCAGAATGCGGGCAACGCCAAAAATCAAGGTGAAGCCCACCGCCAACATGGCGTAGATGGCACTGGTGACAGCACCAAAAATCAGTATTTCAAGCACACGGTCCCCTTTGCAAGAAGCAAATCTGAAATGAAGAAGGTCAGATTACTTGGCCAGCCAAGGCGGCATGATCATGCTGCCGCTGCGCAAGCTCTTGGGCCACAACACCACACGGTCGCCTTTGGCTTGCCACTGGGCGAACAGCAGGTTCATGTACTTGCCACCGGCTTTGACGTCGTGGGTTTCGTCAAACTCCAGCCAACCCGCAATACCCGCCATACTGGTTTTCTCGAGCTCACCAACAACGGCATTGGTGTCAAAACTCTTGGCGCGTTCTGCAGCCTGGGCATAAGCATGCACGGCGTCATACGTACCAAAGGCGGTGTAGACCGGCACGCGACCTGTGCGCTTTTTGAACTCGTCAAAGAACGGCACTGTCTTGGGTGTCAAGGGTGCACGCACCGCAAAGTTCACCGCCACTTCGCTGAGGGACTTGCCGCCCACGCGGTCAAAGAAGTCACCATCTTGGGATTTGACGTCGATGCCGCCATAGGGAATTGGAAAGCGCGCGTCGTACCACTGCTTGGCAAACACGTCACTCGACGCGTGCGACAGCACCACCACCAGGAACTGGGCATCCGAGTTTTTGATCTTGGACAGCAACGGTGAAAAGTCCGAGGTGCTGGTGTCAAAGAACTCGACCATCTTCACATCGGCGCCCACATCGACAGCGCCTTTACGAAGCACAGGCACCAGGTCTTGCACCCATTTGGCGTTTTCGCCAATGATGGCAATTCGCTTCAAGCCCAACTCACCAATCAGATGGCCCGAAATCCAGTCCACCAAGCCTCGAGCTTGATGCACGGCATTGATGGGGCCAACACGGAACACGTATTTGTAGTTGTCGTAGTCTTGTTTGACCTTGGCCGTGATCGCAGGCGAAGCCGCGCCCACGCCGAGGTAAATGGTTTTGGCCGAAGAGATGTGTGGCAACTGGGCCAAGGTCACGCCGCTGGTGTAACCACCCACGATCACGTCGACCTTTTCATCGGCGGTCAACTTCTTGATCGCGTTGATGCCCACTTCTGGGTTTTCAGTTTCATCCGCCACCACAAATGAGAGCTTGCGCCCCATCACACCGCCTTTGGCATTGATCTCGTCAATCGCAATTTTGGCGGCCTCTTGCGTGTCTCGACCCACTTGCAATTGCACGGCGGTAGAAAGACCAATTTTGATCGGTCCTTGCTGCGCCTGCGCGGGCAAAAAGACCGCAGCAGCGCTGAGCGCTACGGCCAGTTGAGTGAAAGATCGCTTGGAAAGAGATGATCCGAACATGCTTGCCTCCTCAGGTGTGAAAAAAATGAA
>Ga0228700_1002283_pt1 | contig 10317 bp, 12 predicted proteins | sample McNCre317_Aug_MG_FD_178019 | JGI IMG/M metagenome (GOLD analysis project Ga0228700, IMG submission 178019) | Freshwater microbial communities from McNutts Creek, Athens, Georgia, United States - 3-17_Aug_MG | ecosystem: Environmental > Aquatic > Freshwater > Creek | place: USA: Georgia... | reverse complement strand
AAGAGTCGATCAGGTTGTTTGCGCAACAGGGCATACGCCTGTTCAGTGCCAAGGGCAAGGTGCAGTTGCAGGCGCAGGACAACGACATGGAGTTGATTGCCAAGCGGGTGATTGAAATCATGAGTACGAGTGATTGGATTAACGCCAAGGCAGCCAAAGGCATACGCATTCAAAGTGGTCCCACAGAGCTAACCATTACACCCGCGGGGTTCAAGGTCACCACACCGGGCTATGACCATGTGTATGCAGGAGACCATCAGACGTTTGCGGGGGCATCAGTCAGCACTACTGTGCCTAAGCTTCCAGAGGCAGGGTGCATACCTTGCATGATCAAGGCTGCCAAACAAGCTAGTCCAGTTTTTAAACTCTGAAAGCCACGATGCAATACCTTTTGCTTGATGGCGCAATGACGCCAGACTCATCCGCAAAAAAAATCGTCTTTGCGGACAACAAAGTTGAGTGGTGTGCACCTTTGTTGGGTGTAAAGAATTTACGAATGTTTTCTCCTTTTTTGATCGACTTAGATAGAGTTTTTCAAATTAGAGGGGACTTGCAAAAAAGCCTTACAGACGTGGTGAATGCATGCCCAATGCATCTACACGCGTCTTATTTTGAAAGCCACTTATCGCTTGAAAAAATGAGCGACCATTTGTCTAAATTTATTTGCTTTCACGATCAAGACATGCAGACATATGGATTGCGAATTGCAGACTGTCGAATTTTGTCTGTACTCCCGCAAGTGCTAACCATGCAGCAATGGACATACCTCACCAGTCCTATCGCAGTCTGGAAGATTCACACACGGAAAGGGGAGTTGACGCCCTTGCCTGTGAAGACGGCAGAGAGCACGATAGAAGATGAATACGCATTTACGCTGAATGCCGATCAAGTTGACGCACTGGTTCATGCGTCAGAAGCCGATGCATTGCTAGCCCATCTTGGACTTGATCTGAATATCGTTGGCAATGAATCACATCAGTATTGGGTGCTATCGCAAACATGTTTACAAACATGGGAAAAAAGTGGCAGCACAAATAGGGACGTATTGAATGCCTTTGCAAAAAGAATTTTTGACAGCAAAGGAAAAGCCCTCCAAGAAAAGCCGTGGCAGACATTCTTAGCTAAAGCAACGCTCAATGATTTTGGTGGATAAAAAATGAACAAATTTTCTAAATGTCTGCGCCTGTTGGCCTTGGTGATAGCGCCTTTGCTGGTGGCATGCGCAAGCACGGCAAGTGAAGACACGATAGGTACAAGCGTAAGTGGTGTTGGGCACTACGGAAAACGAATTGGTGTTGCTGACTTCTTTGTCAATGGTCAATGGTCAGGTGCTGTGACTGGCTGGGGTGGAGGGGGTGGCAACGTTTGCTGCGTGAGCTTGCCTCGCCGCACAGACAAGGCTGTGATGGTGACCGTGAAATGGCGAACGATTCGAAGCAATGTGGGCGAGGAGGCATGGCACGAACAAACAGTGCCAGTGAATTTTGCAGAGAAGGAGCCAGGGTACATGTTTGTTCACTTTTTGCCTGGGCATCGAGTGGAGGTTTGGTCGTCTGCAAAGCTGGCACCTGAAAGCATGAACTACGCAGGCCCCGCCTACCCCCGAGGCCCCGCCCCCGATTACGCCCCCTTGCCAACCGAAAAGCCCCAACCATTGAACGTGGAGACTAAACCATGAGAGTGTGCACAGCTTTAGATAAACCCAGCATTCAAAGACCTGCCGATCATCCACGTGCAATGGTGCACAAGTGTGAATTCATTTTGAACATCGGCATGTTTTTGATGGCACAGGTAACAACGGGTTAAAAAAACATAAGGTGACGAAATGAACGGATTCTTTAAATGGCTACGCGTGTTCGCGCTGGTGGTTGCGCCTTTGCTGGTGGCGTGTGCAAGCACGGCAGGACAAGACACGGTTGGTACGAGCGTAAGTGGCGTTGGTCACTACGGCGGTATGACTGGGATTCCGAATTTCTATGTGAATGGACAGTGGGGTGGTAATGCACCTGGTTGGGGTGGGGGTGGGAAAAGCCTTTGTTGTGTGAGCTTGCCTCGCCGCACAGATACGCCTGTGATGGTGACTGTGAAGTGGGAGACGTGTGACATCAGTCACATTAAATATGTCAACAATCAAAAAGTTAATCCTGAGGATAGATGCAAATCTTCATGGCACGAACAAACAGTGCCTGTGAATTTTGCAGAGAAGGAATTGCAGTATCTCTATGTTCATTTTTTGCCTGGGCATCAAGTGGAGGTTTGGTCGTCGTTGATAGCGCCTTTTGGTACTGAATATCCTGGTCCCGTTTACCCCAAAGGCCCCGCTCCCGATTACGCCCCCTTGCCAACCGAAAAGCCCCAACCATTGAACGTGGAGACTAAGCCATGAGTGTGTGCACAGCTTTAGATAAACCCAGCATTCAAAGACCTGCCGATTATCCTCGTGCGATGGCGCACAAGTGTGAATTCATTTTGAACATGGGCATGTTTTTTGACGGCACAGGCAACAACTGGTACGAAGACGCAGCGGGCCAAGGGCATAGCAATGTGGCACGGCTATGGCAAGCGTACAAAGATAGACCGATGGAAGGCTTCTTTGCACATTACGCACCAGGCGTAGGCACCCCCTTTAAAGACATTGGCGAAGAAGGCCAATCAAAGCTTGGTTTGACTTTGGGGTGGGGTGGCGAGGCTCGCATCGTTTGGGGACTGCTGCAAGTTTTGAATTCAGTCCATATTTTTTTAAAAAATGGCAAAAGCATGTTTGAGCGGAATCAAGTTGAAGCCCTCTGCAGCAATACGACAGTTCCCAGCAGCTTCGCTGACTCAAGTCCAGCCTCTTTGACCGAAGCGCAAACCATCTTGGACCGCTTAGGTCTACGCACAGGTTTGGTAGACAACTGGAGCACACGCCATGCTTTCATGGCCGAGTGCGCTGGCAAGCTCACCATGCTGCACAACGACCCTAAAACGTCGATTCAGCTCACGGGCATCAACCTTGATGTGTTTGGTTTTTCACGCGGCGCAGCGCAAGCTCGGGTGTTTTGCAACTGGCTGCAACAAGGCCTGTTGGTCAATGGCAAGATGTTTGGCGTGCCCGCGCACATTCGCATGTTGGGTATTTTTGACACAGTGGCCTCGGTGGGCCCTTGGTCAAGCGGGCATGGCGATTGGAGTAGCTCCCACAACCTGCGCATACCGTCTGAGTCAGTGGTGAAGAACTGCGTGCATTTTGTGGCCTTGCATGAGCTGAGAAGAAACTTTCCGCTTGAAAGCGTGCGAGTCAATGACGTGTTGCCCAGCCACTGCAATGAGCATGTATACCCCGGCAGTCACAGTGATGTGGGCGGGGGCTACCAACCAGGCGAGCAAGGCAAGGCGTTTGCTGTGAAGCAAGAGACAACGCTGATTAAGGCCGACCATTTAAAGCTATCGCAGCTTGCATTGAATGATATGTTTGCTGCGGCACTTAAAACTGTGCCTCGCTATACCGAGGATTGCCCGTGGTTGGAGTTGAATTCCAAAGAAGCTGATAGATTGAGCTTAGAAGATGAATATCGTTTGCCGCAATACACGAAACAAGCGGTGGCTAAGTATTTTGCCGAAGTCGATATAGACCCTAGCTTGCCTTTGGTGCCGCTGATTCAAGCACACAGCTTGGCGTACTTGGCTTGGCGCTACCGTGTGACGGTGCGCCGTGGTTTTAACGAGCTAGACAGCGTCAAACGCGCCGAAGATTTTGATGCCGCACGTGTGCCGTTTTACAAAAAAGGCCAAGCTTTGTTTGAAGAGCAAATTGGCCTCATGCGCAGATGGTCGCCCGAAAATCACATGGGTTATCACCCCAAAGCGGGTGAAATTTACGAGGCCATTCAAAGCATTCGGTCCACCGATGCCAAAGAGCATTTTTTTGACGACTGGGTACACGACTCGTTTGCAGGATTTTTGCAAAGCTTAGGCGCTTCCCACATGTTTGTTGAGGGTGAGTGCTATTTGCGTCATCGCGGCATTTACATGGGTGAAGACGACCGTGTGGCCACGTTGTACTTCGATCCCAATGAGCTAGACCACCCCTCACAACCAAAGGCCATGTATGCGTAACGCACAAGACGAAAGCGTGATTCGACTGGGCGATAGCACCAATCACGGCGGTAAGGTTATTAGTGCATCCGCGCTGATGCAGGTGCATGGCATTGCCGTGGCTTTAGAAGGGGACATGGTGCATTGCCCAAAATGCAAGGGTGACTATGCCATTCTTCCAAGTGGCAAAGGCAAGCAACATTTGGGTCGTTGGGTTGCGTATGCAGGTACGCAAACAGAGTGTGGTGCTGAATTAATTTCGACGTTTGAATGATTTGTCTTGAATTACCGGCGGGGCATGAATTCATTGGCAACATGCCCCCTTGGGCCTTGCCCTCCAACCAAGCCTTAAGTGGATTTAGGAGCCGAGAGCTCACCCCCAGTGGGGGTAATGCAGCCGCAGGCAGAAGCAACCACCTCATCTTGGACGACACCGAAGCCAAGATCCAAGCCCAGCTTAAAAGCGACCACGCACACAGCCAACTCAGCTTGGGCCACATCACGCGCATAGAAGACAACCAAGGCCGCCAAGATGCGAGGGGTGAAGGGTTTGAGCTGCGCACGGACAGCCACGGAGCCATTCGTGCCAAAGATGGCTTACTCATCAGCACAGAAGGCAGAGCCAAAGGCCAAGCGCACATGCTGGACATGGGGGAGACGCACAGTCGACTGAGCCAAGCGAGAGAGCAACACGAGAGCTTGGGTAGTCTTGCCAAAGAGCATCAAGCGCATGAGGGGGATGACCAAGACGAAGTAGCCAAGCAGCTCAAGGCGCAAAACGAGGCGATCAAGGGGGGAGAGCAAGCTAAAGGGGGAGAAGGTAAGTTCCCCGAGCTAGCAGAACCCCACCTCATCATGGCCAGCCCAGCGGGAGTTCAAAGCACAACGCCTCAAACCACGCATCAGCACAGTGGACAGCACCACGCCATCACCAGCGGGGGCCACACCAGCATCAGCACGGGCAGGAGTTTGTTGGCGAGTGTCAAAGAATCCATACGTATGTTTGCGCAACAAGGCGTACGAATCTTCAGTGCCAAGGGCAAGGTGCAGTTGCAGGCGCAGGACAACGACATGGAGTTGATTGCCAAGAAAGTGTTGGACATCATTAGCACGGGAGATTGGATTAAGGCCACTGCTGCCAAAGGCATACGCCTACAAAGCGGCCCAACCGAAGTCACCATTACCCCTGAAGGTGTGAAGTGGGTAACACCTGGTTACGACCATGTGCATGCCGCAGATCATCAAACGTTTACCCCTGCCAGTGCAGCTGCGGTGGCTATGCCTAAGTTGCCCATCTCCTTGGCTGTCAAAGATTTCAGCACTCAACTGAACCTATCTGAAAACTCAGTTTTTAACTTTTCAGGAACGAAGGCTGATGTGTACGTCGAAGCGGGCGATTCGGTTGATTTCTTAGGTTCATCGTCATTCAACGATACACAACAAACACAAACCATTCATGTCGATGAACAGCAAACCGTTGTCGCGTTTGTGGGGGATGGTGGCTGGGAAATAAATGACCATGTACACGAAGATGGATGTGACGGTTGCTGTGATTGCGGTTCAGACAATGATTCAGAGGAAGCGTAATGGCGACAAGTAATGAAGATGAAATTGCGGTTGCTCAAGCTGGTGACACGCTAAGAAAAATTGCAACGCGACACGGCACCACGTACCAAGAGTTGGCTGAGTACAACCATATCACCAACGCAAACAGAATTTATATAGGCCAGCGTCTTCGTATACCGAAACCTCGCGAAGTAGGCGTCATCAAGTTTCGGTTGTTTGACTTGATTGGTGAAGCCATCGAAGGGCTGGAATGCAAAGTGATATCGCTAGGCCAAGAGATCGTGCGCATCAAAACCGATGCCAAGGGCGCGTTGCCAGATATCAAAGCCAAAGACGCATTGGACACGTTTGAGCTTTGGGTCAAGCGCTTTGGCGCTAATGAGTTTAAGAAGGTTGGCGAAGTTAAAGGTGGAACCACTGAGCGCATCGTTGCCGTGAAAAGCGGTAAACAAAAAATAGTTGCAAATACAAAACCAACCGAAGAAAAGCACGTCGAAAAAATTGTCAAAGGCGGTAAGGCAGAAAAGAGTGGTGTGAGTTGGGTGGCGAAGTTTCCGGCGTCTACTGACATTGCCATGCTGGAGTCGGAGTTTGGCAAAGACCTGAAGGCGTTCATCGCTGCATTGGAAGAAGGGGGTATCACCGTTCGAATTGCAACTACATATCGACCACCACAACGCTCGTATCTGATGTATTGGTGTCAGAAAATTTCCGACGGAAAGATTTCAGCAGAGAAAGTCAAGCCATTCGTACCTGAAGTGGAAGGCGACGCCCCCGTGAATATTGACTGGACGCATGTTGACGCAAACGGCAAGCCTGACTTAGAAGTTGCAAAGAAGGCGGCAGAGGAGATGAGGGGGGCGTTCGGAATTGGAACTAGGCCTGTTGGTAAACCATACAAATCAAACCACAACTTCAAGAAAGCTAAGGCGGTGGATATGCAATTTATTCCTCATTGGGGAATCGGAAAATCTGTAAAAGATAAAACTGGAAATTTAATTGAAATAAAAGAAAGGCAAGACCTGTTTGCTGTTGGTAAGAGTTATGGCGTCACTCATTGGGATTTGCGCCCTAATAAAAATGCAATTAAAGATGATGTTCATTGGTCCAGAGAAGGAAATTAAATGCGAAAAAATATAACTACATTTTCAATGTTGATGTTTTTAGTATTGACTGGCTGTGGAAAAGAGGCTGTAGATGTTCAGAAGAATGTATCAGCATCAACATCCATGCCTAGCGCTTGCGAGATTACATCCCAAGGCATTGGGAAAATTTTATTAAGCGACTCCAAGGAGTCCGTATTAAAAAAAATCCCTGCAGTTAAATTTGAAACCTCTACGGATCATGATGGTGTTGAATGGCTAGTTGCGACATACGAGGGAGTCACTGTATTCATTGCAGAAGGGGAGTTCTCTTATCTTGAGGTGCAAGACCCTATGTGCAAGACACAGGCAGGCGCAGCAGTAGGTATGAAAGTGGAACAACTTGAGCGAATTTACGGACGAGCAATAAGAGTTGAAACCAATGGTGCAAATTCCGAAGAAGAGGTGATTTTTGAAAACGCACTCAAAAACATTTCATTCAAAGGGTATGGCCTTGGTGTTTTTCGAGATGACTCGATGCCTGGATCCATCACAGAAAAAATCAACTCAAACGGCATTGTGGGAATGATATCGGTTGCTGCTAGCAACTGAGTCATTCAGTCGATGAGTAACCTGATTTACGCCATGTCAATCATCAAACAGCGCGCGTGCTTGATGTATGGCATTCCCCCAAATCAGTAGACTGTGCCAAAACGAGAAATACGAGATAGGGTATTTAAGGTCTTACTCAACGTGCCACAGTTGTGATGAAAGAAATTTTGCTCACATTGGCTGCCCGCGCAATCGCCAATACCTCTGCCACACGTCCGTAGCGCACTTGCTCGTCTGCTTCGATAGATAAGGTGTAGTTTTCATCGTCAATTTGGGTTTTGAAATGCTGTGGCAATAACTCGTCGGCGATGGTGTGACCATTGATTTGCAATCGACCACTGGCACCAATCGTCAATCGGTCTTTTTTCAAAGATTGAGGCGATCTAACATCTGTGGTTTGAGGAAGATGGATGTCCAAACTTTGTGGCACTAGCAGCGGGGCCGTGACCATGAAAATGATCATCAACACCAACATCACATCGACCAATGGTGTGATGTTGATGTCGGCCAACATGCCGCTGTTGGCATCTTCTTGCCCGCCCATCATCATGCGCTACGCCATTGTTGGCGGTGTTTGATCGCAAAGCGCAAGAAGCGTTCAGCAAACGCTTCCAAGTCAGTCACATGCACACGCGCCTTGCGCATCAAGATGTTGTAAAAAATCACCGCAGGTACTGCTGTGGCGATTCCAATTGCGGTCGCGATCAAGGCTTCGCCAATCGGACCTGCCACAACGGCAATACTGGCTTGGCCTGTTTCGCCAATGACCACTAAGGCGTGCATGATGCCCCATACTGTTCCGAACAAACCGACAAAAGGAGCGATAGAGCTGGTACTGGCTAACATGCTCAACCAGCTTTCACGTTGACGCGTTAGCCGCTTGATTTCTTGCCCAAGCCCCGCAGACACCATCACATACATTTCTTCGGTGGTGAGTTTGTCGTCTGCACATTCGTGGCAGATGACCACGCCTGCAACTGCCAATTGGGCCAACTCACCATAACCAGAGGAAGAGGTGGTGCTGATGGCCTGCCAAGTCGGAGCGTGCCAATGTTCAGTCAAATAGCGCTGGGTCATGCGTTGACTTTGCCAGCCCACCAAGAACTTGCAAAGAAAAATGCTCCAACTCATGAATGACATGAAAGTTAGTAGGTACAACGTGGCGTTGATGATCCAAGAGGAGTTCATGGCAATTTACTTTTGAAGAACACGAAAGTGGATAGGAATTTCAATCCATTGCTCGATCGCTTGACCGTTTTGACGTGCGGGCTGAAGCTCCCAGCGGGAAATGGTGTCCAGTGCGGACTTGTCTAATAACGCAGAGCCGCTGGTTTGCAGCAGTTGTACTTCTGCAGGTTTGCCATCGCGCATCACATGCACTTTGACGATCACACGCCCTTCGATGTGTGCAAAAAAAGCGGCTGGGGGGTAGGGGGGCCTAGGGTTTTGCGTGCTTCCTACTTCGTAGCTGGCATGGGTTGTAGGGAGTGTGTTGGTTTCAGCGACAGATGGCTCCGTGGGCGATGACGCTTCTTGCCCATCGCGTGATGTGTGCGTTCTTGGGCGTGTGAGGCTTGGTGTGCGTTCCGCTCGAGTGCCAGATGTAGCAGGTTGGTTGGGTGCAAGCTCAATCACCACATCGATCGCATCTTCGTGCATGGTCTCGTTGTTCGCGAGTGCGATGGGGTAGAGCGCCATCAAGTGCAGTGCTGCCACGCCGACGATGATGAAAATCGTTGCACGATCAGCGTTTTTCATCACCGCCGATGTCATTTGAAAACACCAGTCGCACCCGCGTGCTGGCGCGTTGACCGAGGTGATCTGTTGCGGACACGGTAACTTCTAAAGATTTGACCCCTTTGGGCGGTGTGCCGCTGAATCGTGACTCTTTGGCCGAGAACTTCAACCAACCCGGCAGCGCAGCACCGTTACTCAAAGAAGCAGAGAGCTTGATCGGTGCTTTGGCATCGCTGTGCACGAACGTGTCTTCGGGTAGCTTGTAAATGAAAGGCTGCATGGGGCGTAAAACAGTCTGGCTAAATTCACGCACCTGAATAAATCCGCCCACATTTGTATCGGTTTCATTCCCCACTTTGACATCTGCCACCATTTGCCCCAAGAGCAGATTGATGGGCTTGGTCGTTGAATCATCTGAAATCTTTGGGCTGTCGTGTTCGTTGGTGTGATGCGCCATCAACCATTGTTTTCCAGCTTCGGTTGCTAGCTCATCGCTGCGGTTCGTGTTTGCGCTGTTGGTGTTGCTGCCAGTGTTACCCCCACCACTCGCATGTGAGCTTTGATCCACCAGATGAAGGTTGCTCGGTAAAACGCTGCTGCCCTGTGCGGGCAGACGCAATTTGAAGTCTGCTTGACCGTTGGACCAAGAGATGCTCGGGTTGGCGTTGGGGGCAGTTACCAACTGCTCTGCAATCAACAGCGGTGCGTTGTCCACCACGATGTCGCCCCTGAGCACGATGTCACCTTTGTAATGTGGGGCACGACGGGAGGCATCATCGGTTTGAATGTCGGTTACCGCCGCTGAAGGGACGGCGCTTTGAATACCTGATGCCACTCTCAAACCAGCCAGTGGTGACACACCACCGACATCGTTTTCAAACGTGATCGTGGGGACAGTCGCATTGCCTATCAGCGCTGCCAGGCTGATTGCCCGCACGTCTAGTGTGTTCACCTTGCCCGTGGGGTCTGCATCGTCCACCGTACCTTTGAAGGTGATGCTGGGGTCCACCGACACCAACAAACGGTTGTGGCCATTACTTCCGTTGCTACCTACACGCACGGCACCGGCATAGGTTTGCGACTCAAATGTGGTGACATCGCCATTGATTTTGATGGTTGGCGCAGTGATGGTCAGCACGTACGGGCTGGTGTCTGACAAACCTGAGGCCAAGTAAGTCGCCAAATCAAGACCTCTGACCGTGCGGCCCACTTGGTCGTTCACCAACACGCTTCCATGAGGGGC
>Ga0228700_1002282_pt1 | contig 10320 bp, 4 predicted proteins | sample McNCre317_Aug_MG_FD_178019 | JGI IMG/M metagenome (GOLD analysis project Ga0228700, IMG submission 178019) | Freshwater microbial communities from McNutts Creek, Athens, Georgia, United States - 3-17_Aug_MG | ecosystem: Environmental > Aquatic > Freshwater > Creek | place: USA: Georgia... | reverse complement strand
ACCAGCCAAAGCCGCTGCGCTTGGCGCGCAGTTCTAGGTACTTTGGGTGGTTCTGGATCTTGCTGATCACTGGATCACTCATTGTTTATCTCCCGAATGGGTTATTAAGAAACGCAAGAAGGATGGCTCCTTCATTGACCGAGCCATTGTGTGAATGGGTACTGACCAAGTACTTACGTAAAGCCCTGTGGAAAACCCTAGTTCTATCTCTCGTTTCGCACAGTTTTTAAAATTTCTCGGGATTACCTGTACGCCCCTTGGTGGATGTGCCATGCCGTTTTTGATCCGCATCACCAAGGCTTGTGTGGTTGTCAGAAATTGGTCAGCGAGTACACAGATAGTCCCCGCACAGTTGTTGACAATGCAACTGCAATTCAAAGTCTAAGGAGACAACACCATGGCAACACTAGATGTAGATCGACCGATGTCGGCAGAAGAGAAGAAGGTGATCTTTGCCTCTTCGTTGGGCACGGTATTCGAGTGGTACGACTTTTACCTGTACGGCTCATTGGCCGCCATCATTGCCAAGCAGTTTTTCAGCGGTTTGGATGAAGGCTCGGCGTTCATCTTTGCGTTGTTGGCGTTTGCGGCAGGTTTCATCGTTCGCCCGTTTGGCGCGATTTTCTTTGGCCGCTTGGGCGACATGATTGGCCGCAAGTACACCTTCTTGGTGACCATTCTCATCATGGGTTTGTCCACCTTCATTGTGGGCATCTTGCCGAACTACGCCAGCATTGGTGTGGCGGCACCTGTCATCCTGATTTGCTTGCGCTTGCTCCAAGGTTTGGCGCTGGGGGGTGAGTACGGTGGTGCGGCTACCTATGTGGCAGAGCACGCACCGCATGGCAAGCGTGGTGCTTACACCTCATGGATCCAAACCACGGCGACGCTGGGCTTGTTCTTGTCGTTGATGGTGATCTTGGGCACACGTACCGCCATTGGCGAAGCTGCGTTTGCCGAATGGGGTTGGCGCGTGCCGTTCATCGTCTCGATCGCGTTGTTGGCCGTGTCGGTGTACATCCGCTTGTCGATGAACGAGTCGCCCGCTTTCCAAAAAATGAAAGCCGAAGGCAAAACCTCCAAAGCACCTTTGACCGAGTCTTTTGGTCAATGGAAAAACTTGAAGATCGTGATCTTGGCCCTCGTGGGCTTGACGGCAGGGCAAGCCGTGGTGTGGTACTCGGGTCAGTTCTACGCCTTGTTCTTCTTGACGCAAGCCCTGAAGGTCGATGGCGCAACCGCCAATATTTTGGTGGCGGTCTCGTTGCTGATCGGCACGCCGTTCTTCATCGTGTTCGGCTCGCTGTCTGACAAGATTGGTCGTAAACCCATCATCATGTTGGGTTGCTTGTTGGCTGTGTTGACCTACTTCCCTGTGTTCGAAGCCTTGACCAAGGCTGCCAACCCAGACTTGTACGCTGCACAGCAAAAGAACAAAGTGGTGGTCACGGCAGATCTTGCCGAGTGCTCGTTTCAGTTCAACCCGACAGGCACGGTGAAGTTCACCAGCTCATGCGACATTGCCAAGCAAGTGTTGGCCTCTAGCTCGGTGAGCTACGAGAACGCCATCGGCGCAGCCGGTGCACCTGCCACCATCAAAATTGGTGAAACAGAAATCGCCAGCTACACCTCCAAAGGGTTGCCTGCCGATGAAGCGAAAGCCAAGGCGGCTGACTTCAAAAAGGCGGTGGCCGATGCGTTGAAAGATGCCGGTTATCCCGCCAAGGCTGATCCTGCGAAAGTGGACCAAGTCAAGATCACCATCATCCTCACTTACTTGGTGATTTTGGTGACGATGGTTTATGGCCCGATTGCAGCCATGTTGGTGGAAATGTTCCCCACACGCATCCGTTACACCTCCATGTCTTTGCCCTATCACATTGGCAACGGTTGGTTCGGCGGCTTGCTGCCCACCACGGCTTTTGCCATCGTGGCGCAGACGGGCAATATGTACAACGGCCTGTGGTACCCCATCATCATTGCGGGCATGACCTTCGTGATTGGCATGCTCTTTGTGAAAGAGACTAAGGACGTTGACATCTACGCCCACGACTAAATGTGTCAGTCACCTGGGGCGACCTGGGTGCTACATTCGAGCCCTCCCCAGCGGAGGGCTTTTTACTGATTTCGGAGATGGAATATGTTGAAAATTTTTGTGGGTTTTGTGCTCTTTGCGGCGTTGGCGATGTTTGTCATTCTCAAGGGCGGCAGCAGTTTGGATATGAGCGGTGAGAAGCACGGCGATGAGGCGGTGCATGCCCCCGCAGAGGCCGCTTCGGTGGCGGCGTCTGACGCATCTGCCGCCAAGTAAGTTCAAGCGATTTGATTTTTTCAACGCCACGGCAATGCCGTGGCGTTTTGCTTTTGAAGGGGCGATTGAGGCCTTATGGTCTCAATGCCCCAGCGCGGGTGCGGGGTTGTCTGAATCTCTAGAATATTCGCCACACTTCAAAAGGCCCAGCCATGACAGGCTCTATTCGCATCCGTGGCGCACGCCAACACAACCTCAAAAACTTAGACCTCGACATTCGCACGGGCGAGCTCACGGTGGTCACTGGCCCCAGCGGTTCGGGCAAGTCGAGTTTGGTGTTTGACACCTTGTATGCCGAAGGCCAGCGCCGCTATGTGGAAACCTTCAGCGCCTACGCCCGCCAGTTCTTAGACCGCATGGACCGCCCTGCGGTGGACAAGGTGGAAGGCGTGCCGCCTGCGATTGCGATTGACCAAACCAACCCCGTGCGCAGCTCACGCTCCACCGTGGGCACGATGACCGAGCTGAACGACCACTTGAAGTTGCTCATGGCGCGCGCCGGAAATTTGTTTGACCGACAAACCGCGCAGCCCGTGCAACACGACACGCCGCAAAGCATTTACGTCGAGCTGCAACGCCGCTGCGCCGCGCAGCCGCAAGACCCGCGTCTCATCATGACCTTTCCCGTGGAGTTGCCCGCCAACACCACGCCCGCGGAAGTTGAGCAGTGGCTCAGTGCCAGTGGCTTCACCCGCATCCACGCCGAGCGTGAGGTGGCCACGCCCACCGGCCCACGCAAGCTGTTGGATGTGGTGGCCGACCGTTTCAAACTCGGCAACACCGAACAAGCCCGTGTGGTGGAAGCCATTGAGCTGGCCATCAAACGTGGCGGTGGTCGCTTGAACGTGTACTGGTCTTTAGACGCAGAGGCCACGCCTGAGTTGTGGCGTTTCTCCACGGGCTTGCATTGCCCCGACAGCGACTTGCGCTACAGCGACCCCATCCCGTCGATGTTCTCGTTCAACTCAGCCGTGGGTGCGTGCGACACCTGTCGAGGCTTTGGCCGCGTCATCGGCGTGGACTACGGTTTGGTGATTCCGAATGACAAACTCACCTTGCGTGCGGGCGCCATCAAAACCATCCAAACGCCAGCGTGGGTAGAAACGCAGCACGACCTCATGCGCCACGCCGAAGCCGAAGGCATTCCGCGCGACACGCCTTGGTACAAGCTGAGCCAAGAGCACAAAGACTGGGTCATCAACGGTTCGCCCTTGTGGAAGGGTAAATGGAACCACCAGTGGTACGGCATCAAACGCTTCTTTGAATACTTGGAGAGCAAGGCCTACAAAATGCACATCCGTGTGTTGCTGTCCAAGTACCGCAGCTACACGCCGTGCGGTACGTGTGCAGGCGCACGTTTGAAAACAGACAGTTTGCTGTGGCGCATCGGCACCAAAGAACATGCCGATGCCGTGTTGCCGCCAGCCAAACGCTTCATGCCGCAAGGCGTGCAATGGACCCGCGCGCAACTCGAAGCCATGCCCGGTCTGTGCTTGCATGACTTGATGCTCTTGCCCATCGACAAACTGCACCAGTTCTTCCACAGTACGCAAGTCGATGCCTCGGGCGCAGATGCGCAAGCCCTGCATTTGCTGATGGACGAAATTCGCACGCGCTTGAAATACCTCAGCGATGTGGGCATTGGCTACCTCACGCTCGATCGTCAGAGTCGTACGCTCAGTGGTGGTGAAGTGCAGCGCATCAACCTCACCACAGCCTTGGGCACGTCGTTGGTCAACACCTTGTTTGTGTTGGACGAGCCCAGCATCGGCTTGCACCCGCGTGACATGAGCCGCATCAACGAAGCCATGCTGCGCTTGCGCGATGCGGGCAACACCTTGGTGGTGGTCGAGCATGACCCCGCGGTCATGTTGTGTGCCGACCGCGTCATCGACATGGGGCCCGCACCCGGTGTGCGCGGTGGGCAAATTGTGTTTGACGGCACGACCGAGGCGTTGAAGTCTGCCGACACGTTGACCGGTGCTTACCTAGGCGCGCGCAAAACGATTGGCCTAGGCTTGAAGCGTTTGGTGACCGACAACACGCCACGTTTGATTTTGGAAGGCGCGCGCGAGCACAACCTGCAAAACCTCAACATCGAATTCCCACTGCAACGCTTGGTGTGCATCACCGGCGTGAGCGGATCGGGCAAGTCGACGCTGATTCAAGATGTGCTCACCCCTGCTTTGCTGCGTCAATTTGGTCGCGGCACAGAAACGCCCGGCGCACATGACCGTTTGTTGGGTGCAGACCATTTGAGCGATGTGGTGTTTGTGGACCAGTCGCCCATTGGCAAGACCGCACGCTCTAACCCAGCCAGCTATGTCGGCGCGTGGGATGCTGTGCGAGAAATTTTTGCAGTGGCACCGTTGTCTAAACAGCGCGGGTACACGGCATCGAAGTTCAGCTTTAACAGCGGCGATGGGCGTTGCCCGACGTGTGGAGGTTCAGGCTTTGAACACGTCGAGATGCAGTTTCTGAGTGACGTGTACTTGCGTTGTCAAGATTGCAACGGTCAACGTTATCGCCCGGAAATTCTTGAGGTCCGCATCGAGCGCGAAATTCGCGAGGGGGCCGCGGGGGCAACGTCTTGCTCCTCTTCGCTGCGCTCAGAATGTCGCGGCGACGTCACCCCCACTGCCCCCTCGCGAATTTCGCTCAATGTGGCGGATGTTTTGGAGTTGACTGTGGGCGAGGCGCTTGAGATTTTTGCGGGTGATCGTGAAGTGGTGCGTACGCTGCAACCCATCGTTGATGTTGGTTTGGACTATGTCAAATTAGGTCAGCCAGTGCCTACGTTGAGTGGCGGTGAAGCTCAGCGTTTGAAGCTCGCGGGCTTCTTGGCTGAAGCGGCGAAAGCCAAAACATCAAGCAAACAATCGCTCGCCAAAAAAGGCATGTTGTTCTTGTTCGACGAGCCAACCACCGGCTTGCACTTTGACGACATCGCCAAGCTCATGCGCGCCATGCGCCGCTTGTTGGAAGACGGCAACTCGCTGATCGTGATTGAACACAACCTCGACGTGATTCGTGCCAGCGATTGGTTGATAGACCTCGGGCCTGAAGGTGGCGATGCCGGTGGCTTGTTGGTGGCTGAAGGTACGCCTGAAGACGTGCGCTTGCACCCCACATCGCACACAGGCAAAGCGCTGCGTGACTACACGGCTGCGATGGGTGTGGTGTACGAGGTGGATGGCGAAAAAGCCTCTGCAGGTTTGCTTGCTGCTGAAGGTGCTGCTCGATTCGCTGGCCTTGCTTCGGCAGCGAAGGTTGGGGATCGAACCGTTTCTGTCGGAGAAGGTTCTATTCAAATCGTCAACGCCAAAGAACACAACCTCAAAAACCTCAGCGTCGACATTCCGCGTGGCAAGTTCAACGTCATCACGGGTGTGTCGGGCTCGGGCAAGTCCACGCTCGCGTTTGATATTTTGTTCAACGAAGGGCAGCGCCGTTATTTAGAAAGCCTCAACGCGTATGCGCGCAGCATCGTGCAGCCAGCGGGGCGGCCCGAGGTGGACGCGGTGTATGGCATCCCACCGACGGTGGCGATTGAGCAGCGCTTGAGTCGAGGTGGCCGCAAGTCCACGGTGGGCACGACCACTGAGGTGTGGCATTTCTTGCGTTTGTTGTACGTCAAGCTCGGCACGCAGCATTGCATTCACGATGGCGCCGCAGTGCAGCCGCAAACGCCCGAGCGTATTGCGGCGCAGTTGATGCGTGAGTTCAAAGGTCAGCACATCGGCTTGATGAGCCCGCTGGTGATGAACCGCAAAGGTGTGTACACCGAGCTGGCCGATTGGGCGCGTCCGCGCGGCTACACGCACTTGCGTGTGGATGGCCACTTCTTGCCGACCAATGGTTTTCCACGTTTGGACCGTTTCAAAGAACACACGATTGAGTTGCCGGTGGCCAGTCTCGTGGTGTCTGCCGAGAATGAGGCTGCGTTGCGTCAGGCACTGACCACCGCACTCGAACACGGCAAAGGTGTGGTGCATGTGCTGAGTCAGCTCGACGGTTTGCGCGAGGCGATGGAAGCGGGCGCCGAGACCAACAGCATTGGTCGCTTGGATGTGTTCTCCACCTTGCGCGCGTGCCCCGTGTGCGCCACCTCGTACACCGAGTTGGACCCGCGCCTGTTCTCGTACAACAGTAAACACGGCTGGTGCCCCGACTGCGTGGGCACGGGTGTGAAGCTGAATAAAGACCAACGCAAAGTGTTGGACGACTCGGTGCGTGACGACAAAGAAAAGGGGCGCGAGCAAACCTTTGCCGAGCCCGATGTGGAAGACTTGGTCGATGTGGCGTGCCCCACCTGCGAGGGCACACGGCTGAACGCCACCGCGCGTGCGGTGAAGTTTGCCGGCGTGGGCATCACCGACATTGCGCGTTTGAGCGTGACTGAGATTCGCAAGTGGGTGGAGAAGCTTGAGATGAGTGGACGCGATGCCGACATCGCGCGCGACCTGTTGCCCGAAATCAAGAGCCGTTTGGAGTTCTTAGAGCAAGTGGGCCTGAATTACCTCACGCTCGACCGTGGTGCGCCCACGCTCAGCGGCGGCGAGGCGCAACGCATTCGCTTGGCTGCGCAGTTGGGCAGCAACTTGCAAGGTGTTTGCTATGTGCTGGACGAGCCCACGATTGGCTTGCATGCGCGTGACAACCAAATTTTGTTGAATGCTTTGCATTTGCTTAGCGACAAGGGCAACACGCTGGTGGTGGTGGAACATGACGAAGACACCATTCGCCGTGCGGATCACATCATCGACATTGGGCCTAGCGCGGGTAAGCGCGGCGGGCGTTTAATGGGCGAGGGTTCTGTGAAAGACATTACCTCGCAGGACGAGTCGCAGACGGGGCGTTATTTGTTGCATGCGATGCGGCATCCGTTGCAGGCGCGGCGGCCTGTTTCTCTCGCTACGGCGGATGGCGTATTGCCGGGTTCCTCATGCGGCAAGCCAAAATCGTCACCCGGCAACACACCATCCTCCTCCGAAGCGTTGGCTCTTAACTGGCTTTCACTCGACGGGGCATCGTTGCACAACTTGAATGACGTGAGCGTAGAGATTCCGTTCAAGCGTTTGGTGGCTGTGACGGGTGTGTCTGGCTCAGGCAAGTCCACACTTGCGCGCGATGTGTTGTTGCACAACGTGGCGGCTGCGGTGGCGCAGCGCTCGACGCAGGCGGGGCGCAAGTTGGATGAAGACGGCCAACATCCTGCGTGGGTCGGTTGCACGGGGCTTGATGGTTATCAAACGGTTGACCGCGTGTTGGAAGTGGACCAAACGCCGATTGGCAAAACGCCGCGCTCATGCCCCGCGACCTACATTGGTTTTTGGGACACGATTCGCAAACTGTTTGCCGAAACACTGGAAGCCAAAGCGCGCGGCTACGGCGCAGGGCGCTTCAGCTTTAACACCGGCGAAGGTCGCTGCCACACCTGCGAAGGCCAAGGCGTGCGCACGATTGAAATGAGCTTCTTGCCTGACGTGAAAGTGCCGTGCGAAAGCTGTCACGGCGCACGTTTCAACCCCGAGACCTTGGCTGTCACGTGGCGCGGCAAGAGCATTGGCGATGTGCTGCAAATGGAAGTCGACGAGGCGGTGGATTTCTTCGCCACCATGCCCAACATCGCACACCCGTTGCAGTTGCTCAAAGACGTGGGCTTGGGCTACCTGACCTTAGGCCAACCTTCGCCCACACTGAGCGGTGGCGAAGCGCAGCGTATCAAGCTGGTGACGGAGCTGAGTAAAGTGCGCGACGACGTGACGCGCCGAGGCAACAAAGCGCCGCACACTTTGTACGTGTTGGACGAGCCAACTGTGGGCTTGCACATGGCCGACGTGGACAAGCTCATTCGCGTGCTGCACCGTTTGGTGGATGGCGGCCACAGCGTGGTGGTGATTGAGCATGACCTGGATGTGATTGCCGAAGCGGATTGGATCATTGACCTTGGGCCTGAGGGCGGCGATGGTGGTGGTTTGATCGTGGCGGCGGATACGCCTGAGGCTGTGGTGGCTATGGGGACGCACACGGGTATTGCTTTGAAGCCAGTGTTGGCGCGTGTGTAACTGCGCTACGTTTTGGGGCTTGTTTCGTTGGCGTGGCCGCGTGCTGCGGGATAAGCCCAGGCTCCTCTTCGCTGCGCTCAGAATGTCGCTACGGCTTATCCCGCAGCACTTGTGTGTGTGCGAATGACTTCGTACCCGTATCCGAATCTGATGCGTGCAACGCGAAGAGATGCTCAGTGGTGTTGCCCGTGGTGACATTCTGAGCGCAGCGAAGAGGAGCCTAGGGCAATGCCACTGAGCCTCTCTTCTCTACAAAAGCAACGAGAGAACAATCACCCAGCAGTAGACAAAGCCAATCCAGCGTGTTCACGCAAAGGATGGAAATGAATCTTCGGAAACCGTTCCTGCGCCAAGCGCACGTCATAAGGCGACGTGCACAAATACGCCAAGGTGTTAGCCGCATCCAAAGCCATGCGCTGTGGATACGCATACGTGAATTCACGCAACTCCGCTGGCGTGTCCGCCGTGATCCAGCGTGCGCCGGTGTACTGGCAGCTCTCTAGCTTCACATCGCAATCGTATTCGGCTTTCAAGCGGTGCTGCACCACTTCAAACTGCAATTGGCCCACAGCGCCCAGTAGCATCGCGCCACCGGCTTCGGGTTTGAACACCTGAATCGCGCCTTCTTCGCCCAGTTGGTCCAAGCCCTGTTGCAGCTGCTTGGTGCGCAGTGGGTTTTTCAAAATCACCGTCATGAAGAGTTCAGGTGCGAAGAATGGCAAGCCTGTGAATTGCAACGCGGGTCCGTCGGTGATGGTGTCACCCAGTTGCACGCCTCCGTGGGTGGTGAAGCCGATGATGTCGCCGGCATACGCTTCTTCCACCGCTTCGCGGCGTTGCGACATGAAGGTCACCACGCTGGTGGGGCGCAGCTCTTTGGCGGTGCGTTGCACTTTGAGTTTCATGCCTGGGGTGAACTTGCCCGAGGCTACGCGCACGAACGCAATGCGGTCGCGGTGGTTGGCGTCCATGTTGGCTTGCACCTTGAACACCACGCCTGCAAAACCCTCGTCTTCCGGTTGAATTGTTTTCTCCACCGCTTGTTTGTTCACCACCAAGTGGCTCAAACGCGGTCGGGGTGATGGCGCGAGGTCGACCAAGGCGTCGAGCACTTCCATCACACCAAAGTTGTTCACGCCCGAGCCAAAGAACACGGGGGTTTGTTTGCCTGCCAAGAAGGCTTCTTTGTCGAACTTGGGTGATGCACCTGTGGCCAGCTCCATGCTTTCCATCGCGGTGGCCCACTCCAAACCGAAGCGCTCGGCCAATTGGGCTTGCTCGGTGAGTGGGTGGGTTTCAAAGTCTTGTGGCAAACGCTCGGAGCCCGAGTCAAACACGGTCATGGCTTGCGTGCGCAAGTTGATGATGCCGCCGAACAGCTTGCCTTGGCCCACAGGCCAAGTCATGGGCACGCAAGGCATGCCAAGTTCGCGTTCGACTTCGTCGAGGATGTCGAGTGGGTCGCGCACTTCGCGGTCCATCTTGTTGACAAACGTGATGATGGGGGTGTCACGCTGACGGCACACCTCAATCAAGCGGCGGGTTTGTGCTTCCACACCGTTGGCTGCGTCAATCACCATCAAGGCCGAGTCCACGGCGGTGAGCACGCGGTAGGTGTCCTCACTGAAGTCTTTGTGGCCGGGGGTGTCGAGCAGGTTGATGACGTGCTCGCGGTAGAGCATCTGCATGACCGACGATGCCACCGAAATGCCGCGCTGCTTTTCAATTTCCATCCAGTCCGAGGTGGCGTGGCGGCTGGCTTTGCGGCCTTTGACGGCCCCCGCGATTTGAATCGCACCCGAGAACAGCAGCAGTTTTTCGGTCAGCGTGGTTTTACCCGCGTCAGGGTGAGAAATGATGGCAAAGGTGCGGCGACGGCGCACTTCGTTCAAAAAAGAGCTCATGGATATGCAAGAAAAGGGCGCTTAAAAAATGAGGCGC
>Ga0228700_1002281_pt1 | contig 10321 bp, 8 predicted proteins | sample McNCre317_Aug_MG_FD_178019 | JGI IMG/M metagenome (GOLD analysis project Ga0228700, IMG submission 178019) | Freshwater microbial communities from McNutts Creek, Athens, Georgia, United States - 3-17_Aug_MG | ecosystem: Environmental > Aquatic > Freshwater > Creek | place: USA: Georgia... | reverse complement strand
TGGGGATCAAGGTTCAGGTAAGAGCCTTACGATACGGAAAAGGGTTTAACAATGCGCGAGCGTTCAACGTGGAACAAGAACAAGATCAAGACTGCCTTTGACAAGAAGGCGGATCCTTATACCATGAACCAAGATCACAAGCAGCCAGCGATGGATGAGTATGTGATCGGCGGCCCCAGCGAGTTTGCTGAAGACGTCCATACCCCCAACGAGTGGGAACAAGAGACGGACAATCGCAACGAGATCGGTATGGGCGAATTTCGCGCTGACACTTTCAAGTCGGCCGCGTCCTACAACCTCTTGCTGAAGAAGGCAGCTCTCTGCCTCGAGACGGCTGAGATGATGTTTGCGGGTAAGCGTATCGCCAGCAGCTCAATCGAGGATCAGGCTGTGGCTCTCATGTCGCTTCCAGATCAAGACCTGATCGGCACCCATATGCGTCTGGCGCAGGAGTGTGAGCAGGAAGAGGAAGAGGGCCAGGATAAGCAGGCTCAAGATCAGTCCGATGAGGACGAGGAAGAGGGCCAGGATAAGCAGGCTCAAGATCAGTCCGATGAGGACGAAGAGGAAGTTCAGCAGGGTCAGGCCAAGAAGGCCAAAAAGGCTCAGCAACAGGCTCAACAGTCCGATGAGGATGAAGAGAAAGTTCAGCAGGGTCAGGCCAAGAAGGCTAAGAAAGCTCAGCAACAGGCTCAACAGTCCGATGAGGACGAAGAGAAAGTTCAGCAGGGTCAGGCTAAGAAGGCTCAGCAGGACGTGATGGCTCAGATGCAGCAGATGATGGCTCAGATGCAGCAGATGGTCCAACAGGTTGCTCAGCAACAGGCTCCAGCCCAGGTTGCTCAGCAACAGGCTGATGACATGGTTGTGGCCGATGACGACTTCTTCGGTGAAGGCGATCAGGGCGAAATCGAAATGGATCCGTTCTCGGTTGATGAAGTTCAGCTTGGCGATGGTGATGACCAACTTCGCGATTTGTTTGCTTCAGAGCAGAGCGATGAAGAGCAGAGCGATGAAGAAGAGCCTGCTCAGGAACAGGCTAAGCAGGCTTCAGTTCGTACCGCCACTCGCACCATTGGTACTCGCCCGTCGGCTGGCGTGGCTTCGATCGGTGGCACCAGCAAGGTTGCCAGTTCCGAGGAAAGCGTTCTCAACAGCTTGTGGGACATGGCTCCCGACGTCAGCAAGTACTTTCGCTGAAACATTAAGTCTAACTAGGCGGAAACACTTATAGTGTCCGCCTAGTTAGACGCTCTCTCAATAGGGAGAGCAACAGAGTACACACGAAAGTGTCTCTCAGCCTAGCGGGGGCCAAACCGCAAAAACCAAACCCAAAATGTAACCACTTCGGTTTTTTCGCCCATCAAAGTCCTTTAAGGGACAGGAGACATTTTCAACATGGCTAATCCAATCGGCGGCCAAGCTAGCGGTGAGTTCAAGGAGACCTCGGGTCGTTTGCAACCCTTCTACGTCGTTACCCGTAATACCATGGGTATCTTGACGCCAGACGCGTTCACTCAGCTCACTCCTAGCTCCTCGGTAGCTGCTCCGGCCAATCTTTCGGCAACTCTCGTCGGCCTTCAACAGTTCGGCGTCCTCGGCGGTTCGGTCGCGTTCACGCGCGGCGACGTCGGCAACAACTTCGTGGGCGGCCCCACGGCAGCGGCGGCAGTGGCCGGCGTTCGCCCCCTCGGCTTCTTCATGAACGACGCTAACGGCAATCGCTGGGAGAACGCTCCAGGCGTCGCCAGCGGCCGCGGCACCTACGTGCACGGCTCGGGCTCCACGGTTGGTCTCTCGGTTTACGAGACCAAGAACCTCGCCACGAATGCGGACCTCGTTTGGGCCGTCGGCGACCTCGTGTATGCTTCGCGTAACGGTCTCGCGACCAACGTGTCGGCAAGCACCAACACCTACGAGTCGGCAAGCCCGACCGTTCTCGGCGTAGTCAAGTGCGCTCCCGATGCAACCTCTGCCCTCCTCGTGATCGACCTCCGGGTCTGAACTCCAGGCTAGCTAGTCTTTTATAAGGAGCCACAGAAATACCATGATTTCCAACGCTGTAAAGGCACAAACCATTCAACAGTTCATTGCTACGCCTGCCGGTCGTCAGAAGCTTGCTTCTTCGATGACTCAGTCGTTGCGCAGCCGTCGTGACTACTCGGCCGTGGGTCGTAAGACCTATAAGGTCGAGCAGCTCCCAGACGGTGCTATGCCCGTCTACGACAAGGATCCCGATGTCTCGGCGTTCGTTGTCGGCGAGGAAGGCCAGTCAATCCTCAGCATCCAGAAGAGCCGTCGCGTGCACTTCCCGCTGTTCGAGGTTGCTTGTCTCCCCGAGATCCCCCTCACGCAGATCAAGGAGCGTCGATTCGACCTCGTTCAGCGTGCACAGGATCTAGGCAAGGCTCAGATCCAGGCCGCTGAAGATGAGCGCAGCTTCGCGATCATCGACAGCCTCGCGGTGTCGGGTTATGACACGCTCGCGGGTCAGCTGAACCCAGACGTGACGGTTGTTGCTCCTATCACCCCAAGCATCCTCGCGGACGCGTTCGGTGAGATCGAGCGTCATGACCTTCGCGTTGCTCGCGTGTTCATGAACGCAACCGACTACACGGATATCCGTAAGTTCGGTCGCGACATTCTGGACCCAACGAGCCAGGGCGCGCTGCTCAACACTGGTCTTCAGGCTACCCTCTGGGGCGCTCAGATCATCACGAGCCGTCTCGTTCCTGCTGGCTTCGTGTACATTGTCTGCGAACCCGAAATGTTCGGCCGCATGCCCATCCGTACGGAACTGACGGTTCTGTCGGCGGATGATCCACGCGCTCGTACGATCGGTTTCTCGATGTTCCAGAACATCGGTATTGGTGCATACAACCCACGCGGTATCTGCCGTCTGGTTGTCGGCCGCGTCTAATCAGAAAACGCTGTAAAAACAGCAACTTAGAAAGAGGCTGGCTCGCAAGAGTCGGCCTCTTTTGTTTTAACCTACAAGCAACATTCTGGCATGGCTCGCATCCCGTGGAAGCAACGAGACCTGTAATCCCAAAACAATCCGGAGAGCATTTGAATATGTTGTATTCGAGTATTTGGGTTTGGGTGTAAAGGAGACCCATGCCTAGAAATGAATTGCCGGATGAAAGTACTCTTCGCCGTCTCTACGAAGAGGATCTGCAGACAGAGAAGCAGATAGCGGATCTGTATGGGGTGTCTCAACCCACGATTGGGAGGCTCAGGAAGAAGTACGGGATCTCACCTTTGGTGAAATCGGATCGAACCTCAATCCCCAAAGAGTTAACCCCCAGGCAAACATCCATCCTGATAGGGTCCATGTTAGGGAACGGTAGACTTTACTCTAGAGGATCCAAAACAGCTGGGTATAGTGAACACCACTCACTAGCTCAAGAGGGGTATTTAGCGTGGAAGCTGCAGGAGTGGGGCCCTTTTGTGAGTGGGGTCACAGAGGTTACCCATCATGGAGAGTATCCCGGTAAAGTGATGTATCTGCATGCCAGCAGGACCTTCTACCCCTTTTGGGAAACCTTCTACCCATCCGGCTCCGGGAACAAGGTGTTCCGAAACCTTGATCCAGAATCAGTAGATCCCCTGGCGTTAGCGGTATGGTTCATGGACGATGGGAGTAAGGCTACTGCCATGTACCGTTTTCATGTAGGGTCTGATCCAGAGTCTCAACGGGTTCAAATGAGGATCCTCAAGAGATACGAAATACGCCCAACCCTATATGGGTCTGGTTCAGATGCCACCATCGTGATACAGGGGAGAACCTATCTCAATAGGTTTGCTGAACTGGTGGGCCCCTATATGGAGCCGAGCATGGCATACAAGCTTCAGCTTCCTACCAAGAGAGGACCAGCCCCTAGAGATGTGCTGACTAGGGAAGTGTTTGAGGGGTATCTGGGTCGGGGGTTGAGTTTTCACGATATTGGGAAAGCCACAGGGATTGCTCGCAGCACTGTGTCAGGGATCGCAAAAAAGTTAGGACTGGAAGGGGTGTCGATACCCGGATTACTATCGGTAGAGGACGCTTCAGATATGCTCGGAAAGCTGAACCGAGAGGCATCTGATTACGTGGCTCAAGCCTCTCAAATACTCTTGCGAACTAGGTACCCAGAACCCATAGGTGACTCAGAAGCACTTCAGAGGAGTTGGGAACTCCTCCTAAAATCACCCACCAGATTTGAGGGAGATCGTATAGTTTCTACAGGGCCAGGGGGCACCAAACTGTGTAACCACATCTTTCAATACAGGGAGGAGGCTCGCTATCACAACAAGACATCGCTGAAATCGGCCTGGTATCAACCAAAAAGGATTGAGTCAGCTGTGCGGTTCCAACTGAGGGTAGGAGATCCCGTTAACCCTGAACGTGTGAAACGGGCTTTGAGTGTGGAATGCAGATCCCCCACCAACTTCCGCCCTTGTTTCGCTAAGGTGTTGGTGGAACGTTTTTGTCTAGAAGGTGGTGTTGTGTTGGACCCATGTGCTGGTTACGGCGGTAGGGCCACAGGAACAAAAGCTGCTGGCAGACAATACATTGGAGTGGACCCTCACCCCTTGGCGGGTGCAGCATATGCAGAGCTGCAGAAGCACATAGGGGAAATCCTATTCTACAACCAACCCTTTGAGGATGTGACCTTGGGGGACCTAAAAGCAGATCTGGTGTTGACTAGCCCACCGTATTTTTCGGTGGAGCGCTATTCTGAGGACCCTTCTCAGAGTTGGGTGCGGTACAAATCTTGGGACAGTTGGGTAGAAGGGTTTTTGACAGCACTAGTGGTCAAGGGGAATAGCCATTTGAAGTCAGGGGGGTACTTGGTGGTAAACACCAAGAACGTGAAAATCTCTGGAAAGGTGTATCCTATTGCGGATGAATTGGTTAGGCTCGCACAACAGTCAGGATTGGTGCAATTGCCAAGCCTGATCCTTCCGCTAGGTCAAATTGGGTCTAGGCGCACAGAAGAGCCTATATTGGTGTTTCAGAAAGCGTAGTGAGTTTTCTTCTATCAAACCCCTACCATGAACCTCTTTCCCAGCACAAGAATCTACGATTCTCATGGCCGGCACCTAAACCTCGTTGGAGAGGCTAACTGAATGCTTTTACTCAAGAAAAGACTCTCCTCTAGTATCGAGAACCCACAGTCAGATCACGTGGGTCTGTGGATCGACACTACAGGGGAACTAGTATTGCGCTATTCGGACGGGTCCGACGTGGTTCTGGGATCCGGCGGAGGTGGATCACTTTCGATCAAAAAGGCTGGGGTACTGGTAGGGTCAAGATCCGCCCTTAACTTCATCGAAGGATCCAACACCACTCTGACGGTGTCTGATAATTCCGGGGCGGGTCAAGTTGATGTCACCATTACAGCCAACATTTCTGGCATCACTAGTGCTCAGATTCTAGACGGTACGATCACTGGGACCGATATCGCGTCAGCGACCATCACGGGATCCAATATCGCGTCTGGAACCATTACCTCCGGTAACATTCTAGACGGTACGATCACTGGGACTGATATCGCGTCAGCGACCATCACGGGATCCAATATCGCGTCGGCGACCATCACTGGAGCCAACATTGCGTCGGGAACCATTACCTCCGGTAACATTCTAGACGGTACGATCACTGGGACCGATATCGCTTCGGGAACGGTCCTGACGTCGCCTCAGAAGATCCAAGTCTATAAGGGTGGAGTGCTGGTTGGGGTTAGATCTACGATCAATCTGATCGAAGGCACCAACACCACCCTAACTATAGCCGACAACGCAGGATCAGACCGAGTAGACATTACGATCAATTCCACTGGAGGTGGTGGGGGCGGCTCCATCTATGGTAACAGCCCCTTCGATCTGATTCGTAACAACACCAGCCAAACAGCAGCAGATGAAGTCGGAAACCTTCTGTTTGACCCAACGTTTTTCGCTGGGGTGGTTAGACTCGTGGTGGTGCTTGAGAACAGCGCCTCTGGTATGACGGCCTCTTTGGAGCTATTCAATATCACGGACGGCTCAACAGTCACCACCCTAACTACCACCGCAACCCTACCCACCAAAATATCTTCGGCAGTGCTGACTTTGCCATCCAGTGAAAAGCTGTATGGTGTACGGATCTATCGAACCAACGGCACCACCACGGATCGTGTGACGTGCCGTCTAGCCAGATTTGAGAATAGAGTTTCCTGATGGCAAACGCATACTGCATCAATCAGGTTTTGGGTACACCAGGCGCGGTTATTTCCGCGGTGGTGGAGATGTTGGTGTCTGCTGGCTGGACCTACCGAGCTTCTGGGGATGGTCTGTCGGGATACAATGCCACTGGCAAAGTGTTCACCTCTACCAATGGTGCTTCTGGTGCCACCGTGGCGTTAGGATGGGGTAACCCAGGGGCATGGGCTCGAATCAGAGATCCTGGCGGTACTCGAGAGTTTGTGGTACAGCACGATGGTGTTACCACTGGCTTGAGCATGCGGCTCAAATACTCTCCATCCGCTAAATTCACAGGAGGCACTCCCTCAGCGACAGTCACCCCCTCAGCCACTGATGAGAAATTGGTGCGAGGTGGAGGCACTGACGGGGCCCCTACTTATGGTACTTGGGTTAGCAATTTATCTGTGGCAGCCGGCCCAGTGATTTTTATGGGAGCTGCAATGGGGTCAGCCCCATACGGATTCTGGTTCTGTGGTCAACAGCAAGGTGGCACAAACCAACATATCTCTACCGGAACCAGAACCGCTAACTTGCTTTTCGATCCAGTTCTCTCGGTTGTTGAGGATCCGGATCCTTACGTACTGATGTCTAGTGCTCAAAATGGTTTCGTGGCCACCACTGCCACCCAATCAGCCCTAGATACTAACTACACCCTCAATACAGCAGGATCAACCAACGCCTATCTGGCGGTAATGAGCGCCGATGGCACTCAATGGTTGAACGTTCATCCAGCGGCATTCACAGTGGGCGGGTACAATGCCACCTCTCATGGGGCATCAATTATTGGATCCGTGAACGCTGGATCTTCTATCCTCAACCCCAGCTCTTTCAGCGGGAAGACAGAAATGCTCCCTGTGCCCTATCTCCGAACTCAGCTGATATCCGGCACAACCACCATGACTCAGATAGCTGGCATGAAGGGGTGGAGCACCCTTACTAGATGGTCTACCGGGTACCGCAGCCCTTTTGAGTTAGACAATTCCAAGAATTGGATCTGCGTGGGATCTTTTTGGGTTCCTTGGGATGGTGTAAGTCAGCCGATAGGATATTAAACGATGCCTTACACATATCTCAATGTGAGACCGTTGTCGTCCTCCTCCACTGCCACCTATGGTACAGTGTTAGCGGCTCTGTCTGATCTGTTGCAGAGTGCAGGTTGGGTCTATAAAGCGAGCGGAATAGGAACCAATACGGGTACAGGGTCAGGGTTCACCAACACCTCTCCAACCACGGTAACCCTCTCTTCCGGAACTCCAGGCCTGGTTAACTGGACCACTCATGGCTATCACCCGAACATGATGGTAACTCTGTCCTCTACTGGGACTTTACCCCCGGAGATCACAGCCAACACCCCTTATTACGTGGCCAACCACTCCAGTTTTGGGGCCAGTCAATTTTCGATTTCAGCTACCATGGGTGGATCCCCCATTGCGTTTTCCACTTCGGGGTCTGGCACCATCACCGCGGTGATGGTGAAAGTGATAACCACAGTCGGAGCTACCAAATCTGCAGTCTCCGGTCTAATTTCTTTGACCTCCCCAGCCGTGGTTAACTATGACTCTCAACCTCACGGGTTGAACCCTGGGGACCTCTTTAGGTTCTCGGGGGCAGTACCCACGGGCCCAGCCTTAGCCACCAATTATTACGTACTCAGCACTGGGTTCACCCCCTACTCATTCAGGTTCTCTACGACCCCTGAAGGCACTGCAGTGAACGCTTCTGGAACAGCGGCAAGCACCGGAGTGGTGCCCGTCAATTCCTGGAATCTGGCTGCCTCTTGGATACGTATTCAAGACCCAGGGGGCGGTAGAGAGATCTGCATTCAGCATAACAATGCTGGTGGCGCTAGAGTCAAAGTCTCTACCTCAGCAAAATTCTCCGGATCTTGGACCCTATCTACGGTGCCGGCGGCCACAGATGAAAAGGTTCTTCGGGGTGCTGGAACGGATGCAGTTCCATCATACGACACGGCTGGAAGTTGGCTCGTAAATCCGTCCACCATCACAAACTTTAATTTGAGTAGCGCGTACATATATCGAGGCGCGGCATCTACTTCAGCTCCCTACGGATTCTGGTTCGCTGGTATCGATCGATCAGTGGCCGCTTCAGCCAGCAGAGGACCAACAACAGCGTTTGTGTTGGATCCTGTTATCGGGGATTCAGCCGATCCAGATCCGGTGGTCTGGTACACTGGATCTGGTATCGCTGCATTTGCGATTAACTCCTCCACTGCGAATTTTGGTCGGGATGGTAATATCGCCGCCACTTGGAATACCACTCCGGGGGCATCTATCGGAGGGGCCTTTGCTTGGATGGGGCCAACTAGTACCGCGGCGAATTTTTTGTACGTCCAGCCTGCAGGGATAGCCGCCCAAAGCAATAGCAACCAAAACCCCACGATTGCCGGTGACAGAGGGATAGAGCGAAATAGGTTTGATGGAAACTGGGACATGATCCCCGTTCCTTGGGTCCGAGGCTCCAATCTTAATGTCACCACAGGAACGGGGGTAACTACTGGACCCTCCAGCCCGGTAACTTTCGCTGGCGCTGGCACTACTACGGTGACTTGGACAGGCCATACGTTGCAAGTCAATCACATGGTGTCCTTCACTAATACGGGGGGCGCACTACCTGCCGCTATTACAAACACTGCTGTGTATTACGTCATTTCGGTGGCCACCAACACGTTTACGATTTCCGCAAATCCCGGTGGAGCTGTTATCACGTTTGCTACAGCTGGCACCGGCACTCATACGGCCACCAATCAAGTGAGTGGTCTTAAGGGCTGGAGTACCCTCATGCGTTGGGCCGGATCCGCCCAAGTGTTCAGTCACGCATTTCACAAGAAAACCTTCATCGATTCGATCGATAATCACAACTGGATTTGCGTGGGCGCTTTCTGGCTCCCATGGAATGGGACGATACCCTGATGGCTACGTACGTTACAGGAACAAGTATCACTTCGTTCGGGGTGGCCATCTCTACCTTCGTGGAGATGTTGGTTAGCTCTGGCTGGACCTACAAAGGGTCTGGTGATGGCGTTGGAACCTTCTCCACGACCGGAAAGGTATTCACCGGCACAGGGTCAGGCGCCCTTGGGTGGAACAATGCTAATGCGTGGGCTAGGCTACAGGACCCCTCCGGTACTCGAGAGTTTGTGATCCAACATGGATCGACTCTAAACGGTACGGTTAAGCTTGTCTATTCCCCTGCAGCTAAGTTCACGGGCGGGTCCCCCTCAGCTACCGTGATACCAACGGCTGCGGATGAAAAGTATCTGTTAGGAGTGTCTGGTGGGGCGGCTCAACAGTTGTGGCCAGCCCTTCTAAGCTCAAACCCCAACAACTTCTATGGGTACGCTGCTTCCACAGCCCCCTATGGATTTTGGTTTGCGTCCTCTGTATCGAATGCGGTGCAGAGCGGGTTGGCTTTGGATCCAGTCAAAACTCCGGCTTCAGATCCAGACCCTTACGTATGGCATGTAGGCACTAACGGAACTCAAGCAGCATTCACCATGGGAACCCTGTCCCTAGGTAGAGATGGAGGAACATCCGGAGCCTCGGTTTGGGGTAACTCTACTACAACTGGCGTCACCCCAGGCACCGGATCCTTTTACGGAGCATTCGCATGCATGGGGCCTAGTCTCTCTAGACCTATGTTTTATGTGCAGCCAGCTAGTTGGTGTGTTGGAGCTACCGCAACTGGTAGCGCTAGCGGGTGGAATATCAATGGCTCAGGATCGCTCACCACCGGAATCGGGCAACTCGGGGCTGGGTTCCACCCTTTCAACCCATTCAGTCTCACCAAGGTGGACACATTTCCGATCGCTTACGTGCGAATCCAAAACATCTCTAGCTACAACACCCCTTACCCTGGAATCAAAGGTTGGAGCACCATGTGCCGATGGACCGGCGCGGCGCGGACGTCTTGTGGTGATACCATGGGAAGCAAAGCTTGGATCTGTGTTGGAGCTATGTGGCTCCCATGGGATGGCGTCACCACTCCGGTAGGGTAAAAAATGGCAAACGCATACATACAAGGAACTAAGCCGAACAACTATGGTGAATGCATGTCCACCATAGTCGGAATGTTGACG
>Ga0228700_1002278_pt1 | contig 10326 bp, 9 predicted proteins | sample McNCre317_Aug_MG_FD_178019 | JGI IMG/M metagenome (GOLD analysis project Ga0228700, IMG submission 178019) | Freshwater microbial communities from McNutts Creek, Athens, Georgia, United States - 3-17_Aug_MG | ecosystem: Environmental > Aquatic > Freshwater > Creek | place: USA: Georgia... | reverse complement strand
GCCCGCCAAAGACGTGCCCTCGCGCTCGCCCTTCACGCTGGAGGGCCGCGCCGCGCTGCTGCACGCCATCTGCCACATCGAGTTCAACGCCATCAACCTGGCGCTCGACGCCGTGTGGCGCTTCCCCGGCATGCCCGAGGCGTACTACGTCGATTGGCTGCGCGTGGCCGCCGAAGAGGCCAGCCACTTCCGCCTGCTGCGAGAACACCTGGCCACGCTGGGCTGCGCCTATGGCGACTGCCTGGCCCACGATGGCCTGTGGACGATGTGCGCCCGCACCGCCGACGACATCGTGGCCCGCATGGCCCTGGTGCCGCGCACGCTCGAAGCCCGCGGGCTGGACGCCACGCCGCTCATCCAAGACAAGCTGACCCGCGCCGGCGATGCCCGCGCCGTCGAGATCCTGAACGTGATCCTGCGCGACGAGGTGGGCCATGTGGCCATCGGCAACCGCTGGTATCACCACCTGTGTCAGGCGCGCGGCCTCGATGCCGTCGCCCTGTACCCACAACTGGTCAAGCGCCACGAGGCGCCGCGCCTGCGCCCGCCCTTCAACACGGCCGCGCGCCTGGCCGCCGGCTTCACCGAGGCCGAACTGGCCTACCTGGCGGGCGACGAGTGAGCCCGCAACACCGCGTCAGCCCCGAGGGTGATGCTGGCGGTGCAGCTGGTTGAGCCGCTCGCGGGCCACGTGGGTGTAGATCTGGGTGGTCGAGATGTCGCTGTGGCCCAGCAGCATCTGCACCACGCGCAGATCGGCGCCGTGGTTGAGCAAATGCGTGGCGAACGCGTGGCGCAGGGTGTGCGGTGACAGCTGCTGGGTGATACCGGCCAGCAGCGCGTAACGCTTGATGAGCTTCCAGAACATCTGCCGGCTCATCTGGTGGCCCAACCGGGTCACGAACAGGTCGTCGCTCACGCGCTGGTCGAGGATGTCGCTGCGGCCCGTGGCCATGTAGCGTTGCAGCCAGCGGCCCGCCTCGTCGCCAAAGGGCACCAGGCGCTCCTTGCTGCCCTTGCCCCAGACGTGCACCACCCCATCTTGCAGGTTGAGCTGCACCACGCGCAGGCCCACCAGCTCGCTCACGCGCAGGCCGCTGGCGTACAGCAGCTCCAACATCGCACGGTCACGCAGGCCTTGCGCGTCGTTGGGGTCGGGGGCCTGCAGCAGCGCCTCCACCTGCCGCTCGGTGATCACGCCGGGCACGCGCAGCGCGCGCTTGGGCGGCGTCAGCGCCAAGGTGGGGTCGACGCTGCACAGCTGCTCGCGTACCGCCCAGCGGTAGTAGCGCCGCCACACGCTCAGGCGCCGGCTGGCGGTGGTGGCCTTGGTGTGCGCATGCTGCGCCTGGATGTAAGCCAGCAGCTGGCTCTCGCGCACGGGCAACAAGCCGCCCACGCCTTCGTGCTCACGCAACCAATCGGCCAGGCCACTGAGGTCGCGGCGGTAGGCCGACAGCGTGTGGGTGCTCAAACCGTCTTCGAGCCACAGCGCATCGATGAAGCGATCGATCTGGCTGAGGTCAACGGACACGCTCAGACCCCACCCGCCAGCAGCCCAGCCTTGAGGCGGCGGTCCACCGGGTGATCGCCCACGAAGATGCGCAACACGGCGCCATACAGGTCGTCACCGGGCACCGCCTGCCCGATCACCTTGCCGTTGTGCGACAGCTGGGTGCCCTTGCCAGGCAGCCAGTCGAGGTCGACGTTGTCGCCCACCTTGAGCTTGCCCAAGCCATCGATTTGCGCGCCCAATTGGTCCATGCGCGGCTTCACGCGGGCTTGCAGCTCGGCCGGTTCGTGGTCTTCGATGCGCCCCACCAGCGACTTGGTCAGCTCGTGGGCAGAGGCACTCACCATGATGCGCAGGCGCAGGCGCTTGGGGCCGGCTTGGGACACCAACTGGGCGCCATCTTTGCTGGGTGCGCCCACATACACCCCCGCCACAAAGCCCTTGAGCCAAGCCACGCCGCGCAAGCCCAACCCGTTGAGCACCAGCGGCTTGCCTTCCAGGGTGAGGCGGTTGTCGAACTGCTGGCCTTCGAGGCTGGCAGCGTGTGCCAATGGGGCAGCGCCCACCCACATCGCGCCCACCAGGCCAGCGCAAATCAAGGGACGGGCCAGGCGCGGGATGGTCCAGGTGCGTGCGGTGTGCAACATAGGCAATGTGAAGTCCAGGTGCCTCCACAACGCACCAGCTGCCAGCCGGGATGACCGGCGGCGGCTCAAACGATCACAGCTCGCCCGAGTTGACGGCGCGCTGCACGTCTGCAAAAGCCGATTCCAGCTTGCCCGCTGAACGAGCCGGATCGTTCGGCTCCAGCTTTTGCCAATCGTCGTAAGCGGCGGCCAGGCGGCGGCCGTACTCGATCTTTTTGAACTGGTCTTGCAGCACCTTTTCGTCCGTGGGCATGGGCGCGATCTGGCTGATCTTGGACTGCCACTCTTCCATGCGCTTGGCGCGCAGCTGTTCGTCCGTCTCAATGCCAGCGATCAGCACAGAGCCCATCAGGTTGGCTTCGACAGGGGTGAACTCGCCCGTCTTCATGCGCTCGGGCACCTGGGCCAGCAAACCTTCACCCACGCGGGCGCGGCGAGCGGCTTCCTTCGTCTCGTCGATGTTCTGCCAGTCTTCGAAAGCGTGCTGGAAGCGCAGGAAGCTGACGATGCGCTCGCCGTGTTTGGGGTCGATCTGGGCCTTGGCCAATGCCCCATTCAGTGCCCCCCAGTCGCCAGCATCGACATCCACCGGACGGCCATCTGCGTCCACCCCTGGGCTGAGGGTCGACGGCGCACTCGCGTCTGAGGAGCCCTTGAACCAGGCGCTCACCCCCGAAGTCGCCGCCCCGGCACCACCCGGCAGGTCCTCAGGCTTGCCGCCCTGCATCCACCACACACCCCCGCCGACCACCAGGCCCAACACCACGGCGGCGGCCACAAAGGTCATGCGGTTGGACTTCTCGTACGTGATCATGTCTCGCTATCCAGTTCTGTTCTGTTGCTGGCCGATTCTGCATCACCGCCCCAGAAAAAAACCCCGCAGGCACGGGGCCATGCGGGGTTGCGAGGCCACCGGACGGCATGTCCGGCGACGCAATCTATCACTGCGCTGCAGTTTCATCCACGGTGTAAGGCTTGGTTGACACGGCCTTCGGGCGCAGCTTCACAGCCACGTCCTGGGTCAGCGTGCCGAAGTCGGTCTTGTCCAGCACGGCGCGCAGGTAGTCTTCCAGTTGCAGACCCGCCAGGAACGAGTCCTTGGTCTCTTCGGTCAGCTTCAGGGTGTCCAGCACCTCGTGGCCCACGATGGCCAGCGGGAACTTGTACTTGATGCTCAGCGGCGTGTTGGTGTTGAAGTCATAGATGGCCTGCTGCTTGACCGTCGGCACGCCGGGGATGGTCGTGTCGGCCAGCACCTTCTTGGCGCTGTAGTCGATGGTGAAGTTGGCCAGCACCACCCAGGCTTGCGAGCCGTCGTCCATCGCGCGCACGAACTTCAGGGCCGAACCTTTGGCATCGCCCTTGACGATGTTGAGCTTGCTGTCGACCGTGATGCTGGTGATCGGGAACGAGAACGTGGGCAGCGTGGCCGAAGTCACGGTGACGGTGTTGCCCGCGCCAGAGACGACGGTCGACGTCAGCTTGAAGGCCTTGGTGGCGGTGTCCGAGAACGCTTGGACGGAGTCAGCCACCAGCGCGTTGGTCACGATGGTGGTGTTGCCGGCGTGGGCGACCGAGGCCAGGGCCAGCGAGGCCACGGCGATGGAGGAACGCAAAGTCATCGAAAAGCTCATGAGACGGCTCCTGTGGAGTTGAGTGGGGGCCACAACCGTGCAGCCCTGTGTGGTGAAGCGCTGCCATCATGCCGAGTCAGCAATTCACCCCACCCACCGGGTTTACGGGTATTGGTAGGCGCCTTTGGCAAAAAACAAGGGTTTACATCCAACGGGTGGCCACCTAGCCATTTCGCGTTAACCCTTGTTCTGTAAATTATCTGACAATCCTATGGATCAGATTTATCGGCGCGTATTCACCCCTTTGGTGGTGGATTTGATGCAGCGCAACATCCGCGCGATCTCGGCGCCGCCGGCAGACATCTCGGCCAAAGGCAAGGCAAGCTCACCCCAAAGTTCACCCCTGTTGATGCCCCATGCGCCCAGCCCTGCACGCCGCACCGTCGCCTCGCCCTGAGCAGACCACCGACTGGTCACAACTGGCCCACCACATTGATCAACTGGTTCAAGGGCAGTTGGGCCACTGGTGGCTGGGCCAGTCACCCGTGCAGGCGGCCCTGGTGTGCCTGGACTGGGCCGGCCACCTCGCGCAGTCGCCAGGCAAGCAACTGGCCGTGGCGCACGAGGCCCTGGCCGATGCCCAGCAAACGGCCCTGAACTGGCTTGGCGCGACGCCCTCGGCCAACGGCGACCGCCGCTTCCAGGCCGAGGGCTGGCAACGCTGGCCCTACAAGGCCATCGCCGACAGCTTCTTGTGGCAAGAGCGCCTGTGGGAGCGCGCCACCCGGGGTGTGCCGGGCGTGAACCCCAAGCACGAAGACGCGGCCGCCTTCGCCGCGCGCCAATGGCTGGACATGTGCTCGCCAGCCAACCTCCCCTGGCTCAACCCCGAGGTGCTGCAGCGCACGGGGCAAGAGCTGGGCGCCAACGTCGTGCGCGGTGCGCTGAACCTGGCCGACGACCAGCTCCGCCAGGTCCGCCAACAGGCGCCGGCCGGCACCGAGGCCTTCCAGCCCGGCCAGCAGGTGGCCATCACCCCGGGCCAGGTGGTGTGGCGCAACCGGCTCATCGAGCTGATCCAGTACGCCCCGACCACGGCCACCGTCCATGCCGAGCCCATCCTCATCGTGCCGGCGTGGATCATGAAGTACTACATCCTCGACCTCTCGCCCGGGAACTCGCTGGTCAAGTACCTCGTGGACCAGGGCCACACGGTGTTCATGATCTCGTGGAAGAACCCCGGCCCCGACGAGCGCGACCTGGGCCTGGACGACTACCGCCAACTGGGCGTGATGGCCGCCCTCGACGCCATCGGTCAGATCGTGCCGGGCCAACGTGTGCACGCCACCGGCTACTGCCTGGGCGGCACCTTGCTGCAGATCGCCGCCGCCACCATGGGCCGCGACCACGACGACCGTCTGGCCTCCATCAGCCTGTTTGCGGCCCAGGGCGATTTCAGCGAAGCGGGCGAGTTGCTGCTGTTCATCAACGACAGCGAGGTCAACCTGCTCGAAGCCATGATGGCCGAGCAGGGCTACCTCAAGGGCTCGCAGATGGCCGGCGCCTTCCAGATGCTGCGCTCCAACGACCTGGTGTGGTCACGCTGGGTGCACAACTACTTGCTCGGCGAGCGCGATGCCCCCTCAGACCTGATGGCCTGGAACGCCGACACCACCCGCATGCCCGCGCGCATGCACAGCGAGTACCTGCACCGGCTCTTTTTGCACAACGAGTTGGCCCGCGGCCATTTCGAGGTGGCCGGCAGCCCCATCTGGGTCACCGACATCCGCGTGCCCTGCTTTGCCGTGGGCACCACCACCGACCACGTGGCCCCATGGCGGTCGGTCCACAAGCTGCACCTGCTGCCGCTGGACGTCACCTTCGTGCTGACCAATGGCGGCCACAACGCGGGCGTGGTGAGCGAGCCTGGCCACCCGCACCGGCACTACCAAATGCTGCACCGCACGGCCGACGGGCCTTATCTGGCCCCTGACGACTGGCAAGCCCAGGCGCCCCAGTGCGAGGGCTCGTGGTGGCCGGCCTGGCACCAGTGGCTGGCCGCGCACAGCAGCGCCCAGGTGGCACCACCGCGCATGGGCCTGAGTGGTCGGCGCCAGGCCCTGCCCGCAGCGCCCGGCACCTACGTGCACGAGCGCTGAAGCGCCGCGCGCTCAGTTCAGCAAGATGTTGTCGAACATGTGCGGGGTGACGTTGGTGCAATCACCTTGCGACCACACCACCGACTTCAACTTGGTGAAGTTCGACGGCAGGGCCACACGCTGCCAACCCGCCTTGCCATCGAGCTGCACGGCCTTGGTGACTTTGCTGCCGTCCAGACGGGTGCCCACAAAGGTCACGGCGCTCGGGCCATTGCCATTGGCCTCAGCCAAGTCGATCGACAACATCGAAAACGCCGCGCCCTTGGCATTGACCAACGTCACCGTGCCGTTGCACGAATTGGGGTTCACGGCGATCGTGCCCCGGATGTTGTATTGCCAGAGCTTGCCCACGGCCTGCAAGCCCGTTTGATAGGGGTCATCGGCGCCCGGCACGAAGGACAAGGTGAAGCCCTTGGCGCTGTACACGTTCTCGACACCGCACTGCGCTTGCGTCGCGGCGCACGTCAGGTCTTGAAAATCAAGGGTGGCCAGCGCATGCGCTTGCCCTACCCCGCCGATTGCCGCCAGCACCACACCCTGCGTCAACAACTTGGACACCTTCATGTGATTCTTCCCTTCTGGATCAACTTTGATGGATGACATGCCCAGCCACCTTGGCCGGGTGCCCCCATTCTCACGGGCCGGCACACTGGGTGGATCGCGGTGGGCCCGCCCTGCCCCCGAATGCGGGGCCACTGGCGCGCGCACAATTGCGCACTTTTGGCCCCGGCATGAAAAAGCCGCCTGGGCACAAGTCGCAGGCGGCTTTCAAGCGTGAGGTCAGCCGGCGCGAGGCCGGCCACCCGATCAGTTCTTCGACTGGTCGACCAGCTTGTTCTTGGCGATCCAAGGCATCATGGCGCGCAGTTCGGCACCCACGGTCTCGATCGGGTGCACGGCGTTCAGGCGACGGCGAGCGGTCATGCTCGGGTAGTTCGTGCGGCCTTCCAGGATGAACATCTTGGCGTATTCGCCGGTCTGGATGCGCTTCAGAGCAGCGCGCATGGCTTCGCGCGACTTCTCGTTGATCACTTCCGTACCCGTCACGTACTCGCCGTATTCGGCGTTGTTCGAGATCGAGTAGTTCATGTTGGCGATGCCGCCTTCGTACATCAGGTCGACGATCAGCTTCAGCTCGTGCAGGCACTCGAAGTAGGCCATTTCCGGAGCGTAGCCCGCTTCGGTCAGGGTCTCGAAGCCCATCTTCACCAGTTCCACGGCACCGCCGCACAGCACGGCTTGCTCGCCGAACAGGTCGGTTTCGGTTTCTTCGCGGAAGTTGGTCTCGATCACGCCACCCTTGGTGCCGCCGTTGGCAGCAGCGTACGACAGGGCGATGTCACGGGCCTTGCCGGACTTGTCCTGGTACACAGCGATCAGCGAAGGCACGCCGCCGCCCTTGAGGTACTCGGAGCGCACGGTGTGGCCAGGGCCCTTGGGGGCGACCATGATCACGTCCAGGTCAGCGCGGGGCACGACTTGGTTGTAATGCACGTTGAAGCCGTGGGCGAAGGCCAGGGTGGCGCCTTGCTTGATGTTCGGGGCGACGTTGTTGTTGTACACCTCGGGGATGTTCTCGTCGGGCAGCAGGATCATGACGACGTCGGCGTTCTTCACGGCGTCGTTCACTTCAGCGACCTTGATGCCAGCGGCTTCCACCTTGGCCCAAGAAGCACCGCCCTTGCGCAGGCCAACGGTCACGTTGACGCCGGAATCGCGCAGGTTCTGAGCGTGGGCGTGGCCTTGCGAGCCGTAGCCAACGATGGTGACGTTCTTGCCCTTGATCAGGCTCAGATCAGCGTCCTTGTCGTAGTAGACCTTCATGGGGTTCTCCAGTTATCGAGCGGCCTGCCGACCAGGCCTGCTCAGGTTCAGATGTGAGGAAACAAAGCGGGAAATGTCAGACGACTGCGTGTGCCTTGATGAACAAGTGCCACACGCTGCAAGCGTCATCACACGCGCAGGATGCGCTCGCCGCGCCCGATCCCGCTGGTCCCGGTGCGCACGGTTTCAAGGATGGCGGCGCGGTCGATCGCTTCGATGAAAGCGTCGAGCTTGGCAGCGTCGCCAGTCAGTTCGATGGTGTAGGTCTTGTCGGTGACGTCGATGATGCGACCGCGGAAGATGTCCGCCATGCGCTTCATCTCTTCACGCTCCTTGCCCACGGCGCGCACCTTGATGAGCATCAGCTCACGCTCGGTGTACGGGCCTTCGGACAGGTCCACCACCTTCACCACTTCAATGAGGCGGTTGAGGTGCTTGGTGATCTGCTCGATGACTTCGTCGGAGCCGTGCGTCACGATGGTCATGCGCGACAGCGACGGGTCTTCCGTGGTGGCCACGGTCAGGCTCTCGATGTTGTAGCCGCGGGCCGAAAACAGGCCCACCACGCGAGACAGGGCGCCGGCTTCGTTTTCCACCAGCAGGGCAATGATGTGTTTCATGTTGATCTCCCGGCGAGGCTCTTGAGTCACACGGGCGGTAACCCGTGCGCCTTGGCCTCGCGGTGCGATGTGGATGTTGGCAATGTGGCCGGGTGGCTGCGGTCTGTGTCCTGGTCAGGCGCCGGCAAGCGCCTGCCCTCCACAGCCTGGGTTCACCTGGCGGCAATGTGGGTCGGTCAGAGGTCCTCGGAGCCCAGCAGCATCTCGGAGATGCCCTTGCCGGCCTGCACCATCGGCCACACGTTTTCGGTGGGGTCGGTGCGGATGTCGAGGAACACCGTGCGGTCCTTCATGGCGATGGCTTCACGCAGGGCGCCTTCCACGTCCGAGGGACGCTCGATCAGCAGGCCCACGTGGCCATAGGCCTCGGCCAGCTTCACGAAGTCAGGCAGCGCGTCCATGTAGCTGTGCGAGTAGCGGCCGCCGTAATCCAGCTGCTGCCACTGGCGCACCATGCCCAGGTAGCGGTTGTTCAGCGAGAGCACCTTCACCGGGGTGTTGTACTGCTTGCAGGTGGACAGCTCCTGGATGCACATCTGGATCGAGCCTTCGCCCGTGATGCAGAACACATCCGAATCCGGCTTGGCCAGCTTGATGCCCATGGCGTACGGCAGGCCCACGCCCATCGTGCCCAGGCCACCCGAGTTGATCCAGCGGCGCGGCTCTTCGAACTTGCTGTACTGGGCCGCGAACATCTGGTGCTGGCCGACGTCCGAGGTGATGTAGTAGTCGGTGCCACGGGTCAGCTCGGCGAGCTTTTCCACCACCGACTGCGGCTTGATCACTTCGTCAGAGGTCTTGTACTTCAGGCAATCGCGCTTCTTCCACTCGTTGACCTGGTTCCACCAGGTGTTGAGGGCGTTGGCGTCCGGCTTGGCCTGCGACTCCTTGATCTGGGCGATCATCTCCTGCAGCACGTCCTTCACATCGCCCACGATGGGGATGTCAACCTTGACGCGCTTGGAGATCGACGAGGGGTCGATGTCGATGTGGATGATCTTGCGCTCGACCTGGGCAAAGTGCTTCGGGTTGCCGATCACGCGGTCGTCGAAGCGGGCGCCGATGGCGATCACCACGTCGGCGTTTTGCATGGTCATGTTGGCTTCGTACGTGCCGTGCATGCCCAGCATGCCCAGGAAGGTCTTGTCCGAAGCGGGGATGGCGCCCAGGCCCATCAGGGTGCTGGTGCTGGGGAAGCCCAGCATGCCCACGAGCTCGCGCAGCTCGGCCGAGGCCTCGGCCAGGATCACGCCACCACCGGTGTAGATGTACGGACGCTTGGCGCCCAGCATCAGCTGCACGGCCTTGCGGATCTGGCCGCCGTGGCCCTTGCGCACCGGGTTGTACGAGCGCATCTCCACGGTTTCCGGGTAGTGGAACGCCGTGGTCTTGAGCGACACGTCCTTGGGGATGTCGACCACCACCGGACCGGGACGACCGGTGCGGGCGATGTGGAAGGCCTTCTTCAAGGTCGAGGCCAGCTCGGTCACGTCCTTGACGAGGAAGTTGTGCTTGACGATGGGACGGGTGATGCCGACGGTGTCGCACTCCTGGAATGCATCCAGGCCGATCGCGGGCGTGGGCACCTGACCCGTGATGATCACCATGGGGATCGAGTCCATGTAGGCGGTCGCGATGCCAGTGATCGCGTTCGTCACGCCAGGACCCGAGGTGACCAGGGCCACGCCCACATCGCCAGTGGCGCGGGCATAGCCGTCAGCCGCGTGCACAGCCGCCTGTTCGTGGCGCACCAGCACGTGCTCGATGGTGTCTTGTTTGTAGAGCGCGTCGTAGATGTACAGCACGGCACCACCCGGGTAGCCCCACATGTACTTGACGTTCTCGGCTTGCAGGCTGCGGACGAGGATTTCCGAGCCGTTGAGGATTTCGGCCGTGCTGCCTTGGGCGTGGCCTTGAGACATGTCCATGTTGAAAGAACCTTTCAGATTTTCTCTAACGAAAAACGATCGGTGCCCCTCCACACCGTCG
>Ga0228700_1002276_pt1 | contig 10339 bp, 13 predicted proteins | sample McNCre317_Aug_MG_FD_178019 | JGI IMG/M metagenome (GOLD analysis project Ga0228700, IMG submission 178019) | Freshwater microbial communities from McNutts Creek, Athens, Georgia, United States - 3-17_Aug_MG | ecosystem: Environmental > Aquatic > Freshwater > Creek | place: USA: Georgia... | reverse complement strand
CGCGGTGGAGACGCCAGCGACTGGGCCCCAAGGCTCAGCACCGGCGGCGTCTCAGCCTGACCAACCACCACTCACGCAGACCGCCGGAGAAGACGCACATGCACTCAGACGACAAACGCGCCCCACTCACGATCGAGCAGCAACGGCTCGTCGAAGAACGCAACCAGCTGCTCGATGCGGCACTCGTCCGCCGCTTCCAGGCGGCCCACGACCAACGGTCAGCTACCGAGGCGTCCCAAGCCCAGCGCCCCCTGGAAGTCATCCTGGGCGATCTCCTGGCGTTGCCGGCATCATGGGTCGCTGCCGCCCTGCAGTGGAACTGGCTCAACACCAACGACGCCCGCTCATGGCAGCTCGCGGTCACCGCACGCCAGGCCAAGGATGCCGGCGACGACAAGCGAGCCGACTACTGGCTCAAGCGCCTACAGGACCACGCGGAGGGGGAGCGGCGGAGGTTCTTGCGAGGCATAGCCCGGGGCGCATCGCGAAACTGAATGACCACCCCGCGCATCGGAGACCGCTGGCTCACCATCCGCCAGGCCGCCGCCCTGGTCGGTGACGGCATGTCTCCGCAGCGCATGCGCCGACGCCTCAAGGCCCTCGCCGCGCAACGCCCCGAGCTCGACCTCATCCGTCGACCTGGTGAGCGTTGGTTCGAGGTCTCCGCCGAGGCCTTGCAGCGCGCCCTAACCACCGACCCAGACCTGCGAGACACCGACCTCGACGCGCTTGCCTCACGCGTCCGCGTCATCGAGGACAGACAGACCGCGCTCAGAAATCGACAGACTGACCTGCACAAGCGCGTTCAAGCCCTGGAACACCGCGCCGAACAGCTGTCCATGCCGGGAATCGTCTGAAGCCGTTCGCTTGCTTCCGATCGCGTTGCGTCAGCGCTTGCAGCCTCTCAATGAGGGCCACGCAGCCGGGCAACATCGAGGCGCGTAGGCAAAACAGAGAGATGGCGCACGCACAGGTTTTGGCAGCGCTGAGCGATCCGGCGACGGTGAAATCGTTCACGCGGAGAATCGCCGCTCCAAATGCACTCGGTTGCATGCTCTGGACCGGTGAGATCACCGACGCGCTCTACGGCGTGTTTCGTATCGCCAAACCAGGCGGCAAGAAGTCGTTGAAGGTGCGTGCCCATCGATTCGCGTTCGCTATCGCCAACGGATTTATGCCGTCCGAAGACGTGCTGCATTCGTGCGATCGCCGCATCTGTTGCAACCCAAGGCATCTTCGCATCGGGAACCGAGCCGACAACGCGCGCGACATGGTGCAGCGCGGCAGGTCCAAGAAGGGCGTCAGGAGCCCGATGTCGAAGCTGACCGACGATTCGGTGCGGGAGATCAGGCGTCGACGAGAAGACGGTCAGACAGTGGCCTCGCTGGCGGCCGCCTTCAACGTCGACCCCAAAACGATTCGTGACGCTGTGTCGCGAAGCACGTGGCGTCACGTCGCTGCTCCGTCCAGAGCCCCCGTCCGAGAACCTTCTGGCCACATAGCGACGTGTTCTTAGAACCTGTCAATGGGTGTGCCGGAATCGACAACGGGACCTGCCAGTCGAAGGTGGTGACCGGCTCGCCTTGAAGCCCCCGTAATCCACCGCTACGCGCATGCGCGCGCGTCTTCATGACCCCACGCAGCCCACGACCCGCCAAGCCCAAAAAGAAGAAGGGACGGCCGACGAGCCTGACGCCCGAGGTGCAGGCGGCGATCTGCAAGTCGCTCAGTCAAGGGGTGTGGTTCGCCCACGCTGCGGAAGGAGCGGGTATCTCGCGCGAGAGCGGCAAGGAATGGCTGAAGCTCGGCCAGGGCTTTGTCCGCGACTCGTCCACGCGAAAGTGGGTCCGCGTCGCGAAGGTCGGCCCGGAGCCGTTCGCCTCCTTCGCTCTCGCTGTGCGGGAGGCGAAGGCCAACGCCAACATCAGCGAGCAGAGGCGCATCGCCAGCGCCGACGACTGGAGAGCGGCGGCGTACCTGCAAGAGCGCCGCAACCCCAAGGTGTTCGGCGAGCGCCTGCGCATCGAGGTCGACGCCAAGGTCCAGAAGTCGCTCGACGCGTTCCTCAAAGACATGGAGCACGACCTAACTCCGGATGCCTATGCCCAGCTCGTCAACGCAGTCTCGAAGCGCATGGGCATTCAGCCCGGGGGCGGTTCGTAGCGCGCTCAAGAAGTGCGAGCCGATCTGGTCGGAAGCCGAGGAGCGCGCCGCACGCGAGAGCGAGCCGGAAATCCCGTGCGCCGGCATAACGTTCGAAGCCTTCTGCGACCTGATCGAGATCCGCCTGAAGGAAGGCGGTCTCCGCAAGTTCGGCCCGGCATCGTGGTTCCGCGAGCAACACGCGTTCAACCTCAAGCGCACCGGCAAGGACATCGTCGTCAAGCCGCGCCAGATCGGCTTCAGCACGCTCGAGCTCGCCCGGGACCTCTGGTTCGCGGTGACGCGCAAGGGCGTCAACGTCCTGGTGATTGGCCACGACGCGACGCAGGCCGACCAGTTGTTCGTGACGGTCCGCATCATGGCCGACTCGCTGCGGCGTCTCGGTCTGCTGCCTCCCACGCGCCACGACAATACGCGTGAGCTGGTGTTCTCCACGCTGGGCAGCGCCATTCGCGTTGTCGAAGCTGGTGCCACCGAGGGCAGCGCTCTGAATAAGGGCCGCTCGGGTACCATCCACCGCTTGCACGCCACCGAGGTCGCGTTCTGGCGTGCTGCCGCGTCCACAATGGACGGCGTGAAGAACGCGCTGCCGGAGAGCGCGGAAGAAGTCTACGAGTCCACGACCAACGGTGTCGGCGGACTGTTTCATCAGCAGGTGATCGCCGCTCGTGACGGTCGCACAAAGCTTGAGCTGCACTTCTTTGCCTGGTGGGAGCACGACGAGTACAGGCTCGACCCGCCCGCGGGATTCGACCCGGCTCCGCGTGACGTCTGGGAGAAGAAGCTCCGCGCGCTTGGATGCGATGACGCCCAGGTGTGCTGGTGGCGCAGCAAGGTCGATGACCCATCAGTGGGCCTCGAGAAGGCGCTGCAGAACTTCCCGATCGACATCGACACCGCGTTTCGATCGGGCGGTGACGCCTACCTCGCTGCGCACGTCGTCGACCAGCTCGCGACACACATCGACGAGCCGTTGCGTGTCCTGGAGATTCGCCACGGCGCTCGGGTGCTCGGTGACCTCCGCGTCTACCGTGAGCCGCAGCCTGGCCGCCAATACGTGGTGGCCGCAGACGTCGCCGAGGGCATCGGCAAGGACGCGTCGACGACCGTCGTGCTCGACAAGGCCTCCGCTGATGTCTGCGCGGTGTTCTGGTCCGACGTGATCGAGCCGGGCGAGCTCGGAGAGCATGTGCTGCCGCAGATCGGCCGCATGTACAACACCGCTGTGGTGGCGCCAGAGCGCGCGAACCACGGGCACGCAACGCTCAAGGGGCTAAAGGATGCCGGCTATCCGCGCATCTACGAGGCCGCCGACAAGAAGCTCGGTTGGGCGACCACGGTGGCCACGCGCCCAGTGCTCTTTGATGAGCTCGCCCAAGGCATCCGCGACGGGTCGCTGCGCACCCCTGACGCCGCGATGGTCGACGAGTGCCGCACCTTGATCCGCGACACCGACGGCAAGCCGCGTGCGAAGGGCAAGGGTAAGCCTCCGCCCGAAGGCTGCCGAGACGATCTGTTCGTGGCCTGGGCCATTGCGATCCAGGCACGGCAGTACACGCCGCAAGAGTTCCAGCCGGCTCGCCCGGGTGAGATCCCCAACCTCTGAGATCACCGAGGCCCGATGCCAGACACGCTGCTCGAAGCGCTGCAACGCACGCGCGAGGACTACAGCGAAGAGTGCCAGTGGCACCGCTTCCTGATCGATGCTTACGCCGGCACAGGCGGATTCTGCGGCAGGGTCAAGACTCCGCGCGTCGGGTATCTCGGGGCCGCGGCAACGGCCTACAGCTCTGGCTTCATCTCGGTCAACGCCGGCAGCATCGACGTCGACGACACGTACCTCGACCGCTTCCCGCGCGAGGACGACCCGAAGTTTCAGCGACGCATGGACGTCGCCCACTACGACAACTACCTCGGCCCAATCACCGACGTGTTCGTCAGCTACCTCAACACGGCGCGCAACACCTCCGAAGGAGTTCCGCCATCCGTCGAGGAGTGGACGACCGACGTCACCGGGACCGGCACGACGTGGGACGACCTGCTCGCGTCAATCGTGCGACCGCGCGCGGCCTTGCTCGGCTGGTGCCCTGTGCTTCTGGACCGCGACAGCGCTCCGGAAGGGGTGGCCGTCCAGACGCGTGCGCAGGAGCAAGCGCTTGGGCTCGCGCTTCGAGCTGTGCCGCTGTTCCCGAGCAACGTGCTCGAATGGGAGGTTGACCCGCGCGACGGTCAGCTCACGTGGATCAAGCTCTACGACAAGCGCTGTGAGCGGCCAGACCCGCTCGCAGGGTCGATCGAGTTCGACGAGTACCGCATCTTCACACGCGAGACCTTCAGCGTCTTTCGTGTGAGCAAGGACAAGTCGGGTCAGGGCTCCGTCGAAACGGTGGCGGACAACGTTCCGCACAACGCCGGCGCAGTGCCCGTGGTGATCTTCCGCGCGAAGCCAACACCGAGCGACCCGGTGCGCGGTATCGGCATGGTCGGAGAGATCGCATCGGCGCAGCGACGGCACTTCAACCTGTTGTCGGAGCAAGACGAGCACATCCGCGGCAACGTCTTTGCGATCCTTGGCATCCCCGTCAAAGACACGACGCAGGACATCGGATCGGCAGCGCTCGGCACAGGCTCGGCGATGAAGGTGCCGATGGATGCCAACATGCCGCTGCATTACGTGGCGCCTCCGGCATCGGTAGCCGAGACGCTGGAGACGCGCATAGAGAACGTGGTGCGCGAGATGCATCGCATGGCCCGTGCGCCCTTCGAGAACGACAAGGGTGGGGCGCAGGCCGCCGACGCGCTCGCGCAGAAGTTCGAGCTGTCGAACCGGAAGATCGGCGACGCCGCTGCATCGCTCGCGCGCGGAGAGCAGGAGACGCTGCGCAAGGTCGCCTCGATGCTTGAGGAGTCGGACCCGAACGCGATCACCGTTGCGCCGCAGCGTGAGTTCCGCGCCGACAACATCGGCACCGACCTCGACAACGCGCTCAAGGTGATGGGCCTGCCAGGGATGGTCCCGACCGCCAAGCGCGTGACGATCTCTCGCGTGGTCGACAAGTACCTGCACAACCTCACGAGCGAGCAGCGCGCGGCCATCGATAAGGAGCTGCTCGCCCAGAGCTTCGAGGCGGCGGCTCCTGCGGCTCCTGCGCCTCCAGCTGCCCCTGCGACGGGTGCAGGCGCTGGTCAGAGCGGAAAAGACAACGGCGCCGGTGGCCAAGGCGCGCAGACGCCAGCCGGCTGAGCACATTCACCCCGCACGCCGACCGACCGGCGTGATCACGGGAGCACACCGTCGGATCAACAGCTGACCCGCCGCTGCAAATCGCGGGAACGCAGGGCACCCGAGCCCTCAAGCAATCGGGACCGAGAGAGAGCCAATGCGCACGCAGACGCGGCGTAGCTGGGATAGCTACGTCTTCGGTGGTCAGTTCGAGCCGTCTAACCCATTCATCGCCAGCAACGAAGGTGGCGGAGACGGTGGTGGCGGCGGCAACGGTGGAGGAGGCGCACCGCCTCCGGCCAAGACCTTCACGCAAGAGGAGGTCGCGCGCATTGCAGCCAAGGAGAAATCCGAAGGCGAGCGAGCGGCGCGAGCAAAGCTCGAAAGCGAGCTGCGCGCCAAGTACGACACCGACCTTGCAGAGCGCGACAAGCGCATCCAAGAGCTGGAGCTGAAGGGCAAGACCGAGGACGAGCGGCGCGAGATCGAGCGGCGACAGCGCTCGGAGGCCGACGAGAAGGCACGCAAGGCGCGTGAGGCTGAGCTGCTGAAGGAGCGCGACGACGCGCGCGCCGAAGGGCTCTCCTATCGCAACCGCTGGCTCGACGACCGCAAGGCCGTGCAGGTCGGCTCTGCGCTCGTGAGCGCGAAGGTCGTTGCAAGCGCGGCGGACGATGCGCGCGCGGTCTTCAGTCAGGTCTCGAAGATCGAGACCGACGACGACGGCAACGTCACCAGCGTGATCTACGGCGGGCAGACATACACGAAGCTCGCGGAAGCCGCAGCGGCGTTCCTCCGTGATCGCCCGTTCTTCGCCAGTGCTTCGGCGCCAGGCGGCGGCAGCGGCATGCGCCAGGGCGGCTCCGGCGGCAACGGCAGCCAGCGCCAGCTCGACGAGATGACCGAGGACGAGTTGCTCGCGCTCGATGCGCAGACGCGCACGCAAGCGCGCTGAGAGTTCCCCTGAACGACCGGTGACGGCGTGAGGGGCATCACACCAACAGGAGAACAAGGACAATGTCCCTATCGCTCAACGACGCGATGAAGCTGTCGCGCAAGCCGTACACCAAGGCCATGTTCAAGGCGATCTCGACCACCGACGAGGTGCTCGGCGCGATCCCCTTCGTCCCCAAGGCCGGCAACGCGTGGGAGTACACGCGTGAGAAGGCGCTGCCGTCGATCGCCATGATCGCCGACACCGCGACCTCGGTTTCGGAGTCGACCGGAAGCGACGAGATGATCGCTCAACAGCTGCGCGAGATGTGCAGCGACTTCTACGTGAAGAACTTCGCGCAGGAGCTGATGAGCGACCAGGTGTCGCAGTTCGACCGCCAGGCCATGAAGAAGATGAAGGCCGCCGGTCGGTTGCTCAGCAACAAGATCATCACCGGCGACTTCCTCGGCACCACCATCGTGGTCGGAGCCTTCGACACCGGCGCCTACGTGGACGCCATGACCGCGTGCTCCGGGTACATGGACAGCAACCGCGAAGGCCCCGGCTCGCTGAAGTACACGCACTCGGGCACGCTGCTGCAGTTCCGCGCGCCCGGCGACGTCGACTACGGCACCGCGGTCGCCTGCGCAACCGACGGAAGCTACACGCTCTACAGCTCGAACCCGAGCAAGTGGATCACCGTGACGCTTGACGTCAGCGACGCGACCACGAACCAAGAGCGCATCGTCACCTTCTCCAGCTCGACGAACGACTTCGACGGCATCCAGAAGCTGTGCCCGAGCGCGCAGGTTCGCGCCGCCACCGCGACGGACGGCGATGCCGTGACGCTCGCGATCCTCGACGAGATGATCGACGCGCTCAAGGTCGTCAACAACCCGCACTTCATCATGAACGCCGCGCTTCGCCGCAAGGTGCTCGCGCAGCTCCGCGCCGGTGGCGGCGTCGACACCATGAAGCTCGCCAACGGCGTGCAGGTGGCGGCCTACAACGGCATCCCGATCCTTCGCTCCGACTGGATCCCGTCCACGGAGACCAAGGGCTCGGGCACCACGCTCTCGTCCATCTACCTCGCCAGCCTCTCGGCTGAGGACGGCGTGTTCATGGGCGCGCTCGGCGGCGGCAGCTTCGACGTCGAAGGTGACCCGCGTAACGCCACCGTGCTGGGCTTCCGCCTTTACAACCTGGGCCAGATCCAAGCGTCCGCCGGCTCCGCGCAGGGCGGCCGCCTGAGCTGGTTCGGTGCGTTGGGCCTCGGTTCCGAGCTCGCCATCGTGCGCGCCAAGAACCTCATCACCGCCTGATCGTCAGCCGGCAGCGGGTAAACCATCGCTCCGCTCGCTGCCGGCTCTCTCTTCAACACGACAAGGAACCGCGCCGATGCCTCTCACACTCGAACAGATCCCCATGAGTGGCGACGGCGTGGTGCGCGGTACCTATCGCGTGGAGCACAAGGATTGGTTCAACGACGCGGTCTGCGGCGTGCTCTTCACCGGCAAGCTCAGCGAGCCAGTGACGGGACTCAAGCTGCGTCGCTTGGTGGGCGCGATGGGGCACGAGCTCCGCGCGCTCATCCCTGTCGATGCTGAGGCGCGCGCCGCGCTCGGCATTCCCGAACCCGTCCAAGAGATTCAAGGCCCGGCCACGGTCGGTCCGACACCGGCAGAGGCTGCGTCGCAAGAGGCAGCGGAGACCGTCGCGGAAGAACAAGCCGCGCCGGTCGCGCCACCAATCGCAGCCGCGCAGCAAGAGCAGCTGACGATGGTGGAGAAGCCGCGCAAGCAGCAGCGCCGATAACGCGCCCTGTGCGGGGTAGCTCAGACGGCAGAGCGCCGGGCTCATAACCAGGAGGCCGGCGGTTCGACTCCGCCCCCTCGCAACCAACATACGAGGTCAAGCGATGGCACCACATGAGGCTGGCATCGCGTTCGAGATTGACGTCTCGGACATCGAGGCCGGAATCCGTGTCGCCGATCGAATGCTGCGGCCACGAACGCTCGAAGTGCTCGACGTCGTGGCAATGGCCATGGCTCGACGCGCTCGCACAGAGCACGGATACCAGGACCGCACCGGAACCCTGACCAAGTCCATCGTCGCCGGAAAGGCGCGCAAGGCGGGGTCGGGAGCTGAGGTCGAGGTCATCGCCGGCGCGAACTACGCAGCCGCTCAAGAGTTCGGCGCGAAGCCTCACGTCATTCGCGCACGCAAGGCCCAAGCGCTGCGGTTCTTCGCAGGCGGGCAGCTGATCTTTCGGCGTCAGGTCAACCACCCGGGAAACCCCGAGCAAGCATTCCTCGCGAACGCGCTCGACGCGGAGCTCGGCAACGCGACCGACCTGATCGCCACATACGCCTCCGAGGCGTTCCACGAAGCGGGGTTCGCCTGATGGCTCTCGACATCGACACCGTCTGCCCGCACTCGCGTCTCGTCGAGCATCTCGGCAGCGAGCAGAAGGTCGCCGACATGGTGGCCGACAACTGGGGCGGCTCGACCGTGTTTGTTCGCAGCGAGGCTCTGCGCGATGTGCTGCGCTCGCTCGCTCGGCGCGTCCCTCCCGTGTTCGAGAACGACTTGAACGACGCGACGGATGACCTCGGAGACGTCGTTGCGTATCGCGCTCTGGCGCTGCTGTACCGCAAGAACGTCAACCAAGCGGGCGACCACTTCCACGTTCAGGCGAAGCACTACGACGAGCAGTATTCGTCGGCTCTCGCAGGCCTCGCCCCGAGCACTCCGGCCGGAACGTCGGCGCCGGGCATCGGGATCATGATGGACCGCCGATGAGCATCGAGGACCAGCGCGACCTCGCCATCGAGGCGATCGCGACGCTGCTTCACGGCGCGCTCAATGCAGAGGACGGCTTAGGCGAGGGCTCGGTCATTGGCATCTACGACGAGCCGATGAGCCTGGACACGATCGCCAACGCCAAGCTTCCAGCGCTGTGCGTCTACCGCACGAGCGACACGTCAGAGAGCGCGAGCGCCGAGATCGTCGAGACGGTGACGGTTCAGCTCGATCTCATTCTCCGGCAGTCGAGCGCGACGACCGGCGCCAAGCGCGGCATGCGTTGGCCCGCGCTCGTGGCCGCATGGCGCTGCATGCGTAGAGCGCTGATGGTCGGACATCACCCTAGCGTGAGCGATGACGCCAGGCTTCTGGACGACGTCGACATCAACATCGAGCGCGCGTCATTCGACGGCCGTATGTACGGCTTCGCTGACAGCGGTCCGGGCGTGTTTCCGGTGTTCCGCGGGACGTTTCAGTACACGCAGCAGATCGATCATCGCGTGAACAAGACGCTCATCGATCTCGAGCGCGTCCGGTCGATCTTCGAGATGGGTACCGAGGAAGACTTGCCCACCGAGGACGAGCGCACCGCGCAGGTGAATGTCGAGTTCGAAGGCCCCTGGCCGAGCACCGACGACTTAGACCTCTGACGCCGCATCGCGCGCGCGTCTGAAGCAGCACTCCAGCAAGGGGAAGACCCGCCATGTCGAACGAGAAGTTCGTGCGCCCGCGTGTATTCGCGGACGGCGCAGTCGCAGTTGTGCGCCATCCGAAAACGATGGCGAAGCTCCCTGCCGAGGGCGCGCTCGTCGACTTCAGCAGCATCGATGTCCGGGTGTTCTTCATGCGCCGCGAGCTTGAGGGCGACGTCGCGATCTTCGCGAGCGCCGAAGCCGCGAGCGCCAACGAGACAAGCGCGCCGACAGGCGGCGCCTCAACCGCCAAGCCGCGAAAGGGCGCTGAGCAATGATCACGTTCAACACGATCTCTTCAAACAAGCGCACGCCGACCTCGCACTTCGAGTTCGACGGCAGCAAGGCGCTCAGCGCGCAGGCAAACAGCATCCGCATGCTGGTCTGCGGCATCAAGCTCTCGGCCGGTGCGACCGCCGAGCTCATCCCCAAGCAACTGTTCGGCGAGCTGGATGCCGACGGGCACTGGGGCGCCGGCTCGCAGATCGCCGAGATGGCGCGAGCGATCAAGGCGCTCAACCC
>Ga0228700_1002275_pt1 | contig 10339 bp, 9 predicted proteins | sample McNCre317_Aug_MG_FD_178019 | JGI IMG/M metagenome (GOLD analysis project Ga0228700, IMG submission 178019) | Freshwater microbial communities from McNutts Creek, Athens, Georgia, United States - 3-17_Aug_MG | ecosystem: Environmental > Aquatic > Freshwater > Creek | place: USA: Georgia... | reverse complement strand
GGACTGCTTTGGTCATGGCTTCAATCCAAAGAAGAGGGGTCCTGACCAAGCGGTTCCTGTTATTTCTCTTGCAATCGAACTTAGGCTTGAGTAGGTCTTGCCTTGATGTTCAAAGCCCTTAACCAAAACAGTCACTTGGTGGACTTTGCCTTGCCACTCTCGCATGAGTCGAGTACCGGGACTTAATGTGATCAATGGTGCCGTCTGCTTGAGGCACCGAGATAGCCGAGCAGCTCCGATAGATCCCTTCCAATGATCGCTGGCTTGCATTTGCTCGTGCCATGACAAAGCCAATTGGATCAGTTTGTATTGAATGTGCTTTGGAACTTTGCTTCCGAATGATTTAGTCCACTGCTTGTCTAATTCGATGCGTTTAGCGCGCATATCCATCACGGTACTCATGATGTCTTGATCTCGGTGATTCGGTAGGTGCGTGTACCGCTTGCTCCGATGATGCTCACAACGTTGAGGCCAAGGCGCTTCTTAAGTGCTCCGCTGATGATTCCTCTGACCGTATGGGCTTGCCAACCTGTGAGGACCATCATTTCCTCAATCGTTGTGCCAGTTTTCTTTCTGAGCAGCTCTATGAGCTGTGATTGCTTGCTTTGTTGCTTTGTTGTCGGTTGAGCCGTGGGTGACTTCTTTGCTTTAACGGGGGCTGAGGTTTTGGTTTTCATGGGTACTCCTATGGGATGCCACGCAGTCGTTGCGTGGTTCAGGTAGTACCGCTCTGTTTCCGACTTGTATCAACTCATTTTGTTAAACAGTCGCTTATGTGCGACTGTTATTTTCAATAGAGGCTCTGAATCCCCCCTTAAATCAGAATTAACCGGATATTCGCTACGACAGCTATGCAGCGGGAGCTGCCGTTCAGCATAACGGCGCCAATGGTCTGCTCTCGGCCCACTTGCGAGCGGTCGCGAACGACCGCTGACCACTTGAGAGAGCCGGACGGCCTACTTCCACCACTTGGAGTGCCTATCGAGATACCCCTTGACCAAGCGACTGCGAGACTTCTGCTGAGGCTTGTCTGATTCTCCCGTCAACTCCTCAACCCATTTGAGATAGCGCTTTCCGCCCCAATGCTCCCAGGTAGCTTCTAAGATCATGTCGAAAAGGACATCCGTTGACGCAAGCGCTACATATTCCTCCGGCGCAACAGGTGTCTCAACGCACCGCTTCACCAGACCGAGCCTGAGTCGGAGCGCGACATCCCAGGAGTCCGCCGGGCGTACCCAAGGAAGGCTGTCACGAAAATGCTGCCAATTCGACGCAGCTAGGGCTCCGTCGGCTGCAGCGCGATGAAGTTGTTCAAAGGTCAGGCACAGCAGCGGTCCTACACTTCTGGATCTCCAGCTCAGCGCGCGCTGAAATCCATATACCTGCAACTCGATTGGCAATTGGCCAATTTGCTGCTTCACCGCCGTCAACGCGGTCAACCAAGGGTCAACGCCGTAGTCGTTCGGAACTGCATCTGGTTCGAGTTCAGTGGTGATGCATGAGATCAGACGCGGGTTGAGCGTCCGAGCATGAGCCAAGAAGGAGGCGACAACCTCAGGTTGTCTACATGCCTCCTTAACCCACCTCAGCAACTCGCTACCATCACGCTCCTTCAACATCAACTGTTCGACGCAGGTAAGTACCGCGTATGCTCCGAAGACCCGAGCGACTGACTCGATTGAAGCCTCGTCGTGAAGGCCCAGAACGGCCGCTGCAAGTTGGGCCTCGGTCTGCAGTTCAAGGCCAGCCTGCTGGATGTCAGAGGCTCTTGCTTGCGTTCGGCGCCAGAACTCTGGCATCTCCGTCAGGTCTGGCCTAATGGCCAACAGTGGCCGGAAACAATTCGTCTCCGCCTTCAGATTCTGGGCGAGAAGGTTGGCGTCCATCCCTTCGACCGCCGCCCTCATAGAAGTTCGCACCGGCGGGCGCTCATCTTCGATCAGCTCGACTAGTTTCTCCGGCGCAACCTCGAGCAAGTGGCCAGCGAGCTTCCAGCCGTGGGAAGTGAGTTCGCGTTCGCTGATGAGGTCTAGGTTATCGACGACATAGTTGAGTTCCGTATCGCTGAGAACTTCAGCCCGAGACAGAGCAGCGTTGGTTACCATCTCCTTCGCCACTTTGGACCCGGACAACGGGGTTGGGGGCGTCACCAAAGCAATGGCATCAGCTACTGCAGACGGCTCGCGCCGGGCAAGCATCGACTGCAAACTGCAGATTGACCTCATCGCTTCTCGACCGCCTAGCAGGTCAGTACCCAGCAGGCGCAGGGCCTCACGGAATCCCGAGGCATCCGGACGGTCGGCGTAGTCGACGAGTTGCGCAAGCCATGACTCGGAGGACGTCGAGGCCGCCTCAACTCCATCTGTGTTCTGAGCGAATCGCAGCCGAGGGACCGACTCACCGCATAGCTGCAAATCGAACAGCGCTCCCTCTTGTGAACGATCACGAGTTGTCAACGTACAGAACCGGAAAGACCGCCTCAGCCGTGGCCATTGCAAGTCCCATATTCGCAGCACAGCATCATCCACGAAGATATCGCTGCTCCTACGGGCCCACACCTGATCTTGAGGCTGCTCATACAAAGCGGTTGCGAGTCGTTCGAACAACATCAGCTGACTAGAGGTGAGCGGGCGGTTGCTTGGCGCAGTTGCGGCGAGGTGCAGAGTGCTACCGAAGTTTCGCGCCGATTCGACGGTCGGGGACTTGAACAGCGCCGCGATCTGCGACGGACTGTCGAGTACAGCCAAATCAGCAAATTCGATGAAAAGGGTGTGTGTCCAAACGCAGCCCGGCCTTGGCATCTCCGGTGCTGGCCAAGTACGTGCGAGCGCGTACAACCCGGATTCCTGCAAGGGGTAGCCGGTCAGGTATGAGATGCCTTCCGAGGTGACGCCAGAGCCGGACGCGTCGCTCATCACCAAGACCAGTCGCGCGTCATTGGGTGTCAGCTCTGCCGAGCATGCGAACTGCCGGTGGCCTTCTGAATAGCCATGTAGCGCCTGATGGACGATGATTCCCACAACTACCTCAGGCCAGCAACCACTGGAGTGGTTCCGTCAAGTCGTGGGATCGTCCTTCGGCCGATACTACGGAGATGCGCTCGGAGGGAACATCCATCTCGCGAATGCGCTGGGCCTCATCTTTCGAAGGCTTGCCGGTCTCGTCGTAAACGCCGCCTTGGGCACTAACCCCGAACACCTTGACATTCCAGGCCTTGTCGAGGCCATGGGCCAGGTACTGGCGGAGCAACGGAAGATGCGTGGCCAGATACTGATCCGGTGACAACCCTGCGCCTGCCGCCTTATCCCATGCAGACAAAACGATGGAGACGCGGCGCGCCCCCCCTCCAATGGGGGGGCGCGCAACGATTGCAGGAGGTCGACGAGTTTGACCTGCGTGGGAGCCAAACGAGCATTCCATGGCACGGGCTTGCCGGCCTCAACTGGCAAGCCGGCCGCTTCCGCATCTTCTGCGTCGTCGATAATCCAGCCAGGCGCCTTGATCTTGTCTGCATGGATGAACAGCAGCACGTTGCTGCTACGCAGCGACGCTGCCACCTCAGATGCGCACTCGCGCGTTTCCCACATCTGCTGGAACGACTCTCCCGCCAAGTCCGGGAATGACAACTGAAATTCAGGTGCAGTCCCGGTGCGCATGGACATCGTGACCGTGCGGTCGCCCGCATGCAGCGTCCGCTCCTGCACCTTGGCCTTCCGCCAGAGCGACGCAATCTCGTTGAGATGCGCCACCTCGCCAGCCTTGAGCGTCACGAGGCTCAACTTCGTCTCGACTTCGTTGGACGTCAGCAGATGCCATAGCGCAGCAAGGAAGGTCGTCTTGCCCGAGCCAGGCAACCCTAAAACAACGATGTCGTGTTTAGTCATGAGCTTGCCCTCGCAGCCGCCAGCGAAGAGAGCCTTCCGAAAGCTCTTTCTTTAGGCACATCGGCCACCTCGATTCCGGCAGGAGTATTCCTGCAGGGCTCGGCCATCCAGTACCTCAGGAGCTCGGCCATGCCCTCTCCGCGGTCAGCATTGGTTGTCTTCGGCGAAGCTGCGACCGTGAACGCTTGGACGTCAGCGAACTTTGCGGCGTACTCCGTTCGCACGCTTGCGATCAAGGTTTCAAAATAGCGCAACGCACCCTCCCGCGCGGCCTCGCTCTTCCGGATCGCGTCAAGTTTGGTGAGCACCAGGGCCAAGCGTTGCCAGGGCGGAGCCACGCCCACCTCAACAAATACTCCGAGGGTGAAGCGAACTTGGGCACGCACTTGGTGGCGCTCTCCGGCATCGAGAAGCTTCGCTCCGTCCACGAGCACGGTGAGAACGTCTGAACGCTTCAGCTCAGGATAGGCCTTCACACAGTCCGGCTCGTCTTGGACCATGGAATACTCCTCGCCTGCCCTGTTGCCGAAGAGCGCTGCGCGCTTGGCCTCGCAGTCTTCGCCGACAAGATCGACGTGGAAGAAGAGGACCTCGCCCCGTTCAGTGCGCTCCATATGCGCCTCATTGCGCTCGGACTCGCGCCTGGAGTCATGGCAGGCGCGTTCGAACGAGTGCATCGTGGAGGAGCCTGCGAAAGCATACCCACCCACCGGACCACGCTGCAACAGGTCATACATGCCAGCAATGAGACTGGTTTTGCCGGAATCGAAGGGCCCTACGAGTGAAATTACGTTGCATGGTCCCTGCCGGAGCAGCGCCGTCGCTTCGCTGATCGACAAAGCTTCGGCATGTGGCAGTTGCAATCCAGATGCCGAGGGTCTTGGGGCCTGTGCCGTGGTGCTCGGAACGATGACCAGAGCCTTACCGAACTGAGGGCATGCGGACGCCTCCGAGAAGCCTTCTAAGCAACGACCACCCGACGCGATCTTGCAGTCGGGGTTAGCGCATTGGGGCCCCGAATTCTCATCGGTCTCTTCCATAGTGCTCATCCCAATACTACTAACAGTAGCTCTCGGTAGAGCAACTCAGCTAGCTGCCGTGCTGGCAACTGCACCGTCGGGTCGATGCCGGTCACGGTGCCCCACAGAGCGACCCATGCATCCTGCCCATCTGCCTCTTGCCGTCGCCGCACAGCTTCCAGAATGGGAGTGGCCGTGGCCGACACCTTCCCGGACTTGTGGTCGGGCAATACGCGCCCCAGCCACTCCTCAGGGAGGCCTTGCACTGCCGCGTGGATGGACAGCTGAACAGCATTGTCTACGCCGGCGCGAGACAGCAGCGAGGGTAACGCCGTCGGACCAGGAAGTACCTTGGTCAGAGCTGCCAGTTCTACCGCAAATACGATGGGCCGGAACTCTGCTTGGACTTCTTCGAAGGGCAGATCGAACCGCGTGCACCTCCCGCCCTGTAACCACCAGAGGATGTCCAACTCTTCGTCCTGAACCTTGACATACCCCTGCACCGCGGTTTCGAACGAGCGCTGCCTCGTAGCAATGGCCGTCAGAGTCTGCCGACTGACAGAAACAAGAGCTTCGATAGCGGTGCGGACGGTGGCGATGTCGTCGTCCTGCAGTGCGTCGAGGTTCGCGGTGATGTCAATCTGCGGATTGACCAGCTTCTGCTGCTCAAGCGGCGGCCGTCGGCGCGCGGTCTCCGCGAGATAGTTCTGCGCGTTGATAGCCAATCCGACCAAATCCATGGGTTGCCTCAGCATGCGCAGCCCGGCGCAGGAAGCGCCTGTAACCAGCGCAGCGGCCTTGGCTGCTGTCGCGTCCTTCTCACCGAGGATGATCGCCAGTGCTACTCCAGCCAACAGCGCGGCTTCCTCGTCAAGGAGGGCTGGGCCACCTTCGGCAAGTTGGCCCCGCACCAGGCCGGCGTCAATCGCCAGTTGCTGCATTTTTGTGCGAAAGGCGAGTCGCACAAAGACTTCGAGCGTCGTCATAGACGGGCTCTTTGTTGCGGCCTGAAGAGCCGCCCAGCGTTGCGCGCGCACTTCAGGGTTCTCGCCGAACTCCATCCCGCTGTACCAAACGTTGAACTGTTCCTGCACAATGATCCCCTTCGTCTTTTCAGTGGTTCTTCTCAACGCGTTCGATTTCAGTGGCTAGGTCAGCCAGGAGGCCGCGGGTCGCGGCCTCTTTGAACGCCTTCTTGTATCGCTCCGGTTCCGGCACCTGTAGGTCGGCCTCTGTGATGAGACCGAGCTTCAATGTGATTTCGCGGCGCTCGCCGATGGTCAGCTCCCAGAACCGATAAATGAGATTTCGCATGGACGGACCCGACATTTTCGCCACCGGTTTTGATTCCAAAGGCGGTGCCACCACGGCAAGTTCGTGTGCAGCCTCCGCCACCTTGGTGGCGTGGAATCGCACAGCCGGGGTAATAACCTCAGCTACTGGCGCTCCAAATGGTGCCAGGTGAGGCAGAGCCATACTGTGCGTCCAGACTTCCTGAAAGCGGTCCTGCCGCAGGGCCACGAACATGTCTGGGGACTTCTGGAAGTGACGCACGTGCGCGCGCACGTCCAGCGTCCGCCCCACACCTTCCCCGCGCACCGTGACATCGAGCAAGTTGTAGCCAGGTTTCCACTCCCGCTCATTCATGTCCGGATTCACGGCTCCGGCCTGGAAACGCATGTATGTCGGCGTTGGCGTGCACCGCTGCCGGTGCTCGTGTCCGAAGAATTGCAGCTTGGCACGTTCATTGACATTGTCATCAGTGTCATCCCGGTCGGCGAACCACGAAGGAGGATGATGACAAAGCACCAGATTGACAACGTCCAGCTCGGGATTCAATACCGTTTGTAGGCGGCCTAGGTACAAGTGGCCGGGAGCATTATCACGGTCGCCAAGGCCGGAAATGAGCGTTGACGTGAGCCCGAAGAGACGGAGGCAAACACCTTCACCGAGTTCAACTTCGTCTGTCCAGAAGGGCGAATCCGGGTAAACACTGCAGTCGAAGCCCGCAGCGAACTCATTGTACGCAGCAAGTGGCCGGAAGAGCGACGGACCGGCATCGACATCAGCCAGCTGCCGTTTCACCACCGATTCGCGAGCGTCTGCATGCGCCCCAGCGATGGCCTCCTGGGCATTCGAGATGGCCAGCGAGCGGCCACACACGCCCCGGTCGACATCGTGGTTGCCAGGTACCACATAGATTCCCTCCGGCGGACAACCGCATTGGCGTGCAAGATCCAGCAACCATGCACGAGCGAACTTGTACTCCGCGGGGTCGCCCTTGAAGGCGATGTCGCCGCCGACAAGGATCGCGTCAATGGACCCACCTTCGTGGCAGAGTTCAACAACGTCTTGTACGAGGAGCGTTCGGTAGGGGTGGTTGATGTCTGTAGCGGGGCGTTCGCAGTCTGGTGTGCGGAAGTGGATGTCTGAAAGATGCAACAGGCGCATATGGCCATTCTAATGAGTAGATCCAGCACGCCGAGCATCTTTGCATGACAACCTCCAACATGTGCAGATGCTATGAACATTGAAGCGCCTACCACCGCAGTGAAGTCCATTCACGCCAGCGGCGAAGGCAGCACCGACCTGTTCCATGTCATTTGCACGCCTGCAGCCGTCCCCTTCAGGCCGTGACGCACTTCGACGTCGATGCGTTGCTTCGTGGACGACATCGGCGCCTCGATCATCAAGGGGATGAAGGTCGTTTTCGTTGTGATCGGAGACACCCTCCTGCCTTTCTCTAATCGCGATGTCGACACGGCGGCGGAAAATCTGCCACCATGCTGCACGCCCGCTGGCCGACGCTGTGGCCGTCGTGGCCACCCTTGCTGCCTGATCCCAACAACTATGTACTTTAGTAGTGGAGAATATCCCGAAACCTGCTCGGCCTTTTCGAACCAATCATTCCTGGAGGACGGCTTGGTTGGGGATGGAGCGATTTGCTGCTTGAACTCGTTCGGGGTCTAGTAAGCAGTCGTCGAGCTGCCAATGGTCCTTCGCCGAATTAAGCTCGACATCATGACAAAAAGACTGTTCCCGGCAATTGCGCACACGACTGTCGCTGAAGCGATTGACCAAGTGCCGTTCCTCAACTTGCAGTGGCTCTTCTTGAAAGTCGCAGACCTCCAGCAGAGCGCGGATGCGATGAAGCCGAACGTTCCTCGCGGTCAAACGTTCAAAGACTGGAACGCTAAACGAGACGCTGAGCTCAAGAAGCAGATCAATCTTGTACCGCAGAGGGATCGCTTTCACAAGCTCGACCGGTACAGCGACTACGTCTATGGGTTGCGTCGCGCTGACTTCAATATTGAGGCGCTGATTGACCTGTATCGACGTTTTAAACAGTACGTCAAGGAGGACGTATTGCGCGATCCGGACGACGCTCCGACCACAACCATCATTCCTCTGCTACTAGCACCAACACTCCGATGGCGCAGCGCGGCACCTGCGCAGGGACAAGAGTTGATGAGAGCGTTGGAAGACGTCTTGCACGAGGTATCTTCAGAGTTGAAGGTGCGGTTCAGTCCCGATCTTCTCGCCTTTCAGAACGCAATCTTCTTCACATATTTTGTTGTCTCCGAGATCGCGAACGTGGGCCTTAATCCCGCTGCTGGCTCCTACTATGTGAAGATCTTCCGCTCCGTCAGCCCTGCGAAATGGACTGCGACGAAGACAGATGTGCGGGTCCAGTATTCGGCCCTGGTGCTGACATTTGCGATTCGCTTCTACAAGCTTGACCAGGCGTTCGATACAAAGCTCGGCTTCAGCTACAACGTGCTAGCCGAGTTTCGCTCGGTTTTTCACGATGCGGCTCACAGCGATCTGGAAGCCAAGTTCACTCCTTTGCAATGGGTCTTCCGCTGGTTCGTCGACAAGCTAGACGCGGAAGTCTTCAGCTCGGGCAACAGACTTGAACTGGCAGGCCTCGACGCCCTAAGTCCGGTCGAACACAACTTGGCAGTAGAACTAACTCGACGGTTTGCCGCCTACCGAGTTCCGATCTCTATCGAAGCGATCTCTGGATTCCTCCTTCAATTCGGAACTACTCAGCGCATTCGAGCAGCTTTGAGATTGCTTAGTCACGTCAAGTTCTATCCCCTGTGGGAACTTTCCCAGTCGATCGAGCGAACGCTTGAAGCGCAACTTGATCTCACCCAGGAGAAACAACTGGTCATCGCTACTTTCGGTGAGCACACCGGAAGCGCAGCGATCATGAACTACTTGGTTTCTCACTCTACACTTGCGAGCAGGCTCAAGTTTGAACCCAATCTACCAGCGGCTCTTAAGGCGACTCCTGCCGATGGTTCCATCTACATCATTGACGACTGCTTGTTGAGTGGCACGCAGGGACTTAACACGCTCGGCGATTTGATGGGGACGCGGGTGCGCAAGAGCCACCACACCGTGCACGCACCAAGACTTTCTGCTGGAGACAGAAGGCGCCTTGAAAACAGACAGCTGCGCTTTTGCTACGGTGTCGCAATGGACGTTGGATCGAAGCGCTTCCTGGGCAAAGAGTACGCAAGCACTGGCCTCGACAAGCAGCACGCAAAAGTGCTAGCTGGAGTGATTGAACCTTCCTGCTCAAAGATCTTCGAACCTCTTGGTCCCGTTGGATGGGCGAACGAAGCAGAGCGAGATGACATGAAGTCATTCTGCGAAGAGGTCGGGTACAAGATCCTGAAGCGTCGCGCCACCGGCAAGAACTGGACCGATGAGCGACGCAAGGAGAGTGCCCTTGGCTTCTCAGATATGCAGCGGCTGCTGGTCTTTCCCTATAACGTGCCAAAGACAACGCTGACTTTGCTCTGGGAGAGGTCCACAGAAGACTTTGAGTGGCGGCCACTTTTTCCAGGCTTTGACTGAGGGGCGCGTTGAGGCAGTGGGCGCGAGCCAAACAGTCTGCCCGCCTCTCAGTGCTTCAGTTGCCCGCAGTGCCAGTTAGTCCGGCGTCAAGCTCTCGCTGTGTTGTCTATCGGCGGAACGGCGTGCTGACCGGATGATGGCCGGTGCAGCCTGTCGCCAGCAGCGATCAATGGCCGGTTTTGGTTAATGCTGCCGCTCAGGCATCCGCACCCGAATGACTCAGATCAGCCTCAAACGGACCATTGCCTGATTTATGAAAGTGCAGCCGTTTGAGTTTGATGGGTACGTGCTCTATGTGCCTCTTCTTCCAAGCTTTTCCCAAATGGCTAATGAACTGTTGCTGTTTTTGAGATGTGTGAGAGCTTGAGATGTTGAGTCGACTTGGTCGTCATGTTTTGCTCCAGGAAAACTTGTTAACTCTGAACGATAGTCATGCAGCCAGTGAGCTTGTTTGGGTAAAAAAACTTTACCTGCTTCGAAGAGATCTGTAATCGAGTTCAAACGTTCCATCTTTGTTGTTCCTGCTAGTGGCATGAAAGGTTTGATTTTTGAACCTAATTCCTTTTC
>Ga0228700_1002272_pt1 | contig 10345 bp, 7 predicted proteins | sample McNCre317_Aug_MG_FD_178019 | JGI IMG/M metagenome (GOLD analysis project Ga0228700, IMG submission 178019) | Freshwater microbial communities from McNutts Creek, Athens, Georgia, United States - 3-17_Aug_MG | ecosystem: Environmental > Aquatic > Freshwater > Creek | place: USA: Georgia... | reverse complement strand
TAGTGACGAACAAGAGCCACGACCTCGACATCGACAGGTACGACATCCGCAAGAGATCTCCGGACGGTGTCGGGGAGGTTGCCAAGAGCGAGTTCGTCCGTCTTCTCAACTTGGAGAGGACGAGCGTGTACATGATCCCCGATCCAAGCGGTCTCAGAACCATCGAGCGTTCGGTACCCGCTAAGTGGGCAGTGGTTCAAGTTCTCTCCAAGAGAGTCAACCTGACGCTCAAGGAGATCGCGGCCCTTCTCAAAGAGCTGGGCTACGAACGAAGAAGGACCGCACTCCGGGGGCCTTGGGCCGTCTCGTCGCGTTCGGTCTCGCTGTCAGACACCCCAGGTATCTTAGAGATCCTACGAGCTGGCAGCTCACCGAGCGTGGGAGGCAGCTTCCTCTCAAGCTATCGAAGAAGGGCACCATGATTACCTGGAAAATCGAAGACGCGCTGGACACAAAGACTGGGTGGATCAGTACCGCCGAGCTCGCCACCGAGCTCCAGCTCAACACCAAGTCTGTGGGCGGGGCTCTCCGCAAGCTGTTCGCGAAGGGCAAGGTCATGAAGATGACCCACCCGACCGACCCACACAAGCGCCGCCTCTGGGCGCGCAACACGACGGGGTCTTCCAACTGGCCGATCCCGACGCTGCCGCCTCGTGCGGCCCCTGTCAGCAAGATCACGAAGGCGACCTCGGCAAGTGCCAAGGCCGCCATTGGAACCTCAGGAACAAGGACTGCTGCTATGTGTCTTCCCAACAAGCCAACCCTCGTCAAGGCCGTGACCGATCTCGTCAACGAGAAGGTCACCGCCAAGGCAACGTTCTCGGCGCACGACATCACCAAGGAGCTGCGCGAGAAGGTGCTCGCCGAGGCGAAGGAAGCGGCTCAGAACCTGCCCCCGACCCAGGCTGCCTCCAAGGCATCTCTCCAGGACGGGACCGTCTGGGTCCAGGGCCTGGCCGTGACGAAGATCAGCCACGACGACGTGAAGGAGGTGGTCAGGCACCTCTTCGCCTCGGACCAGATGACCGACTATTTGTCGTCCTTCAATGGGACGTACTTGGAGTACGGTCCGAACGTAGCGAGCTCGGTCGATCCTGATCCGACGCCGCCGGTACCGGACCCGGTGCCGGGCAGCACCTACGACGGCTCGTCGACGATCTGAGAACAAGGGGCCCTACGGCCCCTTTCTCTTAGCACTATCAAGGGCGGGGAAGGGCGATGATGCCAGCGCCAGCCAGGATCTGCTTCTTCCGATCCTCGAGAGCGCCGATGACGACGATCTCATGCTCGCGCTCCTCCTTCAGCTCGCGAAGCTGCTCGTTCATGGCCACGACGTACTCTCGCTTGTTCTCCTTGATCTGGTACTCCGTCCGGTCCTTCCCCACGAGGATGTTCTTCCGGCGGTCGATCTCGGTCTCGACGTCCTCGACCGTGACCATCGCCTCATAGTTGGGGACATCGCGCGGGGTCTCGTTCTTCTTGCTCATGTGGGAGTTCTCCTTAAAGTGTGGCGTGAATCCTACCGTCTTACGTATGCGACAGGAAGACCCTTGCTCAGGGTATCCACTGACGGATCTCTTGGGATACGCTGGCACGACCTCATGAGGACAGCGGTTGGGATCCTCCTGGCCGCGCAAGTGGGTGTCTTGGTCACCGCCTCGACCATGCCCACCTCGGCTGGACTTGCGCTTCTAGTAGCTCTTTCGGTTATGACCACAGGTGCCGCCCTGCGAGTCGTAGTCTCCTCACAGAAGTTCTACGACACTCTGGAATACCGAGTCGAGCTACGCACCAAGGACTTGGTGGAGAAGATGACAGCCTTCGAGAAAGCCGCGACCACAGACGCCCTGACAGGTCTTCTGAACCGCCGTGGGGGCGAAGAAGCCATCCAACCACATATCGCGAGGTCTAGACGGTTGCGAACCGCCATGTCTTTCGTTCTGGTAGACATCGACAGGTTCAAGCAGATCAACGACACCCACGGCCACGCCGTAGGAGATCGAGTCCTGGAGCTCGTCTCTGCCACGATCCGCCAAAGCCTGCGCATCGCCGATCTCCCTGTGCGGTGGGGCGGGGAAGAGATCTTGGTTTGCTTGCCAGACACCGACCTGTACGGGGCGGCCCAAGTAGCCGAGAAGCTGAGATCTGCGATCGCGATGATCGACACCGAGACCCGAAACCTCACCATCACGGCTTCCTTTGGCTGTGCCGAGCTTGGGGAGGACGACTTTGCGGTAGCTCTTGCGAGAGCCGACATGCAGATGTATCTGGCTAAATCTCAAGGTAGAAACCGCGTCTGCCCGCAGCTTGTTGAAAAAACGAGTTGACAGGAAAACGGTTACGGCCTAGACCTAGAACATCGTCATGTTGACCAGGGTACTCGAAGGGACCACGACCAAGCGCACCAGCGCATGCGTCGAGATCCGCCCGTCGTATGCCCTGGGACCCGAGCACTTTGCCGCCGGCCAGCCCAAGAACCTCGATTGGAGCAAAGCCGGGTCCTAGGAAAGAGTTACAAACTCCCTACTAGAAGGCCCGGCGGATCAAAGGATCCCCGGGCCTTTTCAGTTTGGGTCGCCCTCTGGGGAGGGAGCCGGTCTCCAAAACCAGCTAGCGGGGTTCGATTCCCTGGCGGCCCGCGAAAGATGCCCTCGTAGCACAATCGGGAGTGCAATCGCTTCGTAAGCGAGAGGTTGCCGGTTCGACTCCGGCCGAGGGCTCGATGAGATGAAGATGCGGATGAACCTCCAAGGTGGAGGACTTGCTTGCCAAGCAAGACGTGACGGGTTCGATTCCCGTGATCCGCTCGAATGGGTTTGTAGACCGCTATGGATACGGGTCGCGCTGTAAACGCGATGCTTCGGCCAACTAGGTTCGATTCCTAGCAAACCCACCGCTGCCTCTAGGCATAGAGGCTTGAGAACCGAATAGCTGATGCAAGAAGATGCCGGTCATCTTCGGCGGACTTGTCCGTCAAGTGACCGGCAACATGCCCCCAAAGCATTGTGGTGATGCACTAGGTTCTTACCCTGGTGAGGATGGTTCGATTCCGTCTGGGGGTACAAAAAGGTCGTCTGCAAAAACGCACGTACTTGAGAAATAAGAAGGTTGTGAGAGAGAGATTTGGCTCTCCTCTATAACCTCAGGTGTCAACGTGACGAAGCTCCATCAAGTTCTCGCGGCCTCGAAGGCCGTAACGACTCCCGCCGAAGCGGAGGTCACCAACCTCTTCCGGATCGCGCAGCAGCAGGATCTGTTCAACGGCCTCAGCCGCAACTACGAGCCCAACAAGGAGGACGGCGAGCAGCTTCCTTCCGAGAGCAAGAAGGTCCAGTGCCAGGCGGACGGGATCCTCAAGAGCCTCGCCGAGCAGAAGACCAAGGTGTGGGATCTGCGGGCCACCGTCGACCTCGCCAACACGACGGCCAAGGCCGACGTGATCATCGACGGCGTCGTCCTGATCAAGGACGCCCCGACGCCGCTGCTCCTGTACTTGGAGAAGCAGGTCAAGGACCTCAAGACCTTCGTCGAGAAAATGGTGATCCTCGACACCACGGCGGAGTGGTCCGAGGACCCCTCCACGGGCCTCTGGAAGACCGAGCCGGTCAAGACCGCCAAGACGGCCAAGGTCGAGGAGCCCTTGATCATCGCCCAGGCCACCGACAAGCACCCGGCCCAGGCCAAGACAGTGATCAAGGACACCATCACGGGCTACTGGACGCTGGTCAAGTCCTCGGGGGCTCTCAGCGTCCCGAAGCGGACCAGGCTGCTCCAGCGCATCGAGACCCTCTACGTCGCCATCAAGACGGCTCGTGAGGAGGCGAACTCGACCGATGCCGAGAGCAAGAAGATCGGCGACAAGATCTTCAACTACCTGCTAGGGTAGTCCAACAGTTCTTCCCCAACCTCAACCTCTTTGTAACAAGACTTGGGTAGGTTTTGCTGGTTCGAGTCCAGCCCCGGCCACTAGCTCCTGTACCACGTGTACAAGGGGTACGGATATCGTCACACTGGCGATGTACGATCACGGCTGGGTGGCGAAATTGGTAAAACGCACTACCCTGTCTATCTCAACTACAAGATCAAGCTCTGGATCAACCTCAACGCCAAGGACACGTCGTCTCTAGGTACCCTCGACACTTCACTTCAGATGTTGGTGCAACTCCAACCCCTGTCGCCAATATGACAGGGTGGCCTAATCGCAAGGCGGAAGTGCTAAGACCTAAGACGAGGGCAGTATGTTGTCGACGTGCATGAAACAGGCGCATTACCAACCCTTATAAGGTTGATATAAAAACGACCCGGGCCAGGGTAGGCTACACTCTGGTCCACTAGCAGACTCCGCACAGCGGGTGCCTGGGCTCAGCCCAGCGAGGTTCGACTCCTCTAGACTGCTCCAAGGGATGATTTCCATCCCAGTTAGGAACACCATGAATGAGCTCAAACAGACCGCGGTCTCCATTTTGGGATTGTGGTGAAACTGGTATCATACCTGACTTTTAATCAGGCGTACAGGGTTCGAGTCCCTGCGGTCCTACCATGCGGGTCTGGTGTATTGGTTGCGCCCTAGCCTTCCAAGCTAGAGAAACGGGTTCGATTCCCGTGACCCGCTCGACAGAAACTCGACTAGGCGAGTATAAATAGGTATTAAGCCTAGTGCGTTGAGGAAACTCAGGTTACGGCAAGTTGAGAAAGGACGACACTGAAAGCGCTACTTTCGGATAGTCGGACCCTGCTCAACAAGGCACAACTCAGGTGCCGTGGCATCCGACAGGTTGTTGTACAGCAGCCGATAAGGCCACAGTTACAGAGGATGGTACTGAGCCACCAACTCAGTCGACGGTGCACAGTCTGGTTGGTAACTAGACCTCGCGCATAAGTGAGTGGCCGATCCCTATCGTAGACCTGTGCAGGTCTCAAAGCACACGAACGGATCAGCCCTCTTCCATTACCTATTCGGGTGTCTGTCTAACGGCCAAGACGCTGCGCTTTGACCGCAGAGATGGGGGTTCGATTCCCTCCGCCCGGACTACTGGGGAGTAGCACAATTGGCAGTGCAGGGGCCTCTGAAGCCCAAGGTTGAAGGTTCGAGACCTTCCTCCCCATCTACTGCTGGCTGACGTCATCCGGGATGACCCTCGCCTTGTAAGCGAGAGAGGCGGTTCAACTCCGACAGCCAGCTCCAACGAGAACTACTAGGGTGGAATACCCCCGGGAGTGGAGACCGCAAGGACTTCCGGTTCTCGCCTTTCTGCGTCTCTAGTATCTCTGGTGAGTACGGCGGTCTGTTAAGCCGAGAGAGGTGGGTTCGATTCCCGCGAGGCGCGCGTTACGAACATTCCCCGATAGCATAACGGTAATGCACACGGCTGTTAACCGTGGACCGAAAGGTCAATGCAGGTTCGACTCCTGCTTGGGGAGCTGAGGGTTTGAGGTCTTCGTCCTGCGTCGATGACGGTCGGCGGTTTACAGGACGGCCACTACCGGAGCGGCCGTGATCAGTTCTCCGAAAAGCTGGCGATGTCGTAGCGCCAGAGACCTCTTTCCCTCTCCTATTCGGTCTCGTAGCCAAGTAGCAAAGGCATCCGGCTGCAACCCGGACACGCGCTGGTGCAAGTCCAGCCGAGACCTCTGTATGGCCGCATCCTCCAACAGGCCAGGAGACCCGCCTCTCACGCGGATAATGGGGGTTCGATTCCCCCTGCGGCTACGACACGGCGCATTGGTCTAGTGGTTCTGGACACCGGCTTTTCAACCCGGGGGTGAGGGTTCGATCCCCTCATGCGCTACGATGCCGACGGTCTAACCCCAGAAGGGTGGAAGACTGTAATAACAGGGTTCAAGTCCCGGGCATGCCCATTTTGCCGGCACGAGGTCCCTGAAGCCGGACTAGACGGGGCCTACGGCTGGCGCCAACGAGATGTAGCCTAGTGGTTAGGCACTTGCTTTGGGAGCAAGGTCACGCAGGTTCGATTCCTGTCATCTCGACGACTGTACGAGGTCAACGGCACGGATAGACGTGCGAGAGTTGACGTAGAAGATGGGCTAGCTGTGGTCAACGCTGCCTTACCGGCAAGGAACCCCATCATCGACCTCGTGCTTTCACTAACGAGACGTAGCGTATTGGTGACGCGCCTGTCTGGGGGACAGGAGGAAGCTGGTTCGATCCCAGTCGTCTCGACGACAATCGGAGTATGGCGAAGTGGTATCGCGCCTCGTTCGGGACGAGGAGACCGCTGGTTCGATCCCAGTTACTCCGACGATTGTCTCCATAGCTCAACGGTAGAGCGTTCGCTTGATAAGCGAGTGACGAGAGGTTCGATTCCTCCTGGAGACACCCTGGTGGTTGTCGCCTAACGGCTAAGGCGCTGGTCTGTGAATCCAGTTATGGGGGTTCGATTCCCCTCAACCACCCCAAGCTCTGTCAGACCCACGATCAAGAATAGGTGCTGCGAAGAGATAAGACTCTGATACTCAGGGTTTATCTGAGTCGTTACCACAGGAGCGATCGTGAGCGACACCAAGCAGACGAAGTCGGAAGAAGCGAAGAACGCAAAGAACGCGGCCACTCTCGCCAAGGCGGGTGCGGTCAACCTCGAGAGCTCGTTGGCCGGCATCACCAGGGCCAGCCTCGAGGCACAGGAGGCCTTCGCCGATGTCGGCAAGCGCCTCATCACCAAGTACGAAGAGCTCGGTGCTGTCGAAGAGGCCATCAAGCTCAAGAAGGACGACCTGAAGGCCCTGCACGGCCAGGACAAGATCCTGAAGGAGATCTCCGAGCTCGAGGCAGAGAAGACCAAGATCGAGGCTGCCAACAAGCAGCTCGAGGAGGACCTGTCGATCGCTCGGGATCGCGAGGACGCCGACTTCCAGTACAACCGGATGCAGGCTCGCAAGGCTGAGGCCGATCTCTGGAACGAGTCCGTCCGGATCAGGAACAACACCGAGCGCGATCGGCAGGAGGCCTTCGAGAAGGACCTGAAGGTCCGCAATGAGATCCTCCAGGCTCGGGAGAAGGACTACACGGACGCCATCACCAAGCTGGCCACCTTCGAGGACGAGCTCGCCCGGCGGGTCAACGCCGAGGTCGGCAAGGAGAAGGCCATCCTCACCAGCAAGTTCGAGGCGGACAAGAAGCTCACCGAGGTCACCCACAAGGCCGAGATCTCCGGCCTCCAGAAGGACATCGGCCACGCCCTCGAGACCATCGTCGCCAAGGACGCGACGATCGCCAACCTCCAGGAGCAGCTCAAGACGGCCATCGATGCGCAGACGGCACTCGCCAAGGCCGCCGTCGAGGGCGCCAACGACAAGAAGGCACTGGCCGATGCCCAGTCCCTCTTCACCAACACGGCCGGTGCGGCCAACGGCAAGCGCGCTCAGACGTGAAGTTTTGGAAGACCGGTGAACTCTCTCGGGCTCGGTGCTGACGAACAACGAGAGGGGCAGCAGCCGGTCTTCCTTTAGGTCCATGGTGCGATTGGCATCGCAGCTCCGCTGTCTACGGAGTGAAACGGGTTCGATTCCCATATGGGCCGCGAGAGGGTAGCTCAATAACACTTCGAGAGATGTCGACGCGGTGTACAACGCCCGACAAGGACCGAAGACAGTAGAGCGGTCGCCGAAAGCGAAGAGATCCAGGTTCAAGTCCTGGCCCGATCCCAATGCCCTGGTAGCTCTATGGAAACAAAGATCTGCTCGAAGTGTCGAGAGGAGAAACCTCTTGAAGAATTCACCAAGAAACGGATCGATGGAACCAAACGAGAACCTCGTTGCAGAGATTGTAGAAATGCCAGACACCTGGAGAGGTATGCCGAAGAAAGACTTCGGTGTCTTCAAATCTACTCTGGGAACACTGTTCCGTTCTGCGCTTGTTGTGGAGAGTCCCACCTAGAGTTCTTGACTATCGATCACATCAACGGTGGTGGCGGCAAAGAGAGACGAAGCGTAAAAGGAGCCAACGTTTTCTGTTACTGGATCAAGGCACAGGGCTATCCTGCCGGATACAGAGTGTTGTGCATGAACTGCAACTTGTCCTACGGCATGAACGGCTACTGCCCGCACCAGAAGAAGTGAGTTATGCCTCGGCAGCTTGGGAGGTCCAAGCGCCCCGCTGAAGACGGGGAGAAGACCGTTCGACTCGGTCCTGGGGCGCTGTTTGGGGCCGTGGTCCAACAGGACGACGCGTGTCTGGCAGACACGAAACGCGGGTGCGACTCCCGCCGGTTCCACGAGCTGACCCGTCTGGAGTCCAGTTCTCGCCGATTCGCGATAGGTGAGACCGCGATTACCAGTAACCCGCCAACAAACCGTGCGGGCTAACTGGGAGGGTCATGAGTACAGAGACCTGGAGATTCTAGAACCTCCTTGCCTCCGTGCTCCATGCGTCTGATGTTCGATGGACGGACACCAGCATGACAAGCTGGACCTAGCAGGTTCGATTCCTGCCGGACGCACTAAACGATATGTGGCACGCCAGCAATCTACTCGGCAGGGCGGTCAATCCCTTCTCGGGGCCCTAAACAGTAGATGCAGAGTCGGAAGCTGGCAACTGGGGTCGCAGCTATACGGAAGAGCACTGGTATCGCACACCAGAGGTGAGGGTTCGATTCCCTCCGATTCCACTACGGGCCGGGCATTGGGATGCAGCACTGCCTTGCAAGCAGAGCTTTGTGGGTTCGATTCCCATCTGGTCCACTTTCTTTGCCCTCACAGTGATGCTGGTGCGCACTCTGCCTTGGTAAGGCAGAAGTCAGGGTTCAATTCCCTGTGAGGGCTCTCAGTTACCCGGGACAGTCGCCCGTAGTTGAGTACTCAACGAAAGGTGCCGTGCGAAAGCACTATGGTAACGGCGAAGGTGGAACCGGCTCCCACCTAGACGTCATGGCTCGACGTGAGAGACTAAACCGCAAAGGACTGTGAGCCATAGCGGTGACTGGGGGAAGACCCCTCTTGGTTCTGTGATGAAATGGATATCATGTGGGTCTACGAAACCCATCTTGCAGGTTCGAGTCCTGCCAGAACCACCACGTGTCTATAGCTCAACGGATAGAGCTCAGGCCTCCGAAGCCGTGCTAAGTTTCGGAGGATGAAATGGTGCCCGAGGTGTCGAAAGAAGCTACCGCTGGCCTCGTTCTCTAGAAACTCCAAGAAGAGTGATGGTAGGGCTAGCTACTGCAAATCCTGCCAACGTAAGTACATGGTCGCTCACTACAAAGCGAACAAGAGGTACTACGTAAGCAAGGCCAAGATAAGACAACAAAAGGTCAGCGCGGATGTAGATCAGCTAAAGGCTGTACCGTGTGCTGATTGCGGAAAGAGTTATCCTTCCTACGTGATGGATTTCGACCATTGCCGAGGGAAGAAAGACTTCAACATCTCGACATACGTTAGATCTAGGTGTGGCTCTATCAAGAAACTGTTAGAAGAGATCAAGAAATGCGACGTGGTCTGTTCCAACTGTCATCGAGAAAGAACACACAGAAGGATGCTCCCATCACCTAAAGGATAGGGTACGGGTCTCCGAAACTCGGTGTGGCCGTTCGAGTCGGCCTGGGAGCACTAGTTCAAATCCGAGTAGACACACGAATGTCTTCGTGGCCCAATGGATAAGGCGGCGCTTTCCTAAAGCGACGATTACAGGTTCGAGTCCTGTCGAAGACACTTATGCGAGGACAAGCAGTGGATGCTACCAGGCTCATAACCCTGGGCCTTCGGGCACTGGAGGTTCGATTCCTCTCCCTCGCTACCATGGCGCACCGTTCGGGATGAGCAGACCGCTCTCATAAGGCGGATCTCGTGTGGTTCGAGTCCACCGTGCGCTACTTCTGCCTGGGCCTTTGGGAAGGCGGCGGCCCTTACAAGGCTGCTGTAGGTTGGGTTCAATCCCCCCACCAGGTACTGATGCATCTGTGGCGGAGTTGGTAGACGCGCTAGCTTGAGGTGCTAGTGGGGTAACACCCGTGCCGGTTCGAGTCCGGCCAGATGCACGAAGTCCTCTCTAGGTGGCCAGGGTTCAGTTCCTGGCATAGCGTTCAGGGAGAGAGGGATCGCGGATAGAGTGAACGTACTCCGCGGCTAATGCTTGGGTAGCCCAATGGCAGGAGGCGACGGTCTCAGAAGCCGTACAGTGAGGGTTCGACTCCCTCCTCAAGCACTATGGTCATGCCAGGGTGGCGGAATAGTAGACGCGCCGGTCTTAGGAGCCGGTGGGTAAAACCGTGAGGGTGCGATTCCCTCCCCTGGTACGATAGCTACAGGAAGACCCCGTCCGCAGAGAGTGATTGCACCACTTCTTTGCCATGACCCAAGGACCTGTAGCTTTCACTTATGCCGATGTAGCCCA
>Ga0228700_1002269_pt1 | contig 10355 bp, 11 predicted proteins | sample McNCre317_Aug_MG_FD_178019 | JGI IMG/M metagenome (GOLD analysis project Ga0228700, IMG submission 178019) | Freshwater microbial communities from McNutts Creek, Athens, Georgia, United States - 3-17_Aug_MG | ecosystem: Environmental > Aquatic > Freshwater > Creek | place: USA: Georgia... | reverse complement strand
CTGTTGGAAAAAGGCACGGTCACCCACGCCATCAAGAAGGGTGAGCTGCTGACCTATGCCAACACGGCTGTAGACACCACTTCCAAAATCGTCGAATTCCGCAAGCGTCAGGACGCGCTGGTGTACGGCAAGTAACAGGACCTCACCATGAACGACCGCATCAACCAGGCGCAAACCGCCATCTATGAACAGTTGGGCAAGGAAAAGTTGCACAAGGCGCTACGCCAGATGCATTTGATTCGACAATTTGAAGAAGGTGCAGAGCAAGCCTACATGCGCGGACTCGTGCATGGGACCATGCACTTGTCGATTGGTCAGGAAGCCAGCGCAGTTGGCGTTGGCATCATGCTGGAGTCGGGTGACTACATTACGTCCACCCATCGCGGCCACGGCCACTGTATTGCAAAGGGCGCTGACCCGAAGTTCATGTTTGCCGAGTTCTTCGGCAAAGACAACGGCTATTGCCGGGGACGTGGGGGCTCCATGCACATTGCCGATGTGGCGAGTGGCAATTTGGGTGCTAACGGTATTGTGGGCGGTGGACTGCCGATCGCGGTGGGCGCGGCACTGGCACTCAAGCAGATGAAGAAGCCGAACGTTGTCATTTGCTTCTTTGGTGATGGTGCTAACAACGAGGGGGCGTTCCATGAGAGCTTGAACATGGCTGCCATCTGGAAGCTGCCCGTGGTGTTTGTTTGTGAAAACAACAAGTACGGTATGTCCACTTCTACCGAGCGGTCTACTGCCGTCAAAAACGTTTCACAACGGGCACAAGCCTATGACTTTCCGGGTGTTACCGTCAATGGCAACGACTTCTCCGAAGTCGCCACTGCCGCAGGTGAGGCCATTGAGCGTGCACGCCTTGGGGGCGGCCCCACTTTGCTGGAGTGCATGACCTATCGCCATCGTGGGCACTCAAAGAGCGACCGCAATCGCTACCGCACAAAAGAAGAGATTGAAAGTTGGATCGCACGCGATCCCATTCAAATCTTTCAGGCCAATTTGCTTGCAGCCGGTCTGATTCAAGAATCCGAAGTTGCCGCCATGTTGAAGAGCGTCGAAGATGAAATTGAAGCCGGCATCAACTTTGCAAAAGACAGTCCAGATCCAAAGGTCGAAGACCTGACTTCTTTTGTGTATACCAACAAGACTTCGGAGACCAGCAATGTCTAATGAGACGCGTGAACTCAGCTATTCGCAAGCCATCCAGGAAGCTCTGGGTTTGGCCATGGAGCGCGACGAGCGGGTGTTTTTAATGGGCGAGGATATTGGCGTTTACGGTGGCGCATTCCAAGTGACGGGCGACCTGATCCATCGCTTCGGTGAAGATCGGGTGATGGACACGCCGATTTCCGAACTGGCGGGCGCTGGCGTGGCAGTTGGCGCGGCACTGTTGAATCGCCGCCCAGTGTATGAATTTCAGTTCTCGGACTTTGCCGCACTCGCCATGGAGCAAATCGTGAACCAGGCTGCAAAGATTCGCTTCATGCTGGGCGGCAAGACCTCAGTGCCATTGGTTATGCGTTTTCCCTGCGGTTCTGGTACCGGTGCCGCAGCGCAGCACAGCCAAAGCCTGGAGTCGTGGTTTGCGCACGTCCCAGGTTTGAAGGTCGTTCAACCTTCAACGCCCGCTGACGCTAAGGGAATGTTGCTGGCAGCAATCGAAGATCCAGACCCAGTCATGTTCTTTGAGCACAAACTGCTCTACAAAATGAAGGGTCATGTTCCTGAGGGCTATTACACCGAACCGCTGAACCAGGCCAAGATTCGCCGACAAGGTAGCGACGTGACCATCGTGGCTTCGGCCATCATGGTGCACAAGGCTTTGGAAGCTGCTGCAATTGTTGAGAAAGAGGGCATCTCAGTTGAAGTGATCGACTTGCGATCACTGCGTCCGATGGACTACACCACTTTGATTGACAGCGTTTGCAAGACAACCCGGCTAATTTGCGTTTACGAAGGCACCAAGCAATTTGGTATCGGAACAGAAGTGGCTGCTGCGATTGTCGAAAGTGCAGCCTTTGACCGGCTGGATGCTCCGATCATTCGATTGGGGGGGGCTGACTGCCCGCTGCCCTACAACCCAGAGTTGGAAAAGGCAGCGGTACCCCAGGTGCCGAATATCGTTGAAGCTATTCGCCGCAGCGTGCAAGGGAGGATCTAAGCATGGCAACTGAGGTCATCATGCCACGCGTCGACATGGACATGACAGAGGGAAAGATTGCCTTCTGGTACGTGAAGAATGGCGATGCGGTCACCAAAGGGCAGGTCATTTTTGAAATTGAAACCGATAAGGCCACCATGGAGGTAGATGCCCCCGTCTCGGGGACCATTGATGGTATTCAAGGTGCTGTCGGTGAGTCGGTTTTGGTTGGCACAAACTTAGGCTGGATTCTGGCTGCTGGAGAGTCGCTCGCTGCGCAGAAATCAGACAATGCTGAGAAACCGATTCATGCGGAGTCGGATGGTGAATTGCCTGCAGCGGAAGCTTTACCCATTGCCGTAGCCGAGAAGCTGGATGGCGCAATAGCCATTGACAAATCGTCCTTGAGGGCCACACCATTGGCACGAAGCTTGGCGCATAGCAAGGGGGTTGATCTGACATCCATTGCCGGCAGTGGCCCCAATGGGCGTGTGCAAGGCGCAGATGTCGAGCAAGCCACTGCGGCAGCACCGTTGCACGGTGAAGCTCCTGTTGCACTCCATTTGAATTGGATTGTGAAGGCTGAAGGCGTTCCCTTGGTTTTGCTGCACGGGTTCGGCGCCGATCAGGGCGGATGGCGCAACTTGGCGGCACAAATCAAGGGCGTACCCATTATCGGGATTGATTTGCCCAACCATGGTAAATCGAAAACGAGCCTCGTTCGCTCACTGGACGAAGTGGCCGCCGCCGTGGTAGCTCGGTTGGACCAAGAAGGTGTGCATGCGTTTCACCTTTTAGGACACTCAATGGGGGGCGCGACCGCAATGGCGATGATTTCTATGGTGGCCGATCGCCTGAAATCGTTGACCTTGCTGGCACCTGCTGGTCTAGGGGCAGACATCAACGGAGGTTTCATTGACGGACTGTGCCGTGCTAACAGTGAATCGAGCCTGAGACCTTGGTTGGCAGAACTTTTCCATGATGAAAGTCTGCTAACTAGCTCGTTTGTCGCAACTGCCTTCAAACAGCTAGAGTCACCCCAAAAGCGTGAAGGACTGCGGTCCATGGCGCAGGCTTTGATGCCTGATGGAACCCAGGCAACATCAAAGCGCGGCGAACTGGATGGCTTGAGTGTGCCTACTAAGGTCATATGGGGTACAGACGACAGAATCATTCCAATAAAACACGCCCAAGGACTGCCAGGACGTGTTGCCCTGCACGTTCTAAAGAATGTGGGGCACCTGTCCTACATTGAAGCTGGCGATGTAGTTGCGACCTTGCTGATGGAGCAAATGCGCTAAGCCTGCAAACGCTTGGCTTGGCCGCATGTTCCACCTATCCGGATCATGCGGCCTTTTTTATGCACCTGGACGATGTTCGCCTTTGAGTCGCTCGAAGGCCAGACGCATCGCCGGCCGATTGCCTGCAGTCAATGAGTTTCCCCATACAGGTTGCAGTCCAAGAAAAAGATCCAAAAAAGAGATCGTTGAATAGGATTCCTCACGCGCATTCTCATGAAAGCTATTCCAATGACTTTTGATCAGGTCTGTGTTGATATGCAATGACTCTGCGCCCAGGTGCAGTCTCCAACTCTCCAGAAACGTAAACGTCAAACACAATACTACGAGATCTTCCGGCCAGTTCATCATCTCCAGTAATGACTTCTCGTCAGTGTTTGAGGAAGCTCCTATGTTGACCACACTAATGGGCTGCGCTCGAATGAAGCTTCTAAGCAAAATGCCACAGGCAAAGTGCGCGTAATCCACCGGATCAATCTTAGAAAAACCTTGTGTGTTGTCGGCGTAACCTGCCCAATCGAAAAACGCGTCGGCCAGGTCACCGCTACGCAATTCGCATTGGAGGTTCAGGCGCCGGGCAGTGCACATCAGGCATTCACTCACCGCACTTTTGAACCAAGTCCAGCTGCCAAGCCGGTTGGAAAAGTCGGGCATAGCGGCCCATTGCTTAGCTAATTCTGTTTCGATCACGTGTTTACTCCTAATTGATTCTATGGTTTTTTGCTCTCTCTACGGGTATACCCCGATGATGAACATATTGACTCCATAAAGAACAAATGTATCATTGTCTCCAGCAGAAAAGAACGTAGCACCTATTGGCAATCTGCCTGTGGTGACAGCTAATAAAGAGGAAACGAAGATGGGTTTTACACAGTCAGCGTTGTCATTGTTGTTTGTGTTCTGGGTGCTGCAAACAGTAGGTGCTTGGATGCAATGGCGTCACTACCAACAATCCGTTGCGGGCAACCGCGAAAACTGGAAGCAAGGCTACCTGGGAGTTGGAAAGTCCCGCAGGAAATTTGGATTTGGTGCGGTGGCCATGGTAGTTGTCTCCCAGGAGCTGCGGGTTAAAAAAGTGCAAGTGATGACGGGTATGTCCATATTTGCTCGCTTCAAGGATGTCGCAGAGTATGAGGGCATGTCATTGGAAGGCCTATCAACTCACCTCAACAACAGGCAAGCCAACGAACAAATTTCAAAGGCCCTTCAGGACGCTATCCAACGAATCAAGGAGGTACGAAACAAACCCTAGTACCCCACGACATCGAACAGACATCGGAGACAAAGAGTTTTTAGCAAATCAAATTTAAAAGGAATCAAAAATGGAAGCATTCGAATTTCTCGCGCGAGGCGCCGAGGCATTTATCGGACTATTTAACGCGGGTGGTAAAACCTTCGTGGGCTTTGTAGGCGGCATTTTGCCTACGCTAATCGTGTTGCTGACCGCTGTATATGCAATTATCGAGTTGGTTGGTGAGCAGCGCGTACATGGTCTGGCGCGCGCTGCTGCGGGCAATGTGTTTACTCGCTACACAGTCCTTCCGCTGCTTGCTATGTTCTTTTTGACGAACCCAATGGCATACACATTCGGCATGTTTGTTGAAGAAAAACACAAACCAGCTTTTTACGATTCAGCTGTGTCGCTATGCCATCCAATTACTGGTCTTTTTCCACATTGCAACCCAGGTGAACTATTTGTTTGGCTTGGTGTTGGCACAGCAATTACCAAACTGGCGGAAGCTGGTCATGCGCCGTTCTCTGTTGGAAAATTGGCACTGACGTACTTTCTTGTTGGTCTTTTTGTCAATTTGCTAAAAGGCATTGTTACTGAATGGCTGACCGTCATCATCGCTAAGCGCGAGGGCGTTTCGCTCTGATCAACCGCCATTAGCAAATTCGAGGAGATCACTATGAGTTTCAATAAAACGTTCAAATCAGTAAAAGTAAGTCACGGAGCCCAAGGCTGGGGAGGACCGTTGGTCATTACTCCAACTGCACAACGTGACAAAATTGTTGCAATCACCGGCGGAGACATTCCTGAGATTGCCAGAAAGCTGGCAGAGATGACTGGTGCCACAGTGGTTGATGGATTTCGCGCTCCGCCTCCAGAAAGTGAAATGGCTGCAGTCATTGTTGACTGTGGCGGAACGGCGCGTTGTGGGGTGTATCCACGTAAGCGCATTCCAACCATTAACACAAATTCGGTTGGCCAGTCCGGTCCTCTCGCTCATTTTATTACTGAGGACATCTACGTCTCGGGTGTAACACCAAACAACCTAGCTTTTGCAGATGGATCCGAAATGACACAGCAATCCCCAACACTCAATGCGAAGCCAGCTGCTGCAACTCAACAGCCTAAAGCTCAAGTGTCTCAAGGCGGAATGGTGGGTTTCATCACGTCAATTGGTAAGAGCATGGGTGGCGTGGTCGGAGTGCTTTTCAATAGTGGTCGCAAAGCCATTGATCAGGTTATACGTAATGTGCTTCCCTTCATGGCATTCGTGACCATGTTGATTGGCATCATCACTACGACCGGATTGGGTAATGTGCTCGCTCATCTGTTGGAACCGCTGGCAGGCAACGTATTTGGTCTACTGGTGCTTTCCGCAATTTGCGGCTTGCCCTTCCTGTCGCCGATCTTGGGACCAGGCGCGGTTATCGCACAGGTCATCGGAGCTGCAATCATTGGCCCGGCCATAGCAAACGGAACGATTCCTCCTGCAATGGCGTTACCAGCTTTGTTTGCTTACGACACGCAAGTCGGATGCGACTTCGTGCCCGTCGGTATGGCATTGGGCGAAGCGCAGCCAGATACGATTCGCGTTGGTGTACCTGCTGTGCTTATATCAAGGCAGATCATGGGCCCCGTTTCCGTGTTGATTGCATGGGTAGTGAGCTTTGCACTTTAATTTGAATCGGAAGAGAAAATGATTTACTACAGAACGGCTGTGACCGATATCGGTGCGGAAGTCCCTGACTTGCTCGAAGGTGGCGTATTGATACTGTATGCACATGGCGCTCCGCCGGCACTTGCAGAGGTGTCGGTGATGCATCAGGTACAAGATGAGGTCGTTGGTCACACGCCTTCTGTAGGCTCAACAGTTAAATTCGGTGAATTGCAGACGACGATCACCGCAATAGGAGAAACTGCATGGCACAAAGTTAAAGAACTTGGTCATGTGGTCTTTAATTTCAATGCTTCAGGTAAGGCGGAGCGACCTGGGGAGATCTGCGTAGAGGTCATTGATCCAGAGCAAATTAAAGCGGCACTGGTCAAGGATTGTTTAATACTCCTAGAGGACTAATGATTCCTCTATTCGCCCCACATCACTATCCAATCTAAACGAATTCCGAGAGCACCATGATTGAAACAAACGCGACCGTTCGCGTTATCGAGGGCCTCCATACCAGACCTGCAGCTCAGATGGCCAAATTAATGAAGAAATTTGGTTGCAATATTGAGTTGGTATGCCGTGGCAAGACCGCAAGTGCCAAAAGCTCGGTCAAGCTAATGCTGCTTCAGGTCAAGGAAGGTGAGGATGTTCTTATCCGCGCAGAAGGAGATGAAGAGCAAGAAGCAATCGACCACTTGGTCTCTTGCCTTGGCGATCCACAATTTGGTATGAACATGGATCAGGCACCTGCCGCAGCACACGAGGTGCAGGCTGTTCATACGCAGATTGACAACGGGTCCGAAGTGCATGTCTGTGAAGGCCTCAAGGGGATTGCAGGAAGCCGGGGCACGGCACTAGGGCCGGCGCATGTATATCTTCCGCAGAAATTGGTTGCTCAACGACAGGTGATTCCCGAAGAAGAAATTTCCCTTGAGTTGAACCGCTTTCGATCGGCCTTGGCTGGATTGGAATCCAAACTTTCCAGGCAAAGTGCAGGGCAGGTCGAAGGCCCTGCAGCAGAGCAGGATCGAGCCATTTTGCTTGCATTGATTGAAGTGGCCCAAGATGAGGAATACGTTGGTGCAATCATTCGTGGCATCGAAGCGCAGGGGGATGCGGGTGCCGTAACTTTGCGCGTTGGTGAAGTTCTGGCCGCGACATTCGCGGCTATGGCCGATGATTACATGCGCGCCAGAGCAGAAGACATTAGGGGTGTTACTAGGCAGTTGGCGGCGGCTTTACTTGGCCAGACCTTGCCAGACCTTGCCAGTGTTCCGCCAGGCTCCATTCTGGTGGCCAACGATTTGAGTGCTTGGGAGTTTTCCAAGGTGCCGATTGCCAATGTGAAGGGTTTGGTGTGCATCGGTGGGGCTGCTACATCCCATGTGGCCATCATGGCCCGTACCCACGGCATACCTGCTGTGCTGGGACTTCCGCTGTCCGAGGAAGAGTTGCAGTCAATCCAGTGCCTTGCGGTAGACGGTGATCATGGTGAGGTCATATTGAACCCCTCCGATGCGCAAAAGACACAATACCAAACGAGGATGGAGGCCGAAGCCCGAGCACGCAAAGGCTTGTCTGCCTTCCGTGATGTTCATCCCACCACGAAAGATGGGCGCCAGGTCGACATTGCAGCCAATCTTGGCTCACTTGGCGAAATTGAATTGGCACAGAAGGCGGGAGCAAAAGGCGTGGGCCTATTCCGCACGGAACTGTTGTTCATGCAAGGCAGAAGCCTGCCCCAGGAAGATGAACAAACAGACGTCTACCATCAACTGGCTACTGCCTTTCATCCGCACCCGGTAATTATCCGTACCCTGGACATTGGCGGAGACAAGCCTGTAGCTGGTATTGACTTCCCACGCGAAGAAAATCCGTTCTTGGGTTGGCGTGGTGTGCGCATGTGTCTGGATCGGCCTGAGATATTCAAGCCACAGTTACGCGCGCTGTTGCGAGCTGCCGTGGCTGGGAATATCAAGGTCATGATTCCCATGATCAGCGATGTGAACGAAGTTCACCGCGTACGCGCACTGGTTGCGCAATGCGAGGCCGAGCTGAACAGCGAAGGGGTGGACTGTGCCTCATTTGAATTGGGCATCATGATTGAGACACCTGCAGCTGTCCTGCAAGCAGATGCTTTGGCCGCTGAGGTCAGTTTCTTCTCAATTGGCACCAATGACTTGACACAATACGTGATGGCAACAGACCGGGCCAATGCTCAAATCGCATCGCTCTATCGCACAGAGCATCCGGCGGTTCTAAGGGCTATTGAACTCACCTGCGAGGCAGCACAGCGGGCGGGTATTTGGGTCGGAATTTGCGGTGAGGCTGCGGCAAATCCAGATTTGATTCCCCAATTTGTTGCGATGGGCGTGACCGAACTCAGTATGAGTCCAGCGTCCATACTCAGTTCCAAGAAGATTATTTCTGAACTTTGATATGTAGCTTGCCCGAACTCGAGGCAAGCTCAGTTCGGAAGCTTAAAGCAGACAACACCTATAACGCACGCACTGGATTCCAATGCAACTTGCAAGTGATAGCCGAAGATTCCCATCCTGTCTTCTGAGCGATTGTGATGGTGTGATTGTGGATAGCGAGAAGATCGCTGATGAGATCATGCATGAAGTCCTGCGTGAGGCGTTTAAGAATGAGGCCTTAGAAAGCCACATGAAGGACCTGTTCGGAAGACGCGTCCTTGACATCATATTGTTGCTGGAAAAGCGATTGGGTGTCACTCTGACTGCGGAGAAGCGAACCTGCATGCACTTGGACATTGATGCCAGAGTCGGTCACGAAGCGCCCGGTATGCCAAAGGTGCAAGAGGTGTATGAGTCACTTGGGATCCCTGTGGGTATTGTTTCAAACAGCGCCCCGCAGAGATTGCAGCTGTGCGTGCGACGCGCTGGATTGGTGGGTCTTGTTGGTGCAAATGTGTTCAGTGGCGATGAAGTTCCAAATCCGAAACCCGCGCCCGATGTATACCTTGAGGCGGCACGGGTAATGGGCTTTTCACCCGAACAATGCCTGGTTATTGAAGACAGCGTGACTGGCGTCACTGCGGCGAAGGCAGCGGGGATGCATGTTCTTGGCTTTTTGGGTGGAAGCCATATTAGGTCTGATCATGCCGAGATGTTGTCCAGGGCTGGCGTGCACAAACTGTTCGACAATATGGCTGAGCTGCCTAAAGTCATACAAAGTCTTAACCTGTAGACAGGGTAGTGCGTAACCACCTTTTAGCCTGAGATGACCTCAATGATCAATCACATCGAAGCAAGCCTGCGGGAAGCGCAAGAGGCCTTGGACAATCTGTTGCAAAACAAAGAGTCCATGCAGGACATTGCTAAAGCGGCCGAAATCATCATCCAAGCCTTTGAAGGTAAGTCTCGCGTATTTTCCTGCGGAAATGGTGGCTCCATGTGTGACGCGATGCACTTTGCCGAAGAGTTGACTGGCCGCTATCGGTTGGACAGACCGGCGCTTCCTGCATCCGCCATCAGTGACGCAAGCCATATGAGCTGTGTTGGCAACGACTTAGGCTATGAACAAGTGTTCTCCCGCTACATTGAAGCCCATGGACGTACAGGTGACTGTCTGCTTGCGATTACAACCAGTGGCACCAGTAAGAACGTTATCAGGGCAGTCAATGCCGCCAAGGCTTTGGATATGAAAGTCATCGCCTTGACAGGGAGACGAAATTCTGAATTGGAAGCGCTCAGTGATGTGTATGTCTGCACCCCTGGTGGAAGTTTTGCTGACCGCGTGCAAGAACTTCACATCAAGGTTTTGCACATTTTGATTGAATTGATCGAGAGACACTTCTTTCCACAGAATTACGTCACGAGCTAATTATTTCATTCACATGGCCTAACCGAAAGGTTTTGAGTCGGGCGATGTGATGTCGGGCATGACCGAGTAGGTCGGCAATTCGTTCGGTATGCGCTATGCACGGTGGTAAAGTGACCACTGCGGTATGCCCCTGCGTGAAGCTCAATTGCCCTGAGAGTTTTAACTTCTGGAGCA
>Ga0228700_1002266_pt1 | contig 10361 bp, 11 predicted proteins | sample McNCre317_Aug_MG_FD_178019 | JGI IMG/M metagenome (GOLD analysis project Ga0228700, IMG submission 178019) | Freshwater microbial communities from McNutts Creek, Athens, Georgia, United States - 3-17_Aug_MG | ecosystem: Environmental > Aquatic > Freshwater > Creek | place: USA: Georgia... | reverse complement strand
GTGTCTCAGGCACCTGTATCAAATCAACGCGCGGCACCGAAAGTCTCATTTCATGAGCCAACTTCATGCAGAGGTACTCGTTGATTGCACTAGGTTGATACTTCTCTAACCTCGAGTCTGGTTTTGCGATGTGTGTTGTGGGCGAGCCCCCAACACTGTCGTAAAGGCGATCTCGCTTGCCGTCGTACCGCAACCCGACTTTGTCTTGCGCACCAGCCAGTGACATGCGAGTTTGTTCATTGGAAGTCAACAGCGGTTTCTTTTGGGCACGCGCTTGGACTCGTTGACTTAATTCTTCTTTGGACAGCTCACTGTATTTTTGCTGAGTGTCTGGCTCCTTACCCTCTGGCAGGACAGACAACACGCCTGGTAGATCAGCACCCATTTCTCCAATAATTTCAAAGGTATTGGCATCGCGAAGCTGGATTTGATTCAGGACTTCATCAAGTGGCGTTCCCTCTGGCAATAAATTGGCAAAGAATGTTTTTATGGCATCACCCTCAACCAAGATCACCTGCTCAGTGCTAAGCATCCCCGGTTGGTTGTAAAGAGGCCTTGGCGTTGGTGGAGCCATGCGGCGTTTTTTGACATCCCATGGGCGAAACTCTTTCTTGCCCGGCTCGGGCTCATAGCGAGACACCACAGCAATCAACTTGCCGGAGGCGTCTTGATACTCCCACTTGGCTTTGGGTGCTCCAAGCTCATCAACGGCAGGTCCTGCTTTTTTGGACTTGGCCTTGGGCACATCGAGCTTTGGCATGCCAAGGATCGGGCTGGGCAAACAACAGCGGAGGCCCTAGCATGAGCGATATTCAAATCTTAAGCGCGGGCGCCACGGAAGTACTTCAAGCCAGCGATGGGCGGATCACGCTGTCGGTACCGATTCAGTTCAAGCGCCGCAGCGGGCGCAAGCAAATGACGCTACCCGACGGGCAATCAGGTCAGCCGGGAAAACTGCTGCGGCCTTGGGACGTGGCGGCCACACCGCTGCAACTGGCGCTGGCCAGGGGCCACCGGTGGCTGGCCTTGCTCGAATCAGGCCAAGTTAAAAGCCTTAAGGAGGTCGCGGCGCTGGAAGGCATCGACAACAGCTATGTAAGCCGAATGGTGAACCTGACCACGCTGGCACCGGACATCGTCGAGGCGATTCTGGAGGATGCGCTACCCGATCACCTCACTCTATTTGATCTTGCCGTAGATCCACCTGCGTTGTGGAATGCGCAGCGGTTGAACTTGAATTCAACCAGAAGCAACTATTGCCGACTCGGTTAAAGAAGCAGTTTTTGAGTGATGGTCGAGCTACGCGCCAGAACCCGCCCAAATCGCTCTCACAGAAGTTAGAACACACCCCGAACAGAATACCAATTCAAACGACACGGTCGGAAATTTTCTGTGCGGAAGGAACGGAGTTGCGGAACGACGGGCGCTGCTCTAGTCGGTCGCTCAGGTCGGCCAAGTCCGGGTAAGCACTGCGCCAGTCGATCTCGGGGAAGCGGACACTCATATAGCCAACCACGACGCCAGCAGCGATGTCACCGAGGGAGAACCGATCGCCAACCGCCCACTCGCGCCCTCGTGTCAGCGCGGCGATCTCCCTGAGCCCACCGTCAATCTTGCGGCGCTGCCGCGCCAGCCACTCGGCGCTAGGTTGCACGCGCATTTTTTCGAAGAACGTCAGCACCATCGCATCGCAGATCCCGTCGCACAGAACCTCGAGCTTGCGAGCGGTCAGGAGGCCATCTACATCCGCCGGCAGCAGCGGCACCTGGGGATACTTTAGCTCCAAGTACTGCAGGATATAACTGGATTCATAGACGCTACTGCCGTCTTCCAGGATCAGTACGGGCAGTTTCTCCAGCGGGTTGAACCGGGGTGTAGAGGTCGAACTGTCCCAGGGGACCTCGGTGACCAACTCGAACGGCAGACCTTTCTCAGCCAGAACAATGCGCACTTTGCGGGCATAAGGACTAGGTGTGGCACTAATAAGCTTGAACACAGAACTATCACTCCTTCACGAAAATTTATCGCGGCCACTAACCGTAACGGGGCTGGATCGCATCCAGCCCCCTAAGAGAAACTTCCCGGGGCGATCAACCCTTCTTCACCAGCGGGCAGGTACTCCTGGATAGGGGCTGGAACGCCTGCTCAGCGGGAATCACACCCTTGATCTTGAAGTAGTCCCACGGACTGTTAGATTCATTGGGCGCCTTGACCTGGGCCAAGTACATGTCATGGACCATGCGGCCGTCCTCACGGATGCGGCCGTTTGAAGCGAACATGTCATTGATGGGCGTAGCCTTCATCTTGGTCATGACCACACTGGCCTCGTCCGTTTTGGCTGCCTGTATGGCCTTGAGGTAATGCAATGTAGACGAGTAGTCACCCGCCTGCGCGTCGGTGGGCATGCGTTTCATCCGCTCGAAAAAGCGTTTGGACCATTTGCGTGTCTCCTCAGTGCGATCCCAGTAAAAGGCGGTCGTGAGTAGCAGGCCTTGGGTGGACGGCAGTCCAAGCGAATGTACGTCTGTGAGGAAGAGCACCATCGCTGCGACCGATTGCTTGCCTGACTTGGTGACCTGGAAATCTTTGACGGTTTTGAGTGAATTGATGGTGTCTCCGCCGGCGTTGGCCAGCGCGATCACCTGAGCGCCAGATCCCTGCGCCGACAGGATGAATGACGAGAAATCGCTGCTGTTGACGGGGTGACGGGAGCGGCCAACAACCTTGCCCCCATTGGCCACCACAATTTCGGAGGCGTCCTTTTCCAGCGCATGGCCAAACACATAGTCTGCAGTGACGAAGTACCAAGTCTTGCCGCCCTGCTTGGTTACTGCGTTGGCGGTGCCGTTAGCAAGAGCGTAGGTGTCGTAGACGTAGTGAATACTGTTGGGCGTGCAACCTTCGTTTGTTAGCCGAGTTGCAGCCGCACCGGTGGAGATGGCAATCCTATTCTTCTGTTTTGCGACATCCACGATCGCAAGGGCGGTGTGCGAGGGGCCAAGGTTGGCAATCATGTCAACTTTCTTGGTGTCGAACCATTCACGCGCCAGACTGCCAGCTAAATCAGCCTTGTTTTGGTGGTCCGCAGCGATAACCTCAATGCGCTTTCCAAGAACCTTGCCGCCGAAATCCTCGACGGCCATCTTTACCGCGGTGACGGATCCCTGACCGTTCTGGTCCGAATATAGCCCCGTCATGTCGGTGAGGACACCGATACGGATAGCATCTTCGGCCGCAAAAGCAGGCGGGCTCACGGCCGCGCAGACTGCGCCGATAGCGGCTAGCCAGCGAGTGGACTTCTTTTTCATAGTTTTGTCTCCAAATACGTCAACGCACTGAAAGTGGAAAACCGAATCACATCGGCTTTCCCGTGGAAGCCCAGACCCCAACTCGGGGCCTGGGTCGCGGACCCTCAGACGGAGGGCTGATGATCCTTGAACTGTTCACGCAAACGTTTTTTCTCCACCTTGCCGGTGGCGGTGTAGGGCAGCGCCTCGACGGTGACGACGTCGTCTGGAATCCACCAGTTAGCGACCTTGCCTTTAAAGTGCGCGAGCATCAGGTCGCGATCAATTGTTGCGCCCTGACGGGGCACCACCAACAGCAGGGGCCGCTCATCCCACTTCGGATGTGGAACCGCGATGACGGCGGCCTCCGCCACTGCTTCATAAGCAAGCGCGATGTTTTCAAGCTGGATAGAGCTGATCCACTCTCCCCCGGTCTTGATAACATCCTTGGATCGGTCTGTGATCTGCATATAACCATCACCGTCCAGGGTGACTACGTCACCGGTCATGAACCAGCCATCGGACGTGATCGCGGGAGACGGGTTGTTGTAGTATTCCCTCGCGATCCATGGACCGCGCACCAATAGGTCTCCGAACGTGGTGCCATTAGCAGGCACCTCGACTCCCTCGCTGTCCACGACTTTCATCTCCACCCCGAAGAGTGGTCGCCCCTGCTTGGCCTGCAAGGCGTAGCGCTCCTCCGGAGTCCAGATGGCGTGCTTTTCACGAAAGCAGTTGGTCACGCACAGGGGACTGGTCTCCGTCATGCCCCAGACGTGACGGATATGGATGCCGTAGTCCTCCTGGTAGGACTTCATTAGGGCAGGCGAGCAGGCGGAGCCACCGATAACGATGTTGCGTAGCGAACTCGGTCGCAGCTTCTGGGCCTGCAAATAGAACAGAAACTGTTGCCACAGGGTCGGCACGGCCGCGGTCATGGTCACACGCTCTCTCTCGAAAAGTGCAAAGAGACTGGCGGGATCGAGGGCGGCCCCAGGGAAGACCAGCTTGGCTCCGGTAAGGGGCGCAGCGCAGGGCAGGCCGAACGCATTGACGTGAAAGAACTGGATGACCGGTGCGATGACCGAAGCACCCGAAAGGTTCATCGCATCGGGTAGCGCCATTGAAAAGGTGTGCAATAACGTTGAGCGATGGCTGTACAGGACTCCCTTAGGATTGCCGGTGGTCCCAGATGTGTACGACAGGTAGGCTGCCGCGTTTTCTTCCAACTGCGGCCAAGCGAAATCCCCATCCTCGCGGGCCAGGAGTTCCTCGTAGCACAGCAACTCATGACGCCCTTCCCCGGTGGGCATGTCTTCGCGGTCGGCCATGACAATAATGTGACGTATCGAAGGGCAATCAGGTTTGATCGATTCCACCAAGGGCAAAAATTCGGGGTCAACCATCACCACTGCGTCCTGAGCGTGCTGCATGGTGTAGCGCACCTGCTCAATGAACAGGCGAGGATTGACCGTGTGGCAAACGGCACCCATGCCTGCGACCGCGTAGTATGCTTCGAAGTGGCGATATCCCGACCAAGCGAGCGTCGCCACACGCTCGCCAAGTTGCACACCCAAACGCGTGAGCGCTGAAGCCAATTGGCGGCTCCTTTGGTGCGCGTCAGCGTAGGTGTACCGGTGCACCTGACCGTTGGAGAGTGCGCTCACAACTTCGATATTGCCGTGCGCCCTCGCCGCGTGCTCGATGAGTGAGGAAATCTGCAGCGGCATATTCATGATCGAGGCGTTCATTTCATGTCTCCTATCGTCGTACTATTGGCAAGGCGGGGCGTGAGGTGCTAGATGGAATTCAGGGTGTTACGCGTGAATTCATCCAAGTAGTCAGATAGGGCGTCGCTGGCCTGTTCAGCGGCCCCCCGTCGCCTGCGGCGATCGCCAGCGCGATGTCGCTATGTAAGCGAACCGAGGCGGGGTGCTCCCCCCCGCTGCCACGGTGAAACAACCAGAAGCGCCGCGACAACGAATCCATAGACACCATGGTGCGGGTGGCATAGGTGTTGTGCGCGCATTGCACGAACAGGTCGTGGAACTCTTTGTCCACCTCAATCATTCGGGCATCGTCCTGCGTATGACCAGCCTCCGCAAAGTCCCCCGCAATTTCGCGCATGCGCTCGCGTTCGTGGGGCTTTGCACGGCGAGCACCGGTGCGGGCGATAAAGCGCGAGACGTCACGCCTGAGCTCTAAAAGTTGGACCTGCTCCGAAACACTGATGTCCGTGACCAAGATGCCACGGCGCGGCAGAATCATGACCAGACCTTCGCGTGCCAACCGCTGCAGCGCCTCCCCGATCGGCGTACGGCTAACATTCATTTGCTTGCTCAGGTCCGCCTCGGACAACAGAGATCCGGGCGCCAACTCGCAAGTGACTATCCGCCGCTCAAGCTCCGCGTAAACCTTGTCCACCATCGTTTCAATTGAAGGGGACCTTAAAGTAGGAAGCTGCGCTGATTTAGCCGCACCAGTGTTTTTTTGTTCAGAAGCATCTTGCATTTCACTGAAATTCTACAGAGATGCCAGAAGTATTTCATTAGGGTTTCCGTGGTGCTGAAGCAAAAAATTACGGCAGCGTGGGTGCGCTTTACTGAAAAAAGTAGGATATCGCGTTGATGTAGCGGCCGGTCTCTCAGGTTGCCTGAAGCTCGGTATGGCTCCCGTGCGTTGCCCGGTTCACCTCTAGACAGTAACGAGACCGGACACAACCCCGGCAAAAAAGCACTGCGAGAAGTCCACCACTTCGATGCCGGTGATTGGATGCCGCTTGAGCAATTCGGGCAGATGCTCAGGGGCCAGTTTGAGATTACCTCTGGAATCAGAACGGCAGCTTGTGCACTCACATGCCAGCGAGTCTGCGGACTCCAGAATCGCCGATTCACTGAAGTTAAAGCCGCACCATAGCGCATGAGGCGCACGCCTTCAGGTGCTTCACTGCAAAGCAGCCCCACATAGGCTTGTGCCAAACGTCCGCTCTCAGCCAATTCTGTTGAAAAACTCTCTACCTAGTCCAAGAGCCATGTTTTCGGGGGTGCTTCACCCCTTCCTGCATGCGAGATCGTCGATTCTGACGCAATCTGTGAGGTCCATTTTTTAGTGGATGCAACTTGGCCGGGAATTTTTGAGTTTTTCAACAGAATTAGCCTTTAGCCGGCTGTCGTTCAGCGCACTCGACTGGCCGCTTCCGAGCGTTATGCATGGGTCACGACGTCTCACGGACATGGCTCGCATCAGCGCTTAGCTGTCGCATCCCGGATGATCATAAGGACGCTTGACGAACAAATGAGGATAGGAAGCGTACCAGTCTTTCATGGCCCTCATCGGCGTTTTGCTCTTGAGCGCTACTGGGGCAGTTGATGGTTGTACAAGGCCACGTACCGCATCAACGTCTGCTCCAAATCCTCGCCGCTGGTGAACAGGTGGGTTTTGAGCACATCGGCAATACAGCCGTTGAAGCGCTCGACCATGCCGTTGGTTTTCGGCGTGCTTGGCTCGGTCAGGCGATGCTCAATGCCCAGCGCCTGACACAACTGATCAAACTCATGGTTTCCCGTGGCCTGGCGCTCACGGTTGGCAAAAAGCCTGTCGGTGAACTCCTTGCCGTTGTCGGGAAGGATTTTCTGCATCCTGATCGGGCAAGCCTTGTGCAAGGCGCCCAGAAACGAGCGTGCAGCAGCGACCGTCTTGTGGCCCTTGATCTGAATAAACACCCAGCGCGTGGCCCGGTCAATTGCCACAAACAGATAGCGCCTGCGGGTCTCGCCAGGCATCTGGGGATGTATTTGACATCGATGTGAAGAACCCCGGCTCGTAGCTTTTGAAGGCCTTGTGGGGCTGCGTGGCTTCTTTGGGCTTGAGCGCGTTCAGGTTGCCAACGCCGTGGCGGCGAAGACACCGGTCAAGGCCGGAGCGACTCGCTTGCGGGCACAGGAATTCGCGGGTCACGGCCAGCAAGTCGTCCTAGGGCAGCAGCAACATCTTTCTGAGTTCGACCACGATCTTTTCCTGTGCGGGCGTGAGTGTGGTCTGAAGCCGGTGCGCGGTGTGCAAAGCGTCTTGAAAGCTGTCTCTGCCCTTCCATTTGTAGACGGTTGCCTCAGCAATGCCAAAGCGTTGCGCCAGCGTGACCACACTGTCGGAGCTGGCCGCAATCTCGGCCCGGATGGCGGGCGTGGTGCGTGCGTTTTTTGTGCAGGGCAATCATCATGACACGGCTCCCGGTTGGACTGCTGGGGTGACGAATAGATTGTCTACCAGCTGCCGCATGACCTCTCGGGCCATGAACAACGGATAACGTTTTGAGTCAATGCAATCATCCGGGATGCGACACTTAGCAAGTATGGCCTGCGCCTACCAAGGTCAGAAAAAAACAGATTGATTCATCCGCACGTAAGTCGTTGATTTATATAAGGGTGGGGACCGCAACCTACGGACTTCAGCTAGCACCGAAGGGGAACCTCGGAGAGAGAATATGCTGGGGGGAGAGCGAGACCCACCCTTTCCTCTCCCACGTGGCGCGCCCTGAAATCCGCAAGAACCCGCAGGAATGCGTGTCGTCACGCGCGTGAAATTGCTTTGTTCAAAATGCGCAATCGCTGTCACGGGACCTTCAACATAAATCGTGACTTGAACGCTTTCGTCCTTGGCACGCTCACTCACTTCAACGTGGCTGCTTTTTCCAGCACCCACTTTTTTGTAGAGCTTTGTCACCTCATCGCAGAACTGATCGAGCTTTTCGCGCTCATTGGACAACTTCAACCCCGCAGGGATTAAGTGCTTCTTCCAGAACTTGCCGTTTGATTTTGCTTGGAAGGCCAAATGCAACTCTGCATCTCGGAATGCCTTGTCGCGAAATGCAAGCATCCACAGCGCAATCTCACGTTCAGTTCGATTCTCAAATGCTGTCAACGCCATTGGGTCGCCAGCGCAGATTGATCGAAACTCTTGTATGGCTTGGGAATTGGACATGCAATGCGCTCGCCTGAGGTCATCGTGCCAGAGCATGAGATCGTGCTCTAAGGCTTTGCGTTCTTCTGCATCGAGCCCGCCTTGGGACAGAGTTTCCTCAAGTTGGTCAAGGTTTTGTCCAATCAAAGCATGCAGCGTGTCAGCTGCGGCTTCCCAATTGATGCTCAAGCGGGGGTTGATCTGGTGCTGTTGCGTGAACTCTCGCAGCGTAGGCATTGAGATGTGACGCATGAAGTGTCGATCATTGAAAACTAACATTTGTCTACTCCGTTTCCGTTGGAAAAAGTCATACCCTGGCGAGTTAACGCCATAAATTTTTTGTACTGTCTTGTTTTGTTTAGGTACGAGGCTTAGTGGCCGTATCGCCGAACTATGCCTATGAGTACCCCTTCAACTTGAAGATCACCCTTGGGATAAATCAAGGGCAGACTCGAGTTGTGTGGCTTAAGGGCGTATTTACCGTCCTCTTTCACGAGCTCTTTTAAGGTGAACTCGTTGTCGACGTTAGCGATGACGAAGGTGCCGACCCTGGCACTGTTTGTCCTCTCAACTACGGCGAGATCTCCGTCATGAATGCCAGCTTCAACCATCGAGTCTCCCTTGATTGGGATGACAAAGGTGTCGTTAGGCTTCTTGACTAAATACTCGTCGAACAGCAACGGCTGGCTCTCAACATCAACGGCACTCACTGGCGTACCAGCAGGTACCGATGCTTCAATCATGTTTCGCTCAAAAAATCGCTTTCCCGTGATCCAAGCATCATCATCTGCAGTGCGTTCAATAAACCCCTCGTCGGCCAACCGCCCCATGAGCTTGACCGCAGCCGAGCGCGACGAAAATCCCAGCAGGGACGCAACGCGCTGAAGGCTAGGAATACGCCTGTTTGCGGCGTAATAGTCCCTCAGTGCTTGCAGGTGCTCATCGTCTCGATTGGGCTTACTCATAGGTGAAATGGGGTTTAGGTGTTGATTTCGACACCATTCTAGTGAACATTTCGACACCATGCAAGCAGGCCCATTTCTGGGCCTTTTGGCAGCAAATAGCCCCAAAAATGCCCAAATTCCAGCAGTTTCTGGAGTAACTCTATACGGCGCGTCACCAAAACAGGGGTAGCCTTTGCAGAAATTGCCACGGACAGCTAAGCACTCCGAAATCAAAAATTCTCGGCCTGTCAACAACCACTGTCCTCCTATGACCGAAGTCACCTACAACGTGCTTGACCCCGCATTGATGAGCGAGCACGAACGCCACCAAGAGATCGCCCAAATCCTGGCTCACGGCATTGTTCGACTGTGTAGCCAAACAGCAAATGAAATGGAGAAAAAGAGTCATTTTCAACTTGCTATGCCTAGCAATAAGAGCGTTCATACGGTTCCCAAAAACGCACTCCTACGAGCTGCACAACAACTAAGGAACCGCAATGCAAAAACCAAAGCAAACGCCACCCATGAAAGCAAGTGAACCCGGCGTGTTGGCTCAAGTTGCCAACCTCTCAAACCTCTCCCTCAAGGAACTTAACGACATGTGGCTTCGCCTCAACGGCGTACCAGCCCCCGCCGGTCAGAAGCGTCCGTTTCTGCAAAGCCACCTTGCATATCGAATCCAAGAACTGGCCTACGCCCAGGTCAACCCCACCCTCATTGCAAGCAACAAGACGCGAATCGAAAGCATGATTGAGCACTTGAAACCACTGGCAAAGGCGCGATCAAAGAAAGAGGCGTTCAAGCTGGTGCCAGGGACGCGCCTGCGCAGAGACTTTCGGGGCAAGACACACGAAGTCACGGTACTGTCCGATGGCAACTTTGAATACCAAGGTCGCCCCTTCTCCAGCCTGACCGCTGTAGCGCATGAGATCACCCAACTTAAATGGTCTGGGCCCAGCTTCTTTGGATTGACCAGATCTAACCCAGCCATTTTGGGAGCTCGACGCTAATGGCTCGCACAGAAGAAATCACGCGCACGCGAATTCGCTGTGCGGTCTACACACGCAAGTCCTCCGAAGAGGGGCTCGATCAGGACTACAACTCCATCGATGCGCAAAAGGATGCGGGGCACGCCTACATCAGCAGTCAACGCCATGAGGGATGGATCCCA
>Ga0228700_1002262_pt1 | contig 10374 bp, 9 predicted proteins | sample McNCre317_Aug_MG_FD_178019 | JGI IMG/M metagenome (GOLD analysis project Ga0228700, IMG submission 178019) | Freshwater microbial communities from McNutts Creek, Athens, Georgia, United States - 3-17_Aug_MG | ecosystem: Environmental > Aquatic > Freshwater > Creek | place: USA: Georgia... | reverse complement strand
GCAGGCCGTGGGCGCCGTCGCTGCCGGTGCCCGACAGGATGATGCCCGCCGCGCGCGGCCCCATGTGCAGCGCCAGCGACTCGAAGAACAGGTTGATCGAGGGCCGGGGAAGGGAATGCGGATCCGGTTCGCTCAGGCGCAGGATCTGGCCGTCGAAGCGGATGTGCGCATTGTTGGGAGTCACCAGGACGGTGTCGGCCTGGGGCAGGTCGCCATCGGCGGCCTCGCGCACGACCATGCGGCTGTGCGGGCGCAGGATCTCGGCCAGCACCGAGCGGTGCGCGGGCGCCATGTGCTGCAGCAGCACGAAGCACAGGCCCGCATCGGTCGGCAGCTGCGCCAGCAGCAGGCGCAGGCTTTCGAGCCCTCCGGCCGAAGCCCCCACCCCCACCAGTCCAGCCGGTGGAACCTGCTGATCGGCTCTTGGATCCATTGCGCCCTCTGTCTCCGCTGCATGCCCGTACTTCTGCCAAGCAGTCTCGCATCATGGTAGAGGTACTGTGCGATTCAGGCACGCTTTCACATCACGGCCTTCACATTTCTCAATCAGGTGCACTTTGTGCAACAGGGTGGCACACGCCCGCACGGTCAGGCCCGCGCGCTCGCCGCCACACCGAAGCGCCAGGCCACCAGCGCGAAGCTGCCGAAGGCCAGCACCGTCGAGGCCAGGATGATGCGCGCCACGCGGCCGTTGTCGGCCCGGTAGCGCTCGGCCAGCAGCGAGACGTTGCTGGCGCTGGGCAGGGCCGCGGCCAGCGTCAGCACCGTCAGCTGGAAGTCGCTCACGCCCAGGCCGGCCTGCTGCGCCAGCCGGCCGCCCGCCCAGACCAGCGCCGGATGCACGACCAGCTTGATCAGCGCCACCGGCAGGTATCGGCCCGGCGACAGGCGCGGCGCGGGCCGCCCCTGCGCGTCCAGCCCGGAGCGCCACAGCACCGCGCCGATGGTGAACAGCGCCACCGGGCTGGCCGCATCGGCCAGCATCGCGATCACCCGGTCGAGCGGGCCGGGCAGCGTCAGCCCGGTCACCGACATCAGCGCGCCCAGCCCGATCGACCACGGCAGCGGATTGGCCAGCGCCGCGCGCAGCGAGCGCCCCACCGCCCCGCGCTCACCGTCGTGCAGCTGCGCGATGGCGATGCACAGCGAGCTGGTGACGAACAGATCCAGCAGCACCGTGGTGATGACCGGCCCCGCCGCCGCAGGCCCCAGCAGCGCCACCAGCAGCGGCACGCCCATGAAGCCGGTGTTGGGGAAGGCCGCCACCAGCGCACCGAAGGCCGCGTCGCGCAGGTTGCCGGCCGCGCGCCGGGTCAGCGCGATCGTCAGCGCCACCACCGCCAGCGCGCAGATCAGGTAGAGCCCCAGCACCGCCGGATCGAGCAGCTCGGCGACCGGCAGCCTCGCCCCGAAGCGCAGCAGCATGCACGGCAGCGCGAAATACAGCACGAAGGCATTGAGCCCCGGCACCGCCGCCAGCGGCAGCAGACCGCGCCGCGCGGCGAGGTAGCCCACCAGGATCAGCGCGAAAAACGGGATCGTGACAGTGAGGATGGCATGCATGGTCCGCCTGTTTACCGACCCGATCTGCCCGCGCCCCCAGGGGCCGACGACAATCGGGCGCTCGTTTTTGCGCATCCTAGCGCCCCACCCTGACGCATCGACCCCCCGCCCGACGGAGAGCCTTGCCCGTGATGACCCCTCCCCCTGTCCTGCGCCGACTGGCCCGATTCGGCGTGATCGCCTCGGTGCTGCTGGCCCTGGCGATGACCTGGCTGTACCACGCCGCCCCCAGGCACCTGGCGGCGGTCGAGCTGACCCGCTACGCGCCCTTCCTCGTCTATCTGGTGCCCGGCGGCCTGGCCTTCGTGCTGTCGTGGCTGCTGCGGCCGCTGTGGCGGGTGGCCGCCACGCTGGCCCTGGCGCTGATGCTGACCGCGGTGATGGACTTCTCCACCGGCCTGCGCAGCACGCCCCTGCCGGCCGACACCGCCGCCGCCGGCGTGCGCCCGGTGCGCTTCATGACCTACAACATCAAGTCCTACCGCGCGGCCTTCCGCTGGGGGGGCTTCGTGTCGCTGAACAACGAGATCGAATCGCAGCACCCCGACATCCTGGTGATGCAGGATGCCCGCGACATCGCGCGCATCGGCGACCTGCCCTACGGCATGCGCGACGTGCTGCCCACGCACCGGCTCTACGCCTATGGCCAGTACGCCATCGCCAGCCGCTTCCCGCTGTCGGACTGCCGCCGCGGCGACATCTCGCACAGCGGCGAGAAGCACGAGTACATCCGCTGCACCGTCGACATCGACGGCACGCTGATCGATGTCGTCACCGCCCACCTGCGCACGCCCCGCGAAGGCCTGAACGCCACCCGCTTCGAGCCCACCGACGGCCTGGACGAGTGGCGCGACAACGTCGCCACCCGCCAGTCGCAGGCCGACGCCCTGGTGCGCGACTTGGTGCCGCTGCGCCGCGCCACCCTCCTGGCCGGCGACCTGAACGCGCCCGAGCACTCGCCCGTGGTGCAGACGCTGCTGGCCATCGGCCTGCGCGATGCCTTCTCCGCCGCCGGGGTCGGCTGGGGCTACACCCACGGCCATTCGCTCAAGCCCTGGGTGAGCTTCCTGCGCATCGACCACATCCTGGTCAGCCCCGAGATCGGCGTGACCTCCGCCCATGTCGGCTGGCGCGGCGGCTCGGAACACCGCCCGGTCATCGCCGATCTGCTGATTCCGGTGCGGTCCACCTCGGCATCGTCCACCGGCAGGCCTGTGGACAAGGCTGTGGAAAAGCCTGTGGACAAGTCCAGGTGAGCCGCCCTCGTCCCGACTGGACGCCGCCGATGCGCGACGGCGTCGGCGCCAGCCGCGTGGCGGTGCAGCCGGGCCCGTGGCCCACGGTGCTCGACTTCCTCTGCGCCCGGCTGCCCGCGCTGGACGCCGAGGCCTGGCGCGCCCGCCTGGACGCCGGCGAAGTGCTGGCCGCCGACGGCCGGCCTGTGGACAAGTCCGAGCCCTGTGGACAACACCGCCTGCTCTGGTACTGGCGCCGCCTCGACGCGCCCGAGCCGCGCGTGCCCTTCGACGAAGTCATCCTGCACCGCGACGAGCGGCTGCTGGTGGTCGACAAGCCGCATTTCCTGCCGATGACGCCCAAGGGCCGCCATCTGCACGAGACGCTGCTGGTGCGGCTGAAGAAGGCCACCGGGCTGGAGACGCTGGTGCCGCTGCACCGGCTCGACCGCGAGACCGCCGGCGTGGTGCTGTTCTCGCTCGATCCGGCCAGCCGCGGCGCCTACCAGGCGCTGTTCCGCGACCGCGCGATCGAGAAGGTCTACGAGGCGGTCGCGCCCTGGCGCGAGGCGCTGGGCGCGATGCTGCCGCGCCTGCACGCCAGCCGCCTGGCCGAGCGCGAGGGCGAGCGCTTCATGCAGATGCATGAGGTGCCCGGCGAGCCCGACGCCTTCACCCGCATCGCGCTGATGGAGCGCGACACGGCCAGCGGCCTGGCGCGCTACCGGCTCGAGCCGCTCACCGGGCGCAAGCACCAGCTGCGCGCCCACCTGGCCGCGCTGGGCGTGCCGATCGTCGGCGACCGCATCTATCCGGTGCTGCAGCCCGAACCAGCGCCGGACGCACCGCCCGACTGGCGCGAGCCGCTGCGCCTGCTCGCCCGCGCGATCGCCTTCGTCGATCCGGTCGACGGCCGCGCGCGCCGCTTCGAGAGCCGGCGCACGCTGTCGATGTGTCGTCCAGAGATCAGCCCTGGGACGGCTTGAGGAAGATGTCCTTGTCCGGGAAGAACTGGGTGTGCAGCGGCAGCAGCGCGCCGCCCAGCGCCCGCGCATGCGCCCCCACCCGCCCGGCCAGCAGCGCCGGCGCATGCAGGCCGTCGAAGCGGTAGACCGCCAGCCGCTGGCGGGTGCGCTCGATCAGCGCATCGATCAGCGGCCGCGCCAGCGAGCCGTCGACGATCACCGCATCCAGATCGAGCATCGCCGCGCCGCTGGCGGCGGTCATCGCCAGGGCCAGACCGGCCTGCTCCAGCCACGGCTCGACCAGCGGGGCGAACGCCGGGCTGACGATGTCGTCGTGCTGCACCTGCAGCGGATCGTGCCCGGCCTGCAGCAGCGCCTGCTCGAGCTGCCAGCCCGAGGCCACCTCGAGCAGCTGGGGCGGCGGCTCGCCGCCGCGCGCCAGCCCGACCGGCAGCGAGCCGATCGCCCCGGCGTTGCCGCGCTGCCCCGAGGCGATGTGCCCCGACAGCACCAGCCCGCCGCCGACGAAGGTGCCCACGAAGATGTAGAGAAAGCTGCGCACCGCCGTGCCATGGCCCTGCAGCAGCTCGGCCACGCAGGCGGCGGTGGTGTCCTTGGCGAAGCTGACAGGCAGGCGGGTCAGCGCCTCGACCTCGCGGTGCAGGTCCAGATGTTCCCAGCCCGCCAGCGCGGTGTGGGCCTGCGAGCCCAGCACGCTCGACCACTTCTCCATCGACAGCGGCGAGCTCAGGCCCAGCCCCACCACCCGATCCCACAGCGGCCCCAGCTGCAGCTGCAGCCGCACCAGCCCCTCGGCGATGCAGGGCAGCACCCGCTGCGGGTCGGGAAAATCGTAGTGGAACTCGTGGCGGTGGCGCACCCGGCCAACGAAGTCGCAGGCCAGCACCTCCAGACTGCGCCGGCCCACCTGCACGCCCACGCTGATCGCGCCGTCCGGGTTGAGCGCCAGCGGCACCGAGGGCTGGCCGATGCGCCCGCGCACCCGCGCCCGCTTGACCAGCAGCCCGTCGTCGAGCAGCCGGCTGACGATGACCGACACCGTCTGCGACGACAGCTGGGTCAGCCGCGCCAGATCGGCCTTGGCCTGCGGACCGTGCAGCCGGATCGCCTGCAGCACGGTGCGTTCGTTGAACTGGCGCATGCCGCTGTGGTTCGATCCCCGCACGGCACGCTCGTCGGGCGTGAAGGAGACGGAGGAGGCATGCATGGTCAGGACGGTGTTCGGGATGAATCAGCATGCCAGAAGCCCGCCCTGGGTCGCATTAGTAAATCACCTAGTTTTACTTAGGTGCCAGCCCTGCAGCGTACCGCCAGAATAGCGCCATGGCCGCACTGCACCCCGACTTCCACCTCTGGCTCGACAGCGCTGACCTCGATGCGCTGCGGACCTGCCTGCCGCACCCGCTGGTCCGGGGCGTCACCACCAACCCCACGCTGCTGCGCCGCGCCGGGCTGCGCCCGAGCGACGTGCCGCGCCTGCTCGACGCGCTCTGGTCGCTGAAGGTGCGCCAGGTGCAGGTCCAGGTGACGCATGCCCGGACCACGGACATGCTGCTCGAGGCCGAAAAGCTCGTCGCGCTGGCCGACCCCGGCCAGCTGGTGGTGAAGATCCCGGCCACGCGCGACGGTCTGGCCGCCGGGGCCGAGCTGACGCGCCGGGGCGTGCCGGTGACCTTCACCGCCGTCTGGGCGCCTGAGCAGGCCCTGTTCGCCGCGATGCTGGGCGCGGCCTATGCGGCGCCCTACCTGGGCCGCATGGAAGACGCCGGCCTGGACGGCCTGGCCGAGATCGCGAAGATGCAGGCCCTGGTGGCCGGCAGCGCCGCGCCGACGCGGCTGCTGGTGGCCAGCCTGCGCAGCCGCCAGGCCTGCCTGGACGTGATGGCGCTGGGCGCCCGCGCGATCACGATCCCGCCGGCGCTGTTCGGCGAGCTGGTCGACCATGAGGCCACGCGCGCGGCCGAGCGGGTCTTCCTGGCCGACGCGCGCGAGATCTGAATCTGAAGAGCTGCCGGCCGGCGGCGTCAGTCGTCGCGCCGCGTGAGCGGCTCGTCGCGCCACAGGTCGGGGCGGGCCTGGCGCTCCGCGCGCTCCTGGGCGAACAGCTCCTCGAGCTGGCGCCGGCCCTGGCGGGCCATCGACACCAGCGCCTTCTCGTCGCGGTAATGCGGCCAGAGCTGCTCGAGCTGGGCGATCGAGTGGCGCCGGAAGCGCACCGCCTGCTCGCGCGCATGGTGCGGATGCCAGCCGAGCTGCTCGAGCACGCTGCGCGCGCTCATCAGCGAGGCGTCGAGCGTCTCGCGCTCGATCAGCGTCACGCCCCGGTCGCGCAGCGCGAACCAGTGGCTCACGTTGCGCGCGCGGGTCACCAGCGCCAGGTGCGGGAAATGCTCGCGCGCCAGGTCGACCAGCTTCAGGCTCTGGTCGACATCGTCGATGGCGATCACCAGCACCCGCGCGTTGTCGGCGCCGGCCAGGCGCAGCAGGTCCAGCCGGGTCGCGTCGCCATAGTGGACCCGGAAGCCGAAGACGCGCAGCGCCTCGACCTGCTCGGCATCCTGGTCGAGCACCGTCATCGCGATGCCGTTGGCGTGCAGCATGCGGCCGACGATCTGGCCGTAGCGCCCGAAGCCGGCCACGATGACCGGCGCGCCCTGCGGCTCGGCGAGCGCATGCGGCGAGGCGACGGGGCCGCCGCGGGCCGCCCGCCGCCGCTCGAGCCGGTCCAGGGCGACCAGCAGCAGGGGCGTGAGCAGCATCGACAGCGCCACCGTGCCGATCAGCATCGAGGTCTGCGCGTCATCGAGCACATGCAGGTCCGCCGCCTGCTGGAAGACGACGAAGGCGAACTCGCCGCCCTGCGCCAGCAGCAGCATGAACACCGGCCGCTCCGGCGCGGGCACGCCCGCGCGGCGCGCCAGCATCAGCAGCACCAGCGCCTTCAGCGCCAGGAAGCCGAGCAGCAGGCCCAGCACCAGCATCAGGTGGGCGGCGATGACATGGAAGTCGATCGACATGCCCACCGCCATGAAGAACAGGCCCAGCAGCAGGCCCTTGAACGGCTCCAGGTCGGTCTCGAGCTCGCGGCGGTACTCGCTCTCGGCCAGCAGCACGCCGCCCAGGAAGGCGCCCAGCGCCATCGACAGCCCCACCGCCTGCATCAGGCTGGCCAGCGCCACCACCAGGGCCAGCGCGGCGGCGGTGAAGATCTCGGGCGAACCGCTGCGCGCGATCCAGCGCAGCGCATGGCGCAGCAGCAGCCGCCCCGCCAGGATGATCGCCGCCACCACCAGCACCGCCCGCAGCGCCTCGCCCCAGTGGCCGCCCGAGGCGGTCATGCGCGGCGCCAGCAGCGGGTTCAGCGCCAGGATGGGGATCGCCGCCACGTCCTGGAAGAGCAGGATCGCGAAGGCCGCCTGGCCGCCGGCCGTGGGCATCAGGTTGCGCTCCTGGATCACCTGCAGCGACACCGCGGTCGACGACAGCGCCAGACCGAGCCCCCCCACCAGCGGCAGCGGCCACGGCGCGCCCCCCGCCTGCGCGATCAGCCCCAGCACCAGCGCGCAGCCCAGCAGCTGCACGCTGCCCCAGCCGAAGATCGCCCGGCGCATCGACCACAGCCGCGGCGGCTCCAGCTCCAGGCCGATCAGGAACATCATCAGCACGACGCCGAACTCGGCCACGCCCATGATCGCGTCCGGGTCGCGCACCAGCCGCAGCCCGAAGGGGCCGATCAGCATGCCGGCGGCCAGGTAGCCGATGATCGTGCCCAGCCCGAACTTGCGCGCCAGCGGCACCACCGCGATCGCGGCGACCAGGTAGACCAGCGCCGCCTGCAGCCAGTGACTCTCGTGGGGCATCGACTCAGCCTCCTTCGGGGTGGGGCGGCAGCGGGGCGCTCAGCCGCTCGACGAAGGCGCGGACCTGCTCGTCGGAGGGGCCCTCGCCCTGCGAGGCCTCGGTGCGGTGCAGCACCAGCGGCGCCTGCCAGCGCAGCCCGCACAGCGCCGCGATGCGCTCGTAGGGCGGCAGGAAATCGGCAAAGTCGCGCCCGTGGCGGCCGCCGACGCGGAAATCCTCGGCCCGCGAGTGGGTCGACAGCACCGGCAGCAGCGCCTTGCCCTGCAGCGCGGTGCCGCCCTGGCCATGGGACCAGCCCCGCACCAGCACCTTGTCGAGCCAGAGCTTCATCAGCGGCGGCATCGAGTACCAGAGCACCGGATGCAGCCACACCAGCCGGCGCGCCGGCGCCAGCGCGGCGCGCTCGGCCTCGGCGTCGATGACGAAGTCGGGCCACAGCGCGTAGAGGTCGCGCACCTCGACCCCAGGCAGGCCGCGGGCCACCTGCGCAAGAGAGCGGCACATGCGCGAATGGCGCAGCTCGGGATGGGCCAGCAGGACAAGGGTCGGTGCAGACATCGGGCAAGCATAGCCGGCGCGCCGCGCCGACCTCACTCCAGGCTGCAGCCCGCCGGCAGCGGCCAGGTGGTCTGAGGCTTCATCGCCTTGAGCTCGGCCGAGGCGCTGATGCGCACCGCCTCCGCGCCGAGCCGCTGCTCCAGCTCGGCGATGCTGACGATGTAGCGGTCGAGCACACCCAGGCCGGTGGTGTTCGGGATCAGCCAGGCGATGGCCTTCTGCGCGCCGGTGGCCGCATCGGTGGTGATCAGCGCCTTCCAGAGGAAGTCCGGCGTGCGGATGCCGTGGCTGGCGAGGAAGAAGTCGTTGGCGGCATCGCTGTAGACCACGCCGCCGTAGACCTGCACCGGCGAGAGATCGCGGTAGCACTCGGCCACGTTCTCCGCATCGAGCCAGATGCCCTGGTTGAAGCCCGACACCTGCGGCACGATGTTGCTCATGAAGTTGGCGCGGCGAATCAGGGCGGCGTCGGCATCCATGTGGTTCGAGGTCACCAGATGGCCGCGGTCGTAGCCGGCCTGCACGCTGGCGTAGCTGGCGGTGCTGGTCTGCTGCGAGCAGCCCGCCGGCAGCAGCGTGTCGAAGGTGAAGGACGACGGCCGCGCGGCGCTGCCCTGGTCGGCCTGCAGCGTGTAGCGGTAGTGCAGCGCGGTGCGGTCGGTGCAGTCGTAGAGCAGCCGGTAGCCGCCGTAGTCCTGGTCGATGATCCAGTGGCCGCTCGTCGCCTCCGCGGCGGGGACCTCGTCGCTGCTGTCGCCGCCGCCGCAGGCCCCCAGGACCAGCGCCACCAGCGTGGCCAGCCCCGCACGCACCAGGCGCGTCGAAACAGATGTGATGCAGAACGCGTCCGGAGTCATGTCATGTGAAGAACAGTGAACCCGGGATTATTCCAGCCGCGCCCGCAGCCGGGCCACGGCCGCCGCATCCAGGCGACCCGCCTCGTGCGCCAGCGCCACCTGCGGGCGCGCCAGCCGGCGGTAGAAGTCGCCTGCCGCCGGGCCGATCGCCGCCAGCGCGGCCAGATGCGCGCCGACCACGCCGTCGTCGCCCCGCGCGATCGGCCCGGACACCGCCCCGGCCAGGCCGCGGCCCTCGACCGCATCGAGCGTGCCGCGCGCCAGCGGCAGCAGCGCCGCCAGCGCCTCGGCCTCGTCGACGCCGAAGGTTTTCCACAGGCCCGCCGCCTCGGCCAGCACCGGCAGCAGAAAGCTGGCGGCATAGCCGGCAGCGACGTGATAGCGCGCCCGCATGCCGGGCGGCAGCACGATCGGGCGCAGGCCCAGCACCCGCGCCAGGGTCTGCAGCGTGCGCTCCAGCACGCTGCCGGCCTCGGCCTCGATCGCCACCGTGCTGCCCGCCAGTCGATCGGCCGCACGCAGCGGATCCGAGAAGATCTGCAGCGGATGGAAGCCGCCGGTGGCCGCGCCCGCCCGCGCCGCAGCAGCCAGCGCCGCGACCTCGGTGGCGCCGCTGCAGTGCACCACCGCCTGCCCGGGGCGCCAATGCAGCGCCTCGGCGCAGGCGGCGATGTGGTCGTCAGGCACCGTCAGCAGCACCAGAGCGGCGTCATCGACCGCCGCCTGTGGACAAATCGGCTGTGGACAACTTTCCGGCCAGCCCGGACCGAGCGCAGAGCGCCGGCTGCCGATGGCCGCCACCGCCACGCCGCAGCGTTCCAGCGCGATCGCCAGCGCCTGCGCCACCCGGCCGGCGCCCACCAGCGCGATCGCGGGCCGCTCGCCGTCCGGCCAGCCTGTGGATAACTCTGAAGAAAGGGGGAGGCTTGCGTTCATGCCGCCATCATGCACACTGCCCGGCATGGATATCCACAGCCTGCAGACCCGCCTGCGCGCCTTCTCCGCCGAACGCGGCTGGGAGCCGTACCAGAACCCCAAGAACCTCGCGATGGCGATGGTGGTCGAGGCCGCCGAGCTGGTCGAGATCTTCCAGTGGCTCAGCCCCGAGCAGGCGGCCGACATCGCCGCCGATGCGGCGCGCCAGCAGCATGTCGGCGAGGAGATCGCCGATGTTCTCGTCTATCTGCTGCAGATCGCCGATCGTTGCGGCATCGACCTCGAGGCGGCGGTCGAGCGCAAGATCGGTCTGAACGCGCGCAAGTATCCGCTGCCGACGTCTCCACAGCCCGCCCCGACCGCTTCCGGAGTTGCCGA
>Ga0228700_1002261_pt1 | contig 10384 bp, 11 predicted proteins | sample McNCre317_Aug_MG_FD_178019 | JGI IMG/M metagenome (GOLD analysis project Ga0228700, IMG submission 178019) | Freshwater microbial communities from McNutts Creek, Athens, Georgia, United States - 3-17_Aug_MG | ecosystem: Environmental > Aquatic > Freshwater > Creek | place: USA: Georgia... | reverse complement strand
GGTTGCGCTCGCCCGAGACGGTGCTGCTGCCCGAGGGCGGGCGCGGGCAGCGCACGCTGCCGTCGGTGCTGCTGCCGGCGGCCGAGCACATCCGCACGATCAGGTAGCGCGAGCTCAGGCCGCTGCTCGAGTCGGTGATCTCCGTCTTGAGCGGCTGCACGCAGGCCTTCGGCGTGGGGCCGGGCTGCGACTTGCAGGCGTCGAGCTTCCAGTCGATGAGCACGCGGGCGCTGTCGGTGCGGGTCGCGGCCGGGTCGAGGTCGGCGATCATCGCGGCCGAGTAGCCCGCATCGGTCTGGGTGGCGTCCAGGGCGGCGGTGCTGGCCTTGATCTGGGTCTGCATCCAGCGGATGGCCGTCTGGGTGGCCTGGTCGGCGGCCAGCAGCGTGTCCTGCTTGAAGCCGAGGTTGCCCAGGATGTTCAGGCCCGTGTCGACCGAGCGCACCATCGCCACCGCGGCCAGCGACAGCGCCACCACGGCCATCATCGCGAACACCAGCGAGGCGCCGCGGCTCGTCGACCGCGTCGCCAGGTGGGGTCGTTTCATCGTCATCATCGCGTCTCCTCGGTGCAGGCCCGGCTCACGAGGCCGCCTGCCACAGCATGTTGCGCAGCGGCACGACCATCTCGTAGACCCGGTAGCGGTAGTTCTGCCACTGGCTGCCCACCGTCAGGTCGACGCGCAGCGACTCGGCCGTGCTGCCGTCCGGGTGCCAGACCGGCAGCTCCGAGGTGACGACCTGGGTGCTGTTGAGGTCCGGGCGGCGTTCGTCCTGCACGCTGCGCGTGGCCACCGCGATGCGCACCGCGATCACCTGGCGCCAGCCCGCCGCCGTGGTCGGCGCCGTCGCGGTCCACTGGTCGACGATGCGGTCGTTGCCGCTGCTGTCGATGCCGTAGACGGCCTGCAGCTGCACCACCTGGGGGTACAGGTCCTCGACCGACTCCTTCGCGGTCGACGAGCTGAAGGAGATCTGGCGCAGGTTCAGCGGCACCAGGGGCGAGCCGCCGCTGTCGCAGTCGTCGCCCAGGCCGCTGATGCAGTAGGTGCGCCGGGTGAGCGTGCCCAGGTTCAGCAGCACGCTGCCGGTGCCGTAGGCCACGCTGGTGCTGGTGGTGCCAGGGAAGAGCACCGTGCTGGCGGCATCGGGATTCCACGGGCCGTTGGCGTCGCTGGCGTGGACGAGCGTGGTGCTGTCGGTGGCGGGCGTGGCGCTCAGGTTGAACACGCTGCACCAGCTCGTTTCGCTGCTGGCCAGGGCCTGCGGATCGGGCACCGTCGCCGGCACGGCCAGCATCAGGTCACCCTGCGACAGGCCCAGGCCGCTGCCGGTGTTGACGCTGAAGGCGCTGGCGTCGCGCGTGTGGTCGCTGATGACGCGCAGCGGCACCGCGGCGTTGGTGGGCTTGCTCAGCACGATGGCGATGCGGTCGGGCGCCCCGGCGGCCCCGTCGGTGATGACCGCCGGCGCCAGCGTGAAGCGCAGCAGCTCGCCGGCGGCCATGCTGCTGTGGTGGGCGCGCACCGGGCAGCCGATCGCGCCGCCATCGGCCAGGCCGTAGCCGCTGTCCTGCAGCTCGCGCTGCATCGTCATCAGGGCCAGCGCGCCGCTCACCTGGGCGTCCGAGCCGGAGGTGATCGCGCGCTTGCGGTTCTCGAACAGCAGCGCGGTCTGGCTGATGACCAGCACGACCAGCAGGCCGATGACCATGCCGATCATCAGCTCGATCAGCGTCACGCCGCGCGCGCGTGCAGGCCGCGGCATCGAGGGGAGCGGGAGCATGGCGTCGGGCCTCACGAGGTCGGGTTGGCGCTGATGGTGGTGGTGGTGGCGAACTCGTGCGTCACGCTGTCGCCCGGTGGTTTCCAGCGCACCCGGATGGTGACCTCGCTGATCGAGTAGGGCGTCACCACCGTGCTGTCGTCCAGGCTGGTGTCGACCTTGTCGGTCACCGTGACCGTGGCGCTGCCGGCCGGCAGCGTGCTCACCACCTGCGCCAGCCAGGCCGCGCAGGTGGTGCTGGCGCTGCAGTCGGAGAAGTTCTTGAGCATCGTGCGGTTGCTCCACATGCGCCCGATCAGGTCGGTGGCCAGGTAGGTGGCCTCGGCGCGGTACTTGGCATCGCTGCTGGTGCGCGCCATCGCCGCCTGCAGCCCCACCAGCCCGAGCACCGCCAGCGAGAAGATCAGCAGCGCGATCAGCGCCTCGATCAGCGCGAAGCCGCGGCCCGCGGCACGGGGACGGGCGCAGGGACAGTGGCGGCGCGAGGGGGCATTCATGGCGGCGGCTCAGGTCGGGATGCAGGTGCGGGGATCGGTCTTGTCGGTGACGGCCGGGTCGCAGGTGCGCACGCTGCCGCCGGTGCCCAGCATCACCCGCAGCGTGTGCGTGGTCTCGCTGGCGGGGTGGCGCACGACGATGCAGCGCATCGGCGCCGGGCTGGTGGCGGCGCGGCCGAAGCTATTGAACACCACCTGCGTCTCGCCGGTGGCGGTGCTGCAGGTGGCGTCGTACACCCCGACGACCACGTCCTTGGCGCCGTCGCCCTGGGCCTGGCGCAGCAGCAGCCGCGGCTTGGCGGCCTCGCTGGCGTCGCCCACCACCAGGGTGGCGCCGCAGCCGCCGGTCGGGTCGTCCAGGCTGATGGTCCACGAGGCCGAGCGGGCCGAGAGCTGGCAGTCGTTGTCGAGGGCGCCGGGGCTGGAGCCGGTGCTCCACACCAGCGAGAAGGTCACGTCGCGGTTGCGGCGCACCGCCTCGGCCCGGGCCTTGCTCAGGCCGTCGGCGATCGACATCGCCGCGGTGCGGATCTGCAGGTTCATCATCCATTCGCGCACCATGGGGATGGCGCCCACCAGCAGCAGGCCGACGACCGCCAGCCCCACCATCAGCTCGATCAGCGTGAAGCCCCGGGCGCGGCGGTGCAGGCGTGGGCGCGTCAGCATTCGCTGCCCCGCTTGAGCCAGCAGGTCTTGCTGACGGTGCCGCCCTTGAACTGCGTGGTGCGCTGGCTGCCGGCCTGGTCGGTCTCGTAGACATGGCCGACGGCGTGTCCGGTGCTGCCGGTGGCGCGCAGCACGTAGCTCTGGCCGCTGTCGCCCAGCGTGCAGGTGTAGGTGAACTTCAGGCTCGAGCCCTTGTCGGGCAGGTTGCCGGCCGAGGGCACCGCCCCGGTCTTGCTCGCGCAGGTGCCGCTGCCGTAGTTGCGGTTGTCCTGGTAGTACTGCTCCATCGCCACCCGGTCGTTCGACAGGAAGGTGAAGGCCTCCGGCAGCGTGCTGCGCCGCATGTAGTCGTTGTAGGAGGGCAGCGCCACCGAGGCCAGGATGCCGATGATGGCCACCACCACCATGACCTCGATCAGCGTGAAACCCCGGCTCGTGCCGGACCGGAAGGCGGGGAGAGAATACTGGCGGCGCATATCGGGTCGCGAGGCCCTCGGGCGATCGCGCAAAAATGAAAGGATGGCCGATCGTAGGTCACCCTCATGGCGCCGTCACGAGGCGCACATGCCGCTGGTCGGCCCGGAGTGGCCGTCCGTCGGCTGATGCGGGGCGGCGCGACTGCGGCGACAATACGCAATTCTTCGAAACCCCCTCACAGACAGGTAGCCGCACACCCATGGCCCAGTACGTATTCACGATGAACCGCGTCGGCAAGATCGTTCCGCCGAAGCGGCAGATCCTCAAGGGCGTCTCGCTGTCCTTCTTCCCCGGCGCGAAGATCGGCGTGCTGGGCCTGAACGGTTCGGGCAAGTCGACGCTGCTGAAGATCATGGCCGGCCTGGACAAGGACATCGAGGGCGAAGCCGTCCCGATGCCCGGCCTGAAGATCGGATACCTGCCCCAGGAGCCGCAGCTCGATCCGGCCCAGACGGTGCGCGAGGCGGTCGAGCAGGGCATCGGTGGCGTGATGGCGGCCAAGGCCCGCCTGGAGCAGGTCTACGCCGAGTACGCCGACGAGAACGCCGACTTCGACAAGCTCGCCGCCGAGCAGGCCGAGCTGGAGGCCATCATCGCCGCCGCCGGCAGCGAGAACACCGACCTGCAGCTCGAAATCGCCGCCGACGCGCTGCGCCTGCCGGCGTGGGACGCGCTGATCGGCCCGCTGTCGGGCGGCGAGAAGCGCCGCGTCGCGCTGTGCCGCCTGCTGCTGTCCAAGCCCGACATGCTGCTGCTCGACGAACCTACCAACCACCTGGACGCCGAATCGGTCGAGTGGCTGGAGCATTTCCTGCAGCGCTTCTCCGGCACCGTGGTGGCCATCACCCACGATCGCTACTTCCTCGACAACGCCGCCGAGTGGATCCTGGAACTCGACCGCGGCCAGGGCTACCCGTACAAGGGCAACTACTCCGACTGGCTCGAAGGCAAGGAAAAGCGCCTGGAGCAGGAGCAGAAGACCGAGGACGCCCGCGCCAAGGCCATGAAGCAGGAACTGGAGTGGGTGCGCAAGAACGCCAAGGGCCGTCAGGCCAAGAGCAAGGCGCGTCTGGCCCGCTTCGAGGAACTGAGCGACGTCGACTACCAGAAGCGCAACGAGACCAACGAGATCTTCATCCCGGTGGCCGAGCGCCTGGGCAACGAGGTCATCGAGTTCAAGAACGTCTCCAAGAGCTTCGGCGACCGCGTCCTGATCGAGAACCTGTCGTTCAAGGTGCCCGCTGGCGCCATCGTCGGCATCATCGGCCCGAACGGCGCGGGCAAGTCGACGCTGTTTCGCCTGATCCAGGGCGTCGAGGCGCCGGACGCGGGCGAGGTCGCGATCGGCAAGACCGCCAAGCTGGCCTTCGTCGACCAGAGCCGCCAGAGCCTGGACGACACCAAGACCGTCTGGGAAGACGTCTCGGGCGGTCTGGACAACATCGTGGTGGGCAAGTTCGTCATGCCCAGCCGCGCCTACATCGGCCGCTTCAACTTCAAGGGCAACGACCAGCAGAAGCTGGTGGGCAGCCTCTCGGGCGGTGAGCGCGGCCGCCTGCATCTGGCCAAGACCCTGGCCCAGGGCGGCAACGTGCTGATGCTGGACGAACCGTCGAACGACCTGGACGTCGAGACCCTGCGTGCGCTGGAGGAAGCCCTGCTGGAGTTCGCCGGCAGCGCGATGATCATCTCGCACGACCGCTGGTTCCTGGACCGCATCTGCACCCACATCCTGGCGGCGGAGGGCGACTCGCAGTGGTTCTTCTTCGACGGCAACTACCAGGAGTACGAGGCCGACAAGAAGCGCCGCCTGGGCGAAGAGGGCGCCCGCCCGAAGCGCTTCCGCTACAAGGCCCTGAAGTGATGTGATGCCGTGGCACCGCTGGCCGGGCCCGGCAGGGGCCGGCCAGCGGTGCTACATTGAACCGAACCGATTCCGGAGACCGCCCATGACCATGAAACAGATCACCGCCATCATCAAGCCGTTCAAGCTCGAGGAGGTCCGCGAGGCCCTCGCCGAGGTCGGCGTCACCGGCCTGACCGTCACCGAAGTCAAGGGTTTCGGTCGTCAGAAGGGTCACACCGAGCTCTACCGCGGCGCCGAGTACGTCGTCGACTTCCTGCCCAAGGTCAAGGTCGAGATCGTCGTGAAGGGCGCTGACGTCGATCGCTGCCTCGAGGCCATCGTCAAGGCCGCGCACACCGGCAAGATCGGTGACGGCAAGATCTTCGTGACCCCGGTCGAGCAGGTCATCCGCATCCGCACCGGCGAAACGGACGAGAACGCGGTCTGATCTTCAGCCGCCGGCCAGGCGGCTCCACAGCGCGGCGGCCCAGATGCCGCCGCACAGCGCCAGGGCCAGGAAGACGGCCGCGCTGCCGTAGTCCTTGGCCCGCTTGGCCAGCTCGTGCAGCTCGAAGGAGATGCGGTCGACCGTCGCCTCGATGGCCGAGTTCAGCAGCTCGACGATCATCACCATCACCACGCTGCCGGCCAGCAGCGCCACCTCCACCCAGCTGCGACCCAGCCAGAAGGCGGCAGGCAGCAGCACGGCGGCCAGCCAGGCCTCCTGCCGGAAGGCGCTCTCGTGCCGCAGCGCGGCCTGCATGCCTTGCAGCGAGTAGCCGGCGGCGTGACGGATGCGGTCGAGGCCGGTGCGGCCCTTGTGAGGATTGTCCATCGCGTGCTTCCGGAGGAGGTCAGGGGCGCTTGCGTGGCGCGGGGCGCCAGGTGACCAGCCGGGTCTTGCAGAGCCGGTCGTGCAGGAACTGCCGGTTCGGCAGCAGGAGCGACAGCAGCGCATAGCCGGCCACGCCGGCCAGCACTGCGCTCGAGAGTCGTCCCTGGTCGTGCAGGCCGAGGATCTCCGCGCCCAGCAGCGCCGGGACGAACCACAGCCAGGCCAGCAGATAGCGCAGCACCGCCTGCGGCCAGCTCGGCGACTGGCCGTCCATCCGCACCAGGCGCACATGCCAGGTCTTCATCGCCAGCGTCTGGCCGCCGCGGGTCCAGCAGCCGCAGAAATACAGCCCGAGCAGCACGAACAGGAAGATCTGCAGCCCGATGCGGCCGTGCAGCGCATGGCGCTGGTCGGCCACGATCGCGAACAGTAGCCCGCCGATCATCAGCACGCCGAACAGCAGCACGCCCTCGTAGAGCATGGCCGCGAGCCGGCGGCGCAGCGCGGGCGTGGGCTGCAGGGCCGGATCGGCATCATCCGGGGTGTAGGGCAGGACGGGCTTGGCGGTCTTTGCAGCCATCAGTGGGGGGCGGCCGGGGCCGGCGCGGTCTTCGGGGCCGCCATGTTAACCGCGCGGCCTGAGCGGGCCGCGGCCTCAGTGCGATCCGTCCGATGCCGTCGGGCTCGGCGAGGCCGGGTCGGTCGGCGAGGTGCTGGCGACCGCGGGCGGTGGCGCCGTGGCGGGCAGAGGCGGTGCGCTGCCGCTGGGCAGCGTCATCACCGGTGGGGCATGGCCCGCCGCCGCGGCGCCCTGAGGTCCGCGCGAGGGCAGCAGCGTCGTGCGGTCGATGAATTCCGGCGTGGCGGCGATCTTCGGCAGACCGACGGGCTGGTGCCGGGGCGGTGTCGGGGCGGACTTGTTGATCGGCCGGGTGCTGGCGCCGGAGCCGGCCTGCACGGTGCCCAGGGCCACCGGCTGCGGTGGACGCAGGGTCGGCGTGGCCACGATGTTGTTCTTGGTCTGCGGAGACAGGGGCGGCGAGGCCGGGCGAACGGCGGCAGGCAGCGGGCCGGGCGCTGGCGGCAGGCTGCCCGCCTGGGCGCCGATGCTGCGGCGCTGATCTTCCGGCAGCTGCTGCCAGGCTTGCCAGCGGGCCTGGCGCTCGCTGGCGGGCACCTGCCGCACTTCGCCGAAATGCAGTCGGGCCGCGTTGCGCTGCTGCGGCGTCATCCTTGCCCATTCGGTCATGCGCGAGCGCAGCCGCGCCTGCTGCTCGGCGGGCAGGGTGGGGTAGATGGCGGCGATGTCGCGCCATTTCTGGCGGCGCTGGGCCTCGATGCTGTCCCACTGCTCGCGCAAGGGTTGCAGCACCTGCTGCTCGGCGCTCGACAGTTGCCGCCAGGCGGCACCGCCAGCCGCCTGGAGCGCTGGCGGGGTCTGGGCGGAGGCCTCGCACGGGGCCGTCAGCAGGCCTGCGGCCATCGCGAGTCCTGCCGCAGGGATCATCAGGGCGCGGCAGATCGTCGTCATGGCTGGGTCGCGGGCTCGGAGCGGGCGGCTTCGTCGGTGTGCGCGGGCAGCGCCACGTCGAGGGGCCGTTTGAGGAATTCGCTGAAGCCGGCATCGGCATAGGCGGCCGGGGGCAGGTCGTCGCCCAGCAGCTCGGCGTCGAGTTCGGCCATCGCCGCAATCGACTCCATGTCATGCCACTGACCGATGCCGATCAGGCCCAGCAGCAGGGCCAGGGCCGGCAGCAGCCAGCCCAGGCGGCTCCACAGCGAGGTGTCATCGCCACCTGCCGTGCCGCCCTGCAGCAGGGCGGCCGCGCCCGACGAGCCCAGGCTGACCGGCATGACGGCCGGCGCAGCCACCCGTTCGGGCGAGCGCGCCGCCGTCGGCCTGCGGGCCTGCGCCAGGGCCTGCTGGCGTGCGACGCGCAGCCGCTCGCTGATGTCATGGGGCGCCTGCCGAGCGCTGCCCTCCAGCTGGGCGGTCAGTCGGAGCGCGAAGCGGGCCTCCAGGGCGTCGGCATTGGCCGGCCGTCCTGCAGGCGAGGAAGAGGGATCGGTCTTCACAGTGAAATTCCCTTGGCTTGGAGCGCCTTGGCCAGTGCATGCACGGCCCGAGAGCAATGGGTCTTGACGCTGCCTTCCGAGCAGCCCATGGCCACCGCGGTCTCGGCAACATCCATTTCCTCCCAGTAACGCATAAGGAAGGCTTCACGTTGACGTGCCGGCAGCCGGGCGACTTCTTCCTCGATCAGAAGCAAGGTCTGAGCCCGCGAGGCGGCCACATCCGCCGCCTCGGCCTCGTTGCCGGGGGCCTGGTGACTGCTGGTGAGGTGCTCCAGCAGGTCGAAGTCCTCGTCGACCCCGGCGGGCTCGAAGTCGGAGAAGTTCCGCAGCACGCCGTTGCGCACCTTCTGGTGGCGGAACCAGTCCATCGTGGCGTTGCTGAGGATGCGCTGGAACAGCAGCGGCAGCTCCGCGGCCGGTCGGTCGCCATAGCGCTGCGCGAGCCGGATCATCGCGTCCTGCACGATGTCGAGCGCCGCGTCCTCGTCGCGCACCGCGTAGACGGTGCGCTTGAAGGCGCGCTTCTCGATGTTCTGCAGGAAGTCGGAAAGCTCTTGTTCGGTGGCCAAGGCAGAGGGGCGCGCCGGGCGGCGTCATGGGTCCAGAGTGTGGGGCGGCGCGGATTATGTCATCGCCCCGGTGAGGCCCTGACCTGGGTTGACGAGGGGCCGGGATCCGCCAATTTTCGACAGGACTCCGACTTGGTGCGATAATCCCGGATTCGCACCACGCGTGCCTGGTCTGAACCGGTCGCCCGACCCCGGGCGCCTGCGTCGATGACCGCGCAGGCGCCAATTCCGCCTCACGAGGGCGAGAGGAGGCGCACCGATCGATTTTCGTCAGAGAAAACCCGAAAGGTTCATCAACATGGACATGTCTGCCGCGGAACAAAAGCGTGCCGCCTCGGCACAAGCCTCCCGCGATTCCTCTTCCTCCTCTGCTTCCCTGCCGGTGCTCAACGGCTCGGAAATCCTCGTGCGCAGCCTTCAGGCCGAAGGCGTCGAGTTCATCTGGGGCTATCCCGGCGGCTCGGTCCTGTACATCTACGACGCGCTGTACAAGCAGGAATCGATCCAGCATGTGCTGGTTCGCCATGAACAGGCCGCCGTGCATGCCGCTGACGGCTACGCGCGCGCCACCGGCAACGTCGGCGTGGCCCTGGTGACTTCCGGCCCTGGCGTGACCAACGCGGTCACCGGCATCGCCACCGCCTACATGGACTCGATCCCGATGGTGGTGATCACCGGCCAGGTGCCGACCGCCGCGATCGGCCTCGACGCCTTCCAGGAGTGCGACACCGTCGGCATCACGCGGCCGATCGTCAAGCACAACTTCCTGGTCAAGGATGTGCGCGAGCTGGCCGTCACGCTGAAGAAGGCCTTCCACATCGCCCGCACCGGCCGGCCGGGCCCGGTCGTCGTCGACATCCCCAAGGATGTGTCGCTGAACACCGCGCCCTTCGAGTATCCCGAGACGATCTCGATGCGCTCGTACAACCCGGTGCGCAAGGGCCATGGCGGCCAGATCCGCAAGGCGGTGTCGCTGCTGCTGCAGGCCAAGCGGCCCTACATCTACACCGGCGGCGGCGTGGTGCTGGGCAATGCCTCGGCCGAGCTGCGCGAGCTGGTCGACCTGCTGGGCTACCCGGTCACGAACACGCTGATGGGCCTGGGCGCGATGCCGGCCTCCGATCCGCGCTTCCTGGGCATGCTGGGGATGCACGGCACGTATGAGGCCAACATGACGATGCAGAACTGCGACGTCCTGCTGGCGGTGGGCGCGCGCTTCGACGACCGCGTGATCGGCAACCCCAAGCACTTCGCCTCGGTCGAGCGCAAGATCATCCACATCGACATCGATCCGTCGTCGATCTCCAAGCGCGTCAAGGTCGACATCCCGATCGTGGGCGATGTCAAGGACGTGCTGCAGGAGCTGATCGCGCAGATCCGCGAGGCCCAGCAGCGCCCGGACGCCAACGCGCTGGGCGCCTGGTGGTCGCAGATCGCCGAATGGCGCAAGCGCGACTGCCTGAGCTACAAGCTGTCGGACGAGCTGATCAAGCCGCAGCATGTCGTCGAGACGCTGTGGAACCTGACCCGCGGCACCGACAGCTACGTGACCTCGGACGTCGGCCAGCACCAGATGTGGGCGGCGCAGTTCTACCGCTTCGACGAGCCGCGGCGCTGGATCAACTCCGGCGGCC
>Ga0228700_1002256_pt1 | contig 10399 bp, 10 predicted proteins | sample McNCre317_Aug_MG_FD_178019 | JGI IMG/M metagenome (GOLD analysis project Ga0228700, IMG submission 178019) | Freshwater microbial communities from McNutts Creek, Athens, Georgia, United States - 3-17_Aug_MG | ecosystem: Environmental > Aquatic > Freshwater > Creek | place: USA: Georgia... | reverse complement strand
GTGAACTTTTCACCGGGGCCATTGCCTGGCGCGTCAGGAAAAGGCGAGGCCTCGCGGAATGCCAGCTGCACGCTTCGGAGGCCGTCGCGCAAAGGTCGAGCGTGGTGGTCGCCAATTTCGGGAGCGGCCGCGGTCACTAGACCTGCTAGTGCCGTGATCAACTTGCGTGCCTCGTCGCGGTCGCCCGCGTAGCCGTCTTCGCCCAAGCCACATTGAACGGCCGCTGCCGAGAGCAGGTGCACTGCAACGGTGTTGATTACCTCTACTGCAGGCACCTCGGCGATGTCGCGCAAGCGGTCTTCTACGTCACGAAATTCTGGCACTGGGGTTTTCCTTTCGAAATCTATCTGTTAGGCTAACCCATGGCTCCGAGGTCCGCCTCGGTCAGAAGTGGATTCATTTCCCACCCGCGTCTACCGCCTCTTTAGGTTGCCGGGTAAAGCTTTGGAAACTTTCGTTTCTGTGCGTTTGCGATTCGTTCGCCGGCGTGGCCATTTGTCACGCAACCATAGGAGCAAAGATCAGCGATCCACGAATCAACGAGCGCATCCGTGTGCCAGAGGTCCGCCTCGTCGGCGCTCAGGGTGAGCAGATTGGCGTCGTCCGCATCGAAGATGCACTTCGCATGGCCCAGGAGGCCGACCTCGACCTGGTCGAGGTAGCCCCAACCTCAAAGCCACCAGTAGCCAAGCTGATGGACTTCGGAAAATTCAAGTACGAAGCCGCTCAGAAGGTTCGCGAAGCCCGCAAGAACCAGATCAACACTGTCCTCAAGACCGTGCGATTTGGCCTAAAGATTGACGCACACGATTACGGCACCAAAAAGGGTCAGATCGAGCGCTTCCTCAAGGCTGGTGACAAGGTCAAGGTGATCGTGGTGTTCCGCGGTCGCGAGCAGTCACGTCCAGAGATGGGCATCAAACTGCTGCAAAAGCTTGCCGAAGAAGTTGCCAGCTTGGGTGCTGTCGAATCGAACCCTTCGATCGATGGTCGCAACATGGTGATGGTTATCGGACCACTCAAGAACAAGGCCGACGCTAAGGCAGAAGCCAAGAAGGCTGCAGAACAGCGCAATGCTGCACCTGCAACCGAACAGCCAACGGAAGCGGCAGCACCAGCTGCCGAATAGAAGGAGATACGAATGCCAAAGCAGAAGACCCACTCGGGCGCCAAGAAGCGTTTCCGCTTCACCGGTAGCGGCAAGCTCATGAAGCAGCAGATCAACATGCGTCACAACCTCGAGCACAAGTCGAGCCGTCGCACCCGTCGCCTCAACCAGGACCAGGTTGTTTCGGCTGCAGACTTCAAGACCATCAAGAAGCAGCTCGGCCACTAAGCCCCGCTGACACGACTTTAGGAGTAATCAAATGGCAAGAGTAAAGAATGCGGTTAACGCACTCAAGAAGCGTCGCACCGTACTCGAGCGCGCACAGGGCTACCGTGGCCAGCGCTCACGTTTGTACCGCATGGCGAAGCAGCAGATGCTGCACTCGCTCGTTTACGCATACAACGACCGTCGTGCCCGCAAGGGTGACTTCCGTCGCCTTTGGATCCAGCGCATCAACGCTGCATCGCGTGCCAACGGCATGACCTACAACCGCTTCATCCAGGGCCTCGCTCTGGCCGGCGTTCAGGTCGACCGTCGCATGCTCGCCGAGTTGGCTGTCAACGAGCCTGCGACCTTCGCAAGCCTCGTTGCAACCGCAAAGGCTGCACTGCCAGCAAACACTTCGGCTCCAAAGGTCAAGTAACCCTTGCTGACAGATCCCAAGGCCAAGAAGGTCCGTGGGGTCGCCAAGCTGTCAAAGAAAGACGCCCGGTCCGAGACCGGGCTCTTTCTGCTTGAGGGGCCTCAGGGGCTGAAAGAGGCTCTCAATCGACCACGCTTGATTGTCGACATCTTCGCTACCGAGGATGCGCTGGCTCGCCATGCCGAGGTCTTCAAAAAGGCCGAAGATTGCTCGATTGAGATTCAGTTGGTCACCGAGCAAGTTCTGGCCGCAATGTGCGACACCGAGAACCCGCAGGGCGTGCTCGCGGTTTGCGAGCAAATCGATGTCGCTCTCGATGCCGTTCTGCCCCTGAAGCCACGACTCATTGCCTTACTCGCTAACATCCGCGACCCTGGCAATGCCGGCACGGTTCTGCGCGCCGCCGATGCGGCAGGCGCCGACGCGGTCGTTTTCAGCGCCAACAGCGTTGATGTTTACAACACCAAGTTGGTTCGCTCAACGACCGGATCAATCTTTCACCTTCCGGTAGTCACCGGCGTCGACATTCTCGAGACCATCGACAGTCTCAAGGTCGCTGGCTTTCAGGTGTTTGCCGCCGATGGCGGCGGGGTTTCGATAACCGAGCTGCCGGCCGGCACGCTGGCCAAGCCCACTGTATGGGTCTTCGGCAACGAAGCCTGGGGTTTTGAACCCGAGGTCAAGGCGGCGGTCGATAAGGTGGTTGGCTTGCCACTCTATGGCGCTGCAGAAAGCCTGAACCTTGCCACCGCCGCGTCTGTTTGCCTCTATGAATCGGCATTCGCCCAGAACGGCGCCCAGTCCCGCTAAAGGTAAACTTATAGACCTTATGTCAGAAGCAATCGCCATCACACCACAGGCCGTCGAGACCATCGTCGCCGAGGCATCCTCTGCGATTGCGTCGTGCGCCGACCTAGCAGAGCTCAAGGCTGCGCGTGCCGCCGTTATTGGCGAACAGTCGCCAATCTCGCAGCTGAATGCCCAACTCCGTAATCTGCCTAACGACGAAAAGGCTGCCGCCGGAGCATTGATTGGCAAGGCGCGTGGCGAGCTGAACGGACTGTATGGCCAGCGCGAGGCACAATTCGCGGCAGCCGAAGAACGCGCGAAACTGGCCGCGGAGGCCGTTGACGTCACTGCGGCTCCGGCTCCGGCACGCCTGGGTGCCCGCCACCCGCTGTCGCTCCTGATGGATCAGATTTCAGACATTTTTGTGGGCATGGGCTGGGAAATCGCCGAAGGCCCCGAGGTCGAAAACGAGTGGTTCAACTTCGATGCCCTCAATTTCGATGCAGACCACCCGGCTCGTGCGATGCAAGATACGTTCTTTGTTGAGCCTGTCGAGTCGCACCTCGTGCTTCGCACGCACACCTCACCGGTTCAGGTTCGCTCGCTCCTCGAGCGCGAACTGCCGGTTTATGTGCTTTGCCCAGGTCGCGTCTTCCGCACCGATGAGCTCGATGCCACGCACACGCCAGTGTTTCACCAGGTCGAGGGTTTGGCCGTCGACAAGGGGCTAACCATGGCCGACCTGAAGGGCACCCTGGAACACTTCGCTCGCGTGATGTTTGGGCCAGATGCCCGCATCCGCCTTCGCCCAAGCTTCTTCCCGTTCACCGAGCCATCGGCCGAACTCGATGTCTGGCACCCAGGCGCCAAGGGCGGCGCCCGCTGGGTCGAGTGGGGTGGCTGCGGCATGGTGAATCCGAACGTTTTGAGTGCTGCCGGCATCGATCCTGAGGTCTACTCGGGCTTCGCATTCGGCATGGGCATCGAGCGAACCCTCATGTTCAGAAATGATGTCAAAGACATGCACGACATGGTCGAAGCCGATGTCCGTTTTAGCGAGCAGTTTGGAGTTGTGCTCTAATGCGCGTCCCACTTTCATGGTTGGCCGAATACGTAGATCTGCCGGGCGATGCCACGGCCGACTCGGTCATGGCCGAGCTGGTCAAGATTGGCCTCGAAGAAGAGGGCAGTCACGGCTTTGAAGTTTCTGGCCCGGTTGTGGTCGGTCAGGTTCTCGAGTTCACTCCCGAGGAGCAGTCGAACGGCAAGACCATCCGTTGGTGTCAGGTGCGTGTCGCTCCTGCTGGCATGGCGGCAGCCGACGGTGGCGCCGATATCCGAGGAATCGTATGCGGTGCGAGCAACTTTGAGGTCGGCGACAAGGTAGTTGTCTGCCTTCCTGGTGCAGTTCTGCCTGGCAATTTCGCTATCGCTGCACGCAAGACTTACGGTCACGTGAGCGACGGCATGATGGCCTCGGCACGCGAGCTGACTCTCAACGACGATCACGCCGGCATCATCCGTCTGCACGAGATGGGCCTAGATCCAAAGGTCGGCACCGACGCCCTTGAACTACTGCAATTGAGTGAAACCGCCGCCGAGGTGAACGTCACTCCAGACCGCGGCTACTGTTTCTCGATCCGTGGAATCGCGCGCGAGTATTCGCACGCTACCGGCAGCGAGTTCCGCGACCCGGTAGGCAACGCGCATCCGCAGCCAGTTGGCGGTTTTGCCTTGACCATCGACGACCAGCGGCCAATTCGTGGCCGCGTGGGCAGCGATCACTTCACGCTCCAGGCCGTTCACGGCATCGACGCGACGCGCCCGACACCGCCATGGATGATTGCTCGACTAAAGCTTGCGGGCATGCGTTCAATCAGCCTTGTGGTCGACATCACAAATTACGTGATGCTCGAGCTCGGGCAGCCATTGCACGCATACGACCTCGACAAGCTCAGCGGCGGCATCACGGTTCGCCGCGCCAACGACGGCGAACAACTCGTCACATTGGACGGGCAGACGCGCAAACTCGATCTCGAAGATCTTGTGATCGCCGACGAATCCGGAGCCATCGGCCTAGCCGGTGTGATGGGTGGTCAAAGCACCGAGGTTTCGCTCGAAACCAAGAACGTGCTAATCGAGGCGGCGCACTTTGATTCCATCTCGATTGCCCGCAGCGCACGTCGTCACAAACTGCCGAGCGAGGCATCGAAGCGCTTCGAGCGAGGCGTCGACCCGGCGATTGGTCCGGCCGCTGTGGCTCGTGTTATCCAGTTGCTCGAAGTTCATGCACATGGCGAGGCCTCGAGTCTTGGTGCCGAGCACCGCTCCGAAATCGCCCCAGCTGCAATCTGGTTGCCTGCCGATTTCGCAAGTCAACATGTAGGTGTTGAATACTCGGCCGACGAGATTGACACGTCGTTACGCAGCATCGGCTGTGTTGTGGCGTCGGTCGATGGTGGTTTTGAGGTCGTCGCACCTAGCTGGCGCCCAGACATCACTCACAAGACTGACCTTGTCGAAGAGATTGCCCGCATCACCGGCTACGACCGCATCCCGAGTCGCATCCCAGTGGCTCCACCTGGTCGTGGACTCACGGCTCGTCAAAAGCAGCGTCGCTCGATCCTGAATCAACTGGCAGGAGCCGGGCTGGTCGAGGTGTTGAACTACCCGTTTGTTGGCGAAGCCGAAAATCGCTGGTTTGACGCCTCGGCCGATGCCGCTGTCAAGCTGGCAAACGCGCTTCAGTCCGACAGCGCCGAGATGCGTTTGAGCATCCTTCCGGGCCTCCTGCAAGCCGCAAAACGCAATCTGTCACGCGGCCTAACCGATCTAGCGATCGTCGAAGAAGGCAGCGTGTTCAAGCCGGCGATCGGCTCAGCTGTTGCCACGCTTCCATCTGGCGTAACCTTGCCGGTGCAGGCCGAGCTCGACGCGCTCAACGCCTCGATTCCAGTTCAGCCAAAGCACCTAGCCGGTGTTCTGATTGGCCAACGCCGTTGGGCGCAGGCCAGTTTGTCAGCCGAGCAGTATGACTACAGCGACGCTCTGTATGCGGTGCGTGTAGCCGCTCACGCCGTTGGTGCCGAGGTCGAGGTTCGACAGGCCGCTCCAAAGGGATTCCACCCAGGTCGAACCGCCGAGGTGCTGGTGCGCAACGGCGATGCGCTTGTCTCAATCGGGTTTGCCGGCGAGCTCGACCCGAGCCTCGCGACCGAACAAGACTTGCCTCGTCGCGTAGCCGCCTTCGAAATCGATCTCGAGGCCCTTTATGCGGCGGCTCCTGACGTCGTGCAGGCCAGTCACGTCTGGATCATGCCGGCCGCAACTCAAGATCTTTCACTGGTGGTCAATTTTGACCTTCCAGCTTTCGATCTAGAGCGAACCATTTCCGAAGGCGCGGGTGACTTGCTCGAGGCCATTCGCCTTGTCGACGATTACCGTGGCGCAAACCTGCCCAAAGGCAAAAAGTCGCTCACATTTGCATTGCGCTTCCGTGCCGCAGATCGCACTTTGACTCAGCTCGAGGCGTCAGAGGCGCGCGATCGCGCCGTTGCATTGGCTGCCGAGCGATTTGGTGCCGAGCTTCGCGCATAACCAACTAGGGGAGAGATGGCCTATTCAGTAGCAATCGCTGGCGCCAGCGGCAACGTTGGCGGCGAATTGCTGCGCCTCGTCGCGGCACACCCGAACCTCGAACTCAAGACCGTTACGGCTTCGTCGATGGTCGGGCAGCGAGTCCGTGACGCACACCCTGCGCAGACGCGATTCGCAGAGCTCGAATTCGTCGATAACACCGCAGAAAACCTCGCCGGACACGACGTCGTGTTTCTGGCGTTGCCGCACTCAAAGTCGGCCGAGGTGGCTCGTTGGCTAGCGAACGATCCGCATGTTTTGGTGTTGGACTGCGGTGCTGATTTCCGCCTCGAAAGCGAGACCGACTGGCAGAGGTTTTACGGCGGTGAACACGCGGGCACATGGACTTACGGCATGCCCGAACTCATTGTCGATCCGGTCTCAGGTGCCAAGCAGCGCAGCGCTCTCGAAGGCGCTAAGCGCATTGCCGTTCCGGGCTGTAACGTTACGGCCATCACGCTGGGCCTAGCACCGGCTTTGGCAGCTCAGTTGGTCGAGGTCGACGACATCGTTTCGGTGTTGACCGTAGGCACTTCGGGTGCCGGTCGAGGCGCGACCGAAAAGCTCTTTGAGGTTGAACCGACGGGCAGCGCCAACGCCTACCAGGTTGGCGGCATCCACCGTCACACTCCAGAGATCGAGCAGAACCTGAGCAAGTCTGCGGGTCGTCGCATCCAGGTTTCATTTACACCGGTCTTGGCATCGCTCGAGCGCGGCATTCTTGCGGTTAACACCGCCAAGCTCAAGCCAGGGGTCACCCTCGCCGCGGCACAAGCGGCCTATGCAAGCCACTATGAATCAGAACGCTTCGTGAAGGTTTTCGAGCCAGGCTCTTTCCCGTCAACCGTTGACACCATCGGTGCAAACCTTGCGCTGATCGGTCTGGCGATTGACGAGCACGCCAACCGCCTGGTTTCGATCTGTGCAATTGACAATCTTGTAAAAGGGACTGGCGGCGCTGCCATCCAATCGATGAACCTTGCGCTCGGCCTCGATGAACACCTCGGTCTCACCGACATTTCCTTGAACAAAAACGACGTCGCTAAGGCAGGTTTGTAATGAGCGTCACACTCGCCAAGGGTTTCCGTGCAGCCGGCGTCAAGGCAGGTCTCAAAACCTCCGGAAATCATGACCTAGCACTCGTGCTGAACGAGGGTCCGCTACAGGTTGCTGCCGCCGTCTTCACCACAAACCGTTGTCAGGCCAACCCGATCCTCTGGAGCAAAGAGGTAATCAAAGATTCACAGGTGCAGGCGATTGTGCTGAACTCTGGTGGCGCTAACTGCTACACCGGCTCCGAAGGGTTCCAGACCACGCACGCCACTGCCGAACGTGTCGCCGAGGGCCTTGGCCTGAACGCCGGCGACGTGCTCGTGTGCTCGACGGGCTTGATCGGCGAACAGCTCGACCGCACCAAATTGTTGGCTGGCGTAGACAGCGCCATCGCCAACCTTTCGCACGATGGTGGCGAACTTGCCTCCCTGGCAATCATGACCACCGACTCGGTTCCAAAGCGTGCCGAATTCACCTCACCAGACGGCTGGGCAATCGGTGGCATGGCCAAGGGTGCGGGCATGCTCGCTCCGGGCCTGGCGACGATGCTCGTGGTCATCACGACCGATGCCGAAATCGACGCGCAGTTGGCCGATCGGGCACTCCGCGCGGCGACGCGAGTCACTTTCGATCGACTCGACTCTGACGGTTGCATGAGCACCAACGATCAGGTGACGCTCATGGCGTCTGGTGCCAGCCAGGTCGCACCAAGCGAGCTCGACTTTACGGCCGCGCTAATCTTCGTCTGCCAAAACCTGGCAGCTCAATTGTTGACCGACGCCGAGGGGTCGAGTCACGACATCGCCATCGAGGTTGTCAACGCGGCCACCGAAGACGACGCGGTCATGGTTGGTCGATCGGTTGCGCGCAACAACCTTTTCAAGGCAGCCATTTACGGCAACGACCCAAACTGGGGTCGCATCCTTGCAGCCGTGGGCGTGACAAGCGCCGCCTTTGACCCATACAACATCGATGTCTCAATCAACGGCGTTAGCGTCTCGAGGTTTGGGCAGCCTGATCAGCCGCGCTCTCTCGTAGACCTCAAGCCTCGCGAAGTGAGCATCGTCATCTCGCTGAATGCGGGCGATAAGAGCGCCACCATCTATACCAACGACCTGACTCACGAGTATGTGACCGAGAACAGCGAGTACTCGAGCTAATGATTCAGTCTCACCAAGACGAGTCGTCGGTCGTCGAACTCAAGGCACGCACTCTCATCGAGTCGCTGCCTTGGTTGCAGCGCTTTCACGGCAAGGTTGTCGTCATCAAATTCGGTGGCAACGCGATGGTCGACGAACGGCTTCAAAGCGCCTTCGCCGAAGACATGGCATACCTGCGTTGGGTAGGCATCAAGCCGGTCGTGGTGCACGGTGGCGGTCCGCAGATTTCGGCTCGCTTGACCGAGTTGGGAATCACCAGCGAATTCAAGGGCGGCTTTCGAGTAACGACTCCTGAGACCATCGGTGTTGTCCGAGACGTTCTGCGCGAGCAGATCAGCGAGCAGTTGGCTCTTCTGATTGGCCAAGCCGGAGCCGAGGCCGTGGTCATGAGTGGCGAGGATTCCAACCTGTTTCGCGCCGAGCGCACGTTCCTAGATAGCGAGGATGGACCAGTCGACATCGGTCTCGTGGGCGAGGTAACCCAGGTCAACCCTCGAATCATTTTTGAGGCCCTCGAGGCTGGCCGCATTCCGGTGGTTTCGACCGTCGCTCCAGGAGCCGACGGCCAACTGCTCAATGTCAACGCAGATCTAGCGGCAGCATCACTTGCGGTGGCATTGGGAGCCGAGAAACTGATGGTTCTCACCGACGTACCGGGTCTCTACAGCGACTGGCCAAACCGTGACTCTCTCGTTAGCGAGATCACGGTTAGCGAGCTCGAGGCTCTGTTGCCAAGTCTGGAATCCGGCATGATTCCCAAGATGCAAGCCTGCCTTCGTGCCGTTCAAGGTGGAGTTCCGCGGTCTCACGTTATCGATGGGCGTCAGCAGCACAGCATCCTGCTAGAAATCTTCACCACGTCTGGCTTCGGCACGATGGTCATGCCGTAGCCCTAGCCATCGACCGAACAATTCTTCACTCAGAAAACACAGCAACTAGGAGCAAAAATGGTTCGCCACTTTCTAAAAGACGACGACATCACCTCGGCAGAACAAGCCGAGATTCTGCGCCGAGCCCTTGCGCTCAAGCAGGCTCCCTATTCAGAGCGCCCATTCGCTGGCCCAAAGACTGTTGCCTTGATCTTTGACAAGACTTCGACGCGCACGCGTGTTTCGTTTTCGGTTGGAGTAGCCGACCTTGGTGGTGCGCCGCTGATCATAGACGCGCAGACCAGCCAGATGGGCGGCAAAGAATCCGTCGCCGACACTGCGCGTGTCTTGACGCGTCAGGTTGCCCAGATTGTGTGGCGCACCTTCGCCCAGTCCGGGCTTGAAGAGATGGCCGCGAACGCCAGCGTGCCAGTGATTAACTCTCTCAGCGACGACTACCACCCTTGCCAGATTTTGGCCGACCTCATGACGGTCCTTGAGCACAAGGGTGAACTCGCGGGGCTTACTTTTGCCTACGTCGGCGATGCCGCAAACAACATGGCAAACAGTTACCTCCTTGGCGGTGCGCTAGCAGGCATGCACGTGCGCGTTGCTAGTCCGGCAGGCTATGCGCCAGACCGAGCAATCGTTTCACGCGCCGAGGCGATTGCGGCTACCACGGGTGGTTCGGTCACAGTGTTTGGCGATCCAGACTCTGCAGTACTTGGTGCCGATGTCGTTGCGACCGACACCTGGATCTCAATGGGGCAAGAAGACGAAAAGGCAAAGAGAATCGCTGCGTTTGAGGGATTCACCATCGACGCCGATCTAATGGCAAAGGCCAAGGCCGATGCGATCTTCCTGCACTGCCTGCCCGCGTATCGCGGTTATGAGGTTGCCGCCGATGTCATCGATGGCCCGCAGTCGGTCATTTGGGATGAAGCCGAAAACCGTCTACACGCGCAGAAGGCCCTCATGGTTTGGCTCGACGAGCAGGCTAACGGCTAGCGCCTTTTGGTGCTCTCCGCCATCTGCGTACAACCGGGCCCTTACTAGACTTAACCGCAGTTTTGCGGCAACCAGAATCGAGAATCATGTCAGAGCAAGCCAATTCGCTGTGGGGCAGTCGTTTCGACGGGGG
>Ga0228700_1002254_pt1 | contig 10412 bp, 7 predicted proteins | sample McNCre317_Aug_MG_FD_178019 | JGI IMG/M metagenome (GOLD analysis project Ga0228700, IMG submission 178019) | Freshwater microbial communities from McNutts Creek, Athens, Georgia, United States - 3-17_Aug_MG | ecosystem: Environmental > Aquatic > Freshwater > Creek | place: USA: Georgia... | reverse complement strand
CGGCCGGGGTGTCGACCGCGCAGCGGGCGCTGTAGGACTCGAAGTCGCCCAGCATCTGGATCAGCTCGGCCAGATGGCGCGGGCACTCGCACTGCACCCGCATGGTCTGCCGGGCCACCCGCGCCAGCACCTCGGGCGGCAGCGGCAGGCCGGCCTGCGGCCCGGTGCCGGTCTCGGTCAGCTCATGCAGGGTCGCGCGCAGCAGCCGCGCCATCTCGCCGCGGCCGAGCGGCCCGCGCCAGACCGCCACCCCCTGGGCACGCAGCTGCTGCACCAGCCGGTCCGGCCCGAAGCCGTAGACCACCATCACCTCGCGCGCCACCCGGTCCTGCTGCAGCGCCAGCAGCCGCTCGACCAGATCCGGGTGCAGGGTGTCGATCTCCAGTGCCAGCAGGTCATGATCCCCGCGCGACATCGGCACCTGCGACTGTGCGGCCCAGTCGAGCAGCCGGTGCGCCCCCGGCAGCGCGCCGAGCTGTGCGGCCAGCACCGCCGGCAGCGTGCGCCCGGCGCTGCACACCACCAGCGGGCGCGGCGCGAACCGTGCCGCTGCCGCCGCAGCCGCCTCAGCCGCAGCTGGCGCCCGGTGCACACGGCCGGGCGCCGCCGGCTCGGCCGCCCCGGCCACCAGAAGCGCCTGCAAGGCCGGTTCGGCCTGTCCCGCCAGCGTGCCGACCGCATGCCCCTGCTCGACCAGCGCGCGGATCATGCCCAGCCGGCGCACATCGGCCGACGAATACAGGCGGTGGCCCGAGGGCGACTGCGGCGGCGCGACGATGCGGTAGCGCCGCTCCCACACCCGCAGCGTCGCCACCGCGATGCCGGTCATGCGCGCCACCGCCGCGGTGCGGAAACGCGGCACGCCATCCTCGCCCGACATCGAGTCAGGCCCCGAGATTGTCGCCATGCTGTGCTCCTTTTGTACTGTCTAGCCCCCTGGCCAGCACTGAAGTATCCAAGTGAAGTGATTTTGAATCGCTTCAAACACAGGTCATCATACGCTCCAGCGGCAGGTCCTGCCGATGTTCAGCGATTCGGAGTTCCTGATGTCCTCATCCTGTCACGAGACGCCGGCCGGCCCCCTGCTCCGCGTCGCGGTCATCGGTACCGGCATCGCCGGGGCGATGTGCGCACGCCGCCTGGCCGACGCCGGGGCGCGGGTGACGCTGCACGACAAGGCCCGCGGCCCCGGCGGGCGCATGTCGACCCGGCGGCATGGCGACGGGGCCGAGGCGCGGCACCTCGACCACGGCGCGACCGGCTTCGAGAGCCACTCGCTCGATCTGCTGCCCTGGCTGCGCCAGGGCGCGGCGCAGGGCTGGCTGCAGCGCTGGGACGCGGTGCGGCCCGAGGGGACGGAGCCGCAGCGCTGGGTCGCGGTGCCGGGCATGAACGAGCTGGTGCGCCGGCTGCTGCACGGACTGCCGCTGCAGGCCGGGCGGGCGGTGGTGGCGCTGCACCGCGACGACGCCGGCTGGCAGCTGCAGCTCGACGGCGAGGCCGCGCCCGGCCCGCAGCGCCACGACGCGGTCGTGCTGGCGATGCCCCCGCGCCAGGCCGCAGCGCTGCTGGTGCCGCACCAGCCGGACTGGGCGATGCAGGCGCTGCAGGCACGCATGCAGCCCTGCTGGACGCTGATGGCCGAGACGGACGAGCCGCCGGCCTGGGACTTCTCCCTGGCCCGACCGGCGCACGGCCCGCTCGAGCTGCTGGTGCGCGACGACCTCAAGCCCGGGCGTCTGCGGCGGCCCGGCCGGGCGCTGTGGGTCGCGCAGGCCCGCGCCGACTGGTCGGGCGCCCATGTCGACCTGCCGGCCGAGGCGGTGGCGGCGCGGCTGCTCGATGCGCTGCGCGCCGAGGTCAATCCGGGTGGCGACCTGCGGCCGCATTTCGCCACCGCCCACCGCTGGCTCTACGCCCGGCCGGAGCCGCTGCTGTGCGCCGGACCGGCCTGCTGGTGGGAGGCCGGACAGGGGCTGGGCGTCTGCGGCGACTTCCTGGGCGGTGGCACGGTCGAGCTGGCGGCGCTCTCGGGCCTGGATCTGGCCGAGCGCATCGGCCGCGAGCCGCCGCGTCCGACGCAGGAACGGCACGCCCGGGCCGAGGTGCGGCGCCAGGAGCAGCCGGCATGAGCCTCGACCCCAGCCGGCCTGAGGCGCTGCGCCGCATCGCCGCGATCGACGCCGAGGCCTACGCGCGCACCCGCAACGCGCTGGACGGTGCGGTGACCGGCCTGTCGCCGTGGATCACGCACGGCATCGTCACGCCCGCCGAGGTGCTGGCCGGCGCGATCGCCGCGCACCGGGCGGCCGGACGCCGCACGCCGATCAGCCTGCAGCACCGGCTGGTGATGGAGCTGGGCTGGCGCGAATACTTCCGCCATGTCTGGCACCACCGCGGCGACGCGATCCTGCACTCGCTGCACGAAGGCGTGCTGCCGGACGGCATGTATGCCGACGCGGTGCCCGACGATGTGCGCCAGGCGCGCACCGGCGTGCCGGTGATCGACCGCGCGGTGCGCGAGCTGCACGCCAGCGGCCATCTGCACAACCATGCGCGGCTGTGGCTGGCCAGCTATCTGGTGCATCTGCGCAAGGTGCACTGGCGCGCCGGCGCCGACTGGCTGTGGCCGCGCCTGCTCGACGGCGATCTGGCCAGCAACCACCTGAGCTGGCAATGGGTGGCCGCCACCGGCAGCCGCAAGCCCTATCTCTTCAACGCCGAGAACATCGCACGCCATGCGCCGCCCGAGTGGCACAGCCCGGGCAGCGTGCTCGACACCGACCACGACAGCCTGGAGCGCATCGCGCGCAGCCCGGCGCCGGTGCGCACCCGGCCCCGGCCGGATGCCGAGGGCTGCCCCGAGCCGGCGCTGCAGGCCGAGCCGCCGGACGGCGACCTCGCCGGCATCGGCGCCGAACTGCACGAGCAGGTGCGCGGCCGCGAGGTCTGGCTGGCGCACCCGTGGGCGCTGGGCGATCCGCCCGCCGACCTGCCGGCCGGCACGGTGGTGATCGGCCTGCTGGTGGCCGAGACCCACCAGGCACGGCCCTGGAGCGCCGCGCGCTGGAACTTCGTGATGCCCCGGCTGCGCCAGCTCGCGCCGCACTGCGCGCTGGCGCCGCTGGCGCAGTGGCGAGCGCTGCTGCGCGACGCGCGCCGGGTCCATGCCCGCGACGACCCGCATCTGCGCCCGGCGCTCGAGGCGCTGGCGACCGATCTGCGCCCCGCGCCGCGGCTGTTCCCGCGCATCGAGCGGTCCTGCGATTCCTTTTCCCAGTGGTGGACCCGGGTCGGGCGCGAACTGTCGCCCGCCGACCCCGTCCTTTCCCTTGTTGCCCCCGTTCCAGGAGATCCTGATGTCGACCTCGCCGCAGACCCCGTCCTCCCTCCCCCCCGTCGTGCTGGTGACCGGCGCGCGCGGTGGCATCGGCCGTGAACTGTGCCGCCGGCTGAAGGCCGACGGCCTGCGGGTGGCCGCGGTCGGGCGCGAGGCCGGCGCGCTGGCCGATGTCGCCGCCGACCTGCGCATCGCTGCCGACCCCACCACGCCCGAGGGCGCGCAGCTCGCGGTGGCCGCCTGCCGGGAGGCCTTCGGCCAGGCGCCGCAGCGGCTGGCGCACTGCGTCGGCAGCACGCTGATCGCGCCGCTGCACCGCACCCGCGCCGAGCAGTGGGCCGAGGTGCGCCGGGTCAACCTCGACAGCGCGGTCTTCATGCTCGGTGCCTGGATCGAGGCGCTGCGCGCGGCCGGTCAGCCCGGTGCGGCGGTGCTGTGCAGCTCGGTGGTGGCGCGCATCGGCGTGGCCAACCATGAGGCAATCGCCGCGGCCAAGGGCGGCGTCGAGGCCCTGGCGCGCAGCGCGGCGGCCACCTACGCGCCGGCCGGTCTGCGCATCAACGTGGTCGCGCCCGGCATGACCGACACGCCGATGACCGCCCCGATGCTCAAGGTCGAGGCGATGCGCGAGGCCGCCGCACGCCAGTACCCGCTCGGCGGCGTGCAGGGCGCCGACACGGTGGCCGCAACCCTGGCCTGGCTGCTGGGCGACGAGGCCTCGCGGCTGACCGGCCAGGTGATCGCGGTCGACGGCGGCTTCACCACCGTGCGGCCGCTGGTGCGCTGAAGACCGCTCCCGGGCGGGATCAGCCCTTGAACGCCGCGTCGGCCGAGGCCGCCAGATCGGCGAGCAGGTCGTCGACCGCCTCCAGGCCGATGCACAGCCGCACCAGCGTGCCCCGGTAGGGCGTGGCCAGGCTGCGCATCGCGCGGGCCTCGTAGGGCACGGCCAGGCTCACCGGCCCGCCCCAGGACCAGGCGATGCGAAAAAAACGCAAGCCGTCGACGAAGGCATCGACCGCGGCCCGCTCGAAGCGCGGATCGACCTCCAGCGTCAGCAGCCCGGCGGCCGAGCGGCACAGCGCCGCCCAGTGTTCGTGGCCGGGCGAGCCCGGCAGCGTCGGGCTGAGCACCCGCACGAACTCCGGCCGGCCCAGCGCCCACTGCGCGATGCGCCGCGCCGCGGCGTCCTGCGCCTCGTAGCGCAGCCGCATCGACGGCAGCCCGCGCAGCACCGCCTCGACATCGTTCAGCCCCACGCCCAGGCCCAGGCGCGCATGCGCCAGCGCCAGCCGCCGGTGAAGCGCCTCGTCGCGGCAGGCGACCGAGCCCATCAGCACGTCCGCGCCGCCCGAGGGGTACTTGGTCAGCGCGTGCACCGTCAGGTCCACCGCCAGCCCCTCGCCCAGGTCGAAGGCGTCGAAGGCCAGGCCCGCGCCCCAGGTGTTGTCGAGCGCCACGAGCGCCTGCGGCGCGCGCTCGCGCACCCGCCGCACCAGGCCGCGCAGGTCCGGGAACTCCAGCGTGACCGAGCCCGGCGCCTCCAGCCAGACCAGCCGGGTGGCGGGCGTGAGCGCCGCCTCCAGCGAGGCCGCATCCATCGGGTCGTAGATCCGGTGCGCGATGCCCCAGGCCTTGAGCTCGTGCGCGGTGAAGCTGCGGCTCGGGCCGTAGACGTTGTCGGGCAGCAGCACCTCGTCGCCGGTGGCCAGCAGCGCGATGTCGACCAGCGTGATCGCCGCCAGGCCGCTGGGGGCCAGCAGCACATGGTTCGCGCCCTCCAGCGTGGCCAGCCGCGCCTGCAGCGTCAGCGTGGTGGGCGTGCCGTGCAGGCCGTAGGTGTAGCCGCTGCCGTCGATCCACTCGGTGCGGCGCAGCGCCTCGACCGACGGGAAGAACACCGACGAGGCCTTGTGCACCGCAGGCAGCTGGGCCTCGAAGCCCGCCGGCGCGGCGTACGGGTGGTGGACCTGCGCGGTCTCCGGGCGCATCGGGCGGCTGGGGACGCTCACAGCAGTTCGCCGATCAGGTCGTGGCCGAGCACGCCGTTGATGCGCACCCGCGCGAACTCGCCCACCTTCATCGTGCGCGAGGCCTTGGACGGCGGCAGGATCTTCACGGTGCCGTCGATCTCGGGCGCGTCGGCGTAGGTGCGCGCCACGCCGCCCTTGCGACCCAGGGCCGGGGCGCTGTCGACCAGCACCTGCATCGTGGCGCCCACGCGCGACTTCAGCTTCTCGATCGAGACCTGCTCGGCCACCGCCATGAAGCGCGCGCGGCGCTCCTCGCGCACCGCGTCGGGCAGCGCGCCGGGCAGATCGTTGGCGGCAGCGCCATCGACCGGCGAGTAGGCGAAGCAGCCGGCGCGGTCGATCCTGGCCTCCTTCAGGAAGTCGAGCAGGTACTCGAACTCGGCTTCGGTCTCGCCGGGGAAGCCGGCGATGAAGGTCGAGCGCACCACCAGGTCCGGGCAGAGCTCGCGCCACTTCAGCAGGCGCTCCAGGTTCTTCTCGCCGCTGGCCGGGCGCTTCATGCGCTTGAGCACATCCGGGTGCGCATGCTGGAAGGGCACGTCGAGATAGGGCAGCACCAGGCCCTCGGCCATCATCGGGATGATCTCGTCGACATGCGGATACGGGTAGACATAGTGCAGCCGCACCCAGGCGCCGTAGGGCCTGGCGATCTCGCCCAGCTTGGCCACCAGGTCGAGCATGCGGGTCTTGACCGGCGTGCCGTCCCAGAAGCCGGTGCGGTACTTCACGTCCACGCCATAGGCCGAGGTGTCCTGGCTGATGACCAGCAGCTCCTTCACGCCGCCCTCGAACAGCGCGCGGGCCTCGCTCAGCACATCGCCCACCGGACGCGAGACCAGGTCGCCGCGCATCGACGGGATGATGCAGAAGCTGCAGCGGTGGTTGCAGCCCTCGCTGATCTTCAGGTAGGCGTAGTGCTTCGGGGTCAGCTTGACGCCGGCGGCCGGCACCAGGTCGATGAAGGGGTCGTGCGGCTTCGGGACATGCTGGTGCACCGCGTCCATCACCTCCTGGGTGGCGTGCGGGCCGGTCACCGCCAGCACCTTGGGGTGGACCTGGCGCACCAGGTTCTCGCCGCCGTCGGCGGTGCGCGAGCCCAGGCAGCCGGTGACGATGACACGGCCGTTCTCGGCCAGCGCCTCGCCAATGGTGTCCAGGCTTTCCTTGACCGCATCGTCGATGAAGCCGCAGGTGTTGACGATCACCAGGTCGGCGCCCTGGAAGGTCTTGCTGGTGGCATAGCCCTCGGCCGAGAGCTGGGTCAGGATCAGCTCGGAGTCGGTCAGGGCCTTCGGGCAGCCCAGGCTGACGAAGCCGATCTTCGGCGCGGCGGAGGTGGAGGAAATGTTCTGGAGGTCGCTCATGGAACGGATTGTCCCAGAGAGCGCAGCCGCCGGCGCAGACACCGCCGCCCGCCCGGCATCACGGCTTGCGGAACGCGTCGTGGCAGCTGCGGCAGCTGCCCTCCACCTGACTGACCGCCGCCTTGATGCGCTCCAGGTCAGAGCCCTGGGCCGCGCTCACCAGCGCATCCACCTTCTGCCGGTAGTCGGCGCTGGCCTGGGCGAACTCGGCCGGCTTGTCCCAGACCGCCGGCAGCGCGCGGGTCGGCGGGTAGTTGCTGTCGGCGGGGAACAGCGCCCAGGGCTGATCGGCCAGCTTCTGCAGCGCCAGCGCCTCCTGCAGGAACTCGTCGGCCTTGTAGGGCTTGCGATCGCGCGCCACCTGGCCCATCGGCTCGAAGGTGCGGGTGAAGGACTTGAAGATCTCGCGCCGCTTGGTCACCGGCTGGTTGGGGTGGGTATCGGGCGTCTCGCCGGAACAGGCCGCCAGGGCCAGCACGCTGGCGCCGGCCAGGATCAGCAGGGCATGGGACAGGGAGCGGGGAATCGTCATGGAAAGCCGTGAAAGGTCGGAGGCAAGCCGGGAGTGTGCCTTGCCCGCCAGGCCGCACCGCGATCCCTGACAATGCGGCCCCGATGAGCGCCCCTGCCCCGATCTCCCCCGCCCGCGTCGATCTGCTGCCCGATGGCACGCCCTGCGCGCCCGACTACGGCGACGTCTACCACACCGCCGCGGGCGCCTTCGCGCAGGCGCGCCATGTCTTCCTGGGCGGCAACGGCCTGCCCGGGCGCTGGCAGGGCCGCGAGCGCTTCGTGATCCTGGAGACCGGCTTCGGCCTGGGCAACAACTTCCTGGCCACCTGGGCGGCGTGGCGGGAGGACCCGCGGCGCTGCGAGCGGCTGGTGTTCATCTCGCTGGAGAAGCATCCGCTCCGGCGCGAGGACCTGGCCCGCGCGCACCGCGCCAGCGAGGAGCCGGCGCTCGCGGCCGAGCTGCTCGCGCAATGGCCGCCGCTGACGCCCGACCTGCACGCGCTCGACTTCGAGGGCGGCCGGGTGCAGCTGCTGCTGGTCTTCGGCGACGCGCTGCAGACGCTGCCCGCGCTGCAGGCCGAGGCCGATGCGCTCTACCTCGACGGCTTCGCGCCCGCGCGCAACGCCGAGCTGTGGAGCGCCGAACTGTTCCGCCGGCTGGCCCGCCTGATCGCTCCCGGCGCCACCGCCGCGACCTGGAGCGCGGCGCGCACGGTGCGCGACGGGCTGGCCTCGATCGGCTTCGCGGTCGAGCGCACACCGGGCGTCGGCGGCAAGCGCGACATCACGGTGGCACGCCACGCGCCACGCTTCGTGCCGCCACGGCCCGCCGCGTGGCGACCGCCGCATGCCGGTCCGCGCCAGGCGCTGGTGATCGGCGCGGGTCTGGCCGGCGCGGCCGCGGCGCACGGCCTGCTGCGCCAGGGCTGGCAGGTCGAGGTGATCGACCGCCAGGCCACGCCGGCGGCCGAGACCTCGGGCAACCCCGGCGGGCTGATGCACGGCATCTTCAACGCGCCCGACAGCCTGCACGCGCGCTGGTTCCGCGCCGCCGCGCTGCGCACCGCGCGGCTGGCCGCACCGGCGCTGGCCAGCGGCCGCGTGGCCGGCCGGCTCGACGGCTTCCTGCGGCTGGAGCCGCGGCTGGACGAGGCCCGCGCCTGCGCACAGCTCGCCGCCGTCGGCCTGCCCGCCGACTGGATAGCCTGGCAGGACGCCGAGGCCGCCTCCGCCTTCAGCGGCCTGACGGGCGATGCGCCCTGCGGCGGCTGGCAGTTCGGCCAGGGCGGCTGGCTCTCGCCGCCCGACTGGAGCCGCCATCTGCTGCAGGGCGCCACCTTCCGCGGCGGCCTGGCGGTGCAGCATCTGAGGCGCGACAACGGCCTGTGGCAGGCGCTGGACGCGGACGGCCGGGTGCTGGCGGCCGCGCCGGTGCTGGTGGTCGCCGCGGCGCTGGGCAGCCCGGCGCTGCTGCAGGACCGCGCCCGGCTGCCGCTGGCGCCGGTGCGCGGCCAGACCACGGTGCTGCCTGCGGATTGGCCGGGGCTGAGGGTGCTGCCTTCGCGGCTGCGCCCGCTCTCCGGCCAGGGCTATGCGCTCGCGCTGCCCGACGGCCGGATCCTGGCCGGCGCGACCACCCAGCATGACGACGCCGACCGCGAGGTGCGCGCGGCCGATCACCGCCACAACCTGCAGCGCGCCCAGCGCCTGGGGCTGGTCGAGGCCGGCGCCGCTCTGGCCAGCCTGACGGACCTGGAAGCACTGGACGGCCGGGTCGGCTGGCGCGCGGTCACGCCGGACCGGCTGCCGCTGGCCGGCCCGCCCGTGGACGAGGCCGCGCTGGCCGCTGCTGCCACCGGACGCCAGCGTCTGGACGCGCTGCGGCTGCGTCCGCGCCTGCATGACGCGCAGGGCGGCCTCTACCTGCTCGCCGGTCTGGGCTCGCGCGGACTGGCCAGCGCAGCGCTGGCCGGCGAGGTGCTGGCGTCCTGGATCACCGGCGCGCCCTGCCCGGTCGCCGCCGACCTGCGCGACGCGATCGACCCGGCGCGTCAGTCCTCGGAACGGTCGCCGGGCCGCTCGTCCGTCAGCCCCTCGACCGAGCGCAGCTGACGCGCCATCGCGCGGGTGCGCACCTCGGCCGACTCGATGCTGGAGCTGGCCTCCTGCAGCTTGCGCCGCGTCTTCTCGAGCACCTCGCCGAAGCGGGCGAACTCGGTCTTGACGCCGCCCAGGATCTTCCAGACCTCGGTCGAGCGCTGCTCCAGCGCCAGCGTGCGGAAACCCATCTGCAGGCTGCCGAGCATCGCCAGCAGCGTCGTGGGCCCGGCCAGCGTCACATGGTGCTCGCGCTGCAGCCGCTCGAAGAGGCCGGGCCGGCGCAGCAGCTCGGCGTAGAGCCCCTCGGTCGGCACGAAGAGCACCGCGAAGTCGGTGGTGTGCGGCGGCGCCAGGTACTTGGCGGCGATGGTGCGCGCCTCGTCGCGGATGCGCGCCTCCAGCGCCCGCGCGGCGGACTCGGCCGCATCGCGGTCGGCGCGGTCCTGCGCGTCGAGCAGGCGCTCGAAGTCCTCGCGCGGGAACTTGGCGTCGATCGGCAGCCAGACCGGCGTCTCGCCCGCCCGCGCGCCCTGCCCGGGCAGACGGATCGCGAACTCGACGCGCTCGCGGCTGCCCGGCACGGTCGCCACGTTGACCGCGTACTGCTGCGGCGTGAAGACCTGCTCCAGCAGCGCGGCGAGCTGCACCTCGCCCAGGATGCCGCGCGTCTTGACGTTGCCCAGCACCCGGCGCAGGTCGCCCACGCCCTGCGCCAGCGTCTGCATCTCGCCCAGGCCGCGGTGGACCTGCTCGAGCCGCTCGGCCACCAGCCGGAAGCTCTCGCCCAGGCGCGTCTCCAGCGTCGACTGCAGCCGCTCGTCGACGGTGGCGCGCATCTGGTCGAGCTGCTGCTCCACCGTCTGCTGCAGTGCCTGCAGCCGGCGCTCGCTGGCCTCGGCCAGGCGGTGCAGGTGCTCGTCCTGGGTGCGCAGCGCCTCGCCCGACTGCGTCATCAGCAGGCGCTGCAGCTGCGCGAGCTGCGCGTTCGACTCCTGGCGCAGGCCGCGCGCGCTGGCCTGGACCTCGGCGCGCAGCTCGCGCTCGACGCGCTCGCTGTGCGCG
>Ga0228700_1002253_pt1 | contig 10412 bp, 12 predicted proteins | sample McNCre317_Aug_MG_FD_178019 | JGI IMG/M metagenome (GOLD analysis project Ga0228700, IMG submission 178019) | Freshwater microbial communities from McNutts Creek, Athens, Georgia, United States - 3-17_Aug_MG | ecosystem: Environmental > Aquatic > Freshwater > Creek | place: USA: Georgia... | reverse complement strand
GTATACCTGGATGCTGGTTTCGGCCCGGCGCAGGCCCTGGTGCAACGCCTCTTCCAGGCGGTGGAGATCAACCCGAACATGGATGCCATCGGCAAGGACCCCAAGACGGCCTTGCAGGAGTGGCTGCAGGGGCGCAAGATGAAACTGCCGCAGTACAAGGTGATTGCCACCCTGGGTGCGGCCCACAAGCAAACCTTTGACGTGGAGTGTGAGATACCTGAATTGCGCTTGAGTGAGCGGGGCATAGGCGGTTCGCGCCGTGCTGCCGAGCAGGCCGCTGCCATTGCCATGTTGCAAACCCTCCAATCCAGACACAAGCCATGACCGCACCCAAAGAACCCAAGGCCTCCAAGGCCGCCCATGCAACCAAGCTGCCCCAGGCAGCCAAGGCCGCCAAGGCCGCCAAGGCCGCCAAGGCCGCCAAGGCCGCCAGTCCGCGCGACGAGGCCGCGGCGGCGCAGGACCAGCCCGATCTGGAGGCCATGCTGCAGGGGTTGCTCAAGAGCACGCCGCGCCTGAATGAGCCCGGCACACCGGCGCAAGACCAGCGCTGCGGCCTGGTTGCCATTGTGGGCAAGCCCAATGTGGGCAAGTCCACCCTGCTCAATGCCCTGGTGGGCCAGAAGATCAGCATCACCTCGCGCAAGGCACAGACCACGCGCCACCGCATCACCGGCATGCGCACCCAGGGTGCCACCCAGTTTGTGTTTGTGGATACGCCGGGCTTTCAGACCCTGCATGGAAACGCCCTCAACAAGTCGCTCAACAAGGCCGTGCAGGGGGCGGTGTCGGATGTGGACCTGATTTTGCTGGTGGTGGAAGCCGGCAGCTTCACGCCGGCCGACGCCCGAGTGCTGGCCCTCCTGGGCAGCGAGATCCCCACCATTCTGGTGGCCAACAAGCTGGATAACATCCACCGCCGCGGCGATATTGCACCCTGGTTGCAGGAGATGGCGCAAAAGCATGGCTTTGCCGAGCTGGTGCCCATGTCGGCCAAGAACCCCAAGGACATCGAGCGGCTGCTGACGGTGTGCGACGGCTATCTGCCCCAGCAGGCCTGGTGGTATGGAGAAGACGAGCTCACCGACCGCAGCGAGAAGTTTCTGGCCAGCGAGCTGGTGCGCGAAAAGTTGTTTCGCCTGACCGGTGACGAGCTGCCCTACACCTCCACGGTGGTCATCGACAAATTTGACGAAGAGCCGCCGGCCCGCAAGGGCCAGAAGCGCCTGTTGCGCATTGCCGCCACCATCGTGGTGGAGCGCGACGGCCACAAGGCCATGGTGATTGGTGACAAGGGCGAACGCATCAAGCGTATTGGCATGGAAAGCCGGGTCGAGCTGGAGAAGCTGGCCGATGCCAAGGTGTTCCTGGAACTGTGGGTGAAGGTGCGCTCTGGCTGGGCCGATGACGCCGCCCGGGTACGCTCTTTTGGCTATGAGTGAACGCGTCTGAAACCCGGCAGCTAGCTGATGGCAAGCAAGCGCTATGCGGATGAGCCGGCCTTTGTGTTGCACCGCTATGACTGGAGCGAATCGAGCCTGATCCTGGAGGTGTTTACCCGCAATCACGGGCGTATTGCCCTGGTGGCCAAGGGCGCCAAGCGGCCCACTTCCAGCTTTCGTCCCATTCTTCTGCCCTTGCAGCCCCTGCAACTGGCCTTTGGCGGTGACGCCGAGATTCGCACCCTCAAGAGCGCGGAGTGGCAGGGCGGCCATGTCATGCCCACGGGCGATGCCCTGCTGTCGGGCTACTACCTCAATGAACTGCTGTTGACCCTGCTGGCCCGGGATGATCCGCATCCCCGGCTGTTTGAAATCTACGCCCGCGTGGTTCAGCTGCTGGCCAGCGCGCATGACGAGGTGCTGCAGGCCGCCCTGCGTACCTGGGAGTTGCTGCTGCTGCGCGAAATCGGTCTGTTGCCCCAGCTCGACTGTCAGACCATGACGCTGGCGCCCTTGCTGCCGGATGGGCGCTACACCCTGGTGCCCGAAGGGGGCCTGCGCCTGGCCCAGGACCAGGAGCGTGGCGCACTGAGCGGCGCGCAATGGGCGCGCCTGCAGGACAGCCTGCAGGACAGCGCCGCCTTCAGCGCCACCCTGCATGCCTGTGCCGACATGATGGCCGAGCTCAAGCCGCAGCTGCGCTTGCTGCTGCACTACCATTGCGGAGTCAAAACACTGCGCACCCGGCAAATGATGCTGGACATACAGGCCCTATGAAAACCCACCCCACCGCCCTTTCGGTCAACCTCAACAAGGTGGCCCTGGTGCGCAACACACGTCACCTGGGCATACCCAGCGTCACCCGGGCTGCCACGCTGTGCCTGCAGGCCGGAGCCTCGGGCATTACCGTGCACCCGCGACCCGATGCACGCCACATCCGCGACCATGACGTGCGCGAGCTGGCGGCCTTGTTGCAGGCATGGCCTGACCGCGAATTCAACGTGGAGGGCAATCCCTTTCACAACCTGATGGACTGCGTGGCCGACCTGCGCGCACGCAATCTGCCGGTGCACCAGGTCACCTTTGTGCCCGATGGCGAGGGCCAGTTCACCAGCGACCATGGCTGGAATTTCCCGGCCGATGCAGATCGTCTGCGCCCCCTGATTGCGCAGGCACAGGCCCTGGGCCTGCGGGTAAGCCTTTTCATGGACGCAGAAGCCACGGCCATGCAGGCAGCCAAAGCGGTTGGCGCTGACCGGGTGGAGCTCTATACCGAGCCCTATGCCGCTGCCTGGGGCACCTCGGCCCAGGGTGCGCAGCTGGCGCGTTTTGCAGCGGCCGCCCAGGCGGCCTTGGATGCCGGCCTGGGGGTCAACGCCGGCCACGACCTCAACCGCGACAACCTGCCTGCCTTTGTGCAGCAGGTGCCCGGCGTCAGCGAAGTCTCCATAGGCCACGCCCTCATAGCCGACGCCCTGGAGCTGGGCTACACCGCCACCGTGCAGGCTTATCTGCAATGCCTGAAGGCCAAACCTTGAAGGGCAGCGCAGCACACGCAGTGGCAAGCGTGGGGGTCGACATGAGCGGCGCCGGGCCGTCCCAAGCCGCGAGGGCCCCCTTGGGGGGCAGCGCAGCACACGCAGTGGCAAGCGTGGGGGCCATATCCAGATGATTTACGGCATCGGCAACGACATCTGCGATGTGCGTCGCATTCGCGAGAGCCTGGAGCGCCACGGCGACCGCTTTGCCGCCAAGGTGCTTGGCGAGCAGGAGTTCAAGACCTGGAAGGCGCGCAGCGCCCGCTGGCCCGAGCGCGGCGTGCGCTACCTGGCCACCCGCTTCAGTGCCAAGGAATCCTTCAGCAAGGCCATTGGCATGGGCATGCGCATGCCCATGACCTGGAAGCACTGCGAGATCGTCAACGAGCCCAGTGGCAAGCCGGTGGTCGTGCTGCACGCAGAACTCAAGCAGTGGTTTGAGGCCCAAGGCCTGCAGGCCCACATCAGCCTGACGGATGAGAGCGACTATGCCGCCAGCTTTTGCGTGGTGGAGCGCGCATCGGGCGCTTGAACCACAGTGTCCCTTGGACCCATTACAAACCTTTCGAACCTATTTGCATCCCTTCTTCTATGACGCAGCATGCCCCCCTGATCATTGACATCGCCGGCCCAAGCTTGAGCCCCCAAGACCGCGAACGGCTGCGCCACCCGCTGGTGGGTGGGCTGATCCTGTTTGCGCGCAACTGGAAAGACCGTGCGCAGCTCACGGCCCTGTGCCGCAGCATCAAGAAAGTGCGCGCGGACCTGCTGATCTGTGTTGACCATGAGGGCGGCCGGGTACAGCGTTTCAAGACCGATGGTTTCACCCACCTGCCACCGATGCGTGCCTTGGGTGACATGTGGATGCAGGATGCCAGGTCCCCCGCAACCGCCCACAAGAGCAGGCCCGCCGGCGCCCTGGACGCCACCAATGCCGCCACCGCCTGCGGCTATGTGCTGGGGGCCGAGCTGCGGGCCTGTGGCGTGGACTTGAGCTTCACACCCGTGCTGGACCTGGACTATGGCGCCAGCGGCGTCATTGGCGACCGTGCCTTCGGCCGCGATCCACGCATGGTGAGTGTTCTTGCCAAGAGCCTGATGCAGGGCCTGCTGCAAAGCGGCATGGCCAATTGCGGCAAGCATTTCCCCGGCCACGGTTTTGTGAAAGCCGACTCGCATACCGACATCCCGGTGGACCGGCGCAGCCTCAAGGCCATCCTGCAGGACGATGCAGCACCTTACCGCTGGCTTAGCACCAGCATGGCCAGCGTCATGCCTGCGCATGTGGTCTACCCCAAGGTGGACAGCCGCCCGGCCGGCTTCTCCAGCATTTGGCTCAACGACATTTTGCGCGGCCAGCTGGGCTTTGGCGGGGTGGTCTTCAGCGATGACCTGTCCATGGCGGGCGCGCGCATGCTGGACGGGCGTCAGCTCAGCTTCACCGAGGCGGCCATGGCTGCCCTGCAGGCGGGCTGCGACATGGTCTTGCTGTGCAACCAGTCACTGCCCGAGGCGCCAGAGGGGGGACGGGCCATAGACACCCTGCTGGACGGTTTGGCCGAAGCCCAGCTCAAGGGCCAGTGGCAGCCGAACGAGGCCAGCGAAGAGCGGCGTCTGGAGCTTCTGCCCAAGAGCGCCGCCATGGGCTGGGACGCGCTGATGGTGCACCCGGCCTATGTGCACGCGATGGACTGGATTGCCTAAGTGTGCTGCCCAGGGGACACGTGCTAGGATCGCGCCCGCCTGTTTTTATATCAATATCTGGAGAGAGCGATGAAGTTGAAATCTGTGCTGGTTGCTGTGGTGGCGTTTGCATTTGCATCCATGGCAATGGCCGCTACCGCCCCGGCTGGCAAGAAGCATCTGCACAAAAAAGTGCATGTGGTGAAGAAGCACCACAAGGTCAAGCACAAGAAGGCCGCAGCCGTCTGATCAGGGCGAGCGGTGCAGGCGCGGTGAGGACAGCGCCACCACCATGTCGCTGGTGGTTTCGTCCACCGTGGGGTAACGCTGCAATCCGGCGGGTCCCAGCAGCCGGCGCAGCTGCTGCAGGTCTTTCACGCTGGGTGCTACCTTGATTTGGGCCAACGCGGCGCTGGTGTTGCCGCCTTGTATCAGGCCGGCTACTTTGGCAGCCCAGGGGCTTTGGCGTGTCATGGTGGGTTGTCTTGCAAATGCGGGGTCACCATTATGACCAGAGCCGCGCACTGTCGGTGTCCAGGTAACACAGGTAGACCCGCACTTCAAACTCCAGCTGGTGGTAGGCGGGCTCGATGTAGCAGCACAGCTTGTAGAAGTTCTTGTCGTGCGCGCGCTCGCGCAGGTGAGCCAGCTCATGCGCGGCAATCATGCGCAGAAATTCCAGCGGCGTGTCCTTGAACAAGGCGGCGATGCGAATCTCGCGCTTGGCCTTGAGCTGCGAGCCCTGCACACGGGCGATGTTGGTGTGGGTGCCCAGCGCGTTTTGCACCAGTTGCAGCTTGTTGTCGTAGAGCACCTTGCTCACCGGTGGCGCGCCCTTGAGGTATTCCTGCTTGAGACCCTGCACATAGTCGAACAACGCACGGTCATCGCGCAGACCGTGGCTCTTCGGGTATTTTTTCTGCAGCCAGGGGCCCAGCTTGTGCTCTTGCAGCAGGGCCTGGACCTGCTGCACCGTATCGGTTGGATAGCCTGTGAGGTAGGGAAGGCTCATCGGCGCGAGACACGCATGGCCAGCAGGCCTGCCACCAGGATGACGCTGGCGCCGATGAAGGTGGTGAACTTGGGGACCTCGGCAAAAAACAGGTAACCCCACAGCGGCGCCCACAGGATGCCGGTGTACTCAAACGGGGTGACGGTGCTGCTCTGGGCCACCCGGTAGGCTGCCGTGAGAAACATGGTGCCAGCGGCAGCCACCACGCCGCACACACAGATCAGCATGGCGTCAAAGGCGGTGGGCAGCATCCAGGGGCGCACCAGGAAGGCCACGCTGGGGTGGCTCGCGTGGGCAATGCCTGCCATGTGCAACGCAGCCGCCGCCGCGGCAGAGCCCAGCAGAAAAAAGCCATTCTGGTAGAACGCCATGACCGAGGTGGGCAGCCGGTTGCCCATCTTGCGGGCCATCAGCATGGCCAGTGCGTAAAGCAGGGCAGAAATCAGCGAGAGCAGGGCGGCTGGCTCAAACAACCCGCTGCCGGGTTGCAGCATCACCAGCACCCCCATGAAGCCCAGCACCACGGCAGCCCAGACCTTCCAGCCCACCTGCTCACCCAGCAAGGGCCCGGCCAGGGCCGTGACAAAGAGCGGCACGGTGAAGTACAGCGCCACCGCGTCGGCCAGCGGCAGGGCCGGGAAGGCCATGTAGTAGGCGGTATAGGCGCCCAGCATGATGGCGGCCCGCAGCGCCAGTGGAAGCAGGTGCGCCGAAAACAGGGCGCGCCAGCCCACTTCTTTTTGCACCAGCGCCAGCAGAATGGGCAGGCCCACACAGGAGCGTATGCAGACCACCTCGGTCAGTGCATAGCCACCACTCACTTGTTTGATGATGGCGTCTTGCAGCGAGAAGATCAGCACGCCCACACACAGATAGAGAATGCCGCGGGCAGATTGGTTATGCATGTCAGATACGGGAATGGGCAGGCGATGATAGCGTCCCGGCCATCAGCTTTCAGATGCCTGCCACGCCATGCTGTGTTCTTGCAGCGCCCGCTGCACGGCCTGTACCGTACCGTGCCAGTCGCCGTCCTGGTCCTGGCGGAACAGGCGCATCACCTGGGGGTACCAGACGCTGCTGTTGCCACGCGCCCCCCAGCGCCAGTCGGCCATGTACCATGGCAGCAGTAGCCAGCAAGGACGCCCCAAGGCACCCGCCAGATGGGCCATGGCGGTGTCCACGGTAATAAGCAGGTCCAGCGACTGCAGCACGGCGGCGGCATCGGCAAAATCCTGCAACTGGCCGCCCAATTCCAACACAGCTTGACCAGGCCCGCACTCGGCCGCCTGTTCTTCCCCCGCTCCCTGTTGCAGGCTGATGAAGTGGATGCCAGGCAGCTCCCAGAGGGGGGCTAGCAGGCGCAGATGCGCCAGCGAACGGTCCGCATCGTTTTCAAAGGCCGGGTTGCCACGCCAGACCAGGCCCACGCGCAGGCCCGGCCTCTTGGGCAGCAGTGCCGCCCAGTGCGCCTGCAGCCTGCCCGCGGGTTGCAGGTAGGGCAGCCGGGCCGGCACGGTGTCCAGTCGCGTGCCCAGGTGGTAGGGCGCGCTCATCAGTGGCATCCAGTAGTCAAAGCGCTGTTCGGGCAGTGCCTGGTCAAACGGGAGCACGCCATCCAGGCCGTCCAGGCTGGCCAGCAGGCGGCGCAGCGCGGGGTGGCAGAGCAGGCTGATATGCAATGCGCCGCGCGCCTTCAGCAGGGGCACATAACGGCAGAACTGGATGACATCGCCGTGTCCCGCCTCAAAGCACAGCAGCAGCCTGCACCCTGTCAGGTCCTGGCCCTGCCAGCGTGGGTAGGGCAGGCGCTCGGCCAGTGCGCGGTACCAGTCGCGCGCTTCAAACAGTGCCCAGCCTTCTTCCCAGTGGCCTCGACGCAGCTGCAGATAGGCGAGATTGAAGCGGGCCTTGTGGTTGTCGGCTTCCAGTGCCAGCGCCTGGCGCAGGCAGGTTTCTGCCGTTTCCTCGCGCTGCAGGTTGAGGTTGAGCACCCCCAGGTTGGACCAGACGGCGCTCGACTGCGGCTCCAGCGCCAAGGCAGCGGCATAACAGGCCTCGGCCTCCGCATGGCGCTTGTGCTGGGCCAGCAGGGCGCCCAGGTTGAGATGCACGCTGGCCAGGTGGGGTGCCAGTGCCAAGGCCCGGCGCCAATGCCGCTCGGCGCCCGGGGCATCACCGCGCTGGTCGCACACATAGCCCAGATTGGCATGGGCTTCCGCAAACTGGGCATCCAGGGCCACAGCCTGTCTGAAAGCGGCTTCTGCGGCCTCCCAGAGGCCTTGCTGCAGCTCGGCCGTGCCCTGGTGGAACAGGGCAGTGGCCTGGCTGAGCGCGGGCATGGCGGCAGCGGCAGTGGCTCAGACCTCCCGGCGCAGGGCAGGGAAGAGGATGATGTCGCGGATGCTGGGGCTGTCGGTCAGCAGCATCATCAGGCGGTCGATGCCGATGCCGCAGCCGCCGGTGGGGGGCATGCCGTATTCCAGGGCGCGCACAAAGTCATGGTCATAGTACATGGCTTCGTCGTCGCCGGCGTCCTTGGCGGCTGTTTGCGCATGGAAGCGGGCGGCCTGGTCCTCGGCATCGTTGAGCTCGCTGAAGCCATTGCCGAATTCGCGCCCGGTGATGTAGAGCTCAAAGCGCTCGGTGACGCCGGGCTTGGTGTCACTGGCACGCGCCAAGGGCGAAATCTCCACCGGATGCTCGCAGATGAAGGTGGGCTGCCACAGTTTCTCTTCCACGGTCTCTTCAAAGTAGAGCACCTGCAGGCTGGCCAGGCTGCGGGTGGAGAGCTGGTGCTTGGCCTCGGTCAGGCCCAGCTTGCGCAGCGCGTTGATCAGCCAGGCGCTGTCGTGCACGCCCTCACCGGCTTCGGTGTACTTGGCGATGGCCTCCAGAATGGTCAGGCGCTCAAAAGGCTGCGACAGGTCCACCGGCTTGCCGCCATAGGTGAGTTGCAGCGAGTCACCGGCCTTGATGGCGGCGTCGCGCACTAGCTGCTCGGTGAAGCCCATCAGGTCCTGGTAGTTCCAGTAGGCCGCATAGAACTCCATCATGGTGAACTCGGGGTTGTGGCGCACCGAGATGCCTTCATTGCGGAAGTTGCGGTTGATTTCGAACACCCGGTCAAAGCCGCCCACGATCAGGCGCTTGAGGTAGAGCTCGGGCGCAATGCGCAGGAACATCTGCTGGTCCAGCGCATTGTGGTGCGTGGTAAAGGGCTTGGCATTGGCACCGCCGGGAATGGGGTGCAGCATGGGCGTTTCCACTTCCAGGAAGCCGTGCTGCACCATGAACTCGCGGATGCCGCTGACGGCCTTGCTGCGCGCCAGAAAGCGCTTGCGCGAGAGCTCATCCGTCATCAGGTCCACATAGCGCTGGCGGTACTTCACTTCCTGGTCATGAATGCCGTGGAACTTGTCGGGCATGGGGCGCAGACTCTTGGTGAGCAGGCGCACACTGCTGGCATGGATGGAGAGCTCACCGGTGCGGGTCTTGAACACCATGCCTTCGGCAGCCACGATGTCGCCCAGGTCCCAGTGCTTGAAGGCGGCGTACACCTCGGCACCCACATCCTCACCCTTTACGTAGATCTGGATGCGTCCGCCACTGGGGCCGAAGGAGGCGTCCTGCAAGGTGCAGAAGCTGGCCTTGCCCATGACGCGCTTGAGCATCATGCGTCCGGCCACCTTGACCCGCACCTGCATGCCGGCCAGGATATCGGTGTCATGGGCTTCGTATTGGGCAAACAGCTCTTCGGCCTTGTGGCTGGGAGAAAAATCGTTGGGGAAGGCCACACCCTTGCCTTCCTGCTGGGCCTGGCGCAAGGCTTTGAGCTTTTCGCGGCGCTCTTGCATCAGCTGGTTTTCGTCTTGCGGTGCAGGGGATGCCGGTGCGGCGGGGGTGTTTTCTGACATGAAGGACTTGATTAGGTAAGGGGCGTAACCCTCAATTCTAAGAGGGCGGAGCCTCCGGGCACTCGGGCTATCATTCCTCTTGCTTCAAACCCCGCAACACCATGCTCTACCAAATTGTTTCCCTGCTGCTGGAAGTGGCTGCCGGACTGCTGACCGGCGTGTGCCTGCTGCGTCTGTACATGCAGCACCAGCGCATTCCTCTGTCGGCACGTTCCGGCAACCCCATGGGCCCTTTCATCTTCGCCATGACCGACTGGCTGGTGCTGCCCCTGCGCCGCGTGCTGCCCGCCCTGGGCCGCTGGGACACGGCCAGCCTGCTGGCCGCTTTTCTGGCGCAGCTGGCGCTCTTTGGTGCGCATTGGTTGATGGTGGGGGGCGGCGCCGGCTGGATCGGTGTGCCGGTGCTGGCCGTGTTCGGCGTGGTGCGCATGGCCATCTCGGCACTGACTGGCATGGTGATTCTGTATGCCGTGCTGTCCTGGGTGCAGGCCCAGTCCTACCTGTCCGACCTGATGGAGCGCCTGGTGGCGCCGCCGCTTACCCCCATACGCCGCGTGCTGCCGCTGGTGGGCGGTGTAGACCTTTCGCCCCTGGTGTTGCTCCTGCTCCTGCAGATCGCCGCCATTGTGCTGGGCTCGCTGCAAGCCAGCGTTTTGGGAATGGCGCTTTAGTCAGAGAGACCGACAAACCCGCGCCGGGCCAATGGGATGGACGCCCCTCCCCTAAGCGGCATCTAAGTGCCAAAGTGGAGGGTGTGTACAACCATCCGAAGCGAGAGGAGCGTCCCCATGGAGATTACTACGATTGGTATTGATCTGGCAAA
>Ga0228700_1002252_pt1 | contig 10412 bp, 9 predicted proteins | sample McNCre317_Aug_MG_FD_178019 | JGI IMG/M metagenome (GOLD analysis project Ga0228700, IMG submission 178019) | Freshwater microbial communities from McNutts Creek, Athens, Georgia, United States - 3-17_Aug_MG | ecosystem: Environmental > Aquatic > Freshwater > Creek | place: USA: Georgia... | reverse complement strand
CGGCTGAACGGGAGACCGGTCAGCTAGGTCAGCTTTGTGGTCGGCCAATCTAAATGCGCAATCGCAGGACTCGACCAGAAGCAGCTGTTCAAGTGCAAGAGTCTGTCGCAGCTTTTCAGAGTGGCCGTTGCCAAAAAGGCAGTCTTGCTACATCGCGCAAGCAATAGTCAGAAACCGTGGACGAAAAAAATGGCCACCATAGTGGTGGCCATATAAAAGTCCTCGTGGACTGATTGGATCTTTGATCAGACCTCGCTGGGATGCTGCACCTCCCAAGGCGCAGTCCAGTTGCCTGGTACGCGCAGACTGACGCCTGCATCATCTTCAATCACCTTGCACACCGTCATCTCACCGCCGCCATCGCCGTAGCGTTCGCGTGCTTCTTTGAATCGCGCATGGGTAGCTTGCGTCATCTCGTGGCGTATGCCGGTTTGCTTCATCAGGTCGTCAATCAGGCCCAGGTCTTTCAGGCACAACTCAAGCCGGAAGGACGGATCGTAATGGCCGGCAAAAATCGAGGGCACATCGTGTTGCATCACAAAGCTCTCGGCAGCGCCACCCTTCATTGCGGCCCACCAGACATCGGGCTCCAGGCCGGCCACTTTGGCGGCCACCATGGCCTCACCGATGGCGGCCGCGTGCACCAGCCAAAGTTGGTTGTTGACCAGTTTGGCAACATAGCCGTTTCCGTACTGGCCCACCAGGCGTATTTCACCCACCGACTGCAATACCGGCTTTGCTAACGCCACTGCAGCATCGCTTCCACCCACAAAAAGAATCATGTCGCCGCGGATGGCCGAGTCGATCGAACCGGTCACCGGTGAGTCCACAGCTAAGCCGCCCGCCTGCTCGAACGCATGCGCCAATTCGCGCATCAGCTTGGGGGAACTGGTGGTCATGTCGATCCAGCCTTTGCCCTTGCAATCGGCAGACAGCAGGCCTTTGGGCCCACGCAACACCTGCTCAATTTGTGGCGGGCCGAACACCATGGTGACGACCAGGTCCACCTGCCTCAGTACCTCGGCAGGAGAGTCCGCCCAGGTCGCACCCTGTTCGACGAGGCGGTCCCCCGCCGCGCGGTTGATGTCGTGCACCACCAGCGAGAAACCCGCTCGCTGGATATTGCGCGCCGCCGCGCTGCCCATGTTCCCCAAACCAATAAATCCGACTTTCAACATAGTTGCCTTCTGCTGTGGCTCATTGTTCCGGATCAGGCGAACCAGCCTTTTTCAGCCAGACGGTTGTCATTCATGTCATAGCGGGCATGGGGCTCCAGCCCTCTGAGCTTGGCGCTGCCGCCATCCATTTGGTCACCCACACCAAAGCAGACCATGCCGGCTTCTTCGGAAATCAGGCGCTGTATCTCGCCATACATTTCTTTGCGCTTGGCACGGTTCAATTCCACGCGCGCCTCAATCACTAGCTTGTCCAACGTGGCATTTTTGAAGTGGGTGTCATTCCAGGCTCCACCTCCCAGAAACTGGGTTGAAATTTGTAGATCAGCTGTCGGGCGATTGCCCCAGAAGACCGAGCAGAAAGGCGCCTTCATCCAGACGTTATCCCAATAGCCATCGCCCGAAACGCGCTTGACGTCCAGAGTCATACCGGCCTTGGACAAGTGCTCTTGAAACATGACTCCGGAATCAATCGCACCGGTGTAGCAACCATCGGAAACCTGCACTTCAATCGGGCCGCTGATACCGGCCTTTTTGAAATGGAACTTGGACTTGTCAGGGTCATACGCTTTGGCTTGGAGGTTGGCGTTGTAGAACTGATCTGCAGGGCCCACGGTCTGGTCATTGCCCATCGACGCATAACCCGAGAACACGTTGTCAATCACGCGCTGGCGATCGATGCCGTACTTCAGCCCCAGCATGACGTCGCGATTTTTGAATGGGTCGGTATCGAGCAGCGCCACAAAGCCATAGCGATTACCCGTGCCCTTGGTGCGCGAGATATTGATGTTTTTGTTCTTGGACAACAAGGACACGGTTTTGGGATTGAGTCGGTTGACTGCATCTACCTGGCCCGTGACCAGTGCCTGTGTACGGGCAGCCGAATCGCCGATATAGCGCAGTTCCACTGCATCAAAATTGCCGCGATTGGGCTTCCAGTAATTACCCGGTTTGCGCTTGGCCGTTACGCGAACACCAGGCTCCCAATCCACCATGGTGTACGCCGCTGTGCCATCGGGTTTGGAGAAGTCGGTGGTGCCTGCGGGGACGATGATCAGGTGGTAGTCGGACAATACAAACGGCAAATCGGCATTGCCCGACTTCATGTTGATTTGTATCTGATTGGCCGACAGTTTTTTGATTTCGGTGATGGGCTCCAGAATGCCCTTGGCGGGCGACTTGGTTTCACCGCGATGGAGGTTGATGGAATAGATCACATCGTCCGCATCCAGAGTCTTGCCCGAGCCGAAGGTAATGCCCTTGCGGATATTGAAGATCCACTCGGCAGCCCCGGGCTTGGACTCCCAGCTTTCGGCCAGTTCCGGCGTGGCATTGCCTTTGGCATCGATCTCGACCAACTGGTTCCAAAACATCAGGCTGTAGAAAATCGGGATGGAGTCGGCATAGGTGCGCGGATCCAGGCTGTCGGAGGGCGAACCGCCCTCCATGCCGATCCGCAACGTGCCACCCTTCTTCGGCGCAGACTGCGCCATGACCGGCATGGGAATTAGCGCCGCGCCCAGTCCTAGCGCCGTGGCGCCGGTGATAAGTTGACGGCGGTCGACAATGATTTCGTTAAAGGCATTTTTCTGTTGCATGGGATGTCTCCTTTATTGTTCAAGAGTGGTTGAAGCTGCGCTTGCAGTGCCTGTACCGCCGGCTCCTGAAGGCGAATGTAGGAGTCGCACCATGTTCATGCAAACGAATTATTGTTATGCTGATCATCACAAAACGTGATGGTTGGGGCACATGAAATACCTTGATTTGACGCTGCTGCAAGCCTTTGCGGCTGTGGTGGACAGCGGCAGTTTTACGCTGGCCGCGCGCTACCTGAATCGCACCCAGTCGGCCATCAGCATGCAACTGCGCAAACTCGAAGAAGTCACTGGCCATCTGCTGCTACAGCGCGACAACCGCAAGATTCAGCTCACCGAAGAAGGAGAGGTTTTGCTGGGGTTTGCGCGCCGCATGATCCGCCTGAACGAAGACGCGCTGGTGGCACTCGACCAGCCCTTTGCTGAGGGCCATGTGCGTCTAGGTTTGCCCGACGATTACGCCGAGTTTTTTCTGCCTGAAGCATTGAGCCGCTTTGCGCACGCCTATCCGCGTGTTCAGCTCGAAGTCATCGGTGCGCTCAGTGCCGATCTGCTGAACCGAGTTCAAGCCGGCAACTTGGATTTGGCACTGATAACGCGCCAACCTAACCGTCCTGCAGGGAAAATTCTGCGCCGCGAGCGACTGGTGTGGGCGGGCTCACGCCAGCGCCAGGTGCATGAGGAATCACCTTTGCCATTGGCGCTGTTTCCTGAAGGATGTGTATTCAGAGCGCATGCCTTGGCGGCGCTGGATGCAAAAGCTATCCCTTGGAGAATTGCCTACACAAGCCAAAGTTTTGCTGGTGGAAAATTGGCCGTTTCTGGCGGTTTGGCATTGACCGTGATGGCACAAAGTATGGTGCCGCCTGATTGGAGGACCTTTGGCGCGGACGATGGCCTGCCAGCGCTACCGGAGTTTGAAATCGCCCTGCACAAAGCATCCGGCAAGTTGCCAAAGGCGGTAAAGCTTCTAGAGGATCAACTTATTGAAAACGTGAGCTTGAAATACTGACCTAGAAAGTCTCCTGAATTTGTTATCCACTTCTTATGCAAATACCGGGGACCAGATGGTGAATCGGAAAACTGAACTTCTGCCTGGCGGCCCTGGCCGTGGCGGCAACTGGCCGATCTCAAGCACCATGACCGACTGCTTTGGGCACACTGGAGGTGCCCACCAATGTCGGCTGCACGGGAGACCGGTCAGCTAGGTCAGCTTTGTGGTCGGCCAATCTGAATGCGCGATCGCAGGACCCGACCAGGAGCCGAAGTTCGAGTGAGTCGCTCCATTCCGGTCAGTCATTGAACCTATTTCTCAATACCGGTCGCTCGACATTAGAAATGAACAAATGACGTCCTTCGGCTCTTGTGCAGCGGTAACCGGAAGTGCAGAAATTCAGACTGACCGCCCCAAAGCTGTCGTTGTTCGCATGGGGGTGTAACCTGCAATTTCGTCGCGGATTCAATCCAACCGCCCTGGCGTGCACTCCAGGCCGCATTCAGATTTTGCAGGCGCCCATTTCAGCGTCGAAGAACTGGTACCTATTCTTGCCAGCACGTTTGGCCCCGTACATGGCAGCGTCAGCACTCTTAAGTAGCTCCGCGGCAGTCGCGCCATCACCGGGAAAAATGGCAATGCCTACCGAGGCCCCAACATGCACCGTATAGTCGCCTATTTCAATAGGCTCGTTAATGACCGCGATTACCCGGTCGGCAATGTGCTTGACTTCATCTTGATTCGCCGGGTTATCCAGCTTGATGACGAACTCGTCTCCACCCAAGCGGGCCACGGTATCCGATTGCCGCACCAAGGCCTGCAACTTGCCGGCCACAGCGACAAGGAGTTCGTCACCAACAGCATGGCCAAGTGTGTCATTGACAGCTTTAAAACGGTCCAAGTCCAGGAACATGACAGCCATAGCCCGAGGTTCACGCGCGGCACTGAGAATCCGACGGTCTAGCCGCTCCATTAACAACGCGCGGTTTGGCAGCTTGGTCAATGCGTCGTGGAATGCCAGTTGTCGATTGTCTTCATTGATTTGCCAGGTGTCCGTAATGTCATGGAACACCGAAACATACCGGGTGTCGGCTTCGTTGGCGCTGGCAATGCGTGTAATGGTCTGCCACTCTAGGAAGACGCCACCGTCCTTGCGGCGATTCCATATTTCACCCTGCCAGCGCCCCTCGCCTTCAATCTCTTTCCAAACGGAAGCATGAAAAGCCTGGTCATGGCGGTCTGAGCGCAACAGTCGCGGCGACTGTCCGACCGCCTCCTCCGCCGGGTAGCCGGTAATTTGGGTGAAAGCCGGGTTGACCGACATAATGATGCCGTTGCGGTCAGTCACCATAATGCCTTCGGCCGTGTTTTGGTACACATTGGCTGCCAACTTCAGTTCCGCCTCCGCAAGCTTGTGGGCCTTGATGTCGGTGACGATGATGATGAACCCGACGACCTGGCCAGATGCGTCCCGGTCCGGCACGTAGTGCGCCAGGACATGGCCGACACTGCCATCAGGCTTGGTCAGATGGCGTTCAAAGTGTTGATCTTCCCCTGCCAGCGCCGCACGGATTACCGGCTCGTTGACGGAAAAAAGGGATGCCCCCATCAACGTCTGTAGACTTGTTGCCTGAAGCGCCTGAGCCGATATGCCCCACCAGTCCAGGTAGGCCTGGTTGGCAAACTTGCAATGCAGTTTGTGGTCCCAGTAAGCAACAAGGGAAGGCATGGCATCGGTAATCGCGCGGATAAAGCGTTCGCTGTGTGCGAGGGATTGGTTTGCCGCCTCGGTCTCCTTCATGGCATTTTGCAATCGCATTTCCACCAGCTTGCGCTCAGTGATGTCGCGCCATCCCACTAAAAAGGCCGGGCGCCCGTCGAATTCCGAATGGCTTACGGTGACCAGGTTGGTCAGCGTGGTCCCGTCCAAACGACGATGTTCCCATTCAAACTCGATGCGGCCGACCCTGATGGCTTCTGCAATTTTTTCATTCAGACTCTCAGTCGAACTGCGTCCATCCGCTTGCGTCGGTGGCGAAAAAATGTCTGGTGTACTGCCCACAATAGCGTCACGCGGGCCACGCAAAGCCCGTTGTGCAGCGAGATTGCACTCGATGATTCGCCCGTCGTCGTAGGCCATGACGAAATAGGCGTCAGGAGCATCCATGAAGATGCGTTCATATTGCTTTCTGAGCGTGAGGTTTTCATGGTTGCGGACCTCAAGTTCCTCCCGCGCTTGCTTCAGGCTGTCAATGACGTCCTGCACCAATTGGGATTGCGGCTCTCCATTTGTATTGATAAGTGTCCCCATGCAGAAGGATTATGAGCGCAAAGCCGAAGGCTACCCACTGCTCCCGATTTGGAATGGGACAGCCCGAAAGCGGCCGGTCGTAAAGCCCGCAAACAGCCTGGAACTGAAGTTCATCCCGATAACGCGCTTGGCCTTACCACCTGGCAGGAGTGGGCTGAAAGCGGGTGCTCACGAAGGTCCGGTACCTGGTGCTCCAGTGCCATGCCGCCCACCGGCAGATATTGAACTTATCCATCGTGTAGGTCTGCATTTCAGCTGAGGCTGTAACTTGGGGCGCTGAATTTGTGGCGCGCACGCTAACCTCTTTGGGTCGCCGGCAGTTTGAACAAACTGAATCCTCTGAGGACGCCAATCTTTGCTGACACGAGGCGCGTGGTAGCAATTGCAACGTATTGACTGCGATTGGCTCTCTAAGTCGAAATTACACATGGTATTGATGAACACAACTAATTTGTCGGTCACAATTGCATCCAAGGAGACAAATCAAGTGTGCCTAGCTAGTCGATTGACGGGCGTTCTCGCCACAATTTTCTTCCTATTGACTGGCTGTTCGTCCCTTGCCTCAAGATCCTTGGCAGGTGACTCTGAAGGAATGCCAATCGACTCGCTACGCGTAATTCAAGTCTTGGCAGTAGATGATGCAGAAGTTCTGACCGATGCAAACCGCTTTCAGACGTTTATTCATAAAGCATTCGGCGGCGAGGTTGCGCTTTTGTGGGATGCCAAGTATGAAAGCAATCTCCTTCAACAGGAGTTAAACGCCGCGATGATTTCCGAGGGCGTAATTCGTAATGGAAGCATTGTTGTGGGGCGCGCCTATTGCTGTAGTGGCCCGCAGGGGTTCTTGACTAGAAAATATGCATACGCTTCGCCAGACCAGAGGATAGTGGCGGGGGACTATGTCGAGGTTCGCTTTGTTCGAAGCCGATTAGATGAAGTAAATACTATTTCACGCATCGTACATTCTTGCGAGTGGGTTCCACGAGACATTAGGCTTGGCGGGCGAATTCCTTACTGTAGTTGGATGAAAGCTGAAGGCTGGCACGAAGAGAGCAGCGTAGTTACCTCGGAAAACCACGCCTGGATAAAACCCTTTAAGCATTGAGTGCAGTTAATAATTTATAGGCGTAGTGTTTCGCGAGCCAGATTAATCCGAGCGCCTGCTTATAGTCTTGTGTGACCATCGAACCCCTGGCTGTGAATGGCCGCTATGAAGCAGGCAGATCGAAAACCTGTATGACAGGAATCGCGGCACTGGAGTCAGAAAAGAGAGCGATGTGATGGCGTAGCCGCGAGCGTCTGCTTTCTGATTTTCACGGGGTCGCTTGGATGACCGGCCCCCCCTGGGCCGACTGACCGCATTGGGCGTTGCAGTCCCTGCCTGACCTCAGCTATCTCCGATGAAGACGTGGTCGTCAGTGCCGTGCCCTTCTCGGCATCCCGTCAGGTACCTCTGTATCGCTGCCGCTACCGTCTTCATAGCGGGACCAGACGAGTCTTGCGAAACTTGGTCTTTCGGATCAGCAGACCATCTGGCGTGACCACACCGGAGCGCTGAAACTCTATTGGAAGAACTTGTCCACTTGGAACAAGGTTAGCAGACCCATGACCACGAAAATTCCTGCGGCAATCGAGTGCACCAGCTTCATGGGGATCTTTGCGGCGAATTTGTTTCCCACGAACACCGCAGGAACGTCTGCAATGAGCATTCCCAGTGTCGTGCCAGCAATGACCAGCCAAGGGGTAGCGTAATGTGCGGCCAAAGCCACCGTCGCAATTTGCGTCTTGTCGCCCATCTCGGCGAGGAAGAACGTCACCAGGGTTGCACCGAAGACACCGAGGTGCTTGGCAACCTGCGTTTCTTCCTCTTCGATCTTGTCGGGAATCAGTGTCCAGATTGCCATGCCAATGAACGAGCCGCCCAAAACCCATCGCATGATGTCCGGACTGACCACGGACGTAATCCATGCACCAAATGCACCGGCAAGTCCGTGATTTACTAGCGTAGCCACCAAGATGCCCGCAATGATTGGCAAAGGCCTCTTGAAGCGAGCCGCCAAGATAAAAGCAAGCAGTTGGGTTTTGTCACCTATTTCGGCGAGGGCTACGACGCCCGTTGAAATGAAGAGTGCTTCCATAATGGATTCCAAGGCCAGACAAAAAACAATGACCACAACGCCTCCCCGGCCAAACCGGAGGCAATGTGGTCAAAGGTCTTGTCAAGTTAGAAACCGCTTGCACCATGGTAGTAGGACCAAGTATGTTGATGCAAGCCCCTTCGAATTGCTCGAAAGGAGACTACTCCCCAGTGACGAGGCAAGTCTAGCAGAAACAGTTACGTTTGCCTTAGATACCCAAAAGTGACGGCAGTTGCCGACCGGCATCACTTCAATCTTATTCCAATGCACAAATTCCGATATGCAAATAAGGCTGTTGTCTGTGTACGGTTAGTTTGTTTCACGCGAAGACTAGACTGAACCTCTCTGTTCATTCTTCTCCGCTTGAAAGGCAGGGTAGCCCCATGAGCACCTATCTCCGAAACGTCGGCATGTTGATGCTGTTTTTGAGGTCCTTCGCCTATGGCGCTGGTGGTGGTGGTGGCAGCTCTGGCGGTGGTGGCTCAGGAGGTGGTGGCAAATCCCCCAGTGAAGAAATTGTGAAGGATCCGGTCATCCGGGCAGCCAAAGACGGAATCGCTAAGCAAGACTGGTCTGGGGCGCAGGCGCTGTTAAAGAAGGCTATAGCAGCCAATCCAGGCAATGCCGACTACCACAACCTCTACGCCTTTGTGACACGCAAGGGCCCTAATCCCGATATGAACTTGGTGTTTTCAGAATACGCAGAGGCGCTGCGCCTTGATCCCAAACACCGTGGCGCACACGAGTACCTCGGTGAGGCCTACCTTCAAATCAATGAAGTCACTAAGGCCAAGGAGCAACTAGCGTCGCTCGGCAAACTGTGCAACTTTGGCTGCGAAGAGTATTCGGAGTTAAAGCAGTCCTTGAAACAGTACGAGTCGGCGCATCCGCAGTAACGCTACTTCCAACGAGGTACTTGCATGGGTGCAAATCTACAAAATTCACTGGCGCTTGCGAGCCGGCTTCTCTTTGTCTCGCTGTTTCTTCCCGAGGGTATTGGCAAGATCAGCGGGTTTAGCGGAATCGTTGACTACATCGCCTCGGCAGGCTTGCCTTTTCCCGCCATGGGCGCCGTTATTGCCATTGCGGTGGAGGTGGGCGGTTCACTCGCGCTCTTGGCCGGACTTCAAACGCGCTGGGTTGCGTCCACTATGGCGATTTTTACCTTTGCCGCGGCGATCTTTTTTCATAAGTTCTGGGCAGTACCCATGGACGAGGCGATGGTCGAGCACATCATGTTTTTCAAGGATCTGTCCATAGCCGGAGGGCTACTCCTGTTGGTTGCATTTGGAGCCGGACAGTGGAGTCTGGATGCCAGGTTGAATCGCTGAAAGACCAACTGAAAAGCGCCAGCTTTTTGTTCAAGCAACCGTGGGCAAACAACGCCCTGGTGTTACGGCTGTCGAGCCCCCGGTTTGCATACCGCCTCGGCATTGACCTGCTTCAAATAGGCGATCAAATCTGAGCGATCTTCCGCCAGTGCCACGCCGTCATAGGTCATGAAGGTGCCCGGCACCACGCCCATCGGATTGGCCAGGAAACGGTCGAGCGACTTTTCGTTCCACACAATACCTGCGTCTTGCATGGCCTTGAAATAGCTAAAGCCTGGCACGCTGCCGGCACGGCGTCCGAGCAGCCCGCAGTGGTGCGGGCCGACCCGGTCGCTCGCCAGTGCATGGCAGGCCAGACAGCGGGCGTAGATTTGCTCGCCCCGCGCAGCATCGGGCTGTGCCCCTGCGGCCCAAGCTGGCAGGGCCAGGCAGGCACACAGGGCGGCCCGGACTATGCTCTGGCAGAGTGTGCTCATGCCATGAACGCCGACGGCACCGGGGCTTGGCCAATCGCTTGGCGCAACACGGCCCAGTGCATGGCCTCGTCGCCCAGAATGCTGGCCGCGGCCTTGGCCAGCTCCCGGTTGCCAAAAAGGGGGACGGCCCCCAGGTAGGCACTCACAGCACCTTGCTCCAGCTGGGCGGCGAACTTCAGCACATCGAGCTGCGACTTCAGCTGGTCCACCGGAAAGATGTACTGGGCTTTGGCGAGCACGGCCTTGCCGCCCAGCTTTTCCACCGTGCTGGACAACAGCGTCGCGTGCTCCTTGTGGTGGCCCTGAAAGCCGACTGCGAGCTCCAGCACCGGCTTGCTCAGCAAGCCACTTTCGGCGCCCAGTTGGTAGGCGGCGATGGCTTCGAGTTCGGC
>Ga0228700_1002251_pt1 | contig 10415 bp, 9 predicted proteins | sample McNCre317_Aug_MG_FD_178019 | JGI IMG/M metagenome (GOLD analysis project Ga0228700, IMG submission 178019) | Freshwater microbial communities from McNutts Creek, Athens, Georgia, United States - 3-17_Aug_MG | ecosystem: Environmental > Aquatic > Freshwater > Creek | place: USA: Georgia... | reverse complement strand
GAGGGCCTTGAGAAAAAGACGGAAATCGAATCACGCCGGGCCGCTGACTGGGGCTGGTCGGCAAAGGCTAGATTTTACGTGTCGCTAGAGGGTGTTTTGTACACAATCAGTGCGCGAGTGGGTGTTCTTCGATGAATTGGCGCAATGCCGCATCCATGCGGGTTTGCCAGCCAGCACCCGTGGCGCGAAACTGCGTAACGACATCGCGCGATAGACGGATGGTGATGCGTTCTTTGGTCACCTCTGCGGGGGGACGGCCAATGCGCACGGTGGGTTTGACCTTCTCCCACTCGTCATCTGTCAACAACCATGTGTCAGGGTCTGCATCAATGCCTTTTTGGATGAGGGCATCTTCCTCAGGCGTTGGCAAAACAGTTCCAACTTTAAGTTTGGGCATAGCGTTTCACCTCTCTGTAATTTGCTTTGCGTAGGCTGATGATTCTTCGCTCATCACCACGGTCGACGAAGACGACAACCAGGAGCCGGTCTTTCAAATATGCCAATGCGATGACTCTGTTTTCACTGTAGTCATGGCGCTCATCTTGGAAGTAAACCGCGCCGTCCCATTCGAGTGCTGTTGCATCCGCCAGTGACAAGCCTCCATGTTTGACTTGGTTGAGTCGGTCTTTTGTTGGATCAAAAACAATCTTGAACTTATTGTACATACACAAAGTAAGGGTTGTGTGAGGGATCTGAGCTTAGGGACTTGGCCTGAACCAGGTGTGAGCCCTGCAAGGAAAAACTGCAATCAGCAAAGTCGACAACCTCAATGGGATAATCCAGTCCATGACCATCTCCATCAAAGACGCCCAAGGCGCACAAGGCATGCGCATCGCAGGCAAACTGGCCTCCGAAGTTCTCGATTTCCTCACCCCGCACGTGGTGCCGGGCGTGACGACCAATGAGCTCGACAAGCTGTGCTACGACTACATCACCGAAGTTCAAAAGGCCATTCCTGCGCCGCTGAACTACGATCCCTCGGGCAACAACCCCTACCCCAAGTCGATCTGCACCTCGATCAACCATCAGGTGTGTCACGGCATTCCCAATGACAAGCCGCTGAAAAAAGGCGACTCGGTCAACATCGACATCACCGTCATCAAAGACGGTTGGCATGGCGACACCAGCCGCATGTTTTTGGTGGGAGATGCGTCCATCGCAGCCAAACGTTTGTCCAAGTTGACCTACGAAGCCATGTGGCACGGCATTGTCAAGGTTAAGCCGGGTGCCCGTTTGGGCGACATTGGCTTTGCGATTCAACGCTTTGCTGAGAGCCATGGTTTCTCCGTGGTCCGCGAGTTTTGCGGCCACGGCATTGGCCAGGTGTTCCACGAAGAGCCGCAAGTGCTGCACTACGGCAAACCCGGCACCGGCGAAACTCTGCAAGAGGGCATGACCTTCACCATCGAGCCCATGATCAACGCGGGCAAGAAAGACATCAAAGAGTTGGGCGACGGTTGGACCATCGTCACGCGCGACCACTCGCTCTCGGCGCAGTGGGAACACACCATCCTCGTCACGCCCACCGGCTACGAGGTGTTGACCCTCTCTGAAGGCAGCCCCGCCCTGCCCGACTTCGTGACTACCACCTGCTGCTAAACAGCCCCTGCGATGAACGCCTTGGCAAACCTTTACCGAAAGGACAAGGCGGCTTTGCTGCTGTCCGCGTCTAACTCAACCACCCCGCGTAGCGTGAAGAACTTGCTGCACAAGCTGTGCAGCATGACCGACGACACCTTGCGCACCTTGTGGGACGCAGCAGGCTTTGACCACAACTTGTGCTTGGTCGCTGTGGGCGGCTATGGCCGTGGTGAGTTGTACCCCTACTCGGACGTGGACGTGTTGTTGCTCATGCCCGATGGCACCTCACCCGAAAAAGACGACGCCCTCAAAACCAAAATTGAAACCTTCATTGGCAGATGCTGGGACACGGGGTTAGAGATTGGCTCCAGCGTGCGCACCGTGACCGAGTGCGTGCAAGAAGCCTCGGCCGACATCACCGTGCAAACCTCGCTCTTGGAAGCGCGCTTTTTGGTGGGCAGCGTCAAGCTCTTCAAAACCTTTCAAAAGCACTACGCCATCGCGTTAGACCCCAAAGCGTTCTTTGTGGCCAAAACCGCTGAGATGCGCCAACGCCACGCCAAGTTTGAAAACACGCCTTACTCGCTGGAGCCCAACTGCAAAGAATCACCCGGTGGTTTGCGCGATTTGCAAGTGGTGTTGTGGGTCGCCAAGGCCTCAGGCTTGGGCGATAGCTGGGAGAGCTTGGGCCGCAAAGGCTTGGCCACCGAGTTTGAGGTGAAGCAACTCAAACGCAACGAAGACACCTTGGCGCTCATTCGCACCCGTTTGCACTTGGCAGCCAAACGCCGTGAAGACCGCTTGGTGTTTGACATGCAACACGCCGTGGCCCAAAGCCTAGGGCTGGGCGAAGACGCGCAAGGCCAGTTCAACGCCCGCACCGCCAGCGAAGCGCTGATGAAGCGCTACTACTGGGCAGCCAAAGCGGTCACCCAGCTCAACCAGATTTTGTTGCTCAACATCGAAGAGCGTTTGAACGGCAACACCCAAGGCCTGCACCCCATCAACGAGCGCTTTGCCGACAAAGCCGGCATGTTGGAAGTGACAAGCGATGACGTGTACCAAAACAACCCGCACGCGATTTTGGAAACCTTCTGGTTGTACGAAAACACGGTGGGCATCAGCGGTTTGTCGGCCCGCACCTTGCGTGCGCTCTACAACGCCCGCAGCTTGATGGATGGCAAATTCCGCGCAGACCCAGCCAACCGCGAGATGTTCATGCGCATCTTGCAAGCGCCCAGCGGCATGACGCACGCCATTCGCTTGATGAACCAGACCTCGGTGCTGGGCCGCTATTTGTGGCCGTTTCGCCGCATCGTCGGGCAAATGCAGCATGACCTGTTCCACGTCTACACCGTGGACCAACACATCCTCATGGTGCTGCGCAATGTGCGCCGCTTCTTCATGGCCGAGCATGCGCACGAGTACCCGTTTTGTTCACAACTCGCCGCCGGTTGGGACAAGCCTTGGATTTTGTTTGCCGCTGCCCTCTTCCACGACATTGCCAAAGGCCGTGGCGGCGACCACTCGCAACTCGGTCGTGGTGAGGTGCGCAAATTTGCGCGTGACCACGGTTTGGACAAAGAAGACGGCAAGCTCATCGAGTTCTTGGTGGGCGAACACCTGACCATGAGCAACGTCGCCCAAAAGCAAGACCTGAGCGACCCCGATGTGATTCAAGCCTTTGCCAAACGCGTGGGCAACGAACGCAACCTCACCGCTTTGTATTTGCTGACCGTGGCCGACATTCGCGGCACCAGCCCCAAGGTGTGGAACGCTTGGAAAGGCAAACTGCTCGAAGACCTCTACCGCTACACCGCCCGCGCCTTAGGTGGCCGTGCGCCCGATGCCGATGCTGCCGTTGAGCAACGCAAGACCGAAGCGCTCACCATGCTCGCGCTCTACGCCCTGCCGTTTGAAGCGCACAAAGACCTGTGGGCCACCTTGGACGTGGGTTACTTCATGCGCCACGACGCGGCAGACATTGCGTGGCACACCCGCCAGCTCTCGCGCAGCTTGTCGATTGCCAAAGCCCAAGACAAACCCATGGACGTGACCGTGCGTGCGCGTTTGTCGCCCGTGGGCGAAGGCTTGCAAGTCATGGTGTATTCGCCCGATCAGCCCGATTTGTTTGCCCGTATCTGCGGCTACTTTGACCAAGCCGGTTTCAATATTTGGGACGCCAAAGTACACACCGCCACCAACGGCTACGCGCTTGATACCTTTCAAGTGGTGAGCAGCCATTTTGAAGAGCACTACCGCAACCTCATCAACATGGTGGAGAGTGGTTTGACCGAAACCATCGTCGACGCCAAGCCCTTGCCCGCCGTGGGCAAAGGCCGTGTGTCACGCCGCGTCAAGAGCTTCCCCATCGCGCCGCGTGTGACCTTGCAGCCCGATGAGCGGGCGCAAAAATGGTTGCTCAGCATCAGTGCCAGCGATCGCGTGGGCTTGCTCTACAGCGTGGCGCGTGTGTTGGCCAACCACAAGGTCAACCTGCTGCTGGCCAAAATCAGCACCTTGGGCGAACGCGTGGAAGACACCTTCTTAATCGACGGCGCGGCGTTGCAACAAAACAAAGCGCAGTTGGAGATTGAGACGGAACTGCTAGCGGCCTTGCAGGCTTGATTTGGCTTGATATAAACCAAATTTGGTTTATATTTGGTCTAAATCTGCTTTAAGGTTCGCTATGTCACTCGCTCAACAAATCAAGCCCATTTCATATTTAAAGTCACATGCCGCTGAAATCATCAAAGATTTCGCAACAAACCCAGACCCGCTGATCATCACGCAAAACGGTGAAGCCAAGATGGTGGTGCTCGATATTCAAGCCTACGAGCAACAACAAGAGACGATGGCGCTCTTGAAACTCATTGCCATGGGCAACAAAGAGTTGGCTCAAGGCCAATTTCAAGACGCTGATGATTTCTTCAGCGAAATGGCTCGCGAAGAATGACGGATATCAGAAAAGTAGTTGTTCTTCAGTCTGCAAAATCAGACTACCGAAGAATCAAAAGCTACGTCACTCAGAAATTTGGAGCAGAAGCTTGGCTTGCCATCAATAGCGAATGGCAGACCAAAATCAATAAATTAGCAGCCGCGCCAGAGCTAGGCAGCAACATCTCAGAGCTTGAAGGCACTGGCTTTAGCGGATTTAAAAAATACCAGTACAAAAATGCTTATGTGGTTTACCAAACCTCAGAGTCGCTTTTGACCATTTACATGTTCATACCAAGCATGCGTGATTTCAGACGTCATTTGATGGACCGCTTGCTCGCCGCTTAATCATCCGAGTCATCCAGCCCCGGAAACAACACCTCGGTGTAGCCAAAGCGAGAGAAGTCGCGCACACGCGTGGGGTATAGCTTGCCGATGAGGTGGTCGCATTCGTGTTGCACCACCCGCGCATGAAAACCCTCAACCGTGCGGTCAATCGGGTTGCCTTTTTCGTCAAAGCCTTGGTAACGCAAACGCTTGAAACGTGGCACCACGCCGCGCAGCCCCGGCACAGACAAGCAGCCTTCCCAGCCCTCTTCTTCCTCATCGCCCAGCGGTGTGAGTACAGGGTTGATGAGCACGGTGAACGGCACCACCGGCGCATCGGGGTAACGTGGGTTGACTTCGCCTGAACCAAACACCACCACTTGCAAATCCACACCAATTTGCGGAGCGGCAAGCCCTGCGCCATTGGCGGCTTGCATGGTGTCGTCGAGGTCTTTGAGCAGTGCGTGCAACTCAGGCGTATTGAAGGCGGTCACAGGCTGGGCGACGCGCAGCAAGCGGGCATCGCCCATTTTCAAAATCTCACGAACGGCCATTGTGTTTTCCTCAAGCGGCGCTGTGCACCGCACCGCCAGACTCGGCCACCAATGCCAAAAGCCCTGCTTCGTCCAACACCTGGATGCCTAGCTCTTGTGCTTTGTCGAGCTTGCTGCCAGCTTCAGCCCCCGCCACCACGCAATGCGTTTTCTTGCTCACGCTGCCCGCCACTTTGGCGCCCAAAGCTTCGAGCATGTCTTTGGCTTGGTCGCGGCTCAAAGTGGGCAAGGTGCCTGTCAGCACAAAGGTTTGGCCTACAAGCGGCAAGCTTGCGCCCGCGGTGGGTTCGCCCTCGGTCCACGTCACGCCGCAAGCACGCAGTTGCTCCACCACTTCGCGGTTGTGCGGCTGGTCAAAGAAGGTGCGCAGGCTTTGCGCCACGATGGGGCCCACATCAGCCACTTGCAGCAGTTGCTCTAGCGTGGCATCCATGATGGCGTCCATCTTGCCGAAGTGGCGTGCCAGTTCTTTGGCCGTGGCCTCGCCCACATGGCGAATACCGAGGCCAAACAAGAAGCGCGGCAGCGTGGTCTGCTTGGATTTTTCAATGCTGGCCAGCACGTTGTTGGCCGATTTTTCAGCCATGCGCTCTAAGTTGACCAAGGCGGTAAAGCCCATGCGGTAAAGGTCGGGCAAGGTTTTGATGACGCCAGCATCGACCAGCTGGTCCACCAACTTGTCGCCCAAGTCTTCAATCTCAACGGCACGGCGGTGCGCAAAGTGCAGGATGGCTTGCTTGCGCTGGGCGCTGCAAAACAGCCCGCCGGTGCAACGGTAATCGGCCTCGCCTTCTTCGCGCACAGCGGGGCTGCCGCACACGGGACATTGGTGCTGCATGGTGAAGAGCTGCGCGTCTTGCAAACGCTTTTCTAAAACGACAGACACCACTTCTGGAATCACATCGCCCGCGCGGCGCACCACCACGGTGTCGCCCACGCGCACGTCTTTGCGGCGCGCTTCGTCTTCGTTGTGCAAAGTGGCGTTGGTCACGGTCACGCCACCCACAAACACGGGCGCGAGTTTGGCCACCGGCGTGAGCTTGCCAGTGCGGCCCACTTGCACCTCAATGGCTTGCACGGTGGTGAGTTGTTCTTGTGCGGGGTATTTGTGCGCCACGGCCCAACGCGGCTCGCGTGTGACGAAGCCGAGCTGACGCTGCGAGGCTAAGCTGTTGACCTTGTAGACCACGCCGTCAATGTCAAACGGCAGCGCATCACGCGCTTGGCCCATGCGCTGATGAAAATCCACCAAGCCCGCTGCACCTTGCACACAAGCCGTTTGCTCTGCCACGGGGAAGCCCCATTGTTTGAGCGCCATGAGCAAATCGAAATGCGTATGGAACGATGGGCCACCATCTTCCACGGGCGTGATATCGCCCAAGCCGTAGGCAAAGAAGCTCAAGGGGCGCTGCGCGGCAATGGTGGGGTCGAGCTGACGCACGGCACCCGCTGCGGCGTTGCGCGGGTTCACAAAGGTTTTTTCGCCCTTCTCGCCGGCGGCAATGCGGGTGCGTTGGCGTTCGTTCAAGGCTTCAAAGTCGGCGCGGGCGATGTAGACCTCGCCGCGTACTTCGAGAACGGTCGGTGCATGGACTGGCAAGCGCAGCGGGATTTGCCCAATGGTGCGGATGTTTTGCGTCACGTCTTCGCCGGTTTCGCCATCGCCGCGTGTGGCGGCTTGCACCAGCACGCCGCGCTCGTAGCGCAGGCTCATGGCGAGGCCGTCAAACTTCAGCTCGGCCACGTAGTCGACCAACGGGTCGGTATCGGTCAGAGCCAGCTCTTTGCGAATGCGCGTGTCAAAGGCTTCTGCCCCCGTGGCTTCGGTGTCGGTCTCGGTGCGGATGCTGAGCATGGGCACCACGTGTTTGACGCTGGCAAAGCTGTCGAGTGCTTTGCCACCCACGCGCTGTGTGGGCGAATCGGGCGTGAGCAGTTCGGGGTGTTCGGCTTCTAAGGCTTGCAACGCCTTGAACAAGCGGTCGTATTCAGCATCGGGGATGGTGGGCGCGTCCAGCACGTAGTACTGGTGGCCGTGGTGATGCAGTTGCTCGCGCAAGGCGGCGGCTTGCGCGGCGACGTCGCTGTCATCCGATGCGTTAGCGGCAGAGCCGCTAAATAAGTCAGCGGTGCTCATGCTGCTTGACCTTTTGATTAGCTGAACAAGCGGCGCGCTTGCGGCGAGCCTGCCGACAAATCACGCGCATCGAGCGTGTCGTACAAGGCCAGCAAGTCGCGGGCAATGGCGCCGATGGCAGTTTCTGACAAGGGCTGGCCGTTGTCATCCGAAATCGCGCCGTCCATCACACGTGCCAGTTCGTAGGCGGTTTGAATCATGCGGGCATACGGCTCTTCTTTGCGGTCCACCTGCGGCACATCGAGTGACAAGGTGAGCTCGTAAATCGCCGATTGCGTGGGGTCTTCCGACATCGCAGCTTGCGAGTCAAAGGTCAAACCCAAAATGGGGGGAAAGCCTGCGGTGGGTGAAGGCACCACCATGCGGCCCGGCAACACACCCGCAATAAAGCCCAAGCGTGCCGCGTTTTGCTGCACGTAGCCAGGGCTCCACGCGGCTTTGGTGGCCTTCAAGGTGAAGCTCAGCTGTGCGTCGTGGGCGCTGGCAAAGCTGTCGAGTTCGCGGGCTCGGGCCACTTCTTCCAGCATGTCTGGAAACTCGGGCGCGGCGTTGACGGCGTCGGCAAAGGCTTGTGTTTTGGTGACGAATTCAGAGAACTCAATTTCATTCAAGGGGCCGGTGCGGTTGGCCAACTGCACGCCCGATTGGAACGCGCTGTAGCGTTGGCCATGACGGGGTTGTTCCCACAAACCACTCGCGGCGTTCAAGCCTTCGACGCTGAACAACTTGCTGCCCACGCGACGCGTGGCGGGCAAAGCGGCCAAGGCGGCATCGCCAAAAATGGGGGTATCAATTTCCACCGCCGCAATGACGTCAATCAAAGCGTCCAAGCTGGGGCGCTTTTCAGGTTGAGGCAAGTCGGATGTAGCGGTCTCCATGACCTTGGCCACGGTCGGTGCCATGGCAGCCGCAGCCGCAGCTTGTTGCGCTGCGCGCTCGGCGGCCACCTTGGCCGCAGCCGCTTTGGCTTCGGCGATGCGTGCCAGTTCGGCCTCGTCCGGCACGCGTTGGGCGTGGGCGGTGGCCTCTTCCATCATGCTGCGGGCCATGTCGCTCACGGGGTCTAGGCCACCACTGGTTTCATACGTGGGCGCAATGCTGCTGGGCATCGCCACCAACACCTCTGGCTCGTGATGAGGTTCAAAACTCGGGGCCACATCGAACGAGGGCTCTTGCGGCTGGCCGTAGTCAGGCGCGTAGGCGGCAGGTTCGATGTTTTTCTCTTGGGGCAGCGGCTCGGCTTGGCGAGGTTTGTTTTTGCGTGAAGTCCAGGTGCTGTGGGCCACCACGCCCGCCAAAACCACGCCACCTGCGATGGCTAAACCAATTTGAAGAGTACTCATGTTTTTATTCTGTTATCAAGCGTCGGCCATCGACACGGCAGACTCCATGTCCACCGCCACAATGCGCGACACGCCTTGTTCTTGCATGGTCACACCAATGAGTTGCTCGGCCATTTCCATCGCAATCTTGTTGTGCGAGATGAACAAGAACTGGGTTTCTTTGGACATGCTCGACACCAACTTGGCGTAGCGCTCGGTGTTGGCGTCGTCCAGTGGCGCATCCACCTCGTCCAGCAAACAAAACGGCGCTGGGTTGAGTTGGAAGATGGCAAACACCAAAGCAATCGCGGTGAGCGCTTTTTCGCCGCCCGAGAGCAAGTGAATGGTTTGGTTTTTCTTGCCGGGTGGCTGGGCCATCACTTGCACGCCGGAGTCCAAGATTTCTTCGCCGGTCATCACCAGCTTGGCGTTGCCGCCACCGAAGAGCTCGGGGAACATGCGGCCAAAGTGTTCGTTGACAACCTTGAAGGTGCCGCCCAAGAGCTCGCGCGTTTCGCCGTCAATCTTGCGAATCGCGTCTTCCAAGGTGTTCATCGCGTCGGTCAAGTCGGTGGTTTGCGCATCCAAGAACAGCTTGCGTTCGCTGGCACTGGCCAGCTCTTCCAAGGCGGCCAAGTTCACAGCGCCCAAGGCGGTGATGTCGCGGTGCAAGCGGTCAATCTCGCCTTGCAAACCGCCCAAGCGCACATTGTTGGCGAGGATGGAGGCTGACACGGCTTCGAGGTCTGCCTCTGCATCGGTCAAGAGTTGGGTGTATTGCTCCAGCCCCAAGCGAGCCGCTTGTTCTTTCAGCTGGAAGTCGGTGATGCGTTGGCGCAAAGGCTCAAGTTCACGCTCCAACTGCAAGCGACGCTCGTCGCTGGCGCGCAGTTTGGTGGTGAGGTCGTCGTACTCGCTGCGCTTTGCAGCGAGTGCGGCTTCGCGCGCCATTTTGATGTTCAACGCGTTTTGCAAACCGGCTTGTGCTGCGGCATCTGTCAGGCGTGTGAGGTCTTCTTGCACGCGCGACTCTTCGGCAGACACCGAAGCGGCTTGTTGCGTGGCGGTGTCGATGATGCGTTTGAGTTCGGCCTCACGCGTGGCCAAGCTGCGCTGAGAGAACTGAGCTTCTTGCGCTTGGCGCTCCAAGCTGCGTTGTTGCTCGCGGCTGTCGTTCAGTCGGCGCTCGGCGTTGATGACGGACTCGTCCAACTGCGCATGGCGCTCTTGGCTGTCGGCCAGTTGCATGTCCAGCTCTTCAAAGCGAGCTTCGGCCGTGGCGCGGCGCTCTTGCAAGTCGGCCAATTGGGCTTCCACCTCTGACAAATCGCCGCTGATTTGCTCGCTGCGGGCGCGGGTTTGTTCGGCCAATTGGCTCAGGCGCAAAGTTTCGACTTGCAGCTCATGCGCGGTGGCTTGTGCGGCAGTGGCTTCGGCGCGGATGCTCACCAGTCGTTGTGACGACTCGCTGTACGCAGCCTCGGCTCGCACCAACGCATTACGCGCTTCGTCGGCGATGAAGGCTTGCGCTTTGCTGCTCTTGTCGAGGTTTTCAAT
>Ga0228700_1002250_pt1 | contig 10417 bp, 10 predicted proteins | sample McNCre317_Aug_MG_FD_178019 | JGI IMG/M metagenome (GOLD analysis project Ga0228700, IMG submission 178019) | Freshwater microbial communities from McNutts Creek, Athens, Georgia, United States - 3-17_Aug_MG | ecosystem: Environmental > Aquatic > Freshwater > Creek | place: USA: Georgia... | reverse complement strand
CGGGGGCGCGGCCCCCTAATGCAATCCTGATACCCCGGGTGCTACGCTGTGGTTTCCATGCACCCAGCCGCCGCCCCGTCCCCTGCCAGCGCCAGCACGCTGGGACCGGCGCTGCGCAGCGCAGCCCTGGGCCTGGGCCTGCTGCTGCTGGCCACCGTATGCAGCCTGGCGCTGGACAGCCAGATTTCATTGACCAGCGAGGCCATGCTGTATGTGCTGGCCGTGGTGCTGGCCGCCTACACCCTGGAACCCCTGCCCTCGGCCCTGTGCGCCTTGGCTGCGGTGCTGGCCTTCAACTTTTTCTTTGTGCCGCCGCGCTTCACCTTCGCGGTGGACAGCCATGAGCACCTGATCGCCCTGCTCACCATGCTGGTGCTGGCCCTGGTCATCAGCGGCCTGGCCGCGCAGCTGCGGCGCAAGACCGAAAGCGCACGGCGCAGCCTGCTGCGGGCGCAGCAGCTGCAGGAGCTGGCCGGCGAGCTGGTGGCCAGCACCAGCTCCGACAAGGTGGTCGCGCTGGGCCAGGCCGCCCTGGACCGCGTGTTTGACGGGCCCAACACCCTGGCCCTGCGCCGCCCGGACGGCAGCCTGGACTTTGGCCTCTCTCTGGGTGACAAGCTGCAGGAGGGCATGGATTGCTGCATGCGCGAGGCCGCCTGCCTGGGCCCGGGCACAGGGCGCTGGCCAGGCCTGAACGCCTGGTACCTGCCGCTGGGCAGCAAAGAGGCCCTGCAGGGCGCGGTGTGCATTGAAAACGTGGACGCGGCCGACCAGCAGGGGCGCGAACATGCGCTGGCCCTGTGCAGCCTGTTGGGCCAGGCCCTGCAGCGGCTGCAGATGGAGCGGGCGGCGCAGGCCTCGCAGCACGAGGCCGCGCGCCAGCAGCTGCAAAGCACTTTCCTGGCCGCTGTCTCGCACGATCTGCGTACCCCCTTGGCGGCCCTGTTGGGGGCGGCCTCGGCCCTGCAGACCCAGGGTGACAGGCTGGGCGAGACCGAGCGCAGCCGCCTGCTGGACAGCATTGCCAGCGAGGCGCACTACCTCGCCAGCCTGACGGAAAACACCCTGCAACTGGTTCAGCTCACCAGTGCCTCCCATGCCGCCCAGCCCCTGCAGCGCAGCTGGGAGTCCATGGAGGAAATCGTGGGGGCGGTGCTGCACCGCGTCCGCCTGCGCGACAGCCGCCACCGCATCAGCCTGCGCGTGCCCAAGGACCTGCCCCTGATCGAGGCCGACCCGGTGCTGCTGGCCCAGCTGCTCAGCAACCTGCTGGACAACGCCATGCAGTACAGCCCCGGCGCCATTGAACTGCAGGTGCAGACCCGGGAGCAGCAGATGCAGGTCAGCGTCAAAGACCGTGGCGAGGCGATCGCACCCGCGCTGCAGGCCCAGATCTTCCAGCCCTACGCCCGCGGGGACCAGAGCGGCACCCGGGGTGCCGGCCTGGGCCTGGCCCTGTGCCGTGCCATCGCCAGCGCCCACGGTGGCAGCCTGCATCTGCGGGCGCGCCAGGGTGGCGGCAACTGCTTCACCCTGTGCCTGCCGTTGAGCCCCCAGCAACCCCTTGCCGGAGAACTGCCATGAGCCTGCAGGTGCTGGTGGTGGAAGACGACCGCGAAATCCGCGCCATGATGCAGGCCTGCCTGGGCGTGGAGGGCTACACGGTGCAGACCGCTGTGTCGCTGAGCGAAGCGCGTGCCCTGCTGCAGCACCGCCAGCCCGATGTGGTGGTACTGGACCTGGGCCTGCCCGATGGCGACGGCCTGGCGCTGGTGCAGCACATCCGCGCCCTACATGCCCTGCCCATCCTGATTGTCTCGGCGCGCCACCAGGAAGCGCAGAAAATCCAGGCCCTGGATGCCGGCGCGGACGATTACCTGTGCAAACCCTTTGCCGTAGGCGAACTGCTGGCACGCATGCGCGTGGCCCTGCGCCACCGCGGCACCGCCCTGGCTGCAGCAGTCACCTCCCATGTACTGGATGACCTGCAGGTGGATCTGGCCACCCGCACGGTGGTGGCCCAGGGCCGGCCGCTGCACCTGACACCCAACGAATTCAAGCTGCTGGCCCGCCTGGTGCGCAGTGCCGGGCGGGTGGTCACCCACCGCCAGCTGCTCTCTGATGTGTGGGGGGCAGAGTTCACCGAGCACACGCACTACCTGCGGCTGTACATGGCTCAGCTGCGTGCCAAGATCGAGCGCGACCCGGCCGAACCGCGCCACCTGCTGACCGAGACTGGCGTGGGCTATCGCCTGGCGGCCCAGTAAAGCAGCTGCAGGGCGGGAAACGCCCTTATGTGATCCTGATACCGATGGCAGCACAGTGCGGACCTGGCCACTCTTTGCATCCGCCATGGCGACCCTGACCAATCCTGCAGCAAGCGTTCCACCTTCCACTTCCATTCCCGCTCCCGCCAGCCCCATGACCCGGGCCGGTACCGGCTCCCGGCGCCAGGGCCTGGCCGCCCTCACCCTGGGTGCCCTGGGTGTGGTCTATGGCGACATTGGCACCAGCCCGCTCTACACCATGAAAGAAGTCTTCAGCCCGGCCTTGGGGCTTGCGCTAGACGAGGCCCATATCCTGGGCGTGGTCTCCGCCATTTTCTGGGGCCTGATGATGGTGGTGACCCTGAAATACGTGCTGCTGATCCTGCGCGCTGACAACCGGGGCGAGGGCGGCATCATGGCGCTGACCGCCCTGGCTGCCCAGGCAGCGGGCAGCACCGCCCAGAGGCGCACCGTGCTGCTGCTGATCGGGGTGTTTGGCGCGGCGCTGTTCTATGGCGACAGTGTGATCACGCCGGCCATTTCGGTGCTCAGCGCAGTGGAAGGGCTGGAGGTGGCCACACCCGCCTTCAAGCCCTATGTGCTGCCGCTGTGCGCCGCCGTGCTGGTGGGGCTGTTTGGCATGCAGCGCTTCGGTACCGGCCTGGTGGGCCGGCTCTTCGGACCGGTCATCCTGCTGTGGTTTGCAGTGCTGGGCGGCACCGGTCTGGCCGAGATCGCGCGCCAGCCCGCCATCCTGGCGGCGCTCAACCCGCTCCATGCCCTGCGCTTCCTGGCCGGCCAGGGCTGGCACATCTTTGCCGCTGTGGGCGCCATCGTGCTGGCGTTCACCGGCGCCGAGGCGCTGTACGCTGACATGGGCCACTTCGGCAAGCAACCCATACGCCTGGCCTGGATGGGCCTGGTGCTGCCAGCCCTGACACTGCAGTACATGGGACAGGGCGCCCTGCTGATGCGCGCACCCGACGCCCTGGACAACCCCTTCTACCGCATGTTCCCGCCCAGCTGGCTGCTGCCGGCGGTGGCACTGTCCACCGTGGCCACGGTGATCGCCTCGCAGGCGGTGATCTCGGGCGCCTACTCCATGACCAAGCAGGCGATCCAACTCGGCTTGCTGCCGCGCATGCCGGTGCGCTACACCTCGGCCAGGGAAGCCGGGCAGATCTACATGCCGGGCGTGAACTGGCTGCTGCTGGCGGCCGTGCTGCTGGCGGTCTATGGCTTTGGCAGTTCCTCGGCCATGGCCTCGGCCTATGGCATTGCGGTGACCGTCACCATGCTGATCACCACCTTGCTGACCTTTTTTGTGGTGCGCCACGGTTGGCACTATGCGCTGGGACTGTCGCTGGCGGCCACCGGCGTCTTCCTGGCACTCGACCTGCTGCTGGTGGCTTCCTGCTCCCTCAAGTTCTTGCAGGGCGGCTGGTTCCCCCTGCTGCTCGGCCTGGCCCTGTACCTGGTGATGGCCACCTGGCGGCGGGGCCGCGAGCTGCTGCTGGAAAGCATTCGCCACGAAGACCCTGACCTGCTGCCCTTTGTGACGGCCCTGTCGCAGGACACGGTGCACCGGGTGCAGCGCACCGCGGTCTATGCGGTGGCCAACCCCGACACCGTGCCGCAGGCCCTGATGCACAACCTCAAGCACAACCAGGTGCTGCACGAGCGCAACATCATCCTCACCGTGGTGTTCCACGATGTGCCCTGGATCGCCTTCTCGGAACGGGTCCAGGTGCAGGCGCTGGTGCCGGGCTTCTGGAAGGTGCAGGTGAACTATGGCTTCAAGAACACACCCGACATTCCCAAGGCGCTGGAACTGTGCCAGGCGCACGGCCTGTCCATCAAGCTGTTTGAAACCTCGTACTTCCTCAGCCGCGAAATCGTGGTTCCGACCCGGGGTTCTGGCATGGCGCACTGGCGCGAAACCCTGTTTGCCCTGATGTCACGCAACGCCGGCAGCGTGGCGGGCTACTTCCGCCTGCCCAACAACTGCGTGGTGGAGCTGGGCACACGGGTGCAGATTTGAGGGCTTGTGGCACGCTGGCGCGCAACTCGGCGACAATAGCGCCCAGACACGCGTTAACCGGGAGCCACACGTGAACCTCGCATTGATGGACGGCATAGACAGCAACACCCTGGCCTGGGCTGGGGCCGGCCTGCTGCTGGTCATCGTGGCGTACTGGATCCTCTACCGCGTGGTCCGGGCCGCCGTGCGGGCCGGGGTACGGGAATCGGGCCTGGCAGGGCGCGGCATTCCCTTCATGCCGCGCAAGGAAGAAGACTCCGCGCACGATTTCGTCTTCACCGAGCCGCGTTACTGAAGCTGCCCGCTATCCGCCTGCAGCAGGGGCCGCGCCGGCCTCAAGGGCCGGCGCATCAACCCACAGCCCGTGGGCGCGCACATCCACCGTCTCCAGGTTCGCCGCTCCCGTGCCGCCCATGCGGTCGATCACCAGAAAATCGGAGGGTCGCTGCAACGCGATCAAGGGGTGGTGCCAGACACCCCGGCCGTAATTGACGCCCTGGCCTGGCTGCGCCAGAAAGCAGCGCAGCGCATCCGGCTCCAATTGCGGGCTGGGCGCTGCCACCACCACCAGAAACGGCAGCTCGCTCATGGCCACAAAGGCCTGACTGCCCAGCGGGTGGCGTTCGATCACGCCAAGCTGCAGCGGCAGGCTGCGCGGCGTGGCCCTGAAGACGCTGACACACACCGCCCCGCCCTGCTCGGCCACATCGATGTGGGCCAGGTCATGGAAGCGGGTGGCAAAGCCCTCATTGACGGCAAAGCTCTGCACACCGGGGCGCGCCGCGATCACCTGGCCATACGGTGCAAAGGCTTCGGCCGTCAGCGCTTGCAGCGGCAGGGTGCGTGGCGCATGCATGGTGGCTTCAGCAATCGATGGTGCTCAGGTCCAGGGCCTGGGCCGACGCAGCGCCTGGGGTGCGCCGGCTGCGCCGGCCAAAAGCAATGCCCATGGCCAGGCTTTGCACCAGGCAAAAGGCCGAGGTCAGCGAGCGAAAGCCTTTGAGTTCGGCGTCATGGACCTCCAGCACCAGGTCGGCTTCCCGGGCCAGCGGGCTTAGCACGCTGTTGGTTATGGCCAGCAGCTTGCAGCCCTGGGCCCGCGCCTGTTCGCACACGCGCACCGTGTCCTGGGCATAGGGTGGGAAGCTGATGGCGATCAACAGGTCTTTGTCGCCGGCCACGCTGGCCTGCTCGGCCACGCTGCCGCCCAGGGCGGTGATCTGCACCGCGGGCTGGCGCACGCGGTTGAGGGCATAGGCCAGGTAGGCCGCCAGCGCATAGGAGCGGCGCAGGCCCATGACATGCACGATGCGCGCGTTCTGGATCATGGCAATGGCCTGCTTGAGCGGCAGCGCGGCGGCATCGGCCTGCAGGTGTTCCAGCGAGACGCGGTTAGCCTGGCTGAAGGCCTGCAGCACCGCCACCGGATCGTGCGGGTTGTCCAGTGCCAATTCGCCACCAAAGTGGCGTATGCGTTCGCTGTGGCTGGGTTTGGCGGCCTGCTGCAGCGGCGCGCGGAACAGACGCTGCAAATCCGAGTAGCCCTCCAGGCCCAGCGCCTTGGCCAGACGGATGAACGCCGCCGGCGCAATGGCCGCCTGCCGGGCCACCGTGGCCACCGGGTTCAGGGCCACGTCATTGGGATGCTCCAGCGCGTAATGGGCCGCATCGCGCATGCGCGGGGTCAGGCGCTCGCTCTGCTGCGCAATCAGTGCGCGCAAGCCCGCGGGCGTGGTCGGCTTGTCAGGTTTCATGGCCGAATGATAGGGGTGGGCAGGGCCCCTGCCGGCTAGAAGGCGCGCACCTCGCCGCGCTTGACGAACTGGCCCATGCCGGGGCGGCCGTGCCAGTGCGGTCCGTCCACAATCAGCTGGCCGCGCAGATACACTTTTTCCACCCGCCCCTGCAGGGTACGGCCTTCCAGCAAGGTGTGGTCACAGTGGCCATGCAAGTGCCTGGCATGGATGGTCTGCGATACATGGGGATTGAACAGCACGATGTCGGCATCGCTGCCCACCGCAATCGTGCCCTTCTTGGGGAACAGGCCAAACAGCTTGGCGGGCGTGGTGGAGGTCAGCTCGACAAAGCGGTTCAAGGACAGCTTGCCCTGCGTCACGCCAATATCAAACAGGCTGACCAGACGCGTCTCTATGCCCGGCGCGCCATTGGGGATCTGGGCAAAGTTGCCTGTGCCGCGCAGCTTGGAGCTGCGCAGGCCCAGATGGCCCTCTTTCATGCAAAACGGGCAGTGGTCGGTGGCAATCACCTGCAGGTCATCAAAGCGCAGGGCGCGCCACAGATGCTTTTGGTCCTGCGGCTTGCGCAGGGGCGGCGTCATCACGAATTTTGCGGTCTCGAAGTCATCGTTGTCATAGACCGTGTCATCAAACAGCAGGTAGTGCGGGCAGGTTTCGGCAAACACCGGTATGCCCTCGGCGCGCGCGCCCACGATGTGCTTCAGGGCGTCGTGGCTGGACACATGCACAAAGTAGATGGGCGCCTGCGCCAGCTCGGCCAGGCGGATGCCGCGGTGCGTGGCCTCCCCCTCCATCAGCGAGGGGCGGGTCAGCGCGTGGTAGCGCGGCGAGGTGTGGCCCGCCTGCAGCGCCTCCTGGATCAGGAGCTCGATCACCGTGCCGTTTTCGGCATGCAGGGCCACCATGCCGCCGTCCGCACCCACCTGGCGCAGCATGCGGAAAATCGAGGCGTCGTCGGCCATCATCACGCCGGGGTAGGCCATGAACATCTTGAAGCTGGTCACGCCCTCATGGTGCATGGCATGGCGCACATCGCGCAGCACCTGCTCGTCGACCCGCTTGATGATGACGTGCAGGCTGTAGTCCACATGCACCTGCGACTCGGCCGAGGCCTGGGCCCGGGCGATGGCACCCAGGGGCGAATCCAGCTCGGTCTGCAGGGCAAAGTCCACAATGGTGGTGGTGCCGCCAAAGGCCGCAGCCTTGGTGCCGCTGGCGAAGGTGTCGGTGGTGATGGTGGGGCCAATCACGTTTTCCAGGTGCACATGGGTGTCCACGCCGCCGGGCAGCACATACAGGCCACTGGCGTCCACCACCGGCACCTCAGGCCCCACCTCGATGGCCTGGCCAATGGTGTGCACGCGGCCGTCCTGCAGCAGCAGGTCGGCCACATAGTCGTCGCTGGCCGTGATGATGCGGCCGTTGCGAATCAGGGTTCTCGTAAGGGTGCTCATGCCTGTGCTTCCTCCAGGTGGCTGATCGGGTGGGCAACTTCCGCGCTGCGGACCTGCAAGCCGCTGCCTCGCAGGGATGCGTCACCCTAGCAAAATGAAACGTTTAAATCAAGAAAAAATTTTCTGAATCATTTGCTTCATTCTGGTGCAGACACCAGGACGGTGCACAGGCGCGTGCACCCGTACCCCGTTCAGTGCAGCAGGGCTCCCGCTGCCACGGCCAGCACGCACTGGCGCAGGGCATCGAGCTCGGGCAGGGGAATACGCGCCTGCTGCCAGTACAGTGCCACGTCCAGCCGGCGCTCGGGCACCAGTTCCACCAGGCGGCCCGCCTGCAGGTGGGCCTGCACCAGGGACAGGGGGTTCAGGCCCCAGCCCATGCCGCCCAGACTGGCCTCGACAAAGGCCTGGGTGGAAGGCAGGCGGTGCGCAGGCAGGGCCACATCGCGGCGCAGCAGGCGCTTGACCCACTGCTCCTGCAGCCGGTCATTGCGGTCAAACACCAGGCTGGGCGCGCGGGCCAGCGTCTCGGCGTTCACGCCCTGGGCAAACCAGCGTTGCACAAAAGCCGGGCTGGCGGTGGCGCAGTAGCGCAGCAGGCCCAGCTTGCGGCTGCGGCAGCCCGGCACCGGGCTGGCCAGGGAGGTGACAGCGGCCAGCACCTGGCCCCGCAGCAGCCATTCGCTGGTCTTGTCCTGGTCATCCACCTGCAGGTCAATCAGCGCGCGGTGCTGGCGGGCAAAGCCGGCGATGGCGGCCATGAACCAGGTACCCAGGCTGTCGGCATTCACCGCGATGCGCAGGCTGGCATGGGCTGTGCCGGCCTCTGCAGCCAGCGCCGGCAGCTCACGGCGCAGGCCGTCTTCCAGCAAGGCCACGGTATCGGCATGGCGGCACAGGCGGGCGCCGGCGTCGGTGGCGGTGCAGGGCTGGCCACGCACGATGAGCACAGATCCCATGCGCTCTTCCAACAGGCGTATGCGCTGCGAAACCGCCGAGGGCGTGATGTGCAGCACACGGGCAGCCCGTTCGAAGCTGCCTTCGCGCACCACGGCGGCCACGGTCGCCAAGAGGGGGGTATCGATCATTTGCACATGCGCATGAATTTTTCTGTTTTCAAGTTAGCATATTTCATGCAATGCGTGGCCGCTTTTTCCTCCGACGGACCCCATACTTGGCCCCATGCAGAACAGCCCCGCCCTCAGCGCCTTTGTCACTGGCCTAAGCCTGATGCTCTCCCTCATCGTCGCCATTGGCGCGCAAAACTCCTTTGTGCTGCGCCAGGGCCTGCGCCGCGAGCACGTGGCGGCCGTAGTGGCCGCCTGTGCCTTGCTGGACGCCCTGCTGATGGTGCTGGGCGTGCTCGGTCTGGGGGCGGTGATCAGCCATGCACCAGGCCTGCTGGACGGACTGGGCCTGCTGGGTGCGCTGGTGCTGACCGTTTACGGCGCGCTGGCCCTGCGCCGCGCCCTGCACCCGCAAGCCCTGCACAGCAGCAGCGCCGGCCAGGCCGTGCCGCACGGCCGCGTGGTGGCGCAGGTGCTGTCTTTGAGCCTGCTCAACCCCCATGTCTATCTGGACACCGTGGTGCTGGTGGGTGCCGTGGGGGCACAGCAGGCCGCCGGCCTGCGGGGGGTGTTTTTGCTGGGCTCCTGCCTGGCCAGCCTGCTCTGGTTTGCGGCCCTGGGTTTTGGTGCGCGCCTGCTGACCCCGCTGTTCGCCCGGCCAGCGGCCTGGCGCCTGCTGGACGTGCTGGTGGCAGCGACAATGGCGTCAGTCGCCTGGCAGCTGGCCAGCAGCAGCCTGCACCTGTCCTGATTGGGAGTCTTCACCATGTACCTGCCCGCGCACTTTGCCGAAACCGATGTACAAGCCCTGCACGCGCTGATAGCCGCCCACCCCCTGGGTGCCCTGGTGGCCGCCGGCCCGCATGGCCTGGATGCCAACCACCTGCCCTTTGAGCTGGACAGCAGCGCCGGCGCCCAAGGCACGCTGCGCGCCCATGTGGCGCGCAACAACCCCTTGTGGAAGGAACTGGTGGATGGCACACCGGTGCTGGTGATCTTCCAGGCCGAGCAGGGCTATATCTCACCCAACTGGTACCCCAGCAAGCACGAGACGCACCAGCAGGTGCCGACCTGGAATTACCGGGTGGTGCATGTGCATGGCACCTTGCGCATACGCGATGACGAGCGCTTTGTACGCGGCCTGGTGGCGCGTCTGACCCGCACGCACGAAGCCCAGGAAGCCCGGCCCTGGAAGATGGGCGATTCCGAGACGGCCTATATCGATCGCATGCTGGCGGCGATTGTGGGCATCGAGGTGGAGATCCACCAGATGGTGGGCAAGTACAAGCTCAGCCAAAACAAGGACAAGCGTGACCGGATGGGGGCGGTGGAGACTTTGCAGGCGCGTGGCAAGGAGGCGCTATCTTTGGTGATGTGGGAAGCGATGGAAAAAGGTTCCTGAGTTCCTTGGACCGACGTCTGGAAGTGAAGGCGCGCCAGGTTGCAGGCGCGAAGGTTCTGAAGGAGTGCTTGGCACTTTGGCCTGCCGCTGAAGACACGCGCACGCCAGGAGGACATGGCACTTGCCTCCGTTCGTGTCCCCCGGGCCGGGCTGCGCCCAGCCCTCCTCCTTTACCTCACTGCGACAAGCGCCATGCCCTCCTGGCTGAAGTGGCGGTGTTGGCAAGCAAAGGCCCCAAAATGCAGCTCCGTTCATACAACTACTCGGGGCAAGCAGACGGCGGCTTTTGACTGCTCGCATCTGCACACCACCCCGTCAGCCCGCCGCTGGCGCCGGGGTGGATGCTGCAGTGAGGTAAAGGAGGAGCCCGAAGGGCGGGGGACACGAACGGAAGCATTCACCCCGGCGCCAGCGGCCCGCCAACGCGCA